>Ga0070706_100001359_pt1 | contig 26010 bp, 21 predicted proteins | sample KBSK5501metaG_FD_65476 | JGI IMG/M metagenome (GOLD analysis project Ga0070706, IMG submission 65476) | Corn, switchgrass and miscanthus rhizosphere microbial communities from Kellogg Biological Station, Michigan, USA - KBS K5-50-1 metaG | ecosystem: Host-associated > Plants > Roots >... | reverse complement strand
CCGTCGTACGGGAACGCAAGATCACGGCCAACTGAAGCGGACCTGAGGGCCTGGTCTGATCAATCGCGGCTTCCATGACAGCCGCAAGGTCAGCGATGCCGACCACAGTTTCCGAATCGACGGTCCGGCGCTGGTGCTGGCCGGACCCGGTGTTGGGAAGACCACTGTGCTGACGGCAAGGATCGCGCGCATTCTCGACAGCGAACGCAATCGCAACTTCCGGGTCCTTGCGCTCACGTTTACGACGAAGGCTGGCGACGAAATGCGCACGCGGGTCGAAGAGTTGGTCCCCGGCCTGACGGAGCGCACTGTCATCGGGACATTTCATGCCTTCTGCGCCCAGGTCCTGCGTCAGCATGGATCGCACCTGAAGATCAAACCGGACTTTGGTGTCTATGACCAGGACGCAGACCGCGAGGAACTGCTGCGCGACGCCCTGCGAGAGGCCGCTGGTCGAGGCGAACCTGTTTCGGTCAGCGATGTGCGCTGGCTTCGTGTCATCGATCACCTTCGGTTGGTGGGTGCCCGAGCACTCTATGCAGCGAAGTCGCAATCACGAAGGAGGGGGTGGTCAGAGTACCTTGCAGCGCTGACCACGCTGGCAGGCCGCGAAGGTCACGTTGTTCGTGGCCGTTCGCAGAGCACCGCGCACAGCCGCAGCGCGGTTTACCCCTTGGTTTACCCCTCAGGACCCGGGAAAGAAAAACGGGTTAGCACCTTTCAGCGCTAACCCGTTGATTTTTTTGGCGGAGTGGACGGGACTCGAACCCGCGACCCCCGGCGTGACAGGCCGGTATTCTAACCAACTGAACTACCACTCCATGCGGCTTCCGGTACACGATCTTCGCGCATCGCAAGTGCCACAACAACTTGGCGTCCCCTAGGGGATTCGAACCCCTGTAATCACCGTGAAAGGGTGGTGTCCTAGGCCTCTAGACGAAGGGGACTGAACCTTCACATCGCTCTCGTTGCGCTGCTTTGGTGGAGGTAAGCGGGATCGAACCGCTGACCTCTTGCATGCCATGCAAGCGCTCTCCCAGCTGAGCTATACCCCCACTGTCCCAACTCGTTCATTCCAACTTGTCGGATAAGCCGCTGCAACTCAAGCGAGACTGCGATTATAGCCAGCTTTTCAGCGCCTCAGCAACCGCGCGTGAACGGTCTCGCGAGGGAACAGCTCGAGCACCGCGTCGATAGACGGCGTCTGCGCGCGGCCGCACACGAGCACACGCACCGCGTGCGCGAGTTGCGGCATTTTCAGCGCATGCGCGGCGAGCGTCTCCTTGATCGCAGCGGCGATCGCGGCCTTGTTCCATTCGATCGCCGCGAACTTGTCGCGCAAGGTGTCGAGCGCGGGCAGCACGAGCGGCGTGACGTGCGCGGCAAGGTCCTCGGTCGACGGCTGCGCGTCGGTGAAATACATCGCGAGCCAGTCGGCCAGCTCGACCGTCGTCGCGCAGCGGTCCTTGAAGAGCGCGCACATGCGATCGAGCGTTTCGTTCGGCTCGACGACAACGCTGCGGCGCGCGAACTGCCCGGCGACCAGCTTCGCGAGCGCCGCGTCGCTGCTGTGCTTGAGGTAATGCGCGTTGACCCATGCGAGCTTGGCCGCATCCCATTGCGCCGGGCTCTTCGACAGGTGGCTGCCGTCGAACCACTGCACGAGCTGCTCGCGGCTGAAGAGCTCCTCGTCACCGTGGCTCCAGCCGAGCCGTGCGAGGTAGTTCAGCATCGCCTCAGGCAGGTAGCCGTTCTCTTCGTACGCGGTCACGCTGACGGCGCCGCGGCGCTTCGACAGCTTCTGCCCATCGTCGCCGAGGATTACCGGGACGTGGCCGAACAGCGGCAGCGGCGCACCGAGCGCGTTGAAGATATTGATCTGCCACGGCGTGTTGTTGACGTGCTCGTCGCCGCGGAACACGTGGGTGATCGCCATGTCCCAGTCGTCGACGACGACCGCGAAGTTGTACGTCGGCACGCCCACATCGCTGCCGTCGGCCGCCGGGCGCGAGATGATCAGGTCATCGATCTCGCGATTGCTGATCGAGATCGGGCCCTTGACCAGATCGTCCCAGGTCACGTCGCCGTCGACGGGGTTGCGAAAGCGCACGACCGGCTGCACGCCGGCGGGAACCGGCGGCAGCACCTTGCCGGGCTCGGGGCGCCAGGTGCCGTCGTAGCGGCGCTTCTCGCCGCGCGCTTCCTGCGCGGCCTTCATCGCGTCGAGCTGTTCGGGCGTGCAGTAGCAACGGTACGCGGTGCCGGCCGCGAGCATCTGCTGGATCACCGCGTGATAGCGCTCGAGGCGCTGCATCTGGTAGATCGGGCCTTCGTCGTAGTCGAGGCCGAGCCAGCGCATCGCGCGCAGGATCTGGTCGACCGAATCCTGCGTCGAGCGTGCGACGTCGGTGTCTTCGATGCGCAGCACGAACTGGCCGCCGTGGTGGCGGGCGAACGCCCAGGAATAGAGCGCGGTGCGGGCGGTGCCCAGGTGCAGGAAGCCGGTCGGCGACGGTGCGATGCGGGTGCGGACGGTGCGGGTCATTCAGTGCAGGTCGGGTCTTCTCGATCTCGTCGGGTATTCCGGGCGTCAGCTCGACTCGGCGGCACTTTGCAGCGCGAGGCGCGAGCGATCCTGGCCTTCGTCTTCCTCGAACTGCAGTGCGCGCTGCGCGGCCATCGCGTCGAAGTCGGCGGCGCTCACGTCGCCGGTGATGTAGACGCCGTCGAAGCACGAGGCCTCGAAGCCGTCGAGCTTCGGATTCAACGCGCCGACGACGCGCTTCATCGCGTTCACGTCCTGGTAGATCAGCGCATCGGCGCCGATGTACTCGCGCACCTCCTCGATGCTGCGGTCGTGTGCGATCAGCTCTTCCTTGGTCGGCATGTCGATGCCGTAGACGTTGGGGTAGCGAACCGGCGGCGCGGCGCTGGCCATGTAGACCTTGCGGGCGCCGGCCTCGCGCGCCATCTGCACGATCTCCTTGCTGGTGTTGCCGCGCACGATCGAGTCGTCGACCAGCAGCACGTTGCGGCCCTTGAACTCGACACCGATCGCATTGAGCTTCTGGCGGACCGACTTCTTGCGCACGCCCTGCCCCGGCATGATGAAGGTGCGCCCGACATAGCGGTTCTTCACGAAGCCTTCGCGATACGGCTTGCCGATGCGCTGCGCGAGCTGCATCGCCGACGGCCGGCTTGATTCGGGGATCGGGATCACGACGTCGATCTCGTTCGGCCGTATCGTCGAGATCAGACGCTGCGCGAGCGTCTCGCCCATGTTCAGGCGCGCCTGGTAGACGGAGATGCCGTCCATGATCGAATCGGGCCGCGCGAGGTACACGAACTCGAACATGCACGGGTTCAGCGTCGGATGTTCAGCGCACTGCTGTGTGTGCACGCGGCCTTCGAGGTCGATGAACAGCGCTTCGCCCGGCGCGACATCGCGGACCACCTTGTGCCCGGTGCCCTCGATCGCGACCGATTCGCTCGCGACCATCACCTCGCGGCCCTCCGGACCCTGCCCTTCGCCGTAGCACAGCGGGCGGATGCCGAACGGATCGCGGAACGCGAGCAGCCCATGCCCGGCAATCAGCGCGACGACGGCGTACGAGCCCTTGATGCGCTTGTGCACGGCGCTGACCGCCGCGAAGATCAGCTCCGGCGTCAACGGCTCCTTGCCGCGCACCGCGAGCTCCAGCTCATGCGCGAGCACGTTGATCAGCACCTCAGTGTCGCTGGTCGTGTTGATGTGACGGCGGTCGACGTCGAACAGCTCGTCCTTCAGCGCGAGCGCGTTCGTCAGGTTGCCGTTGTGCACGAGCACGATGCCGAACGGCGCGTTCACGTAGAAGGGCTGCGCCTCTTCCTCGCTGTAGGCGTTGCCGGCCGTCGGGTAGCGCACCTGACCGAGCCCGACGGTGCCGGGCAGCCCGCGCATGTTGCGGGTGCGGAACACGTCGCGCACCATGCCGCGCGCCTTGTGCATGAAGCACTTGGTGCCCTGCATCGTGACGATGCCGGCCGCGTCCTGCCCGCGGTGCTGCAACAGCAGCAGCGCGTCGTAGATCAGCTGATTGACCGGACCCTTGGAAATGACGCCGACGATGCCGCACATGACCGTGCTCCTCAACTACTTGACTTCAGCATCACGCGGCGCGCGATGCAGTCCCGTCGCTCCACAGCGCGGGCTTGAGTTCCTGCCAGACCGAATTCAGCCAGACCACGCCGACCGACCGATGCCACGCGTCGGACTTGGCGATCGGCGTGAACCCGACCGCGAGCACCGCCAGCAGCAGCACGACCGCACCACGCAGCACGCCGAAGCCGGCGCCGAGCAATCGATCGACCGCGCTGAGCGGCGTCGCGCGGATCAGGGTGCGCACCAGCCGCGCCGCGATGCCCCAGATCACCAGCACGACCAGAAACACACATGCGAACGCGATCACGTGATTCAAGGTCGTGCCCGCACCGCCGAGGGTGATATAGGGCAACGCAACCGGCGTCAGCCACAACGCGCAGAACCATGCGACGACCCATCCGACCAGCGACAGCACCTCGAACACCACGCCGCGCGCAAGCCCGACCAGCACCGACAGCAGCAGGAACGCGAGCATCGCGATGTCGACCCAGCCGATCTCGATTGCCATGCCGCCTCCTCGTCACAAGGTCAGCACGACGGCGCTGAGCCCGGCGCCCTTGGCCTTCGCGAGCGCCTTGTCGGCTTCGTCGCGGCTCGCGAACGGGCCGAGGCGCACGCGGATGCGGCTGCCGGACGAGGTCGCCGCGACCTGCGTATAGGTCTTGAGGCCGAGCTTCTCCGCCTTCTGGCGCGTTTCGCGCGCGGCCGCGGCGTCCGCGAAGGCGCCGACCTGCACGACGAAGCGGCCGGACGCCGATGCCGACGGCTCTGCCTTGGCCGGGCTCGCGCTCTTGGCCTCGAGCAACGCTTTCGCGCGCGCCGAATCGGCGTGCGCAGCGGCCGCGACCTTGGTTTCGGCCGGTTTCGCCTCGGGCGGCTTGGCTTCGGCTGGCTTGACTTCGGCGGGTTGAGTCTCCGCCGCTTTCGGTTCGGCTGCTTTCGGTTCGGCCGCTTTCGCAACCTTCACATCCGAAGCCGCGGGCGCGACCGACTTGCCCGCCTCGTTGCGCGATTCGGTGATCACATCATCGGCCGGTGCTGCAGCGACGCTCGCCGGCGATGCCGCCGACGCTGGCGTCTCGCGTGGCGTGGTGCCGCGCGACGGCGGCATCACGAGCGGCGGCGCGCCGTCCTTCTTCGGAATCTCGATCGGGATGTCGACCGGAATCGGCCGCGGCTGCGTTTCGAACACGAGCGGGAAGCCGACGATGCCGATCACGACCAGCACCGCCGCACCGATCAGCCGCTGGCGTGCCCGGACACGGGCCCGCATGACTTCGTCGGCCGGCGCCTCGCTGCTGTTGTTGCTGGTGTTGTTGCCGGCGCTGGACCGCCTGGCGGGCGCGGTGACAGGAGTGGCAGAAGTGCCGGGAGACGGCGCGTCGGCAGCCTTGCGCTTGAAAATGGACAGGAACCCCATGCGGCTACGTCTCGAGAATCTCGCCTTCGGAATTCGCAGGGATCGCTGAATTCATTCGGAATTCAGACTGCGTGCTGCCCGGTCAGCCGAGGCAGCCCGTCTTTCAGGACACCACCCACGGTGAGGAAGGAACCGAAGACGACGATTCTATCAGTGGGGTCGCTCCGGGCGACCGCTGCGCGCAGCGCTTCGGCCGGGTTGGCATGGCACTCGACCGTCACCGGTCCGGGCCCTTTCAAGCCCAGGCTCGCGTGCCTCGCGGCAAGCGCTTCGGCGCGCTCGGCGCGCGCCAGCGGCAGGTCGGTGAAGTGCCAGTGGTCGACCAGCGGCGCCATGCGCGCGAAGATGGCTGCGACGTCCTTGTCGTGCATCACGCCGAGCACCGCATGCGTGCGCGGGAAGAAGCCCATCTGGTCGAGGTTCTGCGCCAGCACCGAGACGGCATGCGGGTTGTGCGCGACGTCGAGCACCAGCGTCGGCTGGCCCGGCACGATCTGGAAGCGGCCGGGCAGCTCGACCTGCGCGAACCCGTTGCGCACGGCTTGCGCGGTGATCGGAACCTTGTCGCGCAAGGCCTCGAACGCGGCGAGCACGCCCGACGCGTTGAGCAGCTGGTTCGCACCGCGCAGTGCCGGATACGCGAGCGCGTTGTAGCGCTGCCGGCGGCCAGCCCAGCTCCACTGCTGCCGGGCCGTGGATTCGCTGCCGGTGTAGCTGAAGTCGCGACCGAAGCGCCACAGGTCGGCGCCGATCTCGGCCGCGCGGTCGATCACGCTTTGCGGCGGCACCGGGTCACTGACGACGACCGGCCGGCCGGTGCGCATGATGCCGGCCTTCTCGAAGCCGATCTTCTCGCGCGTATCGCCGAGGTAGTCGGTGTGGTCGATGTCGATGCTCGTGATCACCGCGCAGTCGGAGTCGACGACGTTGACCGCATCGAGCCGCCCGCCGAGGCCGACCTCGAGGATCACGAGGTCCAGCGCCTCGTGCGACAGCAGCCGCGCGATGGCGAGCGTCGTGAACTCGAAGTACGTCAGGCTCAGGCCCTCGGCGACACGCGCTTGTTCGATCGCTTCGAAGTGCGGCAGCAGCGCGGCCTCGTCGACCATGCGACCGTTGACGCGGCAGCGCTCCTCGAAGTGCACCAGATGCGGTTTCGAATACAGACCGACCCGGTAACCCGCCGCCAGCGCGACCGCCTCGAGCATCGCGCAGGTCGAGCCCTTGCCGTTCGTGCCGGCCACGGCGATCACGGGCACGCCGAAGTGCAGGCCGATGCGCTTCGCGATGCGCAGCGAGCGATCGAGCGTCATGTCGATCTCTTTCGGGTGCAGGCGTGTGCAGCGTTCGAGCCAAGCGGCGAGCGTGGTCGGCAGGTCGTGGGGAGTAGCGCTCATCATCGATCGATCGAAAAACGAAGGCGGCCTCGCGGGCCGCCCTCGACACAGGCAGGTTGGCTCAGGCGACCGCGTCGGCGCTTTGCCGCTGCAGCATCGCGATCAACGCGGCGATGCGGTCGCGCAGCTGGCGCCGGTCGACGATCATGTCGATCGCGCCGGTCTGCAGCAGAAACTCCGAGCGCTGGAACCCTTCAGGGAGCTTCTCGCGCACGGTGTTCTCGATCACGCGCGGTCCGGCAAAGCCGATCAGTGCATTGGGCTCTGCGATCACGACGTCGCCGACGAACGCAAAGCTCGCCGACACGCCGCCCATCGTCGGGTCGGTCAGCACGCTGATGTACGGCAGCTTCGCCTTGGCCAGATGCGTCAGCGCGGCGTTGGTCTTGGCCATCTGCATCAGGCTCAGCAAGCCTTCCTGCATGCGTGCGCCGCCGGTCGCGGTGAAGCTGACGAACGGCGTCTTCTGCTCGATGGCGGCATCGACGCCCCGCACGAAGCGCTCGCCGACGACCGACCCCATCGAGCCGCCCATGAACTCGAACTCGAAGCACGCGGCAACGACCGGCACGCTGCGCACCGCGCCGCCCATCACGACGAGCGCATCGGTCTCGCCGGTCTGCTCGAGCGCGTCCTTCAGGCGTTCAGGGTACTTCTTGCTGTCCTTGAACTTCAGCGCATCGACCGGCAGCACTTCCTGGCCAATCTCGTAGCGGCCCTCGGCGTCGAGGAACGAATCGAGCCGTGCACGCGCGCCGATGCGGTGGTGATGCGCGCACTTCGGACAAACGTAGACGTTTTGCTCAAGGTCGGTCTTGTACAGCACCGTTTCGCACGCCGGGCATTTGATCCACAGCCCTTCGGGCACGGAACGGCGCTGCCCGCCTTCGTTCGGTTGAATCTTCGGCGGCAGCAGTTTTTCGAGCCAGCTCATTTCGCGGGTCTCCTTCATGAATCGAGGGCGGCGCGTATCGTCGCGATGAAGTCGCCCGCCGCGGAGGCGACATTGTCGCGCGAACGGGTTTCGAGGGCTTGAACGAGCGCGCTGCCGATCACGACCGCATCGGAAACAGCGGCAACCGCACGGGCGCTCGCCGCATCGCGAATGCCGAAGCCGACACCCACGGGCAGCTTCACATGCGCCTTGATGCGCGGGATCATCGCGGCGACCGCGCTCGTGTCCAGATGCCCGGCACCGGTCACGCCCTTCAGCGACACGTAATAGACGTAGCCGCTCGCGATACGGGCCACGTGCGCGATGCGCGCGTCGGTCGACGTCGGCGCGAGCAGGAAGATCGGGTCCAGGCCGCTCGCCTTCAAGGTCGCCGCGAAGCCTTCGCATTCCTCGGGCGGATAGTCGACGACGAGCACGCCATCGACGCCGGCCTGCGCCGCATCGGCGACGAAACGCTCGACGCCGTAGCGCTCGATCGGGTTCGCGTAGCCCATCAGCACGACCGGCGTCGCGTCGTCGCCTCGGCGAAAGCCGCGCACCATCTCCAGCACCTGCGGCATGCCGATGCCGCGCGCGAGCGCGCGTTCGCCGGCCTTCTGGATCACCGGGCCGTCGGCCATCGGGTCGGAGAACGGCACGCCGAGCTCGATCACGTCGGCGCCGGCCCTCGCCATCGCGAGCATGATGTCGGCCGTCGCATCGGCGTACGGGTCGCCTGCGGTGACGTACGGGATCAGCGCCTTGCGGCCCTTCGCGCCGAGCGCATCGAACGTCTTCGCGATGCGGCTCATGTCGCGCTCCCGTCGTGGGCGGCGCCCTTGACGAGTTGCCCGCGGCACGACGGCCGGCAGAAGAAATCGGCGCCCGAGAGATCGGCGACCGTGCCAATGTCCTTGTCGCCGCGGCCCGAGAGGTTCACGAGCAGATGCTGGTCGGGCCGCATCGTCGCGGCCATCTTCATCGCATGCGCGACCGCGTGGCTCGATTCGAGCGCGGGGATGATGCCTTCGGTGCGGCACAGGCGGTGAAATGCGGCGAGCGCTTCGTCGTCGGTGATGCCCACGTACTCGGCGCGGCCGATGTCCTTCAGATAGGCATGCTCGGGGCCGACGCCGGGGTAGTCGAGCCCGGCCGAGATCGAGTGCGTCTCGATGATCTGGCCGTTCGCGTCCTGCAGCAGGTACGTGCGGTTGCCGTGCAGCACGCCCGGCGACCCGGCCGAGAGCGACGCCGCATGCTTGCCGCTTGCCAGGCCCTGCCCCGCCGCTTCGACGCCGATCAGTCGCGTGCCCGCGTGCTCGATGTACGGATAGAAGATGCCCATCGCGTTGCTGCCGCCGCCCACGCAGGCGATCACCGCATCGGGCTGCGCGCCCGAACGCCCGGTCAACTGGCCGATCATCTCGGGCATCTGCACCAGACATTCATCACCGATCACGCGCTGGAAGTCGCGCACCATCGTCGGGTACGGGTGCGGGCCGGCCACCGTGCCGATGATGTAGAAGGTGCTCTCGACGTTCGTGACCCAGTCGCGCAGCGCTTCGTTCAGCGCATCCTTCAGCGTGCGCGAGCCGCTGTCGACCGGCACGACCTTCGCGCCGAGCAGGTGCATGCGGTAGACGTTCGGCGACTGGCGCTTCACGTCCTCGCTGCCCATGTAGACCACGCACTCGAGCCCGTAGCGCGCACAGATCGTCGCGGTCGCGACGCCATGCTGGCCGGCGCCGGTCTCGGCGATCACGCGCGGCTTGCCCATGCGCCGCGCGAGCATCGCCTGGCCGATCGTGTTGTTGACCTTGTGCGCACCGGTGTGGTTGAGGTCCTCGCGCTTCAGGTGGATCTGTGCGCCGCCGATCTCGCGGCTCAATCGCGCCGCGTGGTAGATCGGGCTCGGACGGCCGACGAAGTGCTTGAGCTCGGAGCGGAATTCGGCGATGAAGGCCGGGTCGTTCTGCACCTCGGCATAACAGCGCTTGAGCTCATCGAGTGCATGAACGAGGGTTTCGGCAACGAAGCTGCCGCCGTACGGACCGAAGTGGCCCGAGGCATCGGGTTGCTGGTAATTCAACATGTGGGATTCGATCGGTGATCTAGGTCAGCGATGCCGCGATCCGGCCATCGGCCTCGCGCACGGCATCGCAGAACCGGCGGATCGCATCGGCATCCTTGATGCCTTTGGCGGATTCGACGCCGGAGCTGACGTCAACGGCCCAGGGCCGAAGCGTCGTGATGCCGTGGACCACATTTCCGGCATGCAACCCACCAGACAAAACGACCGGACGGGGCACGGCGGCTGGAATGAGCGACCAATCGAAGACCTTTCCGCTGCCGCCGTAGCTCTCGACGTGGGCGTCGAGCAGCAAGGCGTGGGCGTCGGAGTACCGGGACGCGAAGTTTAACAAATCGAAGCCCTCGGCCATGCGCGCGGCGCGCAGGTACGGCCGTTCATGGACGCGGCACTGCTCGGGCGTTTCGTCGCCGTGGAACTGCAGCAGCAGTTGCGGAATCGCGGCGACCGCAGCGTCGATCGCGTCGGGGCTCGCGTTGACGAACAGACCGACCGGCATCACGAAGGCCGGTAGGCGCGACGCGAGCACAGCGGCGCGTTCGACGCTGATGCGCCGCGGGCTCTTGTCGTAGAACACGAACCCGATCGCATCGGCGCCGGCCGCGACGGCCGCATCCACATCGGCCTCGCGTGTGAGGCCGCAGATCTTGATGCGGGTACGTTCGTGGGTCATCCGGGCAGCCAGTCGAGCTCGGCCGGGGCGTCCGGCACGTCGAAGGCGGGATCGTAGTACGGGCCGACGAAATACAGGCCGTCAGGGGCGAAGGTCGGCGCGGCATGGGTGCGATCGCGCGCCGCCAGCACCTCGGCGAGCCAGGCGCCGTCGCGTACGCCGGCGCCGATTGCGACCAGGCAGCCCATGATGTTGCGCACCATGTGGTGCAGGAACGCGTTCGCGTCGAACTCGACGCGCCAGTACGCGCCGCGGCGCTTGATCGTGATGGAACGCAGCGTCTTGACCGGCGATGCGGCTTGGCATTCGGCCGAGCGGAACGCGCTGAAGTCGTGCTCGCCGATCAGCAGCGCGGCAGCGTCTCGCATGCGTTGGCCGTCCAGCGGGCGGAAGCTCCAGCCGACGAGGCCCGTCTCGAGCGCCGGCTGCGTCGCCGACTCGCGCAGCACGTAGACATAGCGCCGCCCGATCGCGCCGAAACGCGCATGAAACGTCTCGGGCATCACGCGGGCCCAGTGGATCGCGATGTCGTCGGGCAGGAAGCGGTTCGTGCCGCGCACCCAGGAGAACGGCTCGCGTTGCACATCGGTCTCGATGTGCACGACCTGGTTCAGCGCATGCACGCCGGCATCGGTGCGGCCGGCGCATTGCGTGCGCAACAACTCACCGGCGCTCAGGCCGACAAACCGGCCGAGCGCGGTTTCGAGCTTGTCCTGCACGGTCAGGCCGTCGGGCTGGCTCTGCCAGCCGCGATACGCCTGCCCTCGGTAGCTGAGGCCGAGCGCGACCTTCACGGCCGGACCGCGCTCACGAGCAGGCCGTTCAGCCGAGCTCGGCGAGCATGCTCTGCGCGCGCGACTTGACCGTGCCGCTCGCCTTTGCTACGACTTCGTTCAGCAGATCGCGGGCGCCGTCGTTGTCGCCGATCTGACGGAACTCCTCGGCGAGCTCGAGCTTGCGCGACAGCGGGTCGCCGTCTTCGCCGCTCAGATCGGGCAAGTCGAGAGCGCCGACGCCCGAATCGCGCGCCAGCGGCGCCGGGGCGCTTGCGAACGGCTTCGCACCCGGCTCGGCCGGCAGGTCGAGATCGAGCGAGATGTCCGACAGGTCGAACGACGGCGCTTGCGGCGGCGCAACCGGCTTGGCGGCCGGGCGGCTCGGCGGCGAGAAGTCCAGCGTGGTCAGATCGTCGTCGACCGGCTTGACGCTCGGCGCCGGCGTCTGGGTCGCTTCGAGCGGGCTCGGCGACTTCGACGGGGCCGGCGACGACAGGTCGCCCAGGTCCAGATCGAGATCGATCGGGCCGGCGTTCACCGGCGCGATCGGTGCAAGCGGCGCGCCGGTGACCGACTGGCCGTACTGCGACGGCGACGGCAGCACCGATTGCGGCATCGTGCTGGCGCCCAGCGGCTCGACCAGATCGCCGCTTTCGGTGTGGCGAACGTTCGGCGCGCCGCCCGGTTTGAACAGCGGGTTATCCGGGTCGATCTGCACGCCGAGTTCCTGCGCCTTGGCCCAGTCCTCGCCCTCGCCGCGGGTCAGCGTGTAGAGCTGCGTCGCGAGCAGCTCGAAGCCCTTGGTGTCGCGGCGCTTCGCGTAGACCTCGAGCAGCTTCGTGCGGATCGCCATGCGGTCCGGGTTGCTGCGCATCGCCTCCTTGAGGATCTCCTCGGCCTGCAAGTCGCGGCCGTAGGCGAGGTAGACGTCGGCTTCGGCAACCGGGTCGACATCGCCGATCGCGTCGAGCTGGCTCAGCGAGTAGCTCATCGACGACGAGTTGCCGCTCGCGTCGCGCGTGTCGATGCGCTGGCCGCCGCTGGCGCCGAAGAACGAGTCGGGCTGCAGGCGACTTTCGAGGAACGAGGTCTCGCCGCTGTCCTTCTTTGCGTTCTTCGCGAACCGGTAGATGCCGAAGCCGCCGAGCAGCGCGATCACGAGGCCGCCGAGGCCCAGCAACATCGGGTTATCGTCGATCAGCGAACCGAAGAACGACGGCTCTTCGACCGGCGGCGCCGGCTTGACCGGCGGCTTCGCCGCGACGGCCGGCGCCGACGCGGGCTTGGCCACCGCGGGCGGCGACGCGGTCACGGCAGCCGACGCTTGCGAAGCCGGCGCTGCGGCGACCGTGACTGCCGGGACCGACGCCGGCATGGCCGGCATCGACGCGGCGACTGCGGGTGCGGGTGCGGGTGCGGGTGCGACTGCGGGTGCGGGTGCGGGTGCGGCGGCCGGAGCAGGCGCCGAGGCGACCACTGCCGGCGGCGTTGCAGCCGGAACCGGCGTCGCAGCAGCGGGCTTCGCGGCTGGCGGCTGCGCAGGCGTGGGCGTCTGAGCAGCGGCAGTCGACGGCTTGGCGATCGCCACGGTCGGCGCGCTGGCGGGCGCCGCAGCAGCAGGCGCCGGCGCGGCGCCGGGCTTGGCGGCGGACGCCGCGCCCGACAGCTTCTTCAGCTCGTCGACGTTCTTCGCGAGTTCGGCCACGCGCACGTCGGCGGCCTTCTTCTCGGTTTCCTTCGAAATCGCCGCTTCGGCCGACTTCGCGCCGGGCGCGCCGCCCTTGCTGAGCGTCAGCTTGTCCGGCGTCGTCGAGGCGGCCTGCTTGCGGTCTTCGACCTGGGCCTGAACCTTGCCGCTGGCCTGACGCGACGAATCTTCGGTCTTGGCCGCCGGCACCGCGCCGGCGAGGCGCTGCCGATACGCGCCGAAGTCCGCGCTTTGCGCCTGGATGACCTGGCGCGCTTCGCCCGTGCTGACCGCACCGGCCGACTCGGCGCTCGGCACCGCCAGCACGACGCCCGACTTCAGCCGGTTCATGTTGTTGCCCAAGAACGCTTGCGGGTTCGAGCGGTACAGCGCGACCAGCATCTGGTCGAGCGACACGCCCGAGCGCTGCGTGCGCGTTGCGATGCGCGAGAGCGTGTCGCCCTGGCGCACGCGGTACTCGTCGCCGCTTTCCGGGCCGGCCTGGGTGGCCGGTGCCGACGCCGCATCGCGCGGCGCGGTCGCCACGGCTCGGGGCTCGGACTTCGCGGCCGGTGCAGCGCTCGGTGCGCGCGCCGGGGCAGCACTGCTGCTGCGAGCCGGAGCGGGTGCCGGCGTCGCCGCGGCGATCGCGGGTGCGGTGCTGGGCGCCGGTGCCCGCGCCACGGTCGGCGGGTCGAACAGCATGGTGTACTCGCGCACCAGCTTGCCGCTCGACCAGTTGATTTCGAGGATCACGTCGACGAACGGCTCCTGCACGCCGCGGTCGCTGGTCAGGCGCAGATACGGGCGACCGTCGGCGCGGCGCTCGAGTGTGACTCTCGTGGCCGGCAGCACCGCGTTGTAGTCGACGCCCGCGGCCTTGTACGCATCGGGCGACGCGACCTTGACCTGCAGGTTCGACGCCTCTTCCGGCGTCAGGCTCGTCACGTCGATCTCGGCGCGCAGCGCTTCGCCGAGCGACGACTGGACCTGCAGCCTCCCGAGGCCCAACGCCCAGGCGCCTTGAGCGGCCAGACATAGCGCGGCAGCCGCCACCCCGGTCAGGGCGAAGCGCCCCGAGATTGCGAAGTTTCTGTTCAAGGCGTCTCCCAAATAGACGAGGTGGGCCGTACTGCACGCCCACCGTAACCGGACCACTCAGCGACGCTCACGGCCGCAATTCTCACAATTGCCAAGAATAGCTAGAAATCACAATAACATCAATAACATACGCTGACAAGCTCATGCAATGGCTGACATTTCCGACGCTTTGTCACGAGAACTCTGCGTCGCAAGCCGCTCAGGCCTCGACCAGGATGCGCAGCATGCGCCGCAGCGGTTCGGCCGCACCCCAGAGCAACTGGTCGCCGATCGTGAACGCGCCGAGGTACTCCGGCCCCATCGCCATCTTGCGCAGGCGGCCGACGGGAATCGTCATCTTGCCGGTCACCGCCACCGGCGTCAGGTCACGGACCGTGTCTTCCCGGTTGTTCGGCACGATGCGGACCCATTCGTTGTCGGCGGCGATCATCAACTCGATGTCGGCCAACGGCACGTTCTTCTTGAGCTTGAACAGCAGCGCCTGGCTGTGGCAGCGCATCGAGCCGACGCGCACGCAGTAGCCGTCGACCGGCACGGCGGGCGTGCCGAAGCCCGCGCCCTGGCCGAGTATCTTGTTGGTCTCGGCGCCACCCTTCCATTCCTCGCGGCTCGTGCCCCAATCGGCATCGCCGGGCTGCTTGCCGAGGCCCAGATCCTTGTCGATCCACGGGATCAGGCTGCCGGCGAGCGGCACGCCGAAGTTCGCGGTTTCGTCCTCGCTCAACGCACGCTGCTTGGCAACCAGCTTGCGGTCGATCTCCAGGATCGCGCTCTTCGGGTCATCGAGCAGCGGGCGGACCTCCGCGTTCAGCGTGCCGAACTGGGTCAGCAGCTCGCGCATGTGCGCCGCGCCGCCGCCCGACGCGGCCTGATAGGTCATCGTGTTCATCCACTCGACCAGGCCCGCCTTGTACAACGCGCCGACGCCCATCAGCATGCAGCTGACCGTGCAGTTGCCGCCGATCCAGTTGCGCCCGCCCTTGGCCAGCGCGCTCTTGATCATCGGCAGGTTGACCGGATCGAGCACGATGAGCGCATCGTCCTTCATGCGCAGCGTGGAGGCGGCGTCGATCCAGTGGCCCTTCCAGCCTTCGGCGCGCAGCTTCCCGAATACCTCGCTCGTGTAGTCGCCGCCTTGCGCGGTGACGATGATCTCGCACTGCTTCAGCGCGGCGATGTCATGCGCATCGAACAGCTTGCGTTCGTTCTTGGCGAGAGCGGCCGGCGCGTCGCCGCCGGCGTTGCTGGTGCTGAAGAATCGCGGTTCGATGAGGCCGAAGTCGCCTTCGGCCTGCATGCGGTCCATCAGCACGGAACCGACCATTCCGCGCCATCCGACCAATCCCGTGAGTGCTGTCGTCGTCATCGTCATTGCCCCTTGTCGAAGAAAGTTGCGAGAAACCTCTTGGTGCCCGGCTCGTTCGCCGGCAGACAGGGGCGAGACGAACCGGAGCCGAACTAGCTCTTGATCGTCCCGGTTTTGAGGGCAGCCACGACGGCGTCGCCCATCTCGACGGTGCCGACCTTCTTCGTGCCCTCGGACCAGATATCAGCCGTGCGCAGCCCGCAGGCGAGCACGTGCTGCACCGCGGATTCGATCCGGTCGGCAGCCTCGGGCTGATTGAGTGAGAAGCGAAGCATCATGGCGGCGGACAGGATTGTAGCCAGTGGGTTGGCCACATTCTTGCCGGCGATGTCGGGCGCGCTGCCGTGGCTCGGTTCATACAGCCCCTTGGCCGAAGAATTGAGCGAGGCCGACGGCAGCATGCCGATCGAGCCGGTCAGCATCGCCGCCTCGTCGGACAGGATGTCGCCGAACATGTTGCCGGTGACGATGACGTCGAACTTCTTCGGCGCACGCACGAGCTGCATCGCGGCGTTGTCGACGTACATGTGGTCGAGCTCCACGTCCGGGTACTGCGCATGGACCTCGGTGACGACGTCCTTCCAGAACTGGAAGGTCTCGAGCACGTTGGCCTTGTCGACGCTGGTCAGCCGCTTGCCGCGCTTGCGCGCCGCCTGGAACGCGACGTGCGCGATCCGTTCGATCTCGGGGCGCGCGTAGCGCATCGTGTCGAACGCCTCGGGGGCACCGGCGAACGCGCCGTCCGGCGATTCGCGCCGGCCACGCGGCTGGCCGAAATAGATGTCACCGGTCAGCTCACGGATGATCAGGATGTCGAGCCCCGCGACCAGTTCGGGCTTCAGGCTCGAGGCGTGCGTGAGCTGCTCGTAGCAGATCGCCGGGCGGAAGTTCGCGAACAGGCCCAGGCTCTTGCGCAGCCCGAGGATCGCCTGTTCGGGGCGCAGCGCGCGCTCCAGCGTGTCGTACTTCCAGTCGCCGACCGCACCGAACAGCACCGCGTCGGCGGCCTGCGCGAGGCGCAGCGTGCTCTCGGGCAGCGGATGGCCGTGCGCGTCGTAGGCCGCGCCGCCGACGAGCGCCTGTTCGGTCTCGAACGTCAGGTCCAGCGAGCGCAGCACGCGCACGGCTTGCGCGACGATCTCGGTGCCGATGCCGTCGCCGGGCAGGATCGCAATCTTCACGAATCGAATTCCTTGGTTGGGTGGGGCACGGCCGCGTTCAGATCGAATGCGCGAGCCACGGCTTGGTCAGCAGCCGCTCGGCCTCGAACGCGCGGATCTTGTCGGCATGGCGCAAGGTCAGGCCGATGTCGTCGTAGCCGCCGAGCAGGCAGTACTTGCGAAACGGCTGGACGTCGAACGCGATGCTGCCGCCGTCGGGCTTGATGATGACTTGCCGTTCCAGGTCGATCGTCAGCTTGTAGCCGACGAACGCTGCGACCTCGTCGAACAGCTTCGCGACCTCGTGCTCGGGCAGCACGATCGGCAGCAGCCCGTTCTTGAAGCAGTTGTTGAAGAAGATGTCGGCGTAGCTCGGCGCGATCAGCGCACGGAAGCCGTACTGGTCGAGCGCCCACGGCGCGTGCTCGCGCGACGAGCCGCAGCCGAAGTTCTGGCGCGCGAGCAGCACCGATGCGCCCTGGTAGCGCGGCTGATTCAGCACGAAGTCGGGGTTGGCGCGGCGCGACGCCGGGTCCTGGCCCGGCTCGCCGTGGTCGAGGTAGCGCCATTCGTCGAACAGGTTCGGGCCGAAGCCGCTCTTCTTGATCGACTTCAGGAACTGCTTCGGGATGATCGCGTCGGTATCGACGTTCTCGCGGTCCATCGGGGCCACGAGACCGGTGTGTGTACGAAACGGGGTCATGGTGTGTTGTCCTGCTCGTTCAGCGAGGCGTGCGTCAGACGAGCCGGCGCACATCGACGAAGTGCCCCTCGATCGCGGCGGCCGCGGCCATCGCGGGGCTCACGAGGTGGGTGCGCCCGCCGGCGCCCTGGCGGCCTTCGAAGTTGCGGTTGCTCGTCGACGCGCAGCGCTCGCCCGGCTCGAGCCGGTCGGCGTTCATCGCAAGGCACATCGAGCAGCCCGGCTCGCGCCACTCGAAGCCGGCGGCCTTGAAGACCTGGTCCAGCCCTTCGCGCTCGGCCTGCTCCTTCACGAGCCCCGAGCCCGGCACGACCATCGCGAGCTTGATGTTCGCGGCGACGCGGCTGCGCAGCCGCTTCACGACCGCCGCGGCCTCGCGCAAGTCCTCGATGCGCGAGTTCGTGCACGAGCCGATGAAGACCTTGTCGATGAGGATGTCGGCGATCGGCTTGTTCGGCTCGAGCGCCATGTACTGCAGCGCGCGCTCGACCGCGCCGCGCTTGCTCGCGTCCTTCTCGCGGTCCGGATCGGGCACGCGCCCGTCGATCGCGACGACCATCTCCGGCGACGTGCCCCAAGTCACCTGCGGCGAGACCGTGCTCGCGTCGAGCTCGACGACCGCATCCCACGTCGCATCCGCATCCGAATGCAGCGTGCGCCAGTAGCGCACGGCCTGTTCCCATTCGACACCGCTGGGCGAGTACGGCCGGCCCTTCACGTACGCGAGCGTCGTGTCGTCGACGGCGACCAGCCCGGCGCGGGCGCCCGCTTCGATCGCCATGTTGCACACCGTCATGCGCCCTTCCATGCTCAGCGCACGGATCGCCGAGCCGGCGAATTCGATCGTGTAGCCGGTACCGCCTGCCGTGCCGATCTTGCCGATGATCGCCAGCACGATGTCTTTCGCGCTGCAGCCGGCCTGCAGGCGGCCTTCGACCAAGATCCGCATGTTCTTCGCCTTGCGCGCGAGCAGCGTCTGTGTCGCGAGCACATGCTCGACCTCGCTGGTGCCGATGCCGTGCGCGAGCGCGCCGAACGCGCCGTGCGTGGATGTGTGCGAGTCGCCGCACACGACGGTCATGCCCGGCAGCGTCGCGCCCTGCTCGGGGCCGATCACGTGCACGATGCCCTGGCGGCGATCGTTCATCTTGAACTGCGTGATGCCCCACTTGTCGCAGTTCGAGTCCAGCGTGTCGACCTGCAGCTTCGAGACCGGGTCGGCGATGCCGTGCGAGCGGTCGGTCGTCGGCACGTTGTGGTCGCTGACGGCGAGGTTGGCCGACAGGCGCCAGACCTTGCGGCCGGCCAGCTCGAGCCCGTCGAAAGCCTGCGGGCTCGTCACCTCGTGCACCAGATGCCGGTCGATGTACAGCACCGACGTGCCGTCCTCTTCGGTGTGGACGACGTGCTCGTCCCAGATCTTGTCGTAGAGGGTGCGCGGCATGGCAGACTGCGGTACTGGCGGGGTCGTCGATTCTAGAGTCTCGCCGCAAGCCGCGCCGGCGTAGTGGTGCTCGGCAACGAAAAGGGCGCCCGCAGGCGCCCTTCGGTCCGCGAATGGTCCGATTACCAGCCGATGTCCCTCAGCAGCGGCACGGTCAGGTCCTTCGGCGGCACCAGCGTGGTCGTCAGGTCGCTGTTGATGTTGGGCTCCATCAGCAGGTTCGGGAACGCGCTCACGTCCCAGTGCGACACCGACGAGCCCGCGACCCGCGGGTTCGGCGTGTACAGCAGCGGGCGGCCCGCCAGATCGGCGCCGGCGCGGCGCGACGTGTCGGTGGCGAACGTCGCCGACATCGCACCCGGCTGGCTGCGCGACCCGTACTTCACCGCGGCGGCGACCCCGGCCTTCAGCGTCGCGCCATCGGCCTGCGAGACGCTGACCGTCGGGATCACGATCGCCGGGTCGGCGCCGCCGAGGCCCGGCGCGGCGCCTGCCGAGTTGTTCGCGATGATGACCCCGATCGCCCCGGCGTTCTGCGCGTTCTTCGCCTTGACGACGAAGGCGCAACTGCCACGGTCCATGATCGCGACCTTGCCGGTCACCGCGGCGGTGGTCGCGGCATCGAACGCGACGCAGCCGGCCCCGTTGACCGGGTCGGCCGGCACGACCGCCAGCACGCCGAACGCGCCCGGGTTGACGACGGCCGGGCCGAACGACGCGGTACCGTACGGGTAGTAGCCCGCATAACCCGGCGCCGGCGTCGCGATCTTGATCGACGGCACGGCGCCCAGCGTCTGGCTCGCGCCGGTCACGGCCTGCGCACCGATCCAGGCGAGTTGCAGCGGATTGATCGCCGACGCCTTGCGCTCGGCATTGGTCATCTGCAGCCAGGTCTTGCCGATCGTGTTGTCGTACATGAAGCCTTCCCAGATGCTGGGCAGCCCACCCGACGCCACGTACGCGCTGCCATCGGGCGCGATCCGGTAGCCGACCGAGGTATCGGTCAGCACCGCGAAGCCCAGGCCGTGGCCGAGCTCGTGCAGCAGCGTCTCGACGAAGTTGATCTTCGTGCCGGCATTGCCGTCGAGCCCGAGATAGAACGGCGTTCCGTCGAGGCAGCCGGGGTTGCCGAGATTGACGTTGAACTGGGTCTTGATGTCGACCGTGCCGTAGCCCGAGCCGTCGTCCGGAATGTCGGCCGACAGGTTCACGCCGGACAGCTTGTTGGCCAGCGCCTGCGGGTACCAGGTTCCCGGTGCGCCACCGGGGAAGTCGTGCCAGATGTTCCATGCGCTGGCGCTGCCGAGCGTCGCGGCGGTCGCGGTGCAGGCGAGCGCTTCCCAGCCGGCGCTGACGGTGATCTTGATGTCGCTGGTCAGCGACTGCTGCCAGATGTCGGCCACGTAGCGGTAGACATTCAGGCGCTGCTGGCCAAGTGTCGTGCCGGGGTTGCCGCCGACCGGTGCCACCGGCGTCGGGTCGTTGAAGCCGACGCCGGCCGAGTCGCGGCTCATGATTTGGATGACGGCAGCCGCGTTGGCCGAAGCCGCGGCACAAGCAAGCAGCACCGAAGCGGTCAGCGGAGCCATAGCCGAAGCAAAGACAGTCTTGAAGGATTTCATCGGCTCACTCCGTCGGGGCGGTTTGGGTCGCAACGACCGGAGAAGACTTGAGCGCCGCCTCGGCCGCCTCGCGGCTCTGGAAGCAGAACTCCTTCAAGCTGCCGTCGGGCTGGCGCACGACGACCGAGTAGTTCATGAACTCGTCGGTCAGCCGCGCACCACGCGCGCCGCTGTAGTGGTAACGCGCCAAGGTGGCCTGCGGCGCGACACGCAGCCGCCCCTTGGCGTGCTGGTCACGCAGCGCCTGGGCCTCTTCGGCCGTGGCCGGACGCAGCTGACCGGACGTCGCATCGCGCACGACGATCTGGCCCGCACTCGTGTCCACCGGCAGTGCTTGCTCCGGTTTCGCTGCCGGCGCGTCCTGCGCCATGGCGGGGACCGCCAGTGCGGCAACGGCCGCGAGCACGAGGCCCGAGACGGCCGCGCGCGGATACGAATTGATCGTTCTTACCATCGGGTTCTCCTGGACTTCAGTGTTGTCATGTGCGCGTGCCGCGGGCCTCGCGCCGCGTGGCCGCGCGCACAGCTTTTCTCTGCCCGTCGCGGGGTGACGGCTTACGGGTTACAGCTGGGCCGCGCTGCGGCGCCGGCTCACCACCGCCATGCAGGCGAGGCCGAGCCCCAGCAGCGCCCAGGTCGACGGTTCGGGGACCGGCGTGACGCTGAGCGTGTCGATGCCGATGTAGTTGGCGTTGTTGGCCCAACCGGTGTAGTCGATCGCGAAGCGGGCCACCGAGCCCGCGCCGGCGGCGGCATAGCTGAACGTGTACTGCACCCAGTCGCCGGTCAGCGTGACGGCCGGGCTCAGCGAGAAGCTGAACGGGCTGCTGTCGCCGCTGCTGAAACCGACGCGAAGCAGGTCGTAGTACGGGTCGAGGATGTCCGCCTTCGCAAAGAAGCTGACCGTCCCGGCCGACGCGGTCGAGAACGTCGGCGTGATCAGGAAGTTGTTGACGAAGCCGCCGGCTGCGGCATTGTCGTAGTTGGCCGCAACGTAGCCGCCTCCGGAGCCGTCACCATAGAACACGTCGCCGGCCGCCGTCACGTCGCCCTGGAACCAGGCGGTCGTCCCGACGGGCACGCTGTCGTTCGTCAGCACCCAGCCGCTGCCGGCCAACGTGCTGATGTCGTCGAAGGTTTCGTTGATCAGGGGATCGGCTTGCGCCGATGCGGCCAGCGCCAATGCGACCACGGCCAATGGGTACTTCGGAAGAGTCATGAGCTCCCTCGGGGTTGAGATGGCTACCGCTGGCGAGCGGTTGATCACACCGAGGAAGCAAACAAGGAGGAGAGCCCGTTCAGGCTCCTTGGGACCCTCGTGTTGCGTTTCTGGGGGTAACCAAATCCGGCAAGACAGCCCTGCGCCGCTTCGCATGAGCAACGTGGATAACGTCGACGTGCGTCACGAACCGGCGAGAGACTATTCGTGCGGGATTGCACAGACAACCCCCCGACTCACGGGGAAGTCGATGCCGCAGTCACGCCACGCCGTCACTCCAGAAACGACAAGGCCCCGCAGCATTGCTCGGGGCCAGGGTTGCGCGCCATCGGCGCGCAGGAAGAACACGGAAGGTCGCGGGTTCGACCCGCAGCACTCAAGCGCGCTTCGAGAGCGGCACCACGTCGCGCGTCTTCGCGCCGCTGAAGAGCTGGCGCGGCCGGCCGATCTTGTACTCCGGGTCGCCGATCATCTCGTTGAGCTGCGCGATCCAGCCGACCGTGCGTGCAAGCGCGAAGATCGCGGTAAACAGGCTGACCGGAATGCCGATCGCGCGCTGCACGATGCCCGAATAGAAGTCGACGTTCGGGTACAGCTTGCGAGCGACGAAGTACTCGTCCTCGAGCGCGATCTTCTCGAGCGCCATCGCGAGCTTGAAGATCGGGTCGTCGTGTAGGCCGAGCGAGTCCAGCACCTCGTGACAGGTCTCGCGCATCAGCTTCGCGCGCGGGTCGTAGTTCTTGTAGACGCGGTGCCCGAAGCCCATCAGGCGCACGCTCGAGTTCTTGTCCTTGACCTGCTTGATGAACTCGCCGATCTTCTCGACGCCGCCCATCTGCTGCACGTCTTCCAGCATGTTCAGCGCGGCCTCGTTCGCGCCGCCGTGCGCCGGGCCCCAGAGGCAGGCCACGCCGGCGGCGATCGCCGCGAACGGGTTGGTGCCCGAACTGCCGCACAGCCGCACGGTCGAGGTCGACGCGTTCTGCTCGTGGTCGGCATGCAGGATGAAGATGCGGTCGATCGCGCGCACCAGCACGTCGTTCGGTGCGTAGTCTTCGCACGGCGTCGCGAACATCATGCGCATGAAGTTCGCCGAGTACGACAGGTCGTTCTTCGGGTAGATGTACGGCTGGCCGACCGTGTACTTGTAGGCCATGGCCACCAGCGTCGGCATCTTCGCGATCAGCCGGATCGCGGAGATCTCGCGGTGCTCCGGGTTGTTGATGTCGGTGCTGTCGTGATAGAAGGCCGACAGCGCGCCGACCAGGCCGGTCATGATCGCCATCGGGTGCGCGTCGCGGCGGAAGCCGCGCAGGAAGAACTGCATCTGCTCGTTGACCATCGTGTGGTTCGTGACGAGCTTCGTGAAGTCGGTCTTCTGCTTCGGGTTGGGCAGCTCGCCCTTGAGCAGCAGATAGCAGGTCTCGAGATAGTCGCAGTTCTGCGCGAGCTGCTCGATCGGGTAGCCGCGGTACAGCAGCTCGCCCTTGTCGCCGTCGATGTAGGTGATGGTCGAATTGCACGACGCGGTCGACAGGAAGCCAGGGTCGTAGGTGAACTTGCCGGTCTGTGCGTAGAGCTTACGGATGTCGATCACATCCGGCCCGATCGTGCCTTTGTAAAGGGGCAGCTCCATGCTGGCACTGCCGTCGGAGAACGACAGGGTGGCTTTGACGTCAGACTGAATCATGTGAGGTGTCCTTGAAGTTTGCAGGTGAGCCAGAGAAGAGCGAGAAGGTGTCTCCTGCCTACGCCTCGTGTGCAGGGCGAGCGGGCCGGGCGCGCATCAGGTCGAGAACCTGCACGACCTCGTGACGCTCCAGTTCGCCCTCAGGCTCTTTGCGGGCCAGCAGCAGATCGAGCAGGTCGTTGTCCGACAGCTCCATCAGCGCCTGCAGCCCGCGGGCCTGTTCTTGTGTGATCGACGCTTCGTGGCGCGCGAAGAACCGCTCCACGAACAAATCGTTCTCGAGCAGGCCGCGCCGGCAACGCCACTTCAGCCTGCTCAGCTCGCGTGGGTCGATGGCGGTCTGCATCGGGTGATTTCCAAGGGTCTTGGGGGTCAGGCAATCAGACGGCGCGACGCACCATCAGTTCCTTGATCTTGCCGATCGCCATCGTCGGGTTCAGGTTCTTCGGACAGACGTCGACGCAGTTCATGATCGTGTGGCAGCGGAACAGCCGGTACGGATCTTCGAGGTTGTCCAGGCGTGCGGCAGTGTCCTGGTCGCGGCTGTCGGCGATGAAGCGATAGGCCTGCAGCAAGCCGGCCGGGCCGACGAACTTGTCCGGGTTCCACCAGAAGCTCGGGCAGCTCGTCGAACAGCTCGCGCACAGGATGCACTCGTACAGGCCGTTCAGCTCGTCGCGCTCCTCGGGCGACTGCAGCCGCTCCTTCTCGGGCGGCGTCTCGTCGTTGACCAGATACGGCTTGATCGAGTTGTACTGCTTGAAGAACTGCGTCATGTCGACGATCAGGTCGCGGATCACCGGCAGGCCGGGCAGCGGCTTGAGCACGATGACGTCCGGCAGCGTGCGCATGTTGGTCAGGCACGCGAGGCCGTTCTTGCCGTTGATGTTCATCGCGTCCGAGCCGCAGACGCCTTCGCGGCACGAGCGCCGGAAGCTGATCGTCGGGTCCATCGCCTTGAGCTTGCCCAGCGCGTCGAGCAGCATGCGCTCGTCGCCGTCGAGCTCGACCTCGATCGTCTGCATGCGCGGCTTGTCGTCCTTGTCCGGGTCGTAGCGATAGATCTGGAACGTGCGTTTGGTCATGATTGTTTTCCCGGCGCTCAGAATGTGCGGACCTTCGGTGCCACCCACTCCACCGACAGCGGTTGGGTCCTGACCGGCTTGTACTCGAGGCGATTGCCCGACGAGTACCACAGCGTGTGCTTCATCCACTCGTCGTCGTTGCGGCCGTTCGGGTGCTGCGGCGTGTCGCCGTAATCGTCGACCGAGTGCGCGCCGCGGCTTTCCTTGCGGGCGGCGGCCGAGATCATCGTCGCGAGCGCGACCTCGATCAGGTTCTCGACCTCGAGCGCTTCGATGCGGGCGGTGTTGAACACCTTGGACTTGTCGGCCAGGTGGATGCTCTTGACGCGCTCGGCGATGCCCTTGACGGCGGTCACGCCCTCGTCCATCGACGCCTGCGTGCGGAACACGCCGGCATGCTGCTGCATCGTGCGGCGCAGGTCGTTCGCGACGTCCTGTGCGTACTCGCCGGAAGTGCTCGCATCGAGCTTCGCGAGCCGCGCGAGCGTGAAGTCGGCCGCGTCGGTCGGCAGCGGCTTGTGCGCCTTGTCCTTCAGGCCGCTGGCCACGATGTGATCGCCGGCCGCCTTGCCGAACACCAGCAGGTCGAGCAGCGAGTTCGTGCCGAGCCGGTTCGCGCCGTGCACGCTGACGCACGAGCACTCGCCCACCGCATACAGCCCGCCGACCACGGCGTTCGGCTCGCCGCCCTTCGGCGCGACCACCTGGCCGTGGATGTTGGTCGGCACGCCGCCCATCTGGTAGTGGATGGTCGGCACGACCGGGATCGGCTCCTTCGTGATGTCGACGTTGGCAAAGTTGTGGCCGATCTCGTAGACGCTGGGCAGCCGCTTCATGATCGTCTCGGCGCCCAGGTGCGTCATGTCGAGCACGATGTAGTCCTTGTTCGGACCGCAGCCGCGTCCTTCCTTGATCTCCTGGTCCATGCAGCGCGAGACGAAGTCGCGCGGCGCGAGGTCCTTCAAGGTCGGCGCATAACGTTCCATGAAGCGCTCGCCGTTGCTGTTGCGCAGGATTGCACCCTCGCCGCGACAGCCCTCGGTCAGCAGCACGCCGGCACCGGCGACGCCGGTCGGGTGGAACTGCCAGAACTCCATGTCTTCCAGCGGAATGCCGGCGCGCGCTGCCATGCCCAGGCCGTCGCCGGTATTGATGAACGCGTTGGTCGACGCCGCGAAGATGCGCCCTGCCCCGCCGGTGGCCAGCAGCACGGTCTTGGCCTCGAGCACGTAGACCTCGCCGGTCTCCATCTCGAGCGCGGTGACGCCGACGGCATCACCGTCGGCATCGCGGATCAGGTCCAGCGCCATCCACTCGACGAAGAAGTTGGTCCGTGCCTTGACGTTCTGCTGGTACAGCGTGTGCAGCATCGCGTGGCCGGTCCGGTCGGCCGCGGCGCAGGCGCGCTGCACCGGCTTCTCGCCGTAGTTCGCGGTGTGGCCGCCGAACGGGCGCTGGTAGATCGTGCCGTCGGGGTTGCGGTCGAACGGCATGCCGAAGTGC
>Ga0070706_100001357_pt1 | contig 26038 bp, 25 predicted proteins | sample KBSK5501metaG_FD_65476 | JGI IMG/M metagenome (GOLD analysis project Ga0070706, IMG submission 65476) | Corn, switchgrass and miscanthus rhizosphere microbial communities from Kellogg Biological Station, Michigan, USA - KBS K5-50-1 metaG | ecosystem: Host-associated > Plants > Roots >... | reverse complement strand
TGTTTGGCCTCGAACCAGAGTTCTTTGCGAAAGGAGCGCATCAAATAGAATACATTTTTGCTCTGTTTCCTAAAGGGCGCATATGACCGGTAGCGAAGCGCGGATTACGGCGATCGGCGTCGCCTCGCGCTTCCGGCATTTCGGTATCGCCAGGAGACTAGTCGAAGCTGCGGAGTGCTTCGGTTGGGTGCATGGCTGCGCCCGAGTCGCAGCCACCACCAGCGGGCACCATTCTGGTGCCGACGGCTTTTATGAATCTTTAGGATACCAGTTCGAAGCTCGCAGGTTCCTCAAATCGCGACTGTGGTCGGCAAAGACTCCCGACTAAAAGGGCGAGTTCGGGAAATAGTACTGCGTTGCGTTCTCAGGTGTAATCAGCGGCGAATCCAGGATGTAGTTACCATTCACTGGGAGTTTTGCGACAAAGTGAACCGCCGTCAGCTCGATCGCGGTCGCTATCATGCTCGGCGAATAAATAATATCGACAGGGGTCAGCGTGTCTTTGTCCATCACGCGCTTGACCATTTCCTTCATTCCTGCGCCGCCTACGACAAACATCTCTTTCTCCCGCTTTGCCTGGCGCAGGGCGTCCAGAACTCCAAGCGCAATATCGTCATCCTGGGCCCAGACCCCATCGATATGCGGGAAACGGGTCAGGAAATCCTGCATCACTTTGAAACCATCGTCGCGGTTCCAGTTTGCGTATTTCGAATCGAGGACCTTGATGTCGGTGCCCTTGATCTTTTCCATGAACGTGTCGAAACGCTGATTATCGATCACGGTTGGCAGCCCGCGCAGTACGACGATATTTCCTTTGCCGCCGAGCTTCTTAATAAAGTATTCGGCCGCGATTTTTCCCATACCGGGGTTGTCGCCGGCAACGTACAGGTCCTGAATTCCGGGCTCGGAGAGCGCTCGATCGACGACGGTGACGAATACGCCCTTTTGCTTGACCTGCTTGACCGGCTCCGTCAGCGGCGCCGATTCATACGGCAGGATCACTAACGCGTTGATTTTTCGGGTTGCTACCAAGTCCTCAAGGCTGTTTGCCTGTTCACTTGGGTTTGTTGCGGTGACGACTGTGACCTGCACATTCTTGTATGCAGACTCGAGGCGCTTTTTTGTTTCTTGCGCAAAATAGTTAATGCCTCCGGTCCAGCCGTGGTCGGCCGAGGGAATTGACACGCCGATTTTGATAGCTTCCTGTGCGGTGAGCGATCCAGCTACAAGCCAAGCGGCGCCAATCGACGCCGCGACAAATTGTTTGGAGAGTTTGGTCATCATGGGGGTGATATATGAAACAGCGGCGAGAATATCGATTTCTTGGGAAAAACTCACGAGGAAAACGTTTTAACTCAGCCCGCTAACGGCTCTTGCTGCTTCGTTGCAGTAGCGCCGCAGCCAGTATGATGACTCCTTGAACAGCGCCGTTTAGATAGACGCTGATCAGATTCTGCAGGTTTAGAAGATTCCCAATGAGTGAAAGAATGAGAGCGCCGACAATCGATCCACCGACTCGACCGGTCCCTCCGCGCAACGCTGTTCCACCGACAACCACGGCGGTAATTGCCTCCAATTCCCAGCCGAGACCGGTCGAGAATGAAGCAGAGCCCAGTCTCGGCACATAAAGACATGTTGCGAGCGCTACGCAGAACCCTTGAACGACAAACGCGACCACGCGGATCTGATTCACCCGAATCGCAGAATAGTGAGCTACTTCTGCATTCGATCCTACTGCTCGGCAATAGCGCCCAAAACGAGTTCTGGTAAGAGTGATAGCGCCAATTGCTACGACGATTGCCAGTACCCAAACCGGGATCGGAACGTTGAACCAGGAGTCGTAAAAAACTGGGCGATACGCCTCGCGAACCTTTGTGTCCAACACGAGAGTTCCACCGTTGGAAAGAAAGGTCACCAGGGCTCGAAAAATTCCCATCGTTCCGAGGGTCACGATGAAAGAGTCAATTCTCCCAACAGTTGCCAGCAGGCCATTAACAAGGCCGGAGACGACCCCGACAACCACACCGGCCAGCATACCGAGAAAGATTGCGGAAGACAGATTCCACCCGAGTGCCGCGAGCTGATTGATCATCATGATCATAAGACTCGCGATAAACGCGGCCATTGCCCCGACCGAAAGATCGATCTGGCCCGTCACGATCACAAAGGTCGCGCCGACGCTGATGATACCAATAAAAGCGCTTCGGGTAACTACGTTGGTGATATTTCCAACGGTAAGAAACGTGTCGCTGAGAATTGCGCCAAGTATCACGAGGAAGACCAGCGCGAGCAATGGGCCGCTGTTCCTGAGCCATTTGGCGAGCGCCTTGAATGTCTGTTGCTTTTCAGTTTGGGTGGATGTGTCCAGCGTGGTTGCCAGATCTCTTGCGTCCCCCGCAACCTCTTCGCCGCCTTCGCGTCTCTTTTCAGCGCTCATGGCAAAGCCGCGGCTTGGGCGCCTTTTACACCCGTTGCATACATCATGATTCCGTCTTCGTTCATTTGTTCACCTTCAAGAACGGCCACTATCCGCGACGAGCGCATTACCACCACACGGTGACACAGCCCGATGATCTCAAGCAGCTCAGACGAAATGACAATACATGCCTTACCGTTCAAAGCCTGGTTCGCAATCCATTGGTAAATCTGAGCCTTCGTGCCGACGTCTATGCCTCGGGTCGGTTCGTCGAAAATGATGATTTCGGGATCCACTCCCAAGACCTTAGCCAGAACTACTTTTTGCTGATTGCCACCGCTCAAACGATTTACCGGAAGATCAGGATCGGTAATCTTGATTTGGAAATCGCGAGCGGCTTGTTGGAATGCTCTTCGCTCTTTCTCCTGGTCGACAAATAATCTTCCAAAGCGACGCAATCCAAGAAGGGAGTAGTTCGTTCGAGGATCAAAGGTAACAACCAATCCTTTTTCTTTTCGGTCTTCCGGAAGGTATGCCGCTCGCAACCGGTCAATTGCTCCTGAGTAGTTAGAAGGGCTGAATCGCTTTCTATCTCGAAAAATTTCTCCGCTGGTTATTTTACGCAAGCCCATGAGCCCCTCGAATAGTTCGGTGCGACCTGCGCCGACTAGCCCGGCGAAACCAAGGATCTCGCCTTTTCGCAACGAAAAAGAGGCTTCAGTTACATGTCCGTGCACAGAGAGATTCTTCACGTCGAGCACGACGTCGGGGGTCGTGGGAGGCACTTTTGGAGGAAACAGGTCTCGGAGCCGTCTGCCGACCATCAATCGAACGATTTCGTCCGGAGAAAGAGTAGAAGCGGGAGCGGTCGTCACCAGTTTTCCATCTCGCAATACCGTCACCTTGTTGGCCAAGCGCTTTACTTCTTCGAGCCGGTGGGAAATGTAGACAATCGCGACTCCTCTTGCGGCGGACGCCTCGATGATTTGAAACAAGCGTTCTGCTTCGCGTCTGGTAAGCACCGCTGTCGGTTCATCGAGTATCAGAACAGTTGCCTGATGGCTTATTGCTTTGGCAATTTCTACCATCTGCTTTTCACTCACTCGCAGATCCTTTACGCGTGTTTCGAGCGCCACGTCGGTCCCGACTGCTGCAAGCACCTCGGCTCCTCGTTGCGCCATTTTGCGCTCATCGAGAAACGGGCCGCGAACCGGTTCCTGGCCGAGAAAGAGATTCTCCACGACGCTCAGATCTTCTGCCAGATTTAACTCCTGGTGGATTAAACGAACTCCGAGCCTTTCCATGGCTCTGAGGTCGCCGGTTGCAACAGGGCGGCCATCAAACCAGACTTCGCCGGCGGTCGGCTCGAGGATTCCAGATAAAATCCTCATTAACGTCGACTTGCCGGCTCCGTTTTCACCGACGACGGCGTGGATCTCTCCGGCGAAAAAATCGACATCGACATCTTGCAGCACAGTTACCGGGCCGAACGCCTTGGTAAGCTGTCGTGCGCTAAGCTTTGGCGGCGCCCCGGCGGAACTTGGGCTAGACGCTGTCGGGGCATTCTGGTCTGGCTGGGGGGCCATTTCTATAGGTTAAGCCCTCGAATCAAGGGAAGCGCAATTCTTCAGCCAGAGCTGGTAGGCCTGCGGGGCGATCTCCGAGGGTTTGATCTCAGATCGTCCTCCCCAAAATACATTGGTGTAAGTCACAGGAATGCCGCAGGTCTGCAGATGAGCGTCAATCGCGGCTTTGTGATCGAGCAACCACTGTTTCTCCGTCCCGTGCGCGACAGCCATGATATTGACATTACCAAACTCAGGACCGGCTTCGCGCCAATAACAATGGGTCAAAATCTCATGTCTGCCGACCTCTGAACCGGCGCGGACTTCCATTCCGGCAGGTACGGCCCAATGAAACAGTCCGTTGAATCGAGTTACGCGTATTCCACCGGCCGACGGTTTTACATGTTCAAGGAAGGTCGAAAATCTTCCGATGATTTTTCGCCGATTCAGTTCTTCGGCGATCTCAAAGAATGTTTCGAGTGGGAGGTCCGCTTCGGTGGCGCGGTTTGCCCATGGGTTGCTTCGAATCTCGTCCAACGCGAACTCGCGTTTGAGAGCGACAAGCACTCTCCACTCGAGCGGGCTCAGTTTCACAATCCGGGTCCTGATCATGTGCGCCGGCTGCGACGATCGCGAACCCGGTTCAATCGTTTTGCGCCGCACATGACCTACTCCCAGCGTAAAGATTCCTTTGGCCGGCATCACCCGCACTTTTTCAGCTCCGACCTTGGCTGTCAGAATTTCAATATGTTTCTGGAGCTCAAATCCCTGCGGTACTTTGACCGTCGTCCACAATTTATATTCGCTGCCGGCAGTCTCCGAGTCAGTCGACCGGACCACTACGTGACCCGAGAACGGATCGGATCTGAACATGAAATCGAACGCGGGGTCCAATTTTGTGGCCGGAACTTTCCAGGCTACAAGCGCGCCTTGTGCGAGGTTGGTCGCCAGCAATGTCTGCCGGACCCTTCTAATCGTGCCAGCCTGCAGCATTGCTCGGATTCGATCCAAGACCGCCTCTTCGGAGACTCCGGAAAGCTCAGCTATTTTATGAAACGGTTCACGCACGAATCCCTGAATTTTGTCTTCGGAGACGGCGAGAATCCTGGAGTTGACGGTATCAGTGTGTTCTGTGGCGATCATTCTGTGCTATGCGAGGAGGCACAGAATAGCACAAAAACGCCGACATCGCCGACAACGGATAAGGCCGGCGATGGGGCGATATGGACCGAATACAGGATCCTAAACTAGAAGGCCGCAGAGATCTGTTCGAGTTTTCCCCCTCTCTTCGCTCACACTCGCACTCGCACTCACACTCGCTCAGATCGCTTTCTCCCCAGTCTCGTCCGTTCGAATCCGAATCGCTTCCTCAATTGGCGAGATAAATACTTTACCGTCGCCGATCTTGCCTGTTCTAGCCGCCTTTGTTACTGCGGCCGCAGCGCTCTCCACGATGCTATCGGCTAAGACAACCTCGATCTTGATTTTCGGAAGAAAATCAACGGTGTATTCGCTTCCTCGATAAATCTCTGTGTGACCCTTCTGTCGGCCGAAGCCTTTGACTTCGGTGACCGTCATGCCTTCGATACCGAGTTCAGAAAGCGCCTCTTTTACTTCCTCGAGTTTAAAAGGCTTAATGATCGCTTCGATTTTTTTCATTTCGACGATTAGGCAATATATGCTTCTTCACCATGCTCAGAGATATCGAGACCAGCAGTCTCAACTTCCGGAGCAGCTCGGAGGCCGATCGTCAGTTTAAGGATCCAAGCGACCACAGCAGTCGCAACGACCGATAGAACCAGCGTGACCAATACGGCTTTCAATTGGGAAAACGCAAGTGTGCTGAGTAACTCATCTTTTAAATTGCTATTCACTTCTTTGGTCGCGAGAAGGCCCGTCATGATCGCGCCCAAAGTTCCACCGACCGCGTGCACGCCAAACGTGTCGAGAGCGTCATCGTATCCAAGTTTCGGTTTAATGATCGAGACCGCCAGGTAGGGGATGGCCGCAGCTGCGACCCCGATGATCATGGCTCCAGTGGCGTTAACGAACCCGCAGGCCGGTGTGATGACGACCAGGCCGGCGACTGCGCCGGAACAAAATCCAAGAACGCTCGCCTTGCCGCGAAGGATTTTTTCCAGAAGCGCCCAAACGAATGCCGCCGTTGCAGTGGCCAATGTTGTAGCCATGAACGCGTTTGAAGCGATGCTGTCCGCCGCAACGGCGCTACCGGCGTTGAATCCGTACCAGCCGACCCAGAGCATGCCGGTGCCTACCATACAAAGCACCATGCTATGTGGCGGCATAGGCTCCTTTTTGTGGCCAATCCGCGGCCCCAGGATCAGGCAAAGAATGAGTGCGCTCCAGCCTGAGGTCATGTGGACGACCGTACCACCCGCAAAATCGATCGCTTTTATGCCGGAGTTCGGGTTGTAGATTCCATTCATGAACCCGCTCGCACCCCAAACCATGTGCGCCTGCGGAAAATAGACCAGGAACATCCAGGCGGTGATGAACAAAAGAACCGCCGTGTATTTCATCCGCTCGGCGATTGCGCCCACGATCAGGGCCGGCGTGATAATCGCAAACATTAGCTGGTACATCGCGTAAACGTTTTGCGACACCCAGAACGCATAATCGGTGTTGGGCGCAGAGTTTACATTGTTCAAAAAGAAAAATTCGGAACCGCCGTAGAACGGGTTCCCGAAGTTCTTGCCGAAAACGAGACTGTATCCAAACGCCCACCAAAGTATGGTTACGAGGCCGGCGATCCCTAAACATTGCGCCAGTACAGAAAGGGCATTCTTTTTTCGTACCAAGCCCCCGTAAAAAAGGGCAAGGCCAGGCAACGTCATAAAAAGGACCAGCGCAGATGAGGTCATCATCCAAGCGTTATGGCCCGGACCCGGGACGCCGGGCAGGGTTTTGGTGCCATCGGCGTTGTTGATATACGCCTCGAGACTCGCCACGCGATCTTCAATAGAAGCCGGTGTTTTGCCGGGAGAGGCAGCGGGTGACGCCGCTGGTGAGGCAACGGGTGACGCCGCTGGTGAGGCAGAAGGTGATGGGCTTGCTTCTTGAGCTGTGGAGATGGTTGCCCCGACAAGCAAAGAGAGCGCAAATACCCCTGCGAAAAGAAACGGCCGAAACGAGAGGGACGAAATCATGGCTCGCAGGCGCAGCATCCTCCATGCCATCACGGGAAGAGATTAGCGCTTGCTCCGAGTTGTCCCTGGGGAAGCTCGACGACGATCCTAATTCAGCGTGTCCCACCCCATCGAAGCTATCCCGGTCAAAAATCGACAGGATGATCAAACTGCGACAGAAACTCGGCACAGAGTTGACCGATTACCGAAACGGTTTTAAGAAGGACACCTCCTTTCGGCACGGTTAGCTTAGCGGTAGAGCGACTGGTTTACACCCAGTAGGTCGGGGGTTCGATTCCCTCACCGTGCATTGACCCCAGGCGCTGATTACGCTGCAAAAATCCAAGCACCTGGCGGCGCATTCGCTCCCGCGTCTTCCTTTTCCTCCCCGTACTCGCTCTCCCGCCATCACCCATTAGAGTGAGATATCTGCAATCGTCATCCCGACACCTTCAAGCCGCGAAACAGCTCTGCTGGCCCGTCCGCAAGGCGCTCTTCATTTGCTCCGGCATGCGCTGCGACTCTTATCTGAACCTTTCGTACCATTCCCAGCAATCGCAAACGTGTTACCGATTCGAGCAACAAAAATCTCATCTTATGACCGTTGAAGCGACAGATAGTTCTACACAGATAAACCACTCGGAAGCAGGCGATCTCGGTAAAGAGTCGGTCGAGAAAAACCAACCGTCTGAAGACCTGGGTCTTTTGGGCGAACCAGGGGCCCCAGAGTTCGTTCTGACAGTCCTTATTCTGGCCGCCATCGGAATTCTGGCGTTCGCCTTTTCCAGCTGCTTTTGAGGCCGGAGTATAGGATCTATATGACCTATACGACCTATAGGACATGTGGGAACCCGGCCAACAAGCTCCCCGTCGCGCCCTCTAAGTTCCGCGACGGCGGCGAAACACGCCAAATTTCCCTCTAAACCCGCCAAATTCTTCTCCAAAATTGCATCGTCGGTACAAGATGCGAACCTAAGGATAGGAGGTTTTTGTAGCATGTTTGTACAAAGGGTTAGTATTTCGTGGTTTTTTTTCGTTGCCGTCTGCTTTTTCCTGGCGAGGGAGGCAGACGCTCAGCCGATCGCTGTACCGAGGGTCGAAGTCCAGAGACCTGTGACGATAAATGTGCCAAGGGTCCAGGTCCAGAAACCGGTGACGATAAATGTGCCGAGGGTGCAAGTGCCATCGGTTTCAGTTCAGCCAGTTCGTCCTGCTACGCTTCCACCGATCGCGCCGAATGGTCAGCCGTATAATATCCCTTATCCGTTGACTCCGACCCCTGCGAATGAGGCATGGGCGCGGCAGCAGCAGGCTAATCATCAGCTGGAGAACATCCAGGCAGAGGCTTCGCTGACGGCGAGAAAAGCGCTGCAATCGAAGAGCCGGACTACGATTCTTTTCAAGCCAACTTCACAGAATCGTTACAACATTCAGTTCAGCAACGATCAAGTTCAGGCGCTCCAATCAACATTGCGGCGACTTGGTTACTACCCGGGTCCAGTCGACGGCATCTTTGGACCGGAGACTGAGCACGCGGTTCAGAGTTATCAATCAGCGAATCAGTTGCCGTCAACCGGTCAGCCCGATCAAATACTGATGACGCGATTAGGGATTTTGTAGGGCGTGGGTGGAGGTTTTTCTCCTCGACCTTTAGGGCATGGGCCAATGCAATGTTTGAGGCTGATCGCTGAAAATGGGCATCGCCCCTTGGGGCGATCAGACAACAGGCCAGGGCTTTAGCCCTGGGTCAGATATTTAAAAAATCGCTGGCCCTGAAAGGGCCGCAAAAAGGGCGTTGAAAACCCATGAAGAGCTATCGTATCGCGGCCATCGCGGGAGATGGAATCGGCAAAGAGGTTGTTCCTGAAGGGGTCCGTGTTCTTGATGCCGCAGCCAGAAAAGCCGGGATTCGATTCGAATGGGAGCAGTTTCCTTGGAGCTGCCAGTATTATCGCGAGACCGGGCGGATGATGCCCGAAAATGGCCTGGAAACGATCCGTCATCATGACTCGATTTTTTTGGGCGCCGTGGGATTTCCTGGTGTGCCCGATCACGTCTCGCTTTGGGGTCTGCTCATTCCGATCCGCCGGACTTTTGAGCAGTACGCCAATGTTCGCCCTGTCCGGTTGATGCCTGGAATTCAATCACCACTTCGAAATCGTGAAGTCGGCGACATCGACTTCATCATTGTCCGAGAGAATAACGAAGGCGAGTATTCGCAGGTTGGCGGACGGCTGTTTGAAGGAACCCCATTCGAAATTGCTGCTCAGGAATCGGTCTTCACACGACGCGGGGTCGACCGGATTTTGCGGTACGCATTTGAGGTCGCCCAAAAACGCCCCAAGAAGCACGTAACCTCTGCGACAAAATCAAACGGGATAACAGTAACGATGCCATTTTGGGATGAGCGCTTCCGCGCTGTCGCGGCGCAGTATCCGGGAATCAGGACTGACCAGTTTCATATCGATATCTTGTGCGCCCATTTTGTACAGCACCCTGACTGGTTTGATGTTGTGGTTGGCTCAAATCTTTTTGGCGATATCCTATCCGATCTTGGACCCGCTTGTACCGGAACGATCGGGATTGCTCCCTCGGCAAATCTGAACCCGGAACGCGAGTTTCCTTCGATGTTCGAACCGGTGCATGGCTCGGCTCCGGATATCGCTGGAAAAGGAATCGCCAATCCAATCGGACAAATCTGGTCTGGAGCGATGATGCTTGAGCATTTCGCCGAACAGGACGCGGCAGAGGCGGTGACGAATGCAATCGAAATGGTCCTGTCCAAAGGACCCCGGACCCGAGATATCGGTGGCACCGCTTCGACTGAAGCAGTTGGCAAAGCTATCGCTGAAGCCGTGTGAACAAAGCGTTGCCAATCTGCTTTGCCTGGATCGCGCTGGTTTCCAGCGCGGTGGCAAGAGCGGACGCAACCGGGAGCGATGTCGGTATCTTCTATCCAGACGGGTACTCCCGCGAAAAGGCAGGACCCAGCCTGGCCTTTGTCAAAGAGCCTGTAGGGAACGGCCCTCGATCTCCAGGATTCCAGCCGCGCCCGACGTTTTCAATCGGCTCGGATGGCAAATCGGTTGCTTCGCTTGGAATCGAAGATGGCACAAGTCTGTACGGAGAAGGCGAGGTGCGAGCTCCTCTCTTACGGAACAAAACGCGGATTGTCTGTTGGAACACGGATAATTTTCTGGCACTCGGCAACGATCGGCCTCTTTACCAGAGTCATCCTTGGGTTTTGGGCGTTCGCAAAGATGGAAGCGCGTTTGGTGTATTCGCCGATACGACATGGAGGACAGAGATCGATCTCAGCTCTGGGATCCGATTTACAAGTGGCGGGCCGCCATTCCGCGTGATCGTTATCAGCGAAAAGACTCCTCAGGAAGTGATCAAGCGGATGGCGGGCTTTACCGGTTATCCGGATCTTCCGCCGCTGTGGGCGCTTGGATACCATCAATGCCGTTATTCCTATTACCCGGAGACTAAGCTCGAAAGCGTTGCGGCAGAATTTCGGGCCCGCCACATACCTTGCGACACGATGTGGATGGACATTGAATATCAGGACGGGTACCGCATTTTTACTTTCGAGAACGCGGGATATTCGAACCCGGCTGGTGTTTATGACTATCTTCACGCGCGCCATTTCCACGCGATAAACATCATTGATCCCCACGTGAAAGTAGATCCCGCCTATTCAATTTATCGATCGGGCGAACAGCAGAAACTGTGGGTTTTGAAGAGCGATGGCACCGAGTTTCAGGGAGCGTGTTGGCCGGGAAATTCTGTTTGGGTGGATTTCACCCGATCGCAAGCACGCAATTGGTGGGCCGACAACTGCCGGCAATTTCTACGTTTCGGAGGAGACGGAATCTGGAACGACATGAATGAGCCGGCCGTTTTCGATACGCTCGATGGGAGTAAAACGATGCCTGTGGATAATGTCCATTCAGGCGACCGAGACCTTCCTCGCGGTCCCCATGCGCAATACCACAATGTTTACGGAATGCTGCAATCGAGAGCCTCACGCGAGGGTCTGCTAAGGGCGCACCCGGACCGGCGTCCGTTTGTGCTCACTCGGGCAAGCTATATGGGCGGCCAGCGGTATGCGGCGATGTGGTGCGGGGACAACGGATCGCAGTGGGATTATCTACAGGGATCGATTCCCATGTTGCTCAACGTTGGCATGTCGCTTGAACCGTTTGGCGGAGTCGACATTGGAGGATTCGCGCAACCGGCTACCCCGGAGATCTGGGGACGCTGGGTCGGAGTAGGGGCATTTTACCCGTTTTGTCGCGGCCATGCGGACAAAGACACCCCGCCAAAAGAGCCATGGGCGTTCGGACCTGCGGTCGAATCAGAGGCACGCACGGCGCTTCAGCGTCGATATCGTCTTCTGCCCTACCTCTACACCCTTTTCCAGGAAACCAGTGTGGACGGAATGCCTGTCATGCAACCGGTGTTCTTTGCCGACCCGAACGATCCAGCACTACGAACGGAGGAAGAAGCATTCCTCTTAGGTGCGGACGTTCTGGTAGTGCCTCATCTTGGGGAAAGTGAACAGCGTGCTGCTGCGCTGCCCACAGGGATTTGGCGGAGCGTTTCGCTAGTTGGAGAAGACCCGGCAAAGGATATAAATCAACCCGATCTGCGGATCCGCGGCGGTGCCATTGTGCCTGCCGGTCCGGTCGTAGAATACAGCGGCGAAAAACCGCTCGATCCGCTTACACTGATCATTTGCCCGGATCAAACCGGTAAAGCGTCCGGGCGCCTGTACGAAGATGCCGGCGACGGATTCGGATATCGGAAGGGTTTTTACCGGACAACGCGATTCAGCGTTAGGAAATCGGGAAGCGACTTTTTCCTTTCTGCACACCGGTTGGGTGGCGATCTGCCGGAAATGAAACGGATGATCGAGGTCGTGCTGTTGGAGGAGAACGGCACACGAACCTTTCATGTTTCTGCGAAAGCTGTCGATTCTGCCGGTGCACACGGATTCCTTCTGAAGTGATGGTGCGCTGGTAAGGGCCAGCGGAGCTATGACCGAGTGCTCTGTCAAGAGCACGGGATGTTAGCCCAGTGCCTTAGCCCTGGGTTGTGTTTAGAAGGTGATGCTCGCTCTGAAAGAGCGGCAGAACCAGGCGGATCAAGGGCCCTGTCGTGCCTATCGGATGCCCTTACAGGGCCGGTCGGATTTGGGGACATTTACCCAGGGCTGAAGCCCTGGGCTAACTTCGAAGGCCGCTTCGCGGCCGTTTCTTATCATATGTCGGCGGACGATTCCGCCGCGGCGGTGGGGCTGCCCTCCAGCACCCGTTTGACGGCCGCCAAGATTGCTTGTAGCAATGAGGTCCAATGCCTTTTTCCTCGATCTATATTGCTGGCCATAGAGGGTTAGTCGGCGGCGCAATGGTTCGCTATTTCGAAAGTCGGGGGCAGCCGAACCTGATCGTGCGGAGCAGGCAGCACTTAGATCTGCGCGAAAGTAAAGCGGTACGAGATTTCTTCTCGAGTACTCGCCCTGATGCGGTCGTGTTGGCAGCCGCCAAGGTCGGCGGTATTCAGGCGAACAACAGTTTCCCAGTCGAATTCCTGTTGGAGAATTTGGAGATTCAAAACAATGTCATTTCGGCCAGCTTCGAAGCCGGGGTGAAGAAGCTCCTGTTTTTAGGAAGTTCTTGTATTTACCCGCGGCTTGCTCCACAGCCGATCCATGAGGAGTCCCTTTTATCGGGACCATTGGAACCGACGAATGAGCCGTACGCCATCGCGAAGATCGCCGGCATTAAGCTGTGTCAGGCCTATTGTCGCGAGTACGGGGCAAATTTTATTTCGGCGATGCCGACGAATCTCTACGGTCCAGGTGACAACTTTGATCTCCATAGCTCGCACGTACTGCCGGCGCTGATCAGGAAAGCGCACGAGGCGAAGATCAACAATGAACCAGCTTTCACGGTGTGGGGTAGTGGCTCGCCCCGACGCGAGTTTCTTTACGTTGAGGATCTGGCCGACGCGCTCGCGTTCTTGCTGGAAAATTATGATTCGCCGGAAGTGATCAATGTGGGCTGCGGAAAAGACGTCACTATCCGTGAGCTGGCAGAAATCGTGTCCGAAGTGGTCGGCTTTCAAGGCAAGCTCATCTTTGATCAAAGCAAGCCCGACGGCACCCCTCGAAAACTGTTAGATACAACCCGTCTGGAAAAGCTGGGCTGGACACCACGTGTATCGTTGCGGGATGGGATTGAACAAACATACCAATGGTATTTGCGATCGGCTCCGGGCTTCGTACACAAATGAACCTGTGGTGATAAAGAAATGACCGCTGACTCAAGAGCGCTCCGGATCGCCATCTCTGGTTATAGCGGCTGTGGAAATACGACCGCAGTCCACAACGTGGGCAAGACGCTCGGATTGAATGTGGTCAACTATACGTTTCGCGATCTCGCACGCGATTTGGATGTTCCGTTCGAAGAGATCCAAAAAAAAGCGGGCGAAACCAAAGTATACGACTTCTTAACGGATCTGAGTTTGATTCGTGCATCGCTTCAACCGCGTGCCGTGGTCGGATCAAGACTCGCCGCCTGGCTGGTGGACGCCGATCTGGGGGTCTGGCTTCATGCGCCTTTGGAGACAAGAGCCAAACGAATCCATCAACGCGAGAAAGACAGCCTTTATGAGTCGGTGCTTTACCGCACACTCCAGCGTGACGAACAGAATCGGAGACGATATCTCCAGCTGTACGGAATCGATATCAATGACCGGAGCGACTTCGATATTATCATTAATACGGAACGATTGACTGCCGAACAGGTCTCCAGCTTGATCGTTGCCGCGGCGCGCTGGGCAAGTCAGAATCAACTGGAACGCCAAAACCTGCATCTCCAGCGCATTCGGAATATGATCGCAGACTCGCTTCACATTGATCCGAAGGTGTTGGTGGACGACTCTGTGTCTGTCGATTTGCGGCAGGTTTATGAAAGATCGCAGTAGAGCCGGCCACGCGCACGAGGCTGAGCTAAAGCTCAGCCCTACCGATGGCGTGGGATGGTCTGCCGTCGGTAGGGTCGCGCTTTAGCGCGACCTCGCGCGGCTGCTAATTCCACAAAACGATCAACATCGTTGACCTTTAGTTTGCTAGCCCATGCTTGAGCTTTTCCCCTCCAGCTTCAATCGAGATGAACTTGTGAAACGGTTGGTTTCGCTGGTCCAGCGTAACGTTTACGTCGGGACATCTTCCTGGAAATATGCGGGGTGGCTAGGGCAGCTGTACGATCGATCGCGATATGAGGTCAAAGGCCGGTTCTCCGAGAAAAGGTTTCAAGCGGAATGTCTTGAGGAATACAGCCAGTTTTTTCCGACTGTCTGTGTCGACGCCGGCTATTACAAGTTCCCGGATGATCGGTATGTCGAAGGACTTGTTCGTCAGGTTCCAACAAATTTCAGGTTCAGTTTCAAAGTGACGGATGCAATTACTTTGCGCCGATTCCCAAACCTGGATCGGTTTGGTCCGCAACGAGGACGATGGAATCCGGATTTTCTCAATATAGAAAAGTTCGAAAGAGAGTTTTTGAGACCATTCGAACCCTATCGCGAGTACATCGGCGCGTTAATCTTCGAGTTCGCTGAATTCAGGCCGTCCGACTTTCGAGGGGTCGACGGATTTCTAGACGCGCTTGAACGATTTCTCAGCCAGCTTCCAAAAGGATGGCAATATGCTGCGGAGCTGCGAACAAAGGAGTATCTGACGAGCAGCTACCTCGCGGTTTTGCGATCGAAGGGGGTCGCACACGTCTTTAATCAATGGGCCCGGATGCCGGACGTCAACGAACAACTCAAGATGGCCGGTACGATCACCACGGACTTTGTCCTAGCTCGTTTTCTCTTGCGGCAAGGTCGCAGCTACGAAGAAGCGGTAAAGTTGTTCGAGCCGTACGACCAAGTGAGGGAAGTCAACGAAGCCGCTCGTCAAGCCGCGCAAACGCTTATCTGGGACATCCCAAGCAAGGAAGGCAGACCGAGCTTCGTTTATCTCAATAATCGTCTGGAAGGAAACGCATTGAGCACGATTGAAGCGATCACACGCAGATTGGAGTCAATATATTGAGCTGCGGCTCAGACGGTGGATCGTTCCTTCAGCTTCATTGCCGCATACAGAGCGGGACATGTTCCCATCGTTTGGCAAAAGGCCCGGCTGAAATGACTCAGACTGTTGTAGCCGACTTCAATCGCGACTTCGGAGACGTTGAATTTACCTGTAAGTAGAAGTTCGCCGGCCTTTTCCATCCGAATTTTTCGCAAGTATTGGGGAACAGTCATTCCAGCTTCTTGTGAAAACAGCCGGCTCAAATAGAAACTGCTACAACCTACTTCCCTTCCTAATTGTTCGAGGGTGGGTGGGTTCTCCAGGTCGCGCACCAAAATCGCTTTCACTTTGTCGACTCTTTCCCGGGCAACGCGCTTCTGGCGCATACAGAACATTTCTTCCGGATCGTCCGCGACAAAAAGGACTTGAGACAAGACTTCCAGGACTTTCGCTCGGTACCAAATCGCCTGGCCGGCTTTTGGAACCGGAGGTTGGTTCAACATCGCCGAAAGAGTCTGTTGCGCCACAGTCATCGGCCTGGTTTCCGCCATCGGCTGGTCCCTGCGGCCGCCTCCTAAAAAACTCTGGGCGACAGGTGAAAGCCCTTCTGGTTCAACGCCACCAAAGGAAGAAAGTAAAAAATCGCGTGATAACTCGATTGTAATAAACCGGTGTCTTTCGCCGGGATTACGCTTCGCATTCAGATGATTCTCAATCTGGCAGTAGACTCCAACAAAGTGTGGTTGCAGGGAGTAACGGGCCCTTTGATGAGAGATATCCGCGTCGCCTGCGAGGTTGAGACAAATCTCGAGACTATCATCGTGAAAACTCTGCGACCAATCGAATGATTTACTGATTTGAAAATCGTGCCACTCAACGCTGACTCCTTCGCGACGGAAGTCGCCATACATTTGCTGCCAGGTTCCTTGGATGCTTTTCCAGACCTTGGTCTCTGAATGTCGTTCTGACTTAAGTGCTACGACCATTGGGACGAGCGGAAGAGTCGAGGGAGAGAGGGGAGATGTCAAGGAGGTGAGAAGTAGAGAGGTGAGAGGTGAGAAGTGGGAAGTGAGTGGAACCGGGCGCATTGAAGGTGCGCCTCCATCCTGGGGCGTCTTTAATCAGATAAATCGAATTTTCTGGACACTCAAAACATAAATACATAGCGTTTCTATTTGAGCCACCCCGACACGAAAAACGGTATCGAAAAACAAACCAGTCCCTTCTATGCCTCCCAAATTCGGTAATTATCTGTTCCGTAACCTGAAGGGAAACACCGCTTCTTTGCCGGAGACGAAAGCACAGTCGGAAGAATTAGGTACTCTGGAGGCGCAAGAGATTATTCTGAGAAAGGAAGACATCGAGCCGGACGATCCCAGTTCGTCAATTTTAGACTGGTCAAAGGTTGAGGGGGAGAAAATCGCGTTGCGGCTGAAGGATACCAATGGACTGATGCATGGACGGGTTACAGTTGAAGCGGCGACGTTACAGCGAATTTGTCCCTCACTTTTTTCAGCACCGCCTGCCAGCGGCCAAGTGCTGAAGCTTTCGCTGAAAAGTGTTGTGCTCCAAATCCAGGCCCACCTGAACAAAACGACCCACGAATCGGCAAAGGCGGTCGGGCCAGACTTTGATACACCCATCGCTCAGGTTGCTCGAGAGGATGAGGGATTCTTCAAACTTGAGCAATCAGCCAAGGTGGCGAGCGAACCGGCGAAAGAAGGTGAGCAAGATAAGCACGAGATCGTTGGACCAATGCTCACGCCCGCAGATCGACCTGCGTTCCCTTTGATTCGGGAAAAGCCGCGGACCGAAGAACGGCCTTCAGAGCCGGCCGCGCTAGAAGTCGGTCTTCCTTCGCCCGCAACCGGGAAACCGGGGAAGTTTGATCCATTTGCGGACCTTCCAAAGGTTGGACCAAAGCGTAACGCCGACAACGCCGACAACGCCGGGAACGCCGGGAAGGAAGTACGAATCGACAAGTTCGAAGCCGTAGCCGTTGACCGTCAAACGCAAGCCGGTGTGCCTGCTGCTCGCCATGCTGAACCGTCCCTTAAGCCTCTCCGGCGGATAGGGCTTGAACGTCTGCAGGAAATTTTCCTGACAGAAGATCTCCTCGACGGGCGCGAGGTCGCGAAATTATTGACGCGTTTTCCAAAGGTGAAAGGGGTGCTAATCATGTTGAATGACGGGAGCCTCGTGGCAGGAGAACTTCCCAGTGACTACAACCGGCAAGAGGCGCTAGTGGCTCCCGCGCTATTGTTGGCGGCGAAGGAGTTCAATGATCGGGTGAGAGGCGCAAATACCTCGGCGATCACTGTCTTCGCAGATCAACCGCTGAGCATTTTCGGAGAGGGGAACGTTTGTATTGTGATTGCCCATGAGGGGCGAGGTTTGCTCCCCGGAATGCGAGAGCGGATCAGCGAAGTCGCGAGCGCGCTTAACGCGCTGTACGCCAACGAAGGAGCTAGCCCGAACGTTTAAACTGCCAGTGACTCCTCTTTTCTTCATTCTCTGGTTTCTGGCGCAGGCTCGTTCGCATCAGATGGCCTTTTCGCGTCCGGCGGTCGCGATTTCTGCAGCAACATCCAGTCGCGCCTCGAGTATCCTTCTCGATCGATTGACGGTCCACAGCACGGCGAAAATGACACTGTTTTCGGTGTACGCGAACAAAGAGCAGGGAAAAGGCAAACAGGCAAACGAGTTGCGGGTCCGTTGTAAGACTGCTCGCGCTCTAAGCAACATCGAATCCTTTACTCCAATTGAAGCCATTGTTCAGGAAGATGTGGTCAGCGGAGCCGGCAATATTCTGATTCCAGCCGGATCTAAAGTGATCGGTCGCGGATATTGTGATGCCGAGGCTGGCCGTTTCCGGGGTCGGGGCAGATGGACTTTCTATGTTGCCGATCATCAGATAGCCGTTGACGGAACACTCTGGGATGCGGCGGGAAAAGAAGGCTTACCGGGGAACGAAAATGTCGCCGGCGCAGATCTGAACAGAATTAAACAGGCGATCTACCGGGATGGCGCCTATTTTTACCTCCCTGGTGACACGCCCTTTACCCTTTCGCTTCGAAACAATGTTTCGGTCGACGACTTGCCATCTGCTTTCGGTAACCACTAACTCGATCCAAACGCCGATACGCCGATACGCCGATACGCCGATACGCCGATACATCCTCCCTCAGATCCGTTTCTCAAAGCAGACCGCGGTCGGGTCGTCTTCGAACGGAGGAAAGTTCGGAATGCGATAGAATCCTGATTTTCCGTAGAGAGCAATTGATTCGGGCTGTTTCACGCCGGTTTCCAAACGGATGATATCGTAGTCGCACTCCCGGGCGAAGTCTTGCAGCTCTTCCAAGATTCGCGTGGCGATCCCGTGTCCGCGCTGAAGCGGATTTACGTACATTCGTTTGAGTTCCGCGATCGATTCATCGATCGGAACCAGTGCGCCACATCCCACGGCGGTTCCCTCCAGGCGCGCAACGAGAAAAGTGCCCCTCGGATCGGTGAATAAAGCAGGATCCAGGACACCAACGTCGGCAGGGGGGCGGTCGTAACGTTTCCTTACTTCGTTAGCGAAAGCAGACAATAATTCCTGAGCGTCTGCGGAAGTTGGATCTTCTTTCGCGATCGCAATCGTGTTCGCCGTGACTTGAGAAGTTTGTATAGGCATAAAGAAACGGTCTGAAGATTTCTCGAAGAGTTATTCGACGCCGGCCGTGTCGAACCCATCCAATACAACGCCTGCGAGAGGAAAAACTCAAGGCGCATTTGTGGGGAGGGCTACGGTTATTGCCGATGGCGAACCACCTTGCAACGTCGGTCGCGCCCTACTCCTGACTCCTGGCTCCTGGCTCCTAGCTCCTCAGCCTAAGCCTTATGAACTGCCTGGACCAAATGCGTCAGCGATTCCTTGGCGTCGCCGTAGAGCATTTCACAGTTCGGTTTGTAGAAGAGAGGATTTTCCAACCCGGAGAATCCTTTGCCTTTGCCCCGTTTCAGAACGACAACAGCCTTTGCCCGATCTACTTCTAGGATGGGCATTCCAGCGATTGGACTTTTCGGATTGTCCCGCGCGTCGGGATTGACAACGTCATTTGCCCCGATCACGACTGCTACGTCTGTTGCAGCGAGGTCAGGATTGATATGGTCAAGCTCGTAGAGCTGAGAGTAGGGGACGTTTGCCTCAGCCAACAGGACATTCATGTGGCCGGGCATGCGACCCGCTACCGGATGGATAGCGTACTTAACTGTCACACCACGTTCCTCGAGCGTTTCGCCAAGCTCGCGTAAAACGTGCTGGGCTTGCGCAATTGCCATACCGTAGCCGGGAACAAACACAGCCTGACGCGCGTAGGCCAAACGGACTGCAACATCGTCGAGCTCGGCCTCTCGCATCTGGCCATCCACCCCGGCAGTGCTCGTTTCCGAAACACTGCCAAACGCGCCGAACAACACGTTTGTAATCGAGCGATTCATCGCCTTACACATCACAATGGAAAGAATCAAGCCAGATCCGCCGTCCAGGGTTCCCGCGATGATTAACACGTTGTTTGATATGGCGAATCCGGTCGCGGCGGAAGCGAGCCCGGCATACGAATTCAGAAGAGCGATCACGACAGGCATGTCCGCCGCTCCAATCGGCAATACCAAAAGAATCCCAAAAATGAAGGCCAGAACCAGCATCAGGTAAAAAAGGAACGCGGCTCCAGGATTGATCAGCAGACCGATAAAACAGGCGATCGTGACTCCAAGCAGCGACAAGTTGAAAACATTCTGTCCCTTGTAGGTAGTCGGGGCGCCAGGCATTAGGCCCTGTAATTTGGCAAACGCTACAAGGCTGCCGGTCGTAGTCAGCGATCCGAGCAGCACTTCAAATCCGAGCGCTCCCATCTTGAATTCACCAAGATGCGCGCCATGCAGATAATATTCGGAGATGCCAACCAGTGACGCCGCAAGCGCGCCGAAGGCGTGAGAAAAAGCGGTTCGCTGAGGCATTGCTGTCATCGGAACCCAGACGCCTAAGATCGCCCCCAGCGTCGATCCGAGCAGCAGACCGGCAATAATCCATTCGTAGCTGACAATCTCCTGATTCAGGAGCGTCCCGATTATCGCCGCCAGCATACCAAACTCGGCAAGATGCATGCCCCGTCTAGCACTCTCCGGATGGCTCATCCCGCGTAAGCCAAGGATGAAAAGGATCGAGGCCAGGAAATAGGTGAACTCGATGAAATAGGTCCTCATAACGGCGCTATTCGCGGGTCAGCACTCCGCGATGCGTGATCCATTGTCCGAGGTCCGCGATCCGTTCTCGAAATGAGTCTGGCATGATATTACTTTTCTTCTTTTTTTGGTGCCGGTGCCGCCTTGCGCTTGAACATCCGCAGCATCCGATCGGTGATGACGAAACCGCCTACGACGTTAGTGGTCGCGCAAGTAACGGCCACGAACCCCAGGATTGCGCTGACCAACGTCTGGTGAGCGCCGGCGGTGACTAATGAGCCCACCAGCGAGATTCCGGAAATCGCGTTGGTCGCCGACATTAACGGCGTATGAAGCAGCGGCGGCACACGCGAGATAACCTGGTAACCCAGAAAGGCCGCTAAAATGAAGACGTAGAATGTGGTGATGAGTGTCTCAGCAGGCATGGCAGGTGTGTCCGCCTTCGCCGGAGGCTACGGCGCGACATGTTTTGGCCGTTTCGCGTTTGGTAGAGCGGTTGCTTAGCTTTTGCTCTGATAAACGTTTCTGATGGTCTCATTGCAGATCTCGTTACCGTGCGTAATGACGCACGCCTTCAGTAGTTCATGGTTGAGGTCGAGATTGAAATGGTTTGTATCCCAGAAGTGCTCGATAAATGCGCCAAGATTGTTCGAATACATTTCGCTCGCGTTTGCCGCTGCCCTTCCCGGTAGGTTCGCGAATCCAATCACTTTGACTCCGTTGATTTCGATCTCTTTGTCGAATTCCGAACATTCGACATTTCCTCCGGTCTCGATTGCGGTATCGACAACTACGGTGCCCGGTTTCATCTGGCGAATCATCTCGGTTGTGACGATCACGGGAGCTTTCCTACCGAACACTTGAGCAGCAGTGATCACGACATCTGATTGAGCGGCTCGGGCCGCCATGACCTCGCGCTGTTTGGCCAACTGCTCAGGCGTTAGGGCTTTGGCGTATCCTCCTGCCGTTTCTCCAGTCTCGCCCAGATCCGCTTTCACGAACTTGGCGCCGAGCGATTTGACCTGTTCTTCGACAACTGGTCGCGTGTCGAAAGCTTCGACCGTGGCTCCGAGCCTTCGCGCTGTAGCGATTGCCTGAAGGCCGGCAACCCCAACGCCGATCACCAGAACACGCAACGGCTTCACCGTACCCGCAGGTGTCATCATCATCGGAAAGATTCGTTTCGAAGCAGCAGCCGCGACAGTGACAGCAACATAGCCCGCCAGATTTGCTTGCGAAGAGAGTGCGTCCATCTTCTGCGCAACGGCGACTCGCGGAATCATTTCCATGCTGATCGCCGTAACACCGGCTTTTGCCAGGGTCTCAACCAGTGCGCGTTCATTAAATGGATCAAGGAAACTGATATGGATTGCACCACGTTTTAGTTGACTGGCTTCTTCCACCGGCGGTTTGCGCAACCGTAGGACCAGATCCGCTTCTGCCAATGATCTGAGTCGATCGATACTGATCTTTGCCCCCGCGGCCTCGTATTCGGAATCTGCAAAATAGATCGACGCGCCTATTCCCTGTTGAACTTCTACATTGGCGCCGAGCTTAACGAGTTTGGCGACCGTTGCCGGAACCAACGGGGCTCGCGTTTCACCTGGATGACTCTCGGTGGGAGCGAATATCCGAAGCATGATAAGGGGGGAAAAGAAAGTTGCATGCTTTTATCCTGATCGAAATAGCGGGAGCAATGTTTTTTGATTGTGGTGATAAAGGTCAGGCAACGCTTTGTGCGGTGCCAGCCGCACGAGGGCGCGATAAATCGCGACCCTACCGATCGTGTGACGTGGGTCATCTTCGGTAGGGCTGAGCTTTAGCTCAGCCTCGTGCACGCGGCAGCACGCGCCAAGGCGCCGCTGTCCGCATTCCTGAAAACCCCAAACGTTGACAAAATCACGTTGTCTCGGGATACTTGCTTAAGGTTTCCGTGAGCACTTCTTTGTCCCCTCCAGTGGAAGGCGCAGCCAGAGCAGATCTGCGCCCGGAAAACATCCGCGATGCGGTAGTTCGGCTCGCCGGCAACTCACAAGATGGTATTCAGACAGCGGGTGCGTTGCTGGCCCGGCTGGCTGGACGAAGCGATCACGATGTCATGACTTACATGACCATCCCGTCGACCATCTCCGGTGGTCCCTCGATTTTTCAAGTTCGTATCGGCTCGGGGGAAGTGCTGTCTGCCGGCGACGAAGCCGATTTTCTGGTCGCTTTCTATCAGCACAGTTACCAGGATCATATCGGGTTTTTGCGCGAGGGCGGTGTGTTGCTTTACGACACCGATCAGGTGCAACCGAATCTGGACGATAAGCGATATGTCTATGCCGGAATTCCAATCACTGGACTAACGATCGAAGCACTGGGCGGGACAGCTAAAGATAAGGGTAAAAACCTATTCGTGCTCGGTTTGATCGCGGCGATTTTTCATCTCGATGTCGACAAATTGAGATTGTTGGTCCGCGAACGGTTTGGCGGAAAAGACGAGAGTGTGATGAACACGGCCCTTCTCGCTTTCCAGGCAGGGTACGCCTATCCAGTCGCAAATCTGCTTACTACCAGGTACCGGTTCGAGGTTCAGCCGCGGATCAGAGATCGAGAACAAGTCACTATGGATGGCAACCAGGCGCTTGCTTACGGCTTGATTGCGGCAGGCGTTCGATACGGTGCGGGGTATCCGATTACTCCCTGGTCAACCGTAATGGAGATTCTGCGAACCGAGTTCTCAAAATACGGCGGTCTATTTGTGCAAGCTGAGGACGAGCTTGCGGCGGTCTCATTAGCGCTCGGTTTTTCTTACGCTGGCTATTTAGCGGTTACCGGCAGCGCTGGGCCGGGAATTTCTCTGAAGGCTGAGGCGGTCGGCTGGGCGTCCATGGCGGAAATTCCGTTGATCGTGGTTAACGTTCAAAGAGGAGGGCCGAGCACTGGACTGCCGACGAATGTTGAGCAGAGCGATCTCTACCAAGCTATTTTTGGCGGCCATGGAGACAGCCCCCGAGTCGTTCTTGCGCCGTCGACTGTCGAGGACTGCTTCTATATCGCCCTGGAAGCCGCGCGGATCGCGCGCAAGTACAGCACGCCCGTGTTCATCTTGAGCGACGGATCTCTCGCCACACGGATCGAAGCGTTTAATGAACCAGATCTAAAATCGCTTATGCAAGATCCGAAACCGGATCTTAGTCCGCGAACTAATGGTTACAAACCGTATCCGCTTGATCAAATCACTCATCATGCGCCGCCTGGGTCGCGCATGATGGAGGGCAAGTATCCGGTTGTGACCGGGCTGGAGCACGATGAGATGGGTCATCCGACCGGCCGCCCGTCATTACATCTGGCGATGACAGCGAAGCGACGCCGGAAGTTGCAGGACTTGGCAAAAGAGACTCCCTTGCCCAAAGTCTTTGGTGAGAGCGAAGGCGACACATTAGTAGTCGGTTGGGGTTCAACCTACGGACCGATTCGCGAAGCGGTCGAGCGGGCGCGTGGTCTCGGGAAAAGGATTTCTGCTTTGCATTTGCGACATCTTCATCCGCTGCCGGAGGGCCTTGCATCCATTTTCGATCGTTTTGCCGACATTGCAGTAGTCGAAATGAACGATCAAGGCGTCTACGGATTTGGTCAGCTGGCCACCGTTCTGCGTGCGCGCTATTGTAATCCGAAGATCCGCAGCGTGACAAAAACGGACGGGTTAACGTTCAGGGTCAAAGAAGTTCTGGAAGGAGTAATACGATGAGCGAGGTGTCTGTTCCTTTGCCGGAGCGAGAGAAACTCACAAAGAAGGCGTTGACCGCGGATCATCCGACTTGGTGCCCTGGATGCGGCGATTTTGCCGTTCTAGCTGCATTTTACAAGATGCTCGAGAAACGGCAGCTACCGCACGAAAACATTGTGACTTTGGCTGGTATCGGCTGTTCGTCGCGTTTTCCATATTTCATGAATACTCACGGCGCGCATTTCATCCACGGTCGCGCTGTACCGTTGGCGTCCGGCGTAAGTTTGGCGCGACCAGACCTGCATATATTCTTGTTTGGCGGAGATGGGGACGGTTTCTCGATCGGCGGAAACCATTTGGACCACGGGGCGAGGAAAAACATCCGAATGACCTATGTCATAATGGATAATTTCGTCTATGGCTTGACGAAAAAACAGACCTCACCGACATCGCCGATTGGTTATCGTTCGAAGACAGATCCGACTGGAGTGATCGATCACCCGGTGAATCCGATCAAGAAACTGATCGCGGCTGGAGCCACATTCGTCGCGCGCACGCACGCCACACAGATCAATCACATGATCCAGATCATGGAACGGGCGATGGATCACGATGGATTCTCCGTTGTTGAGTGCCTGTCGGAATGTATCGAGTTTTATCCGGGCGCATTCGACGCCGGCAACCCGCGCAAAGGAGGCGAGTTCAAGGTAATCGACGAAAAGAAGTGGGACGATACCCCTGAAGACGAGTCGCGTCACGATGTGACGAATGAGATTGCCGCCTACCAGCTTGCCGATATTCCTTTTCCCGGCCTATTCGGCGTTTTCTACGAAACTGATCGTCCGACCAAAAATGCGTTGGAAAAAAAATGGGTCGAGGCGACGCGATCAAAGCTTGGAGAACCTAGCGATCTAGAGCTCCTTCAGAATACGTTCGATCGAATGAAATGAGGGGTTCCGGGTTCCGGGCTTCGAGTTCCGGGTTCCGGGACGAAGCAGCCGAGGAAGCTCGAAACTCGGAACCCGAAACCCGAAACTCGGAACCCGGAACTCAATCGGTGAAAGCATTAATTCTCGTTGATCTGCAGAACGATTTCGTTGAGGGCGGTGCGCTTCCGGTTCCGGACGGGAAAGCAGTGATCCCGGTGGCTAATACAGTGCAAACGGCGTTCGACTTGGTGGTGGGGACACAGGATTGGCATCCGTCGGATCACGGCAGCTTTGCTGCGAATCATCCGGGCAAGATGCCGGGTGATCAGGTAACATTGGGTGGAATCCCACAGATACTCTGGCCGGTACACTGCGTTCAGGGCACACAGGGCGCGGACTTTGTGCCGGGCCTGGATCGGTCGCAATGGGCCGCGGTATTTCATAAGGGAACGAATCGGGAAATCGACAGTTATAGCGCTTTCTTCGACAACGGCCACAGGCAGGCGACCGGGCTGGGCGATTTCCTGAAAAAGAAAGGCGTGACAGAAATTGTCATAATGGGTTTGGCCACTGATTACTGTGTAAAGTTCAGTGTGTTAGACGCGCTGAAGCTCGGGTTCCGAGCGGATGTTATTCTTCCAGGTTGCCGCGGCATAGATCTCCAGAAGGGCGATGTGCAACGCGCCATCGAAGAGATGCGAGATGCGGGAGCTCGGATTGCCGGGCATTCGTAACCGTGGGCTGCTGGTCGAGCTGGAAGCTCAACCCACGGTGAATCCGGAGGATTCGCGTTCGAGAGCCTCGAAAACGTTCTGCGGCTTAAGCCTCTGGCTTGACCGTGGGTTGACCTTGTCTGTCGAAAACGTGGTAAAAGAAGGGCGTGGAGGAGACTGTGGTTGACCTAGCTCGGCACCCGTTAAGGACCAGAGCGTCGGAAGCAAAGTCCCTCCACGCTGTA
>Ga0070706_100001353_pt1 | contig 26054 bp, 31 predicted proteins | sample KBSK5501metaG_FD_65476 | JGI IMG/M metagenome (GOLD analysis project Ga0070706, IMG submission 65476) | Corn, switchgrass and miscanthus rhizosphere microbial communities from Kellogg Biological Station, Michigan, USA - KBS K5-50-1 metaG | ecosystem: Host-associated > Plants > Roots >... | reverse complement strand
CCAGCGAGGACCAGGAGCGTTGCGATCGATCTTGAGCAAGATACGAGCATGTGCAAGTTTTCTGGCGGGAGCTTTCCCTTTCGAGATCAACTGCTGGAGCGCGTGGCGCTGTTCCTCACTTAAGGTGACTTCATGTTTGTGCGAGCGTTCCTGCATGGTTTTCTCCTTGTTCTCTGGGCTTTCTTTCTTCCAGACTCAAGGAGAGCAGATTCTTGCTCCTGTTGCAAAGCTTGTGTGACAGACTAGTAAACTCGGCATTATTCTAAAACCGGGAGTAACAGCATACATTGGTGTATCCTAACCGTTCAAAGGCGTCACTTACAGGCTGAGATTATTGTGTTGTGTGTCCGCAGATACCTCCAATATCCGCTCAGTTACTGAGATCTAGAGGAGCTGATGCACGAGCACAGAATACTAAAACCTCACTAATCCCAACGATTAGAAAAGGGCAGGGGAACAAGAATTATGGATAATTTTCCAGCTAACGACCCACGAGAACCTCAGCAGCAGCAAGCCCAATGGCAAGCTCCACAACCGCATCAATGGCAAGCCCCGCCATATCCTGTGCCGCCACAATATGCTCCCTATCCAGGACAGGTACCGGTGATGGCTATAGAGCCGCAGAAAAGCTGGATTGCAACCGTGCTGCTGTGCCAATTTCTAGGCACTCTCGGCGTGCATCGCTTCTACACGGGGCATTTCATCACCGGCATCTTGCAACTTCTCACCTTTGGGGGCTTTGGTATCTGGGTACTTATTGATCTGGTAATGATCTACGAGGATAGCTTCAAGGATGACATGAACATGCTTCTAACCAGGATGGAGCGCGTAAGGCCAAATGTTTATACGTACCCTCCTCAGGTCAAGGATTGAAAAACATTTGACACCTAGCCGTTCAATAGTGAACCCATTATTCAGCTTTGCAGTGTGCTGGCATACTCAGTTGGCAATTTGCAGCCACTATAGAGCTTCGCCAACAATTGCTCTTGATCAGCCACCACAAACTTTCCATATGAGCAGGACAGCACTAGCTTGACTGTCCCCATCTGGAGATCCTGGCGCAGCGGCTTAGGACGACCATTCACATCGAGAACGCCGAATATCCAGCCTATTTGAGCAGAGTAGAAATCCTTGCCACTAAAGTAAAAGAAAGGCACACCATAACCTACCGTCGTCTTTACGTCAGTGATCAGTGTCAGAATATGCGATATAGCCACCTCGCGTGGATTGCTGGCATCGATACCACAACCGTTCACACAGCCCGTGCCTTCTACCACCCAGAGGTGTTTGCCTAAATTACCGCTATTGATCCCAACGTGGAGTTGCTGCGCCCAGAAGGCAAACAACTGGGAGAGATTATTGGTATTTGCGTCGGGATAGCCGTTGTGCCAGCTATCAATCAAGCCCAGGGCCTGCGAGCGCCAGTTCCAACTGCCACCTGGATGCACCGAAGAGTTCATCGCAGACTGCGTCGCATCGAGATAATGGACCTGGTTCATCAATTTAGCATCATCATCAGGAACCACGAGAGGATCCATGGCTCCGAGAATAACCGGGATAGTCGGGCGCTGCGCATGAATAGCACTCTGGCAAAGATCAAAAAACCTGGCAAAGCGGTCTGGAGTGACATACGAGGTGGTAGCGCTCTGCTTCATCTGCTCGTTGCCGCACTGCACGGCGTCTGCTCCTGCTTGTGCTACATCAATGAACCCATTCATATCAAAGAGGCTAGCGCCGTTTGTCTGACAGTAGGTAAGCAAGACACGCATACCCTGAGTATGGTAGGTGCTAATGGCGTCCTTGAGCACTTGTCCATTCAAATCGCTGGCGACACATGTTGGATAGCTCAAGCGCACCCAAGGAATACCTGGATATGAATTGAGGGTGGAGGCTTCTCCCTGGATGCCAAGTACAGTTCCTGGGCGAAATGAGATGGAAGGCGTCGCTACTGGCTGCGTCTTGCCACCAATGCCGAATGGAATCTGGCAGGCGATGAGCAGTACACTACCGACCAGTGTAGTCACAAGAAAAATCCAGAACGTCCTTTTCATGCTGTTCTTTCTACTTCGGGAGCCACCTTACCTTTCGCTTCTTTTGCAATGCCCGACTAGTAAAGTATCTTCAAAAGCAACTCCTATGGAGTATATTGTAGCATGAGCATGCCACACGGCTTGTAGCTGGAATAATTCATAGGTTCCAGGCAACTCATCCCAGGCCCTGAGCAACACACAAAGAAAGAGAAATAGTATGGTTTGGCCCAATATGTAGGTTGAGAAGTACGGTTCAGCCCATTCTATTTAAGAATTCCGGCCCAATAATTATGATAGAAGGACGAACGGCAAGCTCACTTATACTTGAGCTTATGCCCAATGTATATGAGAATTTACATTATTTGTAAGATCTCATAGTTACTTGGATTGTGATCAAAGTTACTTGGATTGTAATCAAAGTTACTTGGATTGAATTTTCAGAGATACTTGGACTGGCCTACATGCATATCGAAAGTGTAGAAATTGGCCATCGAGTACAGACGAAATTGCTTTTCGTTACCTCCGTACTCGATAGCCAATTTCACGAATCCTGATACTCATTCAGGGAGATACCTTTATCGGATATGAGCGTTGTTGTTTGTCCAATAACTTTATCAAATCTGGACCGCTGACCAACTCATCCCGCTCCACACCTTGTTGCCTACGTTGACATATATACTCACAAAGAATTCTCCATTCTTTGTATTCAGTATTGTAGCGTATTCTTGTCCAAAGTATTAGTAGGCAAAGACCGGAAATAGTTCCAATCAGTTCTTGACAATATTTCCGTCGATGCTGTATGGTGGTTCATCGCAAAGCATCTTTCCGTTGTCCACTGACTAGACTGGATTGGGAGCGTGGTTTCTCAGTATTGAGCTGTAGCTCCATAGGTTGATAGTGCCGCGCGCCGTGGCATATCTTTTACCCCCTGGCTCATCCTCATATCATGTGGATGGCCCTTTTTGTGTTGCTCGCGACTTCCTCTCATCCGTGCTCCACCTTTCTTTCCAAGCATCTTCATTTTGCACGATCACATGAATCTGTTTCAGGTAAGAAAGGAAAAGAGATGTTCCCACAACAGCCTGATTGCGATAAAGAACGCATTCTTTCGCATGAAACATTCAAGCATCCTGTCGGCCGGACAAAGAAGATCCGGCCCAGACAGAAGCTCTCTCTCACTGCCTCGTTAGTAGAACACGGTTACTTTACTTGTCTCGACGAAGCTCGACGTTGGATCATGGCAGGCAAGGTGATTGTGAACAATCATCGCCTCGACAAGCCAGGCATGCTTATCCCACACGATGCCGTCATACGCATTCGCGGAAGATCCCGCTACGCAAGTCGAGCAGGATACAAACTGGAAGCCGCTCTCGACCATTTTGCTGTTGATGTCGTTGGACGTGTGGCCCTTGACTGTGGAGCTTCCGCTGGTGGGTTTACCGACTGTCTGTTACAGCATTGTAAATTTTGGAATTCCTTGAGCGGAATCTGTACAATTATGCGGGCGGGTTCGGACGCGCCTTTTGCTTAAAGAAAAGGATTGCACCGGCTTGGTAAGGGCTTCCAAGAATTGGAAGAGAAGAGAGCGGAAGCGAAAATCGCCCATATAATTGTACAGATTCCGCTCATGGAATCTTATGATTTACAGATCAGGCGCAACAAGGTCGAGAAGCTGGTTGGCATGGCCTGTTGTTTGGCCAGACGCGCCCCTGGTCTGCCACCGAGGGCAAACGCAATCTGGCAGAGCCTCTGGAACTGACGGTGTGTCCGTCACGCATAGGCAGGGGCCAGCAAGGGAAACGGTTCCGCAAAGGTCTTGTGAGCGCAGTCGGTGTTCGAGCAGAGAAACCGGCGCACCTGGACCCGCAGCACCACGGCGCGAGCCTTCCAGGGCAGATCAACCAGCGTTCGCGTGTAGTGGCTATGCACGCGTGCCGACAGGGAAGAGCAATAGGGACACGCTGCGGTCAATTGCGTTGACGACAGCACCAGCATGAGGCCATTCTTGTCTATCAAGACCTCTTCCACCTGCGTGTCGGCAGGAAGAAGCAAGAATTGAGGGGCAAGCGTGGCAAGGATGGGATTCGTTTTCAATGAGGATCACCTGAAGGATGAGGTTCGTTTTCTTGTATGATACCACTTGATTCCCTCCACTGTATTTTCAAAGCATGATATACTGATCGATGGAAGATCATTCATCGTTTATTTTACAGGGTAAGACACGCTTCTCCTGACCGACACTTCAAAAAGGAAACGAAAGGAGTACTTTATGAGAAAAATTATCGTCCTAACTTTTATGACTCTTGATGGCGTTATGCAAGCACCTGGAGGACCAGGAGAAGACGACAGTGGTGGCTTTAAGTATGGTGGATGGACAGTTCCGTACTTTGATGATTTTCTTGGCAAGGTAATGACTGAACAAATGAGCAAGCCTTTTGATCTGTTATTAGGGAGAAAAACATTTGAGGTATTTGCATCTTATTGGCCACATCATGCAGATGAAGGACCTGGCATCAACAACGCAACAAAGTATGTTGTTTCGAAGACGCTTACAAAGCATGAGTGGAAAAAGTCAGTCTTTTTAAAGGGCAACGTTGTAGATGAAATGAAGAAGCTCAAACAACAAGATGGTCCTGACTTACAAGTGCATGGTAGCTGGAATTTAATCCAAACACTTATGGAACATGATTTAGTCGACGAATTTTGGCTAAAGATATTTCCTGTGACACTCGGTATGGGAAAACGCTTGTTTGATACAGGTACTTTTCCGGCTTCCTATACACTGGTTGAATCTCAAACCTCACCACTTGGAGTGATTATTGCTACAGTCAAACGTGCGGGAGAAGTCAAAACAGGATCTTTTGTCTAATCATTCACGATGAAGCAACAGCACCAGTGAAGCTGATCTGGGCTCGTGCCCAGAGGCATCCCTCACTTCGGGTGTCATTCTCATCACCATCATCCTCCTCAAAAGCGAGAGTATCTTGCATCTTTCCAGGAGTATGTCACCGACCGTCATTCAAGGCAGCGAGAAGGCGCTGTTCACCAACTTCTGGGATGAGCCACTTTTCGATGAGCAAACTGCACGAAAAATGCCACAGAGCCGCCAATGGCTACCGATTTCGATTAACAGCTTTTCGTGGGGTGGGGCTCTGTAGCATTTTTCGTGACCCAATTGGTGTTCCTCGTTCAGCCCTCTTCCCACCACCGGCATTGATGGATGATCCTCGTGTCCCCGTTGTTTGAACCAGGGCCGGTATGGTAGGATGCGTTGCAGGAAGAAGAAAGGAGCTCACCATGTTCACGGCAGAGCAGCGCGACCACGTGCGTCAGCGCGTCCTGGCACTGGCGCAGAGCGACCTACGGGTCACCGCCGGTGCGCTCACCGGCTCCATGGCGATTGGGGGCGGGGATCGGTGGTCTGACATCGACGTGGCCTTCGGGATCGCCGAGGGCATTACACCTGAGGCCGTGCTTGAGGACTGGACGGCTGTGTTCGCGCGGGAATGGGGCCTGCTCGACCATTTTGACCTCCGCTCCGGTTCGAGTGTCTACCGCGTGTTCCTGCTGCCCAGCGGTCTGGAGATCGACGTGGCGGCGACCCCTGCAGAGGACTTCGGCGCTCGCGGCCCCAACTTCCGTGCGCTCTTCGGCCCCACCCACCAGCTCGAGGCCCGGCCTCAGCCGAACGCTTCCTTCCTCATTGGACTCTGCTGGCACCACGTCCTGCACGCCCGAGCGTGCATCGAACGCCACAAGCCCTGGCAGGCCGAATACTGGCTCAGTGAGATGCGCCATCATATCCTCGAACTGGCATGCCTGCGCTTGGGCGAGAACGCCTTGGAGGGGCGCGGTTTTGATCGCCTGCCCTCCCGTGTGCGAGAGCCGCTTGCCGAGGCGCTTGTCCGCTCGCTCACAGAAGCAGAGCTACGCCGGGCTCAGGCTGTGGCGACTACTTGTCTGATCGCTGAACTGGAGGCATGGGATTCTCCGCTCTGCGCTCGCCTGTCGCCCCTCCTGCACGAGTTCGGTGCTCCCCAAGCCGAGGCTCGCCAGGCCAGTTCCCCGAACGTGCTGGCGGAACAGGAGGGGTGAGACAGAAGCGGAACCCCTTTCCCAATTAGTAAAGAGGCTGAAGGTTCCTTCGAAAATGGAATCCTTGACCTCACTTCCAGACAGAATCGCCCCCTGTCTCACAGCCTGCGCCATGAGCAACGAGAGGGTGGGCACGCTCGGGAGAAAAGGGAAGAATTAGGCAGTCACCTCCTCTTGTGGGGCCAGCTCGACACGATAGCCCAGGGTTTCTAACTGGTGGACAAAGCGCCGTGCTTGCTGTTCCTTATCTTGCCTGCGAAAGGAATCTGGCCCAAGATCTTGATACGTGAGCGACTGCCACGACGGCTTTCTTCTCACCCAGGCGAGGTCTGAGATGATGGAACGGAGCCGAGAGGTAATTGCCACTCATGCGTGTGAGAATCCAAGCAATTTGGACCAAGACAGAACAAAGGGAGCTGTTGCCCTTGGTCGGTTTGCCGCTCCGACGTTTGCCCGCACTCAGATGACTGCCAGGGCAAAGTCCCACCCATGAAGCTAGGTGTGCCGCACTGGGAAACGCTCTCATATCGGTTCCGAGCTCTGAAATGAGAAGAGTGGCCGAGCGCCGAGAAATGCCGGGGATGGTCATGAGAAGTGCGTCCAGCGTTGTCGCCCGAAAGGCGGCCTGGCTATACATGCCGTGCAGGGCACCAGGATGGCGCAAGCGCCCCCACTCGTCATCACAGCAGCCCACTGTCCCTACATCAGATGCAGCTAGCACCCCTTAGTTGGTGGAAATGCCATCAGCTGGTTGCTTAACGGTGTGCCTCTCTTTCCTGAATGATGGTTATTCCTCCGAAAGCTATCATCAGTAAGGCCAGGATGATCTCTATAAGTACCACCAGAGCGACTGGCACGTTAAAGGTTGCCGGATTAAGGACACGATAGGTGTTCGATTCTATGAATTCACCCAGCAAGAAGATCATCCCGATTATTGTAAGCCCAACCACTCCAACCATTCCTGGCCATTTCGGCTGGAACGCCAGGAGAATAAGCAAGAGTGTTATGATACAGAGATACAATGGGGGAGAAACTGCGGTGCCATTGCCAGTGAGAAAATCCTCAAGCGCTGGCTTGCCGGTGGTGAAGACCGGCGTGATGCTGGGTAGATTTTGCTTGACCGCTATCACCGTGCCAACGCCTGCATTGACCAGGGACAAGATGGATGTAACGATCAGAACCATCTTCGCATTCAGTTTTGGTTGTGACCTGCTTGTATACATGTTCGCATCCTCCTTTTTGCTTTTAGAGTAGCATGGGATCGTCTCGAAAACGTTACGGGTAGCGTTACGAAGAGGGCAAAATATGTTAGTATAAAAAACTACTCGACAAGAGGGAGTCGCATCTGGTGTCACATCACAACGAAACCGCAGATTGGAGAAAAGAGGTATGACTGATATCTATGTCGAACTGGGTGGAAAGAAAGCCATTGCCTGGTCGCTGGAGTGGCCTGGTTGGTGCCGGATTCGCACGAGCGAGGAGGCGGCTGTGCAGGCGTTGATCGAGACCGAGGCGCGCTACCAATTGATCGCGCGGCGGGCAGGACAGGATTTTGCACCTGGCGATCTCGTGGTTGTTGAACGTCTCCCAGGCGATGGCAACACTGCCTGGGGAGTGCCTTCGGTTCTGGCTTCTGCCGATACCAGACCAATCGATGAGACTACCGCGCAGCGCAACGTGGCACTCCTGCGTGCATCGTGGGACATGCTGGAAGAGGTTGTTGCGACCTCTCCCGCAGAACTGCGCAAAGGTCCTCGTGGTGGAGGTCGCGACCGAGACGAGATCCGGCGTCACGTCATCGAAGCCGAGCGGGTTTATGCGCGCAAAATTGGGGTACGGCTTAAACCCTTCGAGATGAACGACAAGAGCTCCCTCAAAGCCATGCGGGAAGAGATCGCAGATGTGTTGAGCAAGCCCTCCACCGGAGAGCCCCTAGTTTCTGGTGGATGGAACGCCAGCTATGCGGTCCGGCGCATGGCGTGGCATGTGGTCGATCACTTTTGGGAGATGGAAGATCGTCGAAACTGATCGCGAGAGTCCACGATGAACCAAGACGGCGCAAGCGCCCTCTCCCCTTGCCGTGCGGGGGCACAGGACGGCGCTAGCGTACGGCCCCAGACCGTCGTGCACAGGAAGTGATCGAAGCAGATATGTTGGCTGTTATGGCAGCTCGCACTCTTCAGTCGCAGGTCACCATGACGGTGGACGACTTCTGGATCGAGGGAGCACACATGGGAGGGTACTTGGCCCGCAAGGGCGATGGCCCTCCGGGCTGGAAAACCCTGTGGAAGGGCTGGCTTCACTTACACGTGCTTCTGGAGGGCGTCCATTTAGTTTCCAACCTCCGATTGTAAAATGTGGGAAAAAGACAGGCTTTCAAGCCGGGGATGAATGGGCGTTCCTTGTTTCAGGGCGGGGCTCTGGGATTCTAGCCGCTTGGTATACAGCCATAGTAGTTGTAAAATAGCTGTATGCAAGAAGCAAAAAGAACAAAAGCTCTCTCTATCCGGTTTCCCGCTCTACCCTTGGAACAGATGAAAGAGATCGCAAAATGCAAGAACCGCTCTCTCAATGAAGAAATCTTGACCGCGAGAGAAGAGCATGTCAAGCGGCAAAAGGCAAAAGGTTCAGTATGCTCATCTTTGAGTACAAGCTAGATGTCTCCAAAGCGCAATACGCCGCTATCGATGAAGCTGTCAGAATAGTCCAGTTCATCCGCAACAAGTGCTTGCGTGTGTGGATGAACGAGCGCGGCATCTCCAAGAATGACTTGCAGTGCTACTATGCTGTACTGGCCAAAGACTATCCCTTTGCTACCCAACTCAACTCACAAGCCAGGCAAGCTTCTGCTGACAGGGCGTGGTTTGCGATCTCCCACTTCTATGACAACTGCAAGAGCCACAAGCCAGGCAAGAAAGGCTATCCCAGGTTCCAACATGGTAACCGCTCAATTGAGTACAAAACAACGGGATGGAAGGTAGAGCCTGATGGGAAGCACATCACCTTCACCGATGGCTGTGGTATGGGACGCTTGCGGCTGGTTGGTAATCCCAAGCAGAAGATTGCAGCGTTTCCTCCTGAGCAGATCAAGCGAGTCAGGATTGTCCATCGTGCTGATGGCTACTATGTCCAGTTCGGAGTCAAGGCAGAACGCGCTATCGTGCATCGGCCTACGGGAAAGCAGGTAGGAATTGATGTAGGACTGCAAGCCTACTCTACGGACTCTGATGGCAATACCGTAGACAATCCCCGTCAGTATCGCAAAGCCGAACAGAAGCTCAAGCGGCTCCATCGTGCTGTATCTCGCAAGCAAAAGAAGAGCAGCAATCGCAAGAAAGCCAGGAAGCAACTGGCAAAAGGGTATCTGCAAGTGCAACGGCAGCGTGAAGACTTTGCCAGGAATACGGCAAGTATGCTCATCTCATCTCATCTCATCTCACGAGTCTTTTTGCCTATGAAGACTTGCAGATACGCAACATGGTCAGGAACCATCATCTCGCCAAGAGTATGCACGATGCAGGATGGGGAACGTTCATCTCCTGGGTCAAAGCCTATGGTGTCGCGCATAACGTTCCTGTCATTGCGGTAGCGCCACAGTTTACCAGCCAGGAATGTAGTGCCTGTGGAGCACTAGTGAAGAAGTCTCTGAGCGTGCGTACCCACATCTGTAGCAGTTGTGGCGTGGTGTTGGAGAGAGACCACAATGCGGCACGCAACATCCTGGCAAAGGCCGAAGCCGGGTACCCTGGGGCACAGAGGAACATCCTCTTCTTCGGAGGAGGGAAACGCTTCTGGACAGACTGCCTCTCCTCGTCTCTCCCGACGGAAGACGAGCAAGCGGGCTGGTTGAAGGAAGAACCACCCGTCATTTATGCGGGTGAGTGTCAGTAGGGCATAACACTATCGCGATGACGCTCAATGTCTATTCTCATGTTCTTCCATCACTTCAACAGGACGCGATAGACAAATTGAGTGACCTTTTCGACTATGACAGTGGTGGCGATGGAAGCGGAGACAATCAAGGCAATTTGGCTGTGAATGACGTGCCAACAAATTGACCCTCACCAGATGCTTTAGACGGGGAATTTTCAGAAATCTCCTTCAAGAAGATTATTTAACTTGCTCATGGCATCCTCTTGCAATGACATTGATGGAAGGACATGTGAATAGATGTCCATAGTAACCTGAATTCGACTGTGACCTAACAGTTCCTGCACCACCTTGGGATGTATTCCCATGCTAAGCAGAATAGTTGCAGCGCTGTGTCTGAGATCATGAAAGCGCATGTGAGGTAATCCAGCCTTTTCCAGAAGTTTCTGGAAGCATTGCACTTCATAATCCGGATAGAGGAAATTCCCGTTGCGACTGCAGAACACCAAATCATTATCTTGCCAGGACGTGCCAGCGCGGTTACGCACTTCATGCTGCTGGAGGCGATGCTTGTTGAGAGCATCCAGGACCAAAGATGGAAGCACAATAGTGCGGCGTCCTTTTGTGGTCTTAGGCTCATTCACAACAAATCCATGACCAGCGATTCGATTGACAGAGCGACGTATATGCAATGCACCACTACGAAAATCGATATCCCTCCAACGCAGAGCCAGCAATTCACCACGACGCATACCGGTTGCCACTGCGACTGTAAGGAGACACTCTAATCTCAGTCCTTTTACTACCTCTAAAAGCTTTCTGGCCTGTTCGCCATCCAGTGTAACTCCTTCATATTCTGGAATACGTGGAAGGGAGATGTGCTCAACACATTGATCGCAATACGTTTTCTGCGCACTGCATGATCTAAAGCTTTACGAAGTATTCCATGCATAGCATGAATACCCTTTGGTGAAACACCCTCCTGCTGCATTTTCGTATAAAAGGCTTCTACTCTCTCTGACGTGAGCTTCTTTAATTGAATATGCCCAAGTTCAGGAAGAATATAATTGCGAAGGAGTCCACGATATTTAACGTAGCTACTCACACGCAACGTAGGCTTATGTACTGTTTCTAACCAGTCTTCAAGGTAGTCCTTCAACTTAACCATGGCTTCTTTCCCAGGTGCCATGATACCTTGCTTTTGCTCGTATAAAGCCTGCTGAAGCTTGGCGATTGCCTCTTTCTCTGTACTGGCATACAGTTCCTTGTACTTCCCCGTCTCCTCTACTTTGAATTTTGCCACCCATCGCCCGTCACTCTTACGCTGATAGACGGAGCCCCCACCAGGAACACTCTTTTTTCGATTTCTGGGCATCTTTTTCTCTGCTCCAATTTTCATATGCATAGGTATGTAGGCACACACCTACACAGAATTTTGTTGTTGCTGCTTCATTCCCAGGTGCCGCCACGCGCGATCCGTTTTGGTCTGACCCCAGGTCCACAGCCGACTTTTACGCTCCGTCCAAGCCAGTACCGAGAGCGACTTGGTCAATCACCCCGACCAAGCGAAGGGCTTCGCGTAGCTTGTTCAAAGCGGCGTTATGGTCGTGATCCTGCGGAAATTGATAGTACGAGCAGTGGTGGTTTTGGCACAGGAAGATGCGATCGGACAGCTCCATCTCTGCCCATTGCCAGCCACACCCATGGCAGGATTTGGTTGAGGGAAAGAACCGATCGACTGTCACGACCTGTCCACCGCGCTGCTCAACTTTGCTGGTCAACAGGTTCAAGAGCATGCCTAAAGCTGCATCAGAGAAACTACAGGCAAGCTTGCGATTCTGCAGCAATCCTTCGAGGTTGAGGTCTTCAATGCCGACAATCCCATAACAGTCGGCGAGCCTGGTCGTGAGCTTGTGGAGCACATCATCTCTCATACAGGTAATGCGATAGTGGAGTCGGGCCACCTCTCGACGTGCTTTCTCACGGTTATCAGATCCCTTGACCCGCCGATGGAGGCGTTAGTTGGCAGCTCGAAGCTTTTTGAGTGAGGTGCGCAGGAATGCTTGGTTTTCGTATTCCTCGCCGGTACTCAAGGTTGCCAATCTGTTGAGGCCAACGTCTATCCCTGCTGCTGCGGTTCTCTTCTCTGGCTTTTCATCTGGCAGTTCGACGGTGATGGAAATGAATCACCAATCGCTGGTTTTCGTGATGCGTGCGCCGGTCACCTTCCCATGGAAGCGCAGGGTCTCCGCCATATTGAGGTAGGACTAGGATCCTGGCGAACATAGCTCACAGCGAACTTTTTTTCTAAATCTTTCCTTAGCTTGGAGCATTTGAGTCCAAGTAATAAGCCGTTTTAAGGTATATTTCGTACGATTCGAGCGGCACTTCTCTTCGTTCTCCTCGCTTTTCCCTGTTTCATACAGCCACGTGCGAAGCGGCTTTACCATACTCTGAGCTATGTTCGCCAGGATCCTAGTCCTACCTCATATTGACCCATCCCAGTTTTGGTATCCAGACCCGATGATCTGCTAGCTCGAATTGATCATTAGCTACATAGAACGAGGGACGCGAACGTTTCTTGCTCTTCAATTTCGGGCGACCGGCGCGTTTCCCTTGTGTTTGCCCATCAAAAAAGGCCGTGAAGGCTTTGCCCAAATCGAGAAAGGGCTGATCGGAGGCATTTTTTGTGACCCGCCCTCCGTCCAGGGGAACTGCTCGCGCCTTATCTCATTGAACTGCTTTTTGAGCTTGAATGCCGTTGGTTTCTCGCCTGCCTCATATTGCCGATTCCACTCTGCGAGCGCCCAGTTCCAGACAAAACGAGATGTTCCTGCGGCTTTGGCAAAATAGTTCGTTTGTTCCTCGGTAGGATGAAGGCGTATTTTGTGCGCACGAATCATGAACGGTCTCTCTTGTTGTATGCCAGAGTCTCGGATACCTCTCTATTTTAGAACATGTATTCCTTGGAGCCAATGGGAAGACAAGTGCTTCTTTTGCTACTCTTTGGTGATATTCTCCTACATTTTTGAGAACTGTCGGAAGCTCTATAAACAATTCAAATTCGCGAAACACGCCAGAATTTCGGTCATTGAAAACGCATGATGTTTTTACATACGGTTGTTTTTTCGTGCGTAAGTCAGTCTCGCCACTACCTTTCACTTAGTCGAGGTAGTGTTCCTCTTCGCGTTCAGTAATCCAGCGAAGCAATGAGGACTTGATCACGCGCAGATTGCCGCGCCCGCCCAGCGTGACAGCGGGAAGCCCATCACGCTGGATAAATCCGTAGACCGTGGTACGCCCGACGTTGAGTATGGCCGCTACTTCGGAAATGGTCAGCAATGGCTGCACATCTGCCGGTGGTGTGACATTCTTCTGATGTTTATGCATGCTCATCCTCCTTTCCGTGCTGCACCGCCTCCAATGCGCACAGCATCAGTGTATAGCCTGCTTCTTGTGCGAAGTGCCATTCATCAGGCCTAGCCTTCACAGAGAATCGTTCAGGGAGCCCCGCCGCTTCAGCGCGGGGAGGAATGAACGTGTACACGGGCATCGTATGCCTCCTTCCCCTTACGGGGGTGCCGTTTTTGGTGGGAACGGCACCCAAAACCCCGCACCTGGCGGTTGACCGCTGGTGGTAACGTTGGCCTCGACAAACTTATCTGGCGGTTTCACGTACACAGCACTGACTCGAACCCCGTCTGTCTGTTTAACCATGTACCGTAGAGGTCAAGGCTGGCCTCGCACCCTGACGTACCTATTTCGCCAGTAAGGTAGGATACGCTAGACTGATTGTATCCAGGCTATCTGCGCACCCTGAGTCTGGTCATGTCCGGGGCTTGGAGAGACGAGCAGAAGTCACCCCTGCTCCAAGCTCCCAGGTTTTAACCGGGGGTACATGACGACAAAGGTATGTGCCGAGAATCTGACCTCTGAATTGTTCATCTGCTGGCCGTTCTCAAGCCAAATACGTTGAGGTTCGTACTGCTCACTCCACCAGTAACCCACGCTGAACCGGGTTGCCGCTGCTTCTTGTACCGCTTTCTTGCGCTTTTCGTAGTGCGTCGTGCAGGAGCGTCTTCCTCGTCGAAACCAAGGAGGAGAGCATGACACAGCAAACAACAGCAGAGAGAATATTGGGTATCGGATTCCTTGCCAGCCTGATTGCCAGTTTCATGATTGGCGTTGGTGCCCGCATCATCATGCGCATCGTCGCATTCACCGCCCATATACCACCGAACTTCTCCGTTCCAGGCACTCTCAACATTGTCTTGTTAGCGCTGCTTCTTGGTCTCGTCCCGGGATTTGTCTACACTCTCTGCATGTTCATCCTCAGCAGTTCTCCGAAAGTCAGCAAGCATCTTCCCTGTTCTCTATGGAGAGGCCTTGTCTTCGGTGTGCTCCTTCTTCTGATCGGCGGACTTCCAAGCGTGCTCATACCTTTGCTTCCCAAGAAGGACCTCAATCTTGGAATACCCTTTCTGAACAGGAGCATGTTTGCAGCACTGCTTCTCATCTATGGCATTATATTGGGAGGAGCGAAGCCATCCTCAACCGCTACCTTCCTGACAAATCAGCATCTCCCATGCAAGAGCGGTACAGGAAGCAACTTTGCGCTCATAGAATCTATCAGCGAACCTGCGAGAGAACCGCTTACAGCGATTGTTTTCCAAGAACAGAGAACAAACCATCATTGGTTGTCCAGGCTTTGAACTGAGGTTACGCGATATCCTGCTGTTCACGTTGCAACAACCAGCGCTGTAACTTGGCTAGCGGCACGCGCTTGAGGTCTCCGAACTGAGCAACGGGTAAGCCCTCGTGCTTGATCAGATCATAGACTTTGGTGCGGCCGAGTCCGAGCAGGATCGCCACTTCCGGAATGCTCAGATAGTGGGGCTGTATGTGTGTCGGGGTTTTCTGTCTTGCCCTGGAATTGCTCTTCGTTGCATCTAGTGATCACATCGTCTCTCAGTTTTCTGTAACGGCATCGACTCAGCTGCTCTTCACCGATTTCGTCCTCTTATGGTGTCCATCACAGCAGTGCATGAGTGATTTCCGTCCCAGTGATCGGTTGGTCCGCTCTGTGTTAAGGTGGCTTGCCATCCGCGTCCCGTTCACTGCTGTGATGAACACCTTGAGAGAGAATGGTGAGATTGAGCTCGTGAGGTTTCTTCCTGATGGTCTTCACGCTTCAATGCTCGCAATCTGGATATCGCCAGGGTGGATGAAAGACTTGTAGGCAAACGAGCAGACAGGCAAACGCTTAGAAGACAGAGAAAACACTGGTCAGACCACGATTCAGTCGCAATGGGCATGTCAGGTATCTGAAGGTCTCGTTACACCTATGCTTTTGCAGAGTGCTGCATCCAATGGAATCGAGCGCGTTTCCTGGCCTCACCAGCCTGGCTTGCTCGCTTGATTACCTCCACCTATTTCATACACCCATATCGTCAGGAGAGAGAGTGCACGGACTCGAAGCATGGTATACTACAGGGCCTGGGAGTAGCAAACTGACGAAAGGAAGGAACGAGCATGTGCCATGTAGCACCCTACGGCTCCTGGCAATCACCGATTACCTCCGACCTGATCGTCTCGGAAACGATCAAATTTGAACAGGTCGTACTCGATGGTTCAGCTCTGTATTGGATTGAAAGGCGTCCGGCAGAAAGTGGACGCTGCGTCATCGTGCGCAGAACGTCAGATGGGACTATTACCGATATGCTGCCACCTCCCTATAGTGCGCGCACAAGCGTTCATGAATACGGTGGTGGCAGCTTCACTGTCAGTAATGGCACGATCTATTTTGCGAACTTTTCTGATCAGCACGTGTACCGCCTGGTTCCCGGCTCTACACCTCAGCCGATTGCTTTTGCTGAACAGATGCGTTACGCCGACTATGTCCTGGATTATCGACGCAATCGCATCATCTGCGTGCGAGAGGATCATACGCTTTCCGAACATGAGCCAGCGAATACCCTGGTAAGCGTCTCACTTGACGGCAGCGGAAAGAGCCGGGTGCTTGTTTCGGAAAACGACTTCTACTCGTCGCCTCGTCTCAGTCCTGATGGGTCTCACCTGGCCTGGCTCACCTGGAATCATCCGAATATGCCCTGGGATAATACAGAGCTGTGGATTGGGAAGCTTGCAGAGGATGGCTCAATAGCACAACAGCAGCACATTGCAGGAAGCACCGGAGAGTCTATTTTTCAGCCGGAGTGGTCGCCTCATGGCATCATACACTTCGTGTCCGACACGACAGGCTGGTGGAACCTCTACCGCTGGCAGGATGGAAGCATAGTCGCTTTGCACGAAATGGAGGCTGAATTCGGCGTGCCACAATGGGCATTTGGCTATTCCACCTATGCCTTTGTCGCACCTCACACCATCATGTGCAGCTTTATAGCACATGGAACCGCCTATCTAGGCCGTCTTGATACAACAACAGGCACACTTAATGTCGTTGGTTCCCCTTTTTCCAGCATTCAATGGGTGCAGGCAACGCTGGAACACGCGGTTTTTATCGGTAGTTCGCCAACCGCATGTGTATCAGTCGTACAGCTTGATCTCGATACGTTCTCCTTGCAGGCGCTGCGCCGATCAAGCGAGGCAAGCATAGATGCAGGCTATCTCTCTCGAGCAGAGCCAATCGAGTTTCCAACTGAGCATGGGCTAACGGCTTACGCTTTCTTCTATCCACCACAAAACCGCGACTATGCCGCGCCTCCAGGCGAATTTCCTCCCCTGCTGGTTGCAAGTCATGGCGGGCCGACAGGGATGACCTCAAGTGGACTCGACCTGGCAATCCAATACCGGACCAGTCGTGGAATAGCCGTTCTCGATGTGAATTATGGCGGCAGCAGCGGCTATGGACGCGCCTATCGCCAACGGCTCGAGGGCCAGTGGGGCATCGTTGACGTGGATGACTGCGTGAATGGCGCGCGCTACCTGGTAGACCAAGGGCTGGTAGATGGAAACCGGCTGGCAATTACCGGAGGAAGCGCGGGCGGCTATACCACGCTGTGTGCGCTCCCCTTCCGTGATGTCTTTAAGGCCGGTGCAAGCCACTATGGTATCAGCGATTTGGAAGCCCTGGTCGGCGCGGATCACAAATTTGAGTCACACTATGAGCACCGGATGATCGGTCCCTACCCTGAGCGGCGCGACCTCTACCACGCACGCTCACCGATCAATTTTGTCGACCGCCTCTCCTGTCCGATCATCTTCTTTCAGGGGCTCGAAGACAGGGTTGTTCCCCCCAATCAAGCTGAGATGATGGTTGCGGCATTGCGCGCCAAGAAATTGCCTGTGGCCTACCTTGCATTCGAGGGGGAACAACATGGATTCCGCCAGGCGAAGAATATCAAGCGAGCCTTGGATGCCGAGCTCTACTTTTACTCGCGGGTTTTCAACTTTACGCCCGCCGATGTCATAGAACCGGTGCATATCGAGAATCTTGGAAATGAGAGGCAAGACTGACGGAGTATGAGCCAACCGTTGTTGCGAACATCTTCTCTTCCAACGAGGAACACGAGCAAACCGCACGCACGCCGTTGCCGCTCCAAGTCCGAGCCTGATAGTGCTTGTCACGGTGTCCATCACAGCAGTGAACGGGACGAAACCTAGTCAAATAAGTCTTGACTCTGGTGGGCAGCATCTGCTGGAATAAAACGGGCTCGCTGGAACGCATAATCCTTGTTCAAACGAGTAAAAAGATTTAAGATAAGATCACGGAAAGAGCCAATATGTTTGTAGACGCCTCGTACGAGAGAGAGGGGTGTCCATGCCCAAACAGCGATACGCACGCCGATCCCTATGACCCGTGACGCAAAAAGAAGTTCCTGGTGTTCCTCCAAATGCCCTTGTTCCACGAAAACGATGGCACAGGGATAAGCTTTTTGAGAGGATGAGGAGAGGAAAGCTATGAACAGACCCAACCTTCCCAGTAGGAAGCCATCGAAAAGAGTTCTTTTTCCCCGCTGGATGGCTCTCATCCTGACGCCTGTGGTGTTTCTGCTCGGACATGTCGTCTTGCCGCAGGAACTCTCTCGGCTGGCGGCCCATCACGGATGGGCTCATGGGCGTCCACGGTGGCTCAATCTGCTCGGACTCATCCTCATCGGGGTCGGCGCCACAGGCCTCTTTTGGTGTCTTCGTCTGCACTTTGTCGTCTCTGGTGGCTCCTTTGAGATGGAGCAGACCCCAAGGTATCTGGTGGTGCGTGGCCCTTACCAGTTCACGCGCAATCCGATGTACCTCTTCGGCATGGTCCTCTGGCTGGGTTGGGTCATCTTTTACGGCAGCGTCGCGGTCTTGGTCGGCTCTGTGGCCATCTGGGTGAGTGTGGCTTTGCTGGTGGTGCCTTGGGAGGAGCACAAACTGGAGGCACGATTTGGCGAGGCTTATCTCCGTTACAAGAACAGCGTGCCACGGGGGTTGGGCAAGAGGAGCCGCTGATGTCCTTGCTTCCAACTCAATCCATCGGCATCGCCTCCAAATAGGTTAATCAACCCCTCCCATTTTATTCCGGGAGATGCTGCCCACCAGAGTCAAGCATCATTTGAGTAGGTTTCAACGGGACATATCTTTCTGATGCATCGGGTGGCAAGCCCCCTCAACAAAGAGCCGCCCGATTACTGGGACAGCAATCACTCATGCACTGCTGTGATGGATACCATCCATTGCGCTTCGCTCTTGCCGGTACCTCCTCCATCCCCTCAAACAGGCTCTGACCCGATAGGCGTTCTACACTCTCCATTGGGGCATGTAGACCGAATGCATGGGAGATCATGGCGCAACCAGCTGGCCGGGGCACGGCACGCGTAGGCTTCCCAACTTCCTCGACCAGCGCCAATCGCCCGATGCCTGGTGAGTTGGGTACGGGGATAGCCGAGCTGTGCGCCCAGATCAAGCAGCGTCTGTGCTTGCTGGTGCTCAGCACACCAGCCACTACGAGCCAGGGGCTTTTCCTGGCAAGGAACCTCTTTGAGAGACCCTTTGCGGTCAGGGACCACATACACAAAGGGTCAGTGTGCCTCTGGGTTGGCACAGGACGAGAAGGCAGAAGTATACACGTGTTGCGTGAGATGAGCTGACTGCACCTGGATCGGTTCCGAATGTGGTTCGTCTGGTGCTATCACCATCGTTGCACCTGGCTCCGCTAAGGCAGCGCTGATCCACTCACGCACGTTGACGCCGTCCTGCAGCATCTGGTTGGCATCGTTCCACAGGGGCCGCAACCGCCGGGCATTGCCCAGGCGCCGGGTCCACCACTGGGCATCTGCATCCCCTTTGTCTCGTTCCGCATCAAACGCGATAAGCACTCTCTTCTGCTGTGCTATGAGCGAGATCCAGCCCGGGGTATGGCTGCCTTTGGTGGTGCCGGTCGCTACCACTGCGACGAGATCGCCGCATTCCTGCGCAAGGGAGAGCGCGTCAAACTCGCCCTCTGTCAGCACCACCGCCGGGCGGTTGAGCAGCAGGCTTTGCGCCAGGTACAACCCATTCGACCCTCCTGAGACCTGGAGGTAGCGTTTGTTGCCCTCCGTCACTCGTTCGTCCCGGATGGTCAATCGCCAGATGCCGCCCTCGATGAGCCAGGGAATGATGATCCCCTTTGCTAACCGAGTCGTCCTGCCCCACTGGCTGGCAGGGGCACTCCACGGCCCAGGGTGATAGCCCAGTGCAGCTTTGCGGATCGTCTCATCGGAGAGCCCACGCCTCCGCAGGTAGTCCAGGGCTGGTTTCCCACGTTCCAACCACAGAGCACGCTGGCATGCCTGGTAAAAGGCCGTTGCGGCGTGTTGCCACTGCTCCGGTGGTTCCTCCCATCCTGGGCAGCTCTGCTGGGCGTAGTGTGGAATGCTATCCGAGCGGCTCTTGCCATCTTGCGGCTTCCATCCAACTGTTGCAAGAGCGTGCTGTTTGGACAAGCCGCGCATGAGCATCAGGTAGTCGATGGCGGTGCCCGAGCGCCTGCATTGGTTGCAGGCGAAAAATCCATACGTGCCGTAGTACGGCTGTACCCGGAAGCGATCTATTCCGCCGCACCAGGGACAAGGTCCGTTGTATTGTCCTCCCCGGCCGGTCGAGGTTCGTTTCAGCCGGGTATCTTGTACTATCTCAGCAAGGAAGTCATAAAGCATGTACTTATCTCCTTTCAGTATGCTTGCAGCGTTTCCTGCAAGAGCACCAATGGTAGAGGTTAATTTAGGATGGATAGGTTGATCCCTCTAGAGGGATCAACCTATCCATCCTAAATTAACCTCTACCATTGCATGGGGAAAAGCAACGAAGCAAAAGAGCACCGTAAAATGGAAGCCATTTCACCTTCCGGCATCTACAGCGACTAATGCTGCGTTCATGAAAAGGTGATAGAATGAAGAAAGGAGGTCAACTCAAAGGAAGGAGTCAGGACATGCCAAAGATCTTACGCGTGCGAGCGCCACAGGACGAGAAGGAAGAGAAGCAGGTACGCAAACTGGCAGGGAGTCGGCACGGGCCAGCCGATTGGATTCTGCATGCGAGGATCGTGGCACGCAGCTGGGATGGGGAGCGAGTCGAAGCAATTGCGCAGGCGCTGCAGTGCGACCCGCAGACAGTGCGTCGTCGGATCCATCGCTTTGACGCCGAGGGCCTCGAGGGGCTGGGCGATCGGCCCAAACCTGGTCGACCCCGTCGCTTGACGGCTGAGGATGACAGCAAGCTGATCGTGCTGGTGAATCAAGCCCCACCTGGGCGACTGGTGACACAACGGGATGGCAGCATGGTGGCCCGCGACGAAGAGGGGGAGGCCCAGTGGAGTTTAACTGCGTTGGCGCAGGCCGCCAAAGAGGCTGGTCTCGCGATCAAACGCTCGCAGATCCGCACCATCCTCTTGCGTGAAGGTGTGCGCTGGCGCCACACGCACAGTTGGGGAACCGCTCGCGAGAAGGACTTCGTCCGCAATCGGGCCGGCGGTCGTCACCCACTCCACCCAGCCACCCGACGGGTCGTCGACCCGTCGGGTTGCTGGCTGGTCGCCCAACGGGCATCGCATCAAAGCGGAGTTGGATGATGGCCGCGGACCCGAGAAGACGTGGGTGTAGGGTGCCTTACGCGTCCGCGATGGGAAGGAACTGACCAGGTGCGCGGCCTCCCGCAATTCGAAAGGCTACATCGCGCTCTTGGCTGACATCGAAGCCGACCATCCCAAGGGTGACTTGTTCATCAGCAGCGACAATCTGAGTAGTCATGCTAGTCTGGAGACACGCACCTGGCTGGAGGAGCATCCACGCATCCATCACGTGTTTATTCCGACGGGAGCGTGCTGGCTCAATTTGCAGGAGGGCTGGTGGCGCCTGTTCCGGCGTGATGCGCTAGCAGGACAGAGTTTTGCCAATCCGAACGAGATCGAACAGGCCACCTGTGTCGCCACCAAGCAGCTGAATCGGCGCGCCAAGCCCTGGGTCTGGGGTCAGCCTCGCCATCCGACCACCGCCACTATCGCCGACTCTTTTATTACCGCATTTCACGAACGCAGCACTAGTCATGGAGGCGTTCCCTATCTTCGGCTAAGTCGAGCGCAAGCACGCACGTAAGGATGAGCGGATCATCTTGGCCAGGAGCAATATCGACGCCATAGGTCTCCGTCAGGCTGAACCATTGCTTTGACACCTCAGCGACGACCTGACCTGCACGGCTAATCGTATACTCATGCTCGAACAGCGACCCCGTCATTTCCAGGTCATCCGGGCCGGGGATGTCCACTGTAAAGCGATCGACGAACGGGCTGAAGAAGTGTTTGCGGAACGTGGCAAGGGTGTCCCCCCCACGGCTGATTTCGTAGGTCGGGGTCAGAGTGAAGAGCCGTCGGTGGACATTGGCCACTTCGTTGCCGGCCACATCGCGGATGATCAGCCGGTCATGCAGGCTCAAGACCTTGCCGTCGACCTGCATGACGGGCTGGCCAGCTTCGTTCATAATAGTCGAGTCTTCACCGAGACGGAAGAACTTCTCGCGGATCTTATAGCGCATCGTGTCACCTCCTGGTGTGGACCTCCCCTCTGATATCTGCATGATTTCCCAATACTCAGAAAGTACTAAACAGGTGCTATCCTTCTACAAGCTACCTCTCAGAGGGTTTACGTCAAGCTGAGCTTGACTTGATGTAACTGAGTCTGGAACCCTTTTCCTGGTTTCAACAGTATTACGCTTCCCTTCGCTTAAGGTGTCTGTGTTCTTTGCAGTGTCACCAGCGTCACATCATCCTCTTGTTCCCAGGCTTCGCCGGTAAAGCCTCGCAGTTCGTTCAGCAAGTAGTCGATGAGTGATGCCCAATCAGCATGCCCTGCGAGCAATGTCTTCAGGCGAGGAAAGCCGAACATCTCACGCCTTGAGTTATGAGCCTCAACCAGACCATCACTATAGAACAGGATATATTCACCGGGGGCCAGTATCACTTCGTGTTCCTCGTAGGCCATGGCTGGCATCAATCCGAGCGGCATGCCCCGCGCACGTAATTCGCACACCTCATCGGCCTGTCGCCTATATGGCAAATCTTGCCCGGCGTTGGCGTAGTGCAGCCTACCGCTAGATGGATCAAGTATGGCATAGAAACAGGTGACAAACATTCTTGAAGGTGTCCCAGCGTAGAGCAGATCGTTGACCCGCGCCAGGACCTCGCCGGGCGAGTCCGTCGCCAGGGCGGCTGTGCGCAGCATCGTACAGGTGGTCGCCATGATCAGCGCTGCCGGTATGCCTTTATCGGTGACATCACCAATCACGATACCCAGGCGCCCATCTTCAAACGGAATGAAATCATAGAGATCGCCACCGACCTCGCGTGCAGGACGATAGAACGGCATGAGCTGCCATCCCGCAAGCGCCGGCACATCTTTAGGCAGCAGCGCTCGCTGAATATATTGGGCCGTTTGCAATTCCTGTTCGAAGCGGGCACGTTCCTCAAGGCGCGCATGCTGCTCGGTGAGCCGTTGTTTCTCCTCTATACTCGCAATCATTTGTTCCGCCATCTGATTGAATTGCCTCTCCAACTGCCCGATTTCATCCCGCCTGGTGACCCGAACACGCTGCGAGTAGTCGCCATTGGCAAATGCTGCGGTGGCACCCACAAGACGGTGAAGACGTCGTACGATGTTATGCGTGCTCAGCACGCCTAAGAGCGCTCCAATAGGAAGCAGGAGGAGCAACCAGGCCAGCGCGCTCCAGGCCCAACCTCCCACAAACGACCCAAAGTTGCTAGCTGGTATCCCCGTTGGCATCTGGACATAGAGCGCTCCAATAGGTTGCTTCGACTTGTTCAAGACCGGTTCCACGGTAGAAATAACGTGACCTTGCGAAGTGTCATCTATCATGCTTCCAGCACTCCCCGCCAGGGCATTGGAAATAAGAGATGCCTGCCGTGGCAGTAGGTGAGCAACAGGTGTTGAGATCGGGTAACGCGCCGGGTAAGAACTGGCGAGCACGCGACCGTTTGGCGCAATGAGCAACGCAAACGCCACTGCCTGGGAAGAAGCAGGGCCGGGTATGTAGGAGACGCCATCTGAGATGAAGGGGATAGGGGGCGAAGAATCGTCTTCAGGCAAGGCGATGGAAGAGGGGCTGCCTGGCTGAAACGTAGCGTGCGGGTCAAGCGTAGTCCCTCCAGCAGAGACAGCCGCTGCGAGTGCATAGGCATGCGCGGTCTGTTTGGCCGTGTTCCTTACAACATAGTCTAGAGGATAGGTCAGAATGAGGTAGATGGCTAGAACGATCAGGAATTCCAGCAGGAGCACAATGACGACCATCACTCCTAAATACGAAATGGTCATGCGAAATTGCAATTTTGACCACATCCTCAAGCCTTCCTGTCGGCCCCGGCGCCCCAATGCCTTCCCCGCTCTCGCTTGGCTCTTCATACTCATCTTTCCCTTTTGTCCGTTTTTTCCCATAGTCGTATTATAAAACTCTGGCCTCTTTTGTAAAGAACTTTTGTTTGCTCTTTCTGAACAGGAGGATTCAGAGAGATATGAGTAAGATTTGCTGTCAATTTGACAGCGTTGGCGAATTGCTACTTGAATGTGCATGGTGAAGATAACACATTCACACAACGAGTGAGGCACATCATCTCGCCAACGCTGTAATAGGCGCTCCTCCCTTTGGAGGAGATGCCATCGAGACCTTGAAACTCAATCCGAGGCTGCCCCAGCCAGTAATTCATCTACCAACTCTACCGGTAGCTTATGCCATGGGACACCGAGTAGAGCCCCTTGCAGAACATACAAGCAGTCGAGTGTCGCTTGTTCGGGATGCCTCTCTTTGATACGTTTCCATGCTTCTACTGGTCCAACCTCTTGGAGCTCCTGCTGTGTCCAGATATCAACCTTGTTCAGTAGGTGTTCGGTTTTCGCTCCGATATTGACGAGATGTGAAAGTCTTGTTGACCTGAAAGGTTTCATGATCTTCCTCCTGAGAGAGAACAGCAGGATCTTTGGCAAACCACTCCTGCTGCACAACAAGCATGAGACGAGAGCTGTCGCCAACGCTGAAAGGAACGTTCCTTCTCTCAGTTTCTCTGAGCTTTTGAGGAAGCAGTTGCCAACGCCACTGTTTTGATGTACCGCACACAAGTATAGCTTTGCTCTCTGAGTTGAACCTGTGATAAAACTGAGAGGAAGCTGAGAAAGCAAGGAGGCACTGCTTGAAGAAAGGCCACAAGCGTTGCCACCCACAGTGCTGATAGCTCTCACCAAATACTGATCCCGTACCCACATCCCGACGTTGGCCAGTCCCACCTTGAAGAGGGTCATAATCTGGTACGCGCGTCTGATCAAGCTCATACATGTTCCGCGCTTGCGCTTCGAGATCCTCTTGTTGCCTGAGGATCTGCCGCAGTTCCCGGCAATATCCTTCACATGTGTTCAAGAGGCCTTGGCTTCGCGCTGCATGCTTTTCCAGCTTGATTTTTCGCTGGCGTACCTCCCAGTCTGCCGCCAGTTGGCAGGCTTTGAGGGGAAAGTAGTCCCGCTCCTCGGTTTGGTTCGTGGCTTCGAATGGCAGGACCTGCAACGAGAGCTCCCTCCATTGCTGTTCGTAGGCCTGAGCTTGCTCTTGGAGGTGCTGATCCTGGTCTCGGAGGTCGCTCAAGCGTGCTCGACTAGCCTGCGCTAGGCGCTCCAAACGCTGCTCTCGCCCCTCCAACACGAGCCCTTCGTTTGGCGAGTTCCGAGTTGACGACCTGCTCTTTCGCGTACCCATGATTCGTGTCCAGATTGAGCGGGATCAACCAGTCCCGCATGCTGTTTTGTCTTCTAGTTCCAGCGTTGGAAGTAGATCTGGGCTAGTTCCATCGCTTCCATGCCTTGCCCCGTCGTCACGACCGGGATGAGTTTCGGGGTAGTGGGAAGAGATGGCGCAGGCAATGCTTGCCATCCTTCCTCCCAGAAGCGCAGTAGCTCAGCGGTGAGGTCAGCCTGCCAGTCTTGGATATCTGCTCCCTCAGCGACTCCTTCCACCGAAAGCCTCTTGCGCCAGTCTCGGATGAGGCCGACCTCGACCTCTACAGGAGCATCAGGGGGATCCGGTCGTCGGAAGCGCAAAGCGGGCCGAGGCGACTTCACAGATCAGCTGACCATGCCGATTGTAGCGCCAGGGCTGCCATTGCCCCATCTGCTCAAATGAACCTTCCCCTTCGTATTGGTCGGCCCTCAGCAAGGTGACGACCTGCCGTCCTTCGTGTTGAAGGTGCGCGAGAAATTCAGCGGCCATCTGATCCCGATCCACCACCACCCGCTGCATCAGCGCCTGACCTGTGGCTTGCTCGTAGCAGTGCAGCATGCACGGCAGTCCAAGCGTCAAATGCTGATCGCCCCGATGCGTCGAGGCCCTGAGAGGATACCCCTGGGAATCATGTAAGACGACCAGTTCACGGCAGCCCAGAATTTTCCCTCCCAGCTTGCCCGACTTTCCCTCTGGGAACCAGGACGTCACTGTAGACGGCGAGGCTCAGTCCATCGATGTAGAACACGGCTGGAGGATTGGGCTGGTCAGGAGAGGGTCGCTCTGGTTGCCACAGTGACCAGGTCC
>Ga0070706_100001352_pt1 | contig 26057 bp, 17 predicted proteins | sample KBSK5501metaG_FD_65476 | JGI IMG/M metagenome (GOLD analysis project Ga0070706, IMG submission 65476) | Corn, switchgrass and miscanthus rhizosphere microbial communities from Kellogg Biological Station, Michigan, USA - KBS K5-50-1 metaG | ecosystem: Host-associated > Plants > Roots >... | reverse complement strand
CAAACGACTCTGTCTCGAAGCCAAACCAGTTCACGCCGGACAGGTCTGCGCGGTTACTTTGAGGATCTACGAGATGTGCGCCATCTGCGTGGAGCGGTCCACACTGGCGCCCAGCCGTCGTGAGCTGTAGCCCGCTACCGGAGGAGACGTTGGCGCCCGGGGAACAGGCGACGAGGAGGGAGGCAAGTACGAGACAGATGCTCGATACGCCAACGAAGGATGCACTACGCGCGGACTTCGTCTTTAAGGGCCAGGTGTTTGGGCGGGATCGCGAAGCGGTGTCCAAATCCATGTGTACCTCATCGAACTAGCATGGCCTACTGATGAGACGTTCCCCTTACAGAACGCCGCCGCTGGTGGGCGGGATGCCCATTCTAACAATGTGTGAACTCTAAATGACAAGGATTACACGCTGCTTACGAGTCCATAACATTGCAAGCGTGTGCCCGATATTGCCGTTGAGTTCCTGCATGTGGGCCTCATGCGGCTGCCCATGCCGCCAACGCGCGAAGTCAGGAAAAAACGGCCCCCATTCGCGCCGCCGCGGGAGAATTCACGCGTGGAGAGGGTCGGCAGCACAGGCATTCGCTGTGACCAATTTGTAAGGTTTTTACCCCTGCGCGTTATTGTTCACGCCTATACTCGCCACGACGAGCCAGTGCAGATAGAACGCTCGGAGACGAGCTGTCGCGGGCTCGTGCCGCCCAGCGGGCGCCTTGGGCGGTGATGCTCTTGTGCACGGACCACGCTCGTGCTGCGCGAGGGAAGGAGTCTTCTGGTATGGCGTGGGAGATCGATGCCACCCACTCGCACGCCCGGTTCTCCATCCGCCAGATGGGGGCTGGCGCGATTCAGGGGGAGTTCAAGGCTATGAGCGGCTACGTGCATGTCGATGAGTTCAACCCGAGCCACTCGTGGGTCGATGTCGCGGTCGACGCCGCCAGCATCGATACGGGAGACGCACAGCGCGACAGCCGTCTACGCTCGACGGACGTGCTCGACGTGGCGGCTTATGCCACGATCACGTTCAAGAGTGTTCGTGTCGAGCATATCGTGAGTCAAGACTATAAGGTGAGCGGGGATTTGACCATGCGCGGCGTGACCAAGCCGGTCACCTTCGACGCGGGATTCCAAGGGCAGGACGAAGGAATCGGAGTATGGCGCGCGGCTCTGGCTGCCAAGGCTAGGATCAACTGGGCGGATTTCAGCGGAACGGGGCTGCCAGTGGCGGAGGCGGACCAGCTCGATGCGGGCCAGCTGGTCAGAATCGACATCGACCTCGCGCTTGTCCAGCGCGAGGCGAACATCCAGAGGTCGATCGCATAACGTGTGGTCGCGCGGCAGGTGCGCGCCTGCTGGCGCGCTGACGGCAGTGCTTGGGCGTATGGCGCGGACCTTGCGCGTGTAGCGCCGATGGTGCTGTGCGTGGTAGGCGAGCTCTAGCTGCACAAAGGAAGGTGCATCATGGACACGTCGCCGACGACGGTGGATGCCGTCCATTCAGGCTCATCCCACACTGATACATGGAAGTCTCGCGAAGTCGTGGTGCGGCCCATGCGGAGGCGCCGCCTGGCGCTACGCCTGGTGAGTCTCGCAGCACTCGCGTGCATGGCGCTCGCATCGCTGCACGCCGATCAGATACAGACGCGGGCAACGAGAACCCATGAGCATCCGTCTGGCCCGGGCTGGTCCTGGTCTACGCGGGGAGCAGACATCCTCACGCCCGCCGGCACACCGTTCGTCATCGCCGGCGTGAGCTGGTATGGCCCGGAAACACCGCAGTCCGTGTTCTATGGACTGGACACGCAGGATTACACCGTCATCCTCGACCAAGTCAAAGCCTATCAGTTCAATACCCTGCGCATTCCGTACTCGAACGAGGGATGGGAGACGAACGCGATCCCCGCGCCCAAGCTGGTACGTGCCTGCCCAGCCTGCCAGGGCTTGCGCTGGCGCGACATCCTGGCATTGATCATCAATTACGCAGGCGCCATCGGCCTGCACGTCATCCTGGACGATCATCGGTCCGACGCCGGCTCCTCCAGCGCCACGAACGGTCTGTGGTACACCGCCGGCACCGGGACCGGCGCCGACCACGCCTACACTGAGCGCGATTGGATCGACGACTGGCTGGACGTCCAGCGCTGGGTGCATGGGCAACGAGCGAGCCGTGGGGGGCCAGATCGCGTCACGGTGAACGATAGCGCGGCAGACGGCTTCCCGACTGTTATGGGTTACGATCTGCGCAATGAGCCGCATACCCCGGGCGACGCGGGCTACATGGACGGCGCTACGTGGGGCACCGGCGACGGCATCAACCCGTACCTCAACCCGAACCCCAACCCGTTCGCGCCCGCCTGTGTGGCGACGTCCACCTGTCACGACTGGCGGCTGGCCGCCGAACGCGCAGGCGACACCATCCTCGCCGATGCCGCCCAGCATCGCTGGGCCGCCCCGCTGATTTTCGTGCAGGGGATCAGCAACTATCCCAGCGCGAACGGTACGCCGCTGAAGGGCCCCTATGATCTCTTCCGCTGGGGTGGGCAGCTCGAGGGCGTCAACGGGAACGCCAGCAACCCTGGCGCGCCCATCGTGCTCAACGCCGGCGGCGATAGTACGCGACTCGGCCCGGCGGTGGGCAACCGCCTCGTCTATGTGACGCGCGACTATGGCCCAACCCTCAGCCCTACCGGCTGGTTCAACGCTTCCACGTGCTATCGCCTGGGCTGTGCGCCGAAAGGATCCCAAGCCGGCCTGGCCGAGCTCTGGTGCCAGCGTTGGGCATATGTCAGCTTGCCGCCCGGCCGCTATGGAACATGCACCGGCGGCATTCAGCCCCACTCGTGGACCGCCGCGACCTGGAAGAACACTGGGAGCATCCCCTACACCCAGGCCCCCATGTGGATCGGCGAATTTGGCACCGGCAACGGCGCCCAGGATCTGACCTCGCAGTACCGCGGGTCTCAGGGGCAGTGGTTCACAGATCTCATCAATTTCATCCAGAGCAGCTACACACTCACCGCGAGTAACGACTCGGGGCTGCCGGTGCACTCCCTGAATTGGACCTATTGGGCAATCAACAGCGACGATGACTACGCGCTGCTTGGCGCGCAGTTCGGTGGCCTTGCCAGCCCGAGCAAACAATACTCGTTCCTCTGCTTCATCATGCGGTCCACGCCCCCGTCGGCACGTCCGCCGCGCCCCTGCGGCGTCACTGGCCTGCTGCCGGCGCCGCACTAGCGAGCGGCGCAGCGCCGCTGTGCCTCCCTTCCCGCGGGCGGTGGGTCGGCATGACGTCGGCACGTTACCGAGGTCATGTCGATCCTAGCCCTTCGCTGCCGTCCGGCGTCGGTCACCCATCGGCTACCCACTGTGCCTCCGTCGCGGTCTCGCCCCTTCCCCGCGGACGGGGGAGGGGGCTGGCTGGAGTTAACGAACCGCGCCCAAGCTGTACGACACTCGTAATATTCAGTCTGCCCTTCGTAACCGTTGCGCATCACGATTGAGCAATGTGATGGCGCTACGCCACCGTCTCTCTCGCAGTCCTGTGGCGGGAGCACGTGCACATGCGCGCGAGGCGGATAATCCCAGTCCGGCCGCGCAATCGGCCTGCTCGACTGTGGAAAGGATCGGGCGAAGATGGACCTCACCACGCACTGGCATACTCCCGATCTTGACGTGGAGACGGTCAGGGAACCAGGCAAGTGCAGGATCTGTGGACGGCACACTGCGGATTGTTTGTTCGCCGTCCACGAAAGCGCCCCGCCTTCCATCCCTGGCCAGAATAGCCAGACATGGTTCCTCTGCGAGGAATGCGCTTCAGCCGTCGTGACGCAGGTAGAGCGCTCACCCCTGCGCTCACCCCTGCGCATCCGCATCGCCGTCGGCATCGTGGCGGCCGAGCGCATGCCGCAGCGCCGCCGCACGGTGCTGGATTTGGAGTTCTGGGAGGAGATGCCCCGGCAGCAGCTGGACGGGTTGATCGCGGCGTTTGTGGTCTTCCTGTTCGTGATGCCGCCGCTCGTGTTCCTCCTGGTTACCGCGCTCACTATCGCCGGTATTCCGGGGCACTGAGTGAGCGATGGCAGGTGCGCTCGATCATCAGTTCGCAGCAACCCACGCGCGAACGTTTCACCATCAGCCGGTCGAATGGAGTAGACACGAATGGCGGGCATCTTTCATCGCGAGCGTGCTCGTTCTACTGAGGAGCCGCACGTGACGGCAGAGCCAGACTCTTCTCAGACGCCATCGCCGCCCCTCCCAGACACGGCGCTCGTGGGTGGCCCTGCAACTGAGCCGAGCACCCAGGCGCCGACCGAGCAGCCGTGGCAGGAGATGGGCGAATCCGTGGAGGATGTCACCACACCGGTGCCTCCGGTCGATGTGCCGGCGGACGACGCGGCGACCAATGGGCACGCGCCCTCTGGTCAGCCCCGCGCCGCGCAGGCGCCGCCCTACCGTGGGCGGCCCACATGGCGCAGTCCGCTGGCGGGGATTGCCGCCCTGGTCGCCGCGGCCCTGTTGATCATCGGCGGCATGGCGATCGGGCGCGCTACCGCGACTGGCGGCACGTCAGTCAAAAGTGTGGCGACCTCGGCTCCCTCAGCCAGCGCGCAAGATCTGCAGCAGAGCGTCATCAGCGTGATCCACATTGTGCAGCCATCCGTGGTGGAGGTCACGAGCCGAGGCGCGCAAGGAGGCGCGATCGGCTCGGGCGAGATTCTGCGCGCGGATGGGTATATTGTCACCAATAATCATGTTGTGGCGGGCTTTTCAACCTACACCGTGACCCTCGCCACCGGGCAGACGGTGCCGGCGCAGTTGGTGGGCGCCGCGCCCCAGGATGATCTCGCCGTGCTGCGCGTCCAGCTTACCAATCTGCGGCCGATCAGCATTGGAGTATCACGCACCGTCCAAGTTGGGCAATTCGCCATCGCCATGGGCAGTCCCCTCGGCTTGCAGCAATCCGCGACGCTGGGCATCGTGAGCGCGCTCGATCGGCAGGCAACCGAGGCGCAGAGCGGTCCGTTCCTGGCCGGCCTCATACAAACGAGTGCGCCCATCAATCCCGGCAATAGCGGCGGAGCCCTCGTGGACCTCCAGGGGCGGTTGATTGGCATCCCTACACTGGGGGCCGAGAATCCAGAGAGTGGCGTGCCGGCCGGCGGCATCGGCTTCGCCATCCCCTCTGACCGGGTGAAGTTCGTCGCGGATCAGCTGATCAAATATGGGCGCGTGGTCACTAGCGGCCAGGGCTTTCTGGGGATTCAGGGTCAGGATGTCACACCAGAGCTCGCCACGGCCTTCAAGCTCCCCGCGCAGAGCGGCGTGTTGATCACGGGCTTCGCCAACGACGCGACCGGCGCAAGTCCGGCCGCGAAGGCTGGATTGCTGCGCGGTGACATCGTCGTGGCGATAGACGGGAAGCAGGTTGCCACCGAGGCCGACCTTGCCTCGGCGTTGCTCGCGCAAACGCCGGGCACACCTGTGACCATCACCGTGCAGCGCGGCGCCAAGCAGCAGAGCGCGAAAGTCACCCTCGGCGAGCGTCCGGCGAAACAAGCAGGATAGATGCGGAGTGCGTTCATCTACCAGCATCGCGGCAGGGTTGCGGCGATCTGAGTGCGGAAGGATACTGATATGGCCAGGCTTCTCAACAATCGCCCGTTCGTCTTTGCCGCCGCGGCCGTGATCCTTGTCGTCACAGCCGGTGCGGCCATCGCGGCGCCCGCGCTGCTGCCACAGCTCGTGGGGCGCCACACCGCCGGCTCGCAAACGCTTGAGCTGCCTCCTACGGCGGTCGGTGAATCTCCAGGTGGGCCGGGTGCGACCTCGGTGCAGCTCAGCTCGCGGGATTTGACTCCTTCATCCCATCCCAGCATAACGGCGTCGGGGTTCCAGGCCGGCGAGCACCTGAACGTGACCATTCAAGACGCTCAGGGCAACCCCTATGACCTGACTCCCCTCGTCGCAGGGCCGGATGGCAGCATTCGCAATGCGTCACTCGCTCTCCCCTCACAGCTGGGATCAGGCGTCTACCGGCTAGTAGCCGCCGGCGGCACGAGCCATCGTACGGCGAGCACGACGTTTCGTATGGCTGTCGTCCCCCCGACGGTAGTGCTGGACACCTACACTTCCACGCCCGGGCAGATGGTCACTTTTGCCGGCAATGGCTACATCGCGGGGGAGACGGTGAAGGTCTATTTAGGCTCGTCGACCGTGCCACTCGCCAGCGTCAAGGCGACGGCTTTGGGCACCGTAACCGGTCATCTGCAAGTGCCCAAGCTGCAACCGGGCATATATTCCCTGAAAATGGTCGGAGCGTCCAGCCAGTTCCCTGCCACTGTCGGCTTCAACATTCAGGGCTTCTCGCCCTGGGTGGTGCTGGGCCGCTATACGCTGACGCCAGGAGAGGGTGAGGGATTCATCGGGCAGGGCTTCGCGCCCGGCGAGGTGGTGTTCGTCTATGTAAATACCACTCAGGGGAACCCTGCTTTGCGTGTGACGGCGGATACGTCGGGCCGGGTCGTGGTGCAAGATACCTGGGTACCAGCGAGCGTGAGCGGCAGCAACGTCGTCACCCTGGTCGGCCAGCAATCGAAGGCCACCACCTCGGCGGAATTTACCGTCATGCCTGCAGCTGAGTCAACCCCAACCACTCCATCACCGTGACCGTCGGATGCGGGACACGGATTTCTGCCTGCCATTTATGCGGAGGGACATGAAGGAGCTAAACGAATGGCGCAAGGAAGACTGAAGGAAATCTACCGGATGCAGAACGTCACGCTGGCTGCGAAGTCGGTAACCGATTACGCGGCGATCGTCGGCGAGGAGGTGATTGCCGAGCTGGAATGGCTCGCGCGTCCGCTTCAGGGCGCACGCGTCGTCCACGTCTCCTCCACGGCCTATGGCGGGGGAGTGGCGGAGGTGCTCCACACGCTGGTTCCGCTGATGAAGAGTGTCGGCCTCGATGCCCAGTGGCGGATCATCTCTGGCGGCGCGGAGTTCTTCAACGCCACGAAGGCCATGCACAATGCGCTGCAAGGGATGGACCTGGAGCTGACTCCTGCCAGGCGAGACGCCTATCTGCTCGCGAACATGGACAACGCCGCGAGCCTTGCGGGTGAGTTCGACTACGTCGTCGTCCACGATCCGCAACCCGCGCCCCTGCGCATGCTGCGCGCCGCCGACCCGGGAAGGTGGATCTGGCGCTGCCATATTGACCTGACGGCGGCAAGCCCGACGTACTGGTCCTTCCTGCGCCCGTTGATCGAGATGTACGATGCCGCCATTTTTACCTTGCCGAGCTACGTCCAACCAGACTTGCGGCTCGACAAGATCGCCATCATTCCGCCGGCCATCGATCCCCGCAGCCCCAAGAACAGGCCGATGGATTGGCACGAAGTGGCGGCTATCGTCGCGCGGTATAGTGTCGACGCGACGCGGCCCACGCTAACCCAGGTCTCGCGCTTCGATCCCTGGAAAGACCCACTGGGCGTGATCGACGTCTATCGCAACGTCAAGCGAGAGTACGACGACGTGCAGCTCGTCATGATCGGCTCCATGGCCGACGACGACCCTGAAGGTCTGGAGTATTACGAGCTCACGAAGGCGTTTGCCGGCGCAGACCCCGACATCCACCTGCTCACCAATCTGGACGGCGTCGGCGATGTCGAGGTCAACGCCTTTCAGTGCCAGGCCACCGTCATCTTGCAGAAGTCGCTGCGCGAAGGCTTCGGGCTGACGGTGGCCGAGGGGCTGTGGAAGGCCAAGCCGGTCATTGGCGGCAATGCCGGCGGCATCCCGCTCCAGATCCAGGATGGCGAGACGGGATACCTCGTTGAGAGCGTCGAGCAATGCAGCGCGCGCGTGCTGGAGGTGCTGGCAAGCCCCGACCGCGCTCGTATGCTTGGTGAGCGCGGTCGACAGGTGGTGCGCCAGCGCTTTCTCTCGACCGCGAACCTGCGTAACTATCTGCGGCTGTTCAACCAGCTAGCCGAGTTGCGCGCCACAGGTCCACAACACGCACCCGGCGTGAAGGTCGAGGCCGACTGGTTGGCGACCGCTCCGCTGGCCCTGTTTCGTTGAGCGAGCTTTCACGGGGACCGTGCGAAGGTCGATGTAGTACAGGTGTGCGAGCGCGTTGAACACTCGTAAGCTCGCGTCACATCCATGTAACGCTTCCCGCGTACGCTGCTTCGAGTCGACCATGGAGAACACTGAGAGCGGCTCGCTCGAGCATTGGCGAGCGGGCCACAGCGCTACGACCAGTCACCGCGCAGAGCGCGATGGGGAGCTTCTATGTCGAGCATATCGCGGCATTACCAGCCACGCGAGCGTCACGACCGGCCGAAGGGCCGCACAATTGGTCGTCGTGCGTTCGTGTGGCTGCTCGTTCCGCTACTACTCGCCGGGGTGGTAGGGTCAGTGGTTCTCTTTACGCGCCCCCAAGCCCAGGGCGCCGTGCCGACCACGGTGCCCGCGGATCGCTTCATCCAGTCGATCGTCACGGATGACGGCGCGCTCGGCTGGCATCAGCTGTGTCCGGACATCCAGGCGCGGCTCTCGATCGATGCGCTCGTGCAACAGGCGAATGCGCAGCGCGCCGCAGTCGCGCAACAGCATGTCCGACTGACCATGAAGTTCGTCGGCACACAACCACAACAAGGCGGTGGTGAGCAGCGTGTCTATCTGCTCACCGCGTCCTGGCCGAACGGCATGTCGCAGCAGCGGACGTTCACCGTGCTGACTCAGCCCTCAGGCTGTGTGGAGGATGTACAGAACCAATAGCGCTTAGCTCATCTCCCCTGGCCGCGGCATAACCGTGGCGCGTTGGTAGCTCGCTTGGCATGCCGGCCGGACGTGCGTGGCGGCATTCGTACATGCGGGCTGCCCGTCAGGAGACGTACCGCGTCGAGATAGTAGGAGGCGCCACTGGCTGCGGGCGCGCAGCGGGCGCGGCAGCGTCTCCTATGGTGCGCGGCGGCGCGCGGTGAGGAGGCACATGGAGCGCCGCGAGATGTCTGGTAGATCGCTTGCACCTCCTCTGCGATGAGCATGGATGGCAGGAATGGGAGCTAAGGATGGAGCGCCAGAAACCGCCACCGCTGGACCTAAGTGCCGCCGGACGCGCAGTGTCGTCATGGTTGGCGACCGGCGCGCGACTGGTGAGACGCGTGCCACCAGGTTGGCGCGTGGTAGCGCTCGGCGCTTTCGCCATCGCGGGCCTCTCCTTCATTTCCGGACTGCAGTCATCTTCCCCCGGCGCGTCGCAGATCGCGTCTGATACCAAGCAGTTTTCCATATCGAACCAGCCCACGCTCGTCTTCGCTCACTTCGTTGGCCATGTGACGATCATGCCGGGCCCAGATGGCCAGGTGAGCATCAAGGAGAAGAGAAATGGCGCAACCGATTCCATCGTTACCGCCTATGCGCAGCATGGAGATACCATCACGGTAACGTCCGACATACCGGGCGGGCTGATGGAAGACACGTGGGTAGATTTCGACGTGAGCGTCCCACGGCGCGTGGGGTTCACAACGACGGTGGCCACCGGCACCCTTGAGGCACGCAATCTCGGCGGACACATCGCGTTGATAAATACCAACGGGGCGATTTGGGCGACCAATCTCACCGGCACGCTCAATGTGAAGACGCAAAGCGGGGCTATCACCTTCACGAACGTCACCGGGGAGGTCGCGGCGTCCACACAGAACGGCACGATCACCTCAACCGGCACGCTCCTCCAGGGCCGCTCGATGATCCAGGCGGAGAGCGGCACGATCAACTTTCATGGGTCGCTGGGCCGAGCCGGGAAGTACATGTTCTCGAACACGAACGGCGCGGTGGGCCTTACCCTACCAGCGAACTCGGCGTTCACCGTGGCTGCGCGCACCAGCTCCGGCTCGATCAACGCGGACTTTCCGGGTGTCCGCGTCTCTCACCAGGAGGGACGCAGCGTGGCCCTTGGGGTGGTTGGCGCCGCGCCCACCGCCCAACTGACTATCCAGACCTCAGGCGGGTCTATCGATCTTCATCCGGCGAGATAGTGCGTCCCACGTCCCATGGCCGGCGCCAGGACGCTGCACGCTCTCCCGTACAGCGCGAGTCAAGGAAGAGTCGCAGAGGCGGGCCAGGCGCGCGCTGGCGCGTGTGGCAGCCGCCGCATCTATCTGTTGGGAGAGGAGACCACTTCATGGGTGTGGCGGAGAAGTGGAGAACTGCCGTTGATCCTGTGCGCTACCGGCGGAGCTTGCTCGTACTGGTATGTGTCACTGGGCTGCTGGCGGTCGGCTTGACGCTCATGGCGCTTGCCGCGACGAAGGAAGTGCAGACGCTGTCTGAGATCTTACATCCGCGCGCGCGCCCATCAGTTGACTGGATCCAATTCGGCTACGATGCCACTGGGTCGCGCAACAATACCGCCGAAAAGCAGATCAACGCCGCCAATGTCGCCAAGCTGCATCTCCTCTGGCGCACCAAGCTTCCAGATACCGCGGATTCCACGCCAACCGTTCTGCACGCGCTCGAGTTCCCGGACGGTACTGTGCGCAACGTGCTCTATCTGACGACAAAGGCGGGGCGCCTGCTCGCGCTCGACGCCACTTCCGGCGTCCTTCTGTGGAGCCGGACCAATCCCACCTACGATCCCAACAAGATGACGACCTCGTCGCCCTATGCGGATGCCGAGCACCGTGTCGTGTACAGCTACGCCCTGGATGGCAAGGTCCACATGTATGACGCGATCAGCGGAAAGGAGCTGCGTGATAACGGATGGCCGGTGACAGTGACCACGATGAAGGACTCCGAGAAGGGGTCATCGGCTCTCATGGCGGCCAATGGCTTGCTCTACGTCACGACGGCGAGCTTCGGCGGTGATGCGCCCCCGTATCAGGGACATCTTGTCGTGATCGACCTGGCGAACGGCACGACGCACGTATTCAACGCCCTTTGCGCGAATTACACTCATCTGCTCGCGCCCGGGGAATGCCGGCGCGACGGCGCGGGCATCTGGGCCAGACCTGGCGTGGTGCTGGACCCTGTTACCGGCAACATCGTGCTCACGACGGCGAACGGCCCGTACACCGCCGATAGGGGTGGGCACGATTGGGGTGATAGCGTGCTCGTGCTCACGCCAGACGGCACGAACGTGCTCGACTCCTATACACCATACGAGCCGGACGCGCTGTCCATGCAGGATCTCGACCTCGGGAGCGCCGCGCCGAGCCTGTTGCCGGCCATTTCGACGAGCAAAACCCCCTATCTGGCGGTCCAGGCCAGCAAGGAAGGGATCTTACGCCTGCTCAATCGACAGAATCTGAGTGGGCAAGGTGGCCCAGGCCACCAGGGCGGGGAGCTGGATACGGTCGATGCCCCCAATCATTGCCCGGTGTTGGCGCAGCCGGCGGTGTGGACCGATCCGGCAGGCGGGGCGCCCTGGCTACTGGTGACCAGCACCTGCGCGATCGGCGGCTACCAGGTCAAGGTCTCGGCGGGAGGTAGCGCCACATTGCAGCGGCAATGGATCGTGCCGGTCGGCGCGACGTCGCCGATCATCGCCGGTGGTGTGCTCTTTGCCGCCACAACCGGGAACAAGGAGATTCTCGCGCTCGACCCGCGCACCGGCCACCGCCTCTGGACGAGCCTCAAGGCGCGTGGTGGCAGCATCGGCTACACCCACTGGGAGAACCCCATCGTTGTGAATGGGCGCCTCTACTGCACAGACGAGAATGGTGAGCTGGTGGCCTACGGCTTGTGACGCGCGTGGCCACGCATCGTCGAGGTGGACCGCCCACGCCGCCGCTGTGCCATCAGTGAGCGGTTTCTACGCGGCGCAGATGCGGCAGGCGCACAGGAACGAGGCCGTGGCCGCAGATCGCCTCAGATGCCTTGTCCACTGCCCGGATCAGTGCTGTCAGCTCGAATGGCTCTGGCAGCACCGGCACGTCGAGGCGCTGCAAGAGTTTCCGGCCGTCCGCGTCGATACCCTGGCCCCAGGTGGAGAGCAACACATAGCGATGGCGGGCGAACAACCCGCCAGCCTCATCGATCGCCGCAATGTTGAGAATATCCAACCCCCCAAATGGGGGCAGTCGGTGATCCATAAGCGCCACCATTGGATACTCACTGAGGCGCAGAGCGGCCAGCGCCGAAACGCCGCAGGATGCTTCCGCGACGACGTGCCCTGCCTCCTCCCGTAGTGCCACCACGGCCGCTTCACGCACCCCCTCGTCCGAATGCGCCACCAACACATGTGTCATAGCGCGCGCTCCATCCTTCCCTCGGCGCGGCTTGCAGCGCCCTTTGGCGGGTCCGCCCCACCGGCAGTGCAACCACTGCCCTGGTATCCGGCCCCAGCCCAGATACATGCGCACACGCTCGGACGGGGTGGGGAGAGCGTATCGCCGTTTCCCCGCCCCGTCCGAGTCCGAGTCCGAGTCCGAGTCCGAGTCCGAGTCCGAGTCCGAGTCCGAGTCCGAGTCCGAGTCCGAGTCCGAGTCCGAGTCGCTGGCAGTCGCTAGGTTTGCGCGTGGATCTCGTGTGCCGCCTGCAATGTTGCCGCGCCTTTCGCTCCATCGAGTCCGCTATTGCTTCACCATCTGCCAGGGCCCCGCGATGGCCCCGAACGTCGTGCGCGCTCCGTCGCTCAGGCTCGTCGACGTTGCCAGGCACGAGGCTGCTGTCGTCCTTCTTGGTCGTGCACGACTACGCCGGCAACGCAGATGGCGCTGCGTTCGTAAAGGGCATACAATTCGTAAAAGGACTACAAGGTGAACATCACTGGATGTACCGGCAAAGGAGCTGAGGCGACCACGCTGTCGCCCCACTCCGTCGCCTTCCTCGTGGGGTCCTTCCGCGGGGACAGAGATAGTGTACCGAAATACCTTTCTCCAGGACCCCCTGCCGAAGGCGGGGTTTGAGGGGCAGTTCCCCCCTAGCCGCAGGGCGGGGAACACGCGAGCCTTTAAGCCGGCCTGTGCCAACCACAGGGCAACAGGGCCGCGCGAGCGTGCCGCCAGGCCCGGCCGCCAGTGCCACGTCAACGCGAAGGGCGTGCGCGACGCCTGCGCGGCGGCCTAGGCCGCCGCGATACCGAATGCGGGCATCCAGTCCCCCAGCGGATGTACGACGATCACGCTGACATCCTGGCCGACTTCCTCACTCCTTGCAGTATGGGCCAGCATCTCAGCCGCGCTGCGCGAATCGGTCGCGCCGCTGAGCATGCCCTCAATCTGCGTCCGGCGCAGCCCGTGCCACAGTGCCGGGGAACCGAGCAGCAAGAGGTCGTCGGGCTGCAGCTGCACCTCGAACGTTATCAGATCACTCGCTTCCGAGCCATCGCCAACATCAAAGGTGATCTTCTCGTGTGCCGCATGCGCGGAGAGCACTTTCACTTGGCGCGGCCCACTCTCTGTGAGGCGGGATGTCGCCGCCTGGTCCGCGGCGATCCGCATGAGGCCCTCACGTGGCCGATACACGCAGATGCCGCGGCACTCGCCTTGGTTGACGATGTGCACGACATCGCCGACGACGAGGATCGCTGTAATCATGCCATGGACATCCGCCTCACCGCGACCGTCTCGCTGGCGCGCATCGATATCGGCACGTAAGACCGCCAACTTGAGGAGCAGCGCGACTCGCGCATCGTCGAGGGTGGGGTCGCGCGCGAGCGCTGGAGCAATCTGCTCGGCCACCACCTCGACGACGCGCTGGCTCGTGTTGCCGTCGCTCGGGGCGCGCCCGCGCTCTTCCGCCACGATGAACAGCCCATAGGGAAGCGATCGTTCCTGGGCGAGTGAGACGCCTGAGAGCGCCAGCAGGTGTCGCCGCGTCTGTCGCGCCGCCAGCCCAATGCTCGCTCGTTCTGGATGAGCAGGCTGCTCTTGCAGCTCGGACTCCGACGCGGCTGGGCTGTCGGGCATCGCCAACACAGCAGCCGTGCCGCCAGGAGAGCGCGGGCGCGGCGCCTCGGGAAGCGCTTCTTCCTGCCCTAGTGACTCTACTGCGTCGTGATCTACGACGTGGCGCATAGGGAGCGGAGGCACGAACTCTTCCGGTACGGTGCGCGTGTCTGGCATCCGGATTGGCTGCGTGATGTCCGGCACGGCGGCAGCGTCCGGCGCGGCTTCGGCAGATGAACCCGCGAATTGCGGCTCCTGCTTCTTGCGCTCAGCCGGTCTGTAGCGGGCGAGCAACACGAGTGAGAGAACGAAGACGAGCCAGGCCAGCGCTGCCGCCTCCACCAGCTGCTCTGTCGTCAGGTGTGTAACTGTGTCGAGCAGCCAGTGCCAGAGGCCCTGGACCGCAGCGGCGAGACGGGCAGACGTCCCTGATGTCGATGGGCGGAAGATAGCGACAGCCACCAGGAGCACGATTCCAGCCGTGACCACCGCTCGCAGCCCTATGTAGCGTTTCATAGTAATCCCAGTCCCTCGTCCCCGGCCGATTGGCCACGACGTCCAGATGAGCAGTGCGTGTGCTCTCGCGTCCCCCGCCATGAGCCGCTGGACGGGTATGCGTCTGGCACAGTCGCCATCTCCCTTCGCACCGATACCATGCCGAAGCCTCAAGCCGGTCGGGACACGGCAGCCTCCCTCCCAGGAAGCAGCCGCCCAGGTCTCTTAGCTCGATCCCCACGTCCAACGGACGTTGACGGTGAAGTTCCAGATCAAGGCCAGTCCGACGCCGACCAGGTTCGCGGCGACGTAGTGCACTCCGCCAAAGCGCACGAGCATCCACAAGGTCAAAATGGTGATACACTGGCCGCCCAGCGAGACGACGTTGAAGCGGGCAAATCGGTTGAGTGTCAGTCTGCGCCGTCCGAATGTCCAGTAGTCGTTCCACACATAGTTGTGTCCAATGGCCAGCTCGGTTGCCAAGGCGGACGAAGCCACCAGCGCGAGGTGCAGCTGTTGGTAGAGAGTGACCAGGGCGACCGTATTGACGAGCGTGCCCAGTCCGCCTACGACAAGGAACTTGCCACTCCGCATGAGCAGCGCCCTTCTGCGGAGAACGAACTCCCACCCGTGCTGTGCTGATTCAAGCACGTGACCTCCTGTGGCGACGGCCATCACATCGCGTCTCGATGCCTGTCGAATGGTGCCGCACGCGGCGCTGATCCTAGCGCCGCGTGCGCATGGCGCCCTTGCCATAATCCGGGGAATCACACTCTCCACTTTTGTGCTGCTGCTAGCTCGATCGTACTGAATCAGCCTAATCGTGGTGTGACCAAGCTTACACATGTCGAACACTTCTGGCGCACAGTGGCGATCGGTCTGTGCGCTCGCCAGGCTCCCACGCGTCCGTTGGCGAGCAGCTCACTCGCCGCTGCCCCCGCGGTCGGCGTGCGCCGCTGCCAGTCGCGCCTCGCGGCCGACTCCTCCTAGGGCATGAACTTGTAGCCAACGCCCCAGACGGTGCGCAGGTGCCGTGGGTTCGCGGGGTCCGGCTCCACCTTCTTGCGCAGGCGTGACATATGCACCGTCACGGTCCGTGAGTCGCCGAAGTAGCCGTAATGCCAGACCCAATCGAGCAGTTGCTGGCGCGTGAACACCTGGCGCGCATGAGATGCCAGGAAGTAGAGCAGGTCGAACTCCGTCGCACTGAGGTCGATCGTCTCGCCATTGCGCTCGACCACCCGCATGCGCGGGCGGATGACCAGGTCATCGAAGCCCAGATCGCCCTCCAGCTGCAGCCCTGCGGCCTCACCGGTAGGAGGGTTCTCGGCGATGCCGTGCCCGCGCATGAGTGTCTCGATGCGCTGGACCAATTCAGAGCGCTGAAGTGGCTTGCTGAGATGCACGTCCACACCAACCAAGCGGTCGGTCGCATCCCCCCGCGGGCTCAGAATGAGGATTGGGGCGGTGCTCATCTCGCGCACGCTACGCACTGCGCGCAGCCAGTCATCCTCTGGTTGCTGAATATTGACGACAATCACGTCCGGCACAAAACGAGCCATCCCCGCTAGACTGGCTTCCTCGCTGGGGATTGCCCGGACCTCGTAGCCTTCGCGCTCGAGATAGTCGATGTTTGGCTGCTGGGTAAGCTGGTCGTCACCGATGATCAGAATGCGTTGGCGAGGCTCGGCCGCGGCGAATTGTGCGACTGAGTGAGTTGCTGAGGTATCGGGTGTGTGTGTCATGACAGAACCCCGGTTCCTGGCGAAGGTCCGGCATATCCTGCGTCACCGTCGTGAATGCGCACGACGATGGCACTCATGTCGTCCTCGCAGCCGCCGCTGTCGCCGGCTTCACGAATCAGCGCCTGTGCCGCTTCACGTGCGTCGCTCCTGCTGCGCAGGATGGCCTCGATGTGGGAATCGCTCACGCGCTGCCAGAGTCCATCCGAGCAGAGAAGGAGCCAATCGCCGCGACGGATCGCGACGTTATACGTATCCACATGAACGGGCTGGTCCGCGTTCCCCAGACTCCGGTACAGCTGCTGAGTATACGCTGATAAGTCGAGCGCGGCGGGACAGACGAGTCCCGCCGACACCATGCCGAACGCCACCGAATGATCCCTTGTGAGCTGCCAGAGCCCATTCTCAGGACTGAACAGGTAGGTCCGGCTGTTGCCAACATTGACCACATACGCGCGCTCAGCGGCGATCAGGGCGCCCGTGAGTGTCGTGGACATGGTGGTGTGGCGGCTCGCGTTCTGCACCAGTAATGCATCGCCTGCCTGCATCACGGCGTACTTGAACAGGGGCCTAATCAGATTGGTCGGAACGCCAGTGCCGTTGGTCATAGCGGAGATGACCCGTTTAGCGATGTGCTCCACCGCGACCTGGCTGGCCGTTACACCGCTGTGCTCCCCGCTCGTGCCATCGGCCAGAAGGAACAGGCCGAATTCCGTGGCCTCACCTGCCGGCTTCACGTTGGTCTGCACGTAGGTCGCGTCATGCCCCAGTTGGCGACCATCGGCATGCCAGGTCGCCATACAGCGGGCTGCCTGCAAAGAAGCCGCGGAGCGGAGGTGTTTGGCGGGGATCGTACCCGTCCTCAGTCCATCACCTGGCTGGTACCGCGCGTTGGCTTCAGGCAACCGGGCGCGCGCTTTGACGAGACTGCCACCTCCAGCAGGCGCTTTAGCGGGGGGCGCCGCGGCGCTCTCGCTTTCCTCGCTCCGTACGGTGCTCGTGCTCACCAGCGCGGCCGATGGGCCCTCTGTCGCGTCCGGATCTTCTCCGCTCGCCTCACGATTCTTAGCCTCTTGCCGAAAGCTGCGATGGATGACGTTCATGGCCAGGAGCACGGTCAGGAACAGCCACAACAGCCCCACTTCGGCCATGACCGGGGGGATCTGGAGCTGACCCAGAAGGTTCCGCACGATCCGTCTGGGCGTGTCGGAATTCAGATCCGCCTCGCCAGCTCCGACGGCAAAGACAGACATCTGCGCCACCGGCTGTGGGAACTGGCTCACCGAAGAAGTCGCAGCGCTAGTGGCCGAAGCAGCGGCCAGCCGCTGCTGGGCGGTGTGCCCACCGGGAGTCGTGAGATCAGCATGCGCCCCGGGCGGCACTGGCGTTTGGGTCGATTGGGACGGCGGCGGCGGATCGAGTGGGCAGGTGAATTTCGGCTGAGGAGGCGTGTGCACCGGCGATGGAGGCGCAGTCACATTGATCGACGCCACCCCCACGCCGCCACTCCTCGTGCCCACCAGCGCGAACCCGAGAGCACCCTGCGCGTCGCCGGGAATCATATAGGAGCCAACCGCTGCCGCGGTCCCCTTCTCGCTGGTCTGGAAGCAGCCCACCATATTGCCCAAGGTGCCCTTGGTGTGGCCCGCAAAGATATGCACGACCTCGTTGTGTGCGAAGCCCGATGCGTAGAAGGAGATGGTCGTTCCGGGGAACCCGCCGTAGGTGCTCGGCTGTACGAGCGGGGTGTACGGCAGGACGGTGAAGGCGACCGCGTCCGGGGCGCGGCTTTGCTCGCCCATGAATATCAGCGTTTGCTTGCCGATGAAGGCGAACGGCACCACGAAGCCCTGGGCATTCTTGAACCCGCCGTTGGCGTCAGTGTTGATGACGGCGAGCGGCGAACCCATCGTGCTGTTCAGGAAGACGAACACGCGCTCGCCCGGCCCGAACCCGGTGCCCGAAAACGTCATCACGTTGTCCGCCTTGAGGGCATAGCTCCCCAGCTTGACGGTGGGATAGAGCTGAAGCATCAGGAAGCTGGATGCAACCAGCGATTGGCTCGTCGTGCCTACGAACAGGAAGGTGTTGTTCCCGACAGCGCCGAACGGCACCTGCACCTTGGCCTGGCCTACGCTGCCGCCACCATCGGCGTGGAGCGTGCTCACCGGCTGGCCGCTGAGGGTGTTCCAATACACGTTGATGTTCTCGCCGGGGGCGAACCCGTGCAGCGTGAGCACCACGTTGTCACCTGGCTTGCCTACTAGCAGGCCAAGCTTCACCGTCGGCGCACCACCAGCGATCGTGCCGACTGCTTGCGCCACATGCTGGCTATTGCGCTGCTTCGCTTCCACAATGAAGTTGCCGGAGCTGAGGGAGTTGGGAACGTTCAGCGAGCCGCCGTCGAACGTGCCGCCTTTGCCCGCTTGTATGAAGGTAGTGGCGAGGGCTTTGGTTGCCCCTTGCCGCTTGATCGTCAGGTCGATCACCGAGCCAGCGTCGAAGCCGCTGCCGGTCACGCCGACGCTGGTGCCTTGCCGCACGACGCCTGGGTTGAGCAGGATGAGCGGCCCTGGGGTCGTCACGACCGTGTTGTTCCCAATCCGCACGGTGGCGGGAGTCGGGGTGTTGGTGACCGGTGAAGCGGTAGATTGCGACGCGCTGTTCGCGCCGTTGAGACCGCTGCCAAGCGATTGTCCGAGCACCTTCCCGACGAGTGCCACCAGGACGAGCCCCGCTGCCACTATCAAGTATTTCTTCAAGCGATCTCCCTTGCCTTTGGGAGGGGTCGCCTGTGGCTGCGCCGGCGTGCGCGGAGGGGTTCGCCCGCGACTGGTGCCTGGCGCTGGCGGGCGCGCCGGCGGTAATGCGGGAGTCATCGCCTCGAACTCCCGCTCCTCATCTTCCGGGGTGTACGCGGGAGACATATCCATTGCCTCCTCGGGCTCCCCTACCTCGATGTCGTCCGGCGTCATCTCGACAATCTCATCCGGCTCCCCTTCCGGGGCGTACGTCGGCGTCATGTCGATCGTGCCATCGGACTCGTGACCTGGCATGCGTGGAGGAGTCATAGAATCCTTCCCTCCTTCTGGTACAACCGCGACTGCCTCATGGGACGGCTACTTCTGGACCTGATACACCTCAAGCTTGACATCGCCATGCTGGATCACCCAGATCTGCTTCGCATTGCTGAGCGCGTCCAGGATGTAGGCTTCACCTGGGCCATTCTGTTGCATCGCCTGGATCATCTTGTTCGACATCACGATATAGTCGATGTTCTGCGGGTTTTGCTGGAAGAGCTTGTCGCGGACCGCTGGGTCGGACGAGGCCTTCCAGTGCGAGTGCGCGTAGGGATAGATCGGCTGCACGTCGTGCAGATCCACCCAGATGTCGTCGTCCATGACGATCCGTGCGTCTGGCGGGATGTTGTGGCGAATGAACGCGACCTGTGCCGTTTCCATGAAGGTTTGTGGAAGCTTGTACAGGTCGTGGAAGACCAACTTTCCCTGCGCGTCGTGGACCAGCACATATCCCCCGAACGGGAGCACCAGCACAGCGAAGAAGGTGACGACGATCGCCGCTTGTGCCGTCGCGGCGCGCAGGCCGACGCTGTTTGCCCCCACGATCTTGCCGAGAATGCGGCTGCCGAGCATGCCGATGTTCATGGCGTAGAACGGCAGCAGCGGCACCACGTAGAACTGCAGCATGACGCTGCCGCGCAGCAAATAGAACGCGTAGCCGGCCCCGAGTGCTCCTGCTATCAGCGTTCCTGGATCGCGCACACGGTTGCGCCAACCGGAAAACAGGTTGATTACCGTCGCGACGCTGCCCGCTAACAGAATAAAGGTATCCTTTGGCAGCCAGGTGCCCAGCGAGAACTGCCAGACGAGGCTCTGAGGATTGAAGATGCTTCCCTGGCTGCGGTGGACCTGAAACCACATCTCGTAGAGCAGCGACACGTGGTCGACGGGTGGGTTATTGAGATCGAAGTCGAAGTGCGTCGGCAGAAACTCGTTCTTGAGCCCTGCATATAATAGGTAGAAGGACACGAACGCGAGCAGTGTAAAACACCAGAATCCAAGCCCAAATCGATAGCTGCGTCGCGGCCGCACCGCGCGGTATACCAGATAGGCCGCGCCCGGCACGAAGAAAATGGCGTTCTCTTTCGAGAGCACGCCCATTCCCAGCGCGAGCCCACTGAAGAGTGGCATGAGCACTTGATGTCTGTCGCTCGTCACAAGGTACAGGCAGAGGAGCACCCAGAACACCATCAGATTGTCCAGCAGCACCTGGCGCTGATAGAAGACGGCCAACGGCGAGACGTTGAAGAGAAAGGTCGTAATGACCGCCGCGACAGTGCTATTCGAGATGCGGTAGGTTACCTGGAACAGCAGGAATACGCTCGCGACATGGACGATCAGCATGAGGACGCGGCCGGTGTTGATCGCATTGCCGAAAGTCTCGAACTGGTGCGGGAGGATACTCACCCATCCAGCGATGACGAGCCACCCAGCCGGCGCGTGGTCATAAAAGTAGGTATACGGAGAGAGGCGTCCTTCACGGAGCACAGACCAGGCCTGCTCCATATAGATGCCTTCGTCGGTGATATACAGCGGGTAGACGAACAAGTGGTAGCCATGCGTCACGAGTCCCATCACGAGCGATACCCAAAGCAGCAGCCGCCGCGAGCTCATCTGCGTGGCCGCCGCACGGACACGCGAATCTATTGTGGTCGCCTGGCCAGAGCCACGCGCCGGTGGGGCAAGGGTGCCTTGCAGGCCATATCCATCCATGTGCTATCGCTCCTCGCGCTTCCTTAGCGCTTCCTACGCCTACGCCTACGCCTACGCCTACGCCTACGCCTACGCCTACGCCTACGCCTACGCCTACGCCTACGCCTACGCCTACGCCGCTGGCTCAGCGGCCGTCTCGCTCCTCACCACGTGCAGTCGCTCACGGTGTGCGCCGACGTGCTTCGTCTTCTCCCAGTTGTTGATGCCGCGCAGCTGCCGGCTGGTGGCACGCAGAGCGGCGTACGACAGAACCCATTGGTACGGCAGATAGGCGAGCGCCATCACCAGTGGCGTTGTCCAGCGCGGTTTCAGCCCATGAGCCGCCGCGAAGTCATACAAGCCAAAGACAGACAGGCTGAAGTGAGCGGCCAGGAGATAAAACGGCAGGAAGAGCGTGATCGCCGCCACAACCGGCGTTTTCACCGTGAACATCATGACGACAGCCAGCAGGCTGTACAGCCCGAGCCCTGCCTGCACGGTCGGAAAGCTCAGCGTGTAGAAGGCAAGTAGACGCTGCTCAAATGTGGGGAAGTGACGCCACTCGCCTTTCATCAGCGTCTGTAAGAACCCCTGACTCCAGCGCGTGCGCTGCTTGATGAACTGTCCTAGTGTGGGTGGTGTCTCTTCGCGCGTGACATAGCGATCGTCGTAGACAACGCGAATGCGCTCGCCCAGGCAGCTCACCCGGATACCGATGTCGGCGTCCTCCGTCAGGTTGTGCTCGTCCCACCCGCCAACGCGCTCGAGCACCTGGCGCGAGAAGAAGACGGTGTTGCCCCCCAAGGGTACCGATCCGATGCTTGCATGGTAGTGCAGCCGGCTCTTGAACCAGAAAAAATACTCCAGCACGTTGAGCGCGGAAAACCATTTGGACTGAAAGTTCATGAGCTGGACACCGCACTGCACGACGTTGATCCGCTCCGTGATCATCAAGGTGTTGACAACATTGAAAATATCTGGATGAATGTCGTCCTCGGCATCGAATATCGTCACCACGTCATTGCGAGTGGCACGCACGCCAACATTCAGGCCGTGCGGCTTGTTGATCGGGGTGTCGCGATAGGCGATTACACGCACGCCACTCACGCCGCGCTCGCGCAGCTGCACGATCTTCTGCTGCGCTTTGGCAATGGTTCCCGTGTCATCCGGCGAGCAGATGACGACGATCTCCATGAGCGACCGGGGGTAGCGTGCCCGCACGACGCGCTCAATCGTCGTTTGGATGACGTCCTCTTCGTGCCGGCAAGGCAGGAGGACGGTGAAAGACTTCTTTGGAGCCAGAAAGCGCGCGGGCGCCTGGGCCTTCCGATGCGCTTCGGGCCGGTCCCACGTGTACAACATGAGATACAGCGTGTACGCCGACTGAATCGTCAAGAGGATTGAGATCGCGAGCGAGCCGACAATAATCAGTCCGATCAACGACTGGCCGGCATAACTAGCTACACTGCCGAGAACCTGTTGTTCCATCAACATTGCTCCCTCCACCCATACATTCACGATGATTTCTTTTGCCCGCCAGACAGCCGCTTCGCCTTCGCTCGCGCGAGTCGTCTGTCAGCGCATGCTGCGACCGGCAAGGACGCAGCTCGTGAAGACCTCAGCGAGGCGAATCGTTCGGTTCCTCCGCAGACGCGGCAGTAGGTCGCCTCGATATCGAAAGCAGCGGCGTCCTCCAGAGGTGGCGAACTAGACATGTGCACCGCGAGTGCGCTTCGTGGCTGCCGCGATGAAAGGCAGCGTCAAGAGCCAAGCGACTATCTCCATGCCGCTTGACCCTTGAGCCCCTGAACGGTGACCGGTGGCGCGGTCTCGCGTTGTTTAGAGGGTACTGGGAGAGGCTTACCGGAGGGATACACCACGTTACAGGTTCCGCGCGCTCTTGTAAGGTTGCGAAATATTCGGCGCCGCGCCGCCCGCTCCCTGTCTACGTGCGTGCGGGGCCGTATAGGCCATGCCATGAAGCGTCCGGTCCACAGGCAGGGGAGCGCCGCATCGTCAGTGGCCGCGGCGGGAAAGCGAGCGGGGGAGACCCAGGGCCGAGAGCGAGCGAATAACGTATCCTGGCAGGCAAAGCGGGATGATCACCTGCCGAACTACTTCATTTCACGTCCTGATGCGTGCTCGCGGCACGCACGTGCCGGCGCGGCGCATGGTGGCGGAGCGGGCAGCAGCCCCCTGTGTGGGCGGGGTAGCGCAACGGATGCCGTATCAGGCGGCAACGCGCAGTGGACCGCTGGTGCGCCTGGCGAGCGGCGATCGTTGCCGGCAATTACCCGAGCGTGCGGCGAACCCGTGCCGAACTTGCCTGTTTCGAAAGCAGATCAGTAGCTGTGGGGAATCAAGTGGCGCCGCCAGGCCTCCACGACCATCTCCGTACGGGACTTCGCGCGCAGCTTTGTCCGAATGTTGCGCACGTGGAACTTTACCGTTTTTTCGGAAATCACTAACTCGCCCGCCACCCCAGCATTCGTCAATCCCCGTGCCGCGAGCGCCAGCACTTCTCGCTCCCGGTTCGTGAGATCGTCCCCGAGCTTGCGGGCCGAGCTCGTCACCGTCACGAGCGCTTGCGCGGCCGCCGGGGCAAGGCTTGCAATGCCGTTGCACGCCAGTCGGATGGCACGAACCAGCTCGTCAATGTTTTCGTCCTTGAGCTTATAGCCGATGGCGCCTTCCTCCAGCGCTTCCTTCACCAGCTGACCGTCTTCGTAGTAGTTGCTGACCACCAGGATCTTGGCATTCGGCCTGACCCGACGGATGTCGCGAATGGCGGCGACGCCCCCCATGCCAGGCATCATGAGGTCCATCAGGATGATATCTGGATTGGCGTCTTTCAGCTGCGCAATGGCCTGTTCACCCGACCCGGCCTCGGCGACAACGGTGAATTCGGGATACATGAGCAGCGCCGCCTTCATCCCATGGCGCAGGAGGGGATGATCATCGACGATCATGACACGTGTTGGCTCTGGCGAGCCAGGCGTTGAAGTGTGCGCAACGCCGATTGACAGCACTATTATCGCCCACAGGAGCGCGGCGGCGGCAAGGCTACGCCGACGGATCCGCATGTGGCTCAACAGGCGCCGCGTCCGTTCGTTCCTTGGGCGCCTCCACTGAGTTATTGCCCTACGTACGATGCTACGACTGTGTGCCAACGCTCGCCTCGTCGCACCCAGGGTATCGAACACCGTTTCGGCACGGCCGCCCCAATGGAGCAACCGCCCGGCAATATCCGGGCCTTGCTGTGCGCTAGCCATGAGGTCCATCCTCCCTGGCTTGCCAGCTATGCGGTAGCGCGGCACATCCTGCTACTTGCCGCCTACCTTCAAGCTGCAATTATGAGCTCCTGCCCCAACCAGGAGATGCTGCGAATGATGCTGCGAAGGTTACGGTGTCTACCCTCGAAGGTCGCTCGGGGTGGCGTGGTAAAAAGCGCTCGGCTTGCCATCGCGCGCCGCCTCGGGACCCAGATTCCAGGTGGACGTCATCCTGATCGAACCATCGCGTTAGAATTGTACTACAATGCTGACAACAACTGTTAGGAAGTCTGAATGTGTGACTGCATTATTGGTTGCAAAAGGACGTTGCAATCTGGGCAGTCATGTCAAGAGCTACGAGCGTGACTGAGGGCGGGGATGGACACCCAACGCGCACTCAGCTTCATGCCCGTGAGGCTGAGGGCATGGTACGCCGCCATGAACAGCCATTCCTTTTCCCTCAGGGCAAAACTTTCCCTCAGGGCAAAACTCAGTCGCGCCGACGCTTATTTGGCACACACGATGCTAGCTTATGTACACTGCCAGGTACCTGCTCGCACTTTTCGTGCCATGTGGCATATACTGCCTGCATCTCCCTTCCCACATCAAGTGTGCGATCCCCGGCGTAGATTTGATCAAACGCGTCTGCCGACGCTTCACATAGATAGAGGAGATCACCGTGCCCAGGGACGTCCACAGGCAGTCCCCTCCGCAGGAGACTCTGCCCATCCGCACACCACGTCGCACGCCAGCGGCAATCATCCGCGCCCGCGACATCGAGACCGCCATTGACACGGAGCGGCACGCGATGGCCCTTTTCGACGAGAACGCGCGCCTGGTGCGAGCCAACGGCCTGTACAACGAGCTGCTGGCCTGCGCGAATTCCCCTGAATTGCAGACGGCCGACCCGCGGGAGCGCGCCCGGATCTTTGACGTGCGCGACATGGACGGCCGCCGTCTTCCGACCACACGCTTACCCGTGTTACGCGCGCTGCGCGGCGATGCGCTTGTCGGCGCGGTAGGCGTCGACCTGCGGGTGCGGGCACTCGATGGTCGCGAGCTGATTCTACACGTGACTGCTACGGCGCTCTCAACCCGGTCTGATCGCGTCACGAGCTGCGTCGTGGTGCTGCACGATATGACCGAAGCGCAGCGCTTGGCCGACGTGTTGCAGGAAATCGCCGGTCGGGTGGCCACCTTATCCCAAGTTATTGCCGTGCGCAACCTCGAGCGCGACGTCGTCTTCGATGCGATTGCCGACGGCGTACTCCTGTACGATCCGAGCGGACGTTTGCTGTATGTCAACTCGGCTACACGCGCCCTGCTGGGCATCCATGATGGTGGGCCGGGCGAGGCAGCGGCCCGCGTGGCCAGGCAGCTCGATGAGTACGCCCAGTATGACGTCGAGGCAGGGATGCCGCCCCGCGACGCCTGGCCGCTGGCGCGAGTGCTGCGCGGAGAAACCGTGGCCGGGGGCGACGCGGCCGACGCCATCCGGCGTCTCCCGGACGGCAGCGAGCAGGTCCTCAACATCAGCGCGGCGCCCATGTATCTGGAGGGACGGCTGGCGGGCGCGGTGCTGATCCTGCGCGATGTGACCGAGCGGCGGCGCCTGGAGCGGGAAGCGGCGGAGCATGCGAAGCAAGTGGAGGCCATCTTCGAGGCCATGGCGGACGGCCTGGTGTACTACGACGCGGCCGGGCGCGTGGTGCGCATGAATACCGCGACTCGCCAGCTGCTGGGGTACGACGCAGCGGCGGCGCGGGATGTCGTCGTCCAGCGGCCGTGGACCGAGCATCCCGCCCTGCGGGATGCGAGCGGCGAGCACTCCTCGCTCGATGAATGGCCATTGGTCCGTATCCTCACTGGCGAGAT
>Ga0070706_100001350_pt1 | contig 26073 bp, 29 predicted proteins | sample KBSK5501metaG_FD_65476 | JGI IMG/M metagenome (GOLD analysis project Ga0070706, IMG submission 65476) | Corn, switchgrass and miscanthus rhizosphere microbial communities from Kellogg Biological Station, Michigan, USA - KBS K5-50-1 metaG | ecosystem: Host-associated > Plants > Roots >... | reverse complement strand
ATTAAGTGTGCCTGCTTGCTGTCTGCGGATGGAAATCTCGTTCTCGATTGTTCTAGAGAGAAACACTTTGATGAAGAACGAGGTGAAGGAAGATGGAAGGGTCGCCGTTTCTGCCCCTGTCTGATGGACTGCACATTGAGCAAGTGGCTCCCTCTACCCATGAACTGCTGGTCCAAGTGATCTCATCGTCGCCCACAGCCTGCTGTCCCTTATGTGGCGTGCAGGCTAGGCGCATCCATAGCCGCTACACACGACAGGTGGCTGATCTTCCTTGTTCTGGTCGGCACATCACCTTGCTGCTGACCGTCCGGAAGTTCTTTTGTCCCAATGCTGCCTGCCCACGCAAAATTTTTGCTGAGCAGTTCCCTGATCTGGTGCCATCGTACGCTCGTCTGACCATTCGCTTACGCGAGGCGCTGGTTGCCCTTGGATTGGCCACCAGTGGAGAAGTTGTCTCACGGCTGGCTCCACGACTGGGGATGCAAGTGGCACCAACCACACTGCTACGACGCTTACGAGCCGTTCCAGTCGCCCCAGCAGGAAAAGTACGCGTGCTTGGCGTCGATGACTTCGCCTGGAAGAAAGGCCAGACCTATGGCACGATCCTGGTGGACTTAGAATTACGCCGACCGATTGACCTGCTTCCAGATCGTTCTGAGGAGACCCTGCAAGCCTGGCTACGGGCCCACCCAGAAGTGGAAATCGTAAGCCGAGATCGCGGGGGAGAGTACGCGGCGGCGGCCAGGAAAGGCGCTCCCCAAGCCCAGCAGGTTGCGGACCGCTTTCACCTCTTGAAGAATTTGCGTGAACGGCTCAAAGAGCTGATGGATCGCAAGCAGTCTTGTCTGCCGAAAATAGAAGAACAGGTTTCTGATGCTATCCCCACAAAGGCGCAAGGCATCAAAGACACGCATCTCCACGAGATCGTAGAGCTACAAGGTGAACCTGAAGACGAGAAACACTACCGCACTGTTCCTCCCTTCCCCTATCAGCGACCTCCTGGGATGAGTTACGATGCCTTTCAGAAGCAGATACGACGGGAGAAGCGTATGGCGCGTTATGAAGACGTGCGCACGCTGTCTGAACAGGGGTTCTCTCAGCGAGCGATTGCACACAAACTCAAGCTTTCACGGAAGACAGTGCGCACATTTGTCCAGGCCAAGGTCTATCCTGAGAGGTACGCATCCATCGCAGGAGCAAGGAGAAGTGTGCTTGACCCCTACAAGGGCTACCTATTACACCGTTGGCAACACGGATGCCGCAACAGCGTGCAGCTCTACGATGAGATCAAAGCTCGTGGTTTCCAAGGCTCTGCTCCGCTGCTCAGAAAGTTTCTGGCAGAGTTGAGGAAAAAGCACCAGCAAGCTGGCTCCGCCTCAGTCCTGACCTTCGATACAGCCACGCAGTCCATCGAACTCCCTGCTGCTCTGCCTGCCAAACCCCAGATTGTCTGCCGGATGTCTGCCACACGCGCCTCCTGGCTCTTTGTCAGCCAAGGCGGAAAGCTGGATGAAAAGCAAATGCAGCAAGTCGGACTGATCCGTGCAGGGCATCCTGACCTGGAGCGGGCGTATCACCTGAGCCAGGAGTTTGTCATGATGCTGGCACAGCGGCGAGAGGCGGATCTGGAGAGCTGGCTGACCCAAGCTGAATACAGTCGCCTGCCCGAATTCAAAAAAATGGCGACTGGCATTCGCCAGGATTATGCAGCGGTCAAAGCGGCGTTTTCTTCCGAGTGGAGCAACGGGCAAGTCGAAGCCCAGGTCAATTGCCTCAAACTTCAGAAACGGATCGTGTTCGGGAGGGCAAACTTCGATTTATTGCGGCTTCGCGTGCTCTACCGAGTGTAGAAACCCTCTCTTCCTCTCCCGCCAAGCTCTTTATCTACCTGCTTGCAGTTACAACGAAGCTTCATGGTCCCATCCTTTACTCGACGGGCAAAGGCGGCCCCAGCAACTCCAAGTCATGGGCACGCCATAAGGCTGGGTCTTGGATGGAAACCTGCCAGTTGGGCTTCGTCACTTCACGGAAGAAGGCTTCTATCTTCCCAGCAGGCAGGAAGGTCATCAGACTCCGGCCCCGGCCCTCCCCAACAAAGGCCCAGGCATGGGGAACCTGGCGTGGGATCAGCAGCGAGTCACCCGGGTGGAGGAGGAACCGCTCTGCTCCCACCTCAAACCGGAACTCGCCTTCGAGGATATAGAACCATTCCTCCTGCTCGTAATGCAGGTGACGTGCTGGGCCACCTTTCGCCAGGAGGGTGTTCTCCACGATGAACACATCGCTTGGGTTCGGCGTGGTCACCTTGAAGGCAAAGCTGATACTGCCCTGGTTGCGCTGTTCGCCAAAGCGATCCTGGCTCGCTGCGACGAGAAGCGCGGATGGGATGCTAGGCACCCTGTTGGGCTCTGTCGGTTCGCTCATGTGAAACTCCTTTCTCCAGTCTTTGCAGTGCCAGTTTTGCTTTTTCGTGGCACCTGATGCCAGCCCAGACAGGGATACTGGCGGGGATGCTGCTTCCTTTCGATCCTTTCTCGCTTGTCAGTAGAAGAACAGCTCCAAAAACCGGAGCGTTACCCAGCAGGAAGGAGCCAGGAATCGCAATCTATCAACGAGTATATGCGCCAACCATCTCAGATGCATCTGTAGAAATACCGAGAGCAACAGAGAGGAATGGGAAGCGTATCACAAGCAAGCAGGCACACTTAATATGAGGGAGTGCCCCTGCTACATGATCAAAAACAAATGCTTCCATTTAGTTCCCTCACGAACCTTCCTTTGTCGGCATCAAACACTCGATATCCTTTTTCCCCCATAATTTTAATGTCCTTCTCTCCTAGTCGATACGAGCGTATGCTGTTTTCAAGCCAGGGGATACCAACAAAGAGCTCCAGAAGATAATCTTCGATAAATGCGTTAATTTTGTCACAGAGTGTTTCCCACATATGCCTCACCTCTTTTCTGTCGTAATTATACCCAAACTGACACAGAAATTCTTGACGGCATTCTCACATAATCTTTATAACGGTAGCGCCCCGATTTTAACGGAGGTGTACGCTCAGGAATTTACACTGCTTTCTCATGCCGGTTTTGTACCTTTGTAGGATGGTGTAACCAATTGCTAACTTTACCTTTTTGTGGTGTTGAGCAAAAATAGCCTTATTCCTCCTTGACAATCTAGCAACCGCTTGCTAGAATAAACTCAACAATATGACATACGAAGAAATACTAAAAAAAGCAATAAAGAAAGCAGAGCAAAACGGATTTGATATAACGCTTGTCGGAGATGTCCAGCCTTACGAAGACTATCTAGACGCTAAATATATTATCTTTTCTCATCACTTTGCCAAAGCATTTTTCCCAACAACAGACGGGCATGGTTTTCATAAAGAGAATGCATGGAAGTATCACTTGCAACAGATGGTACTCGAAGAAGAACCCTTAGAATACATCGAAAAATTCCTATGAGCAAAAATTTCTCTCAGGTGGCGAAAGCACTCGGCAAACGTGGTGGTGTAGCAACAAAGAGCAAAAGAGACAGTGACTACTACCGGCGGATTGGAAAACTCGGACTTGCGAAACGCTACAATAAACCCGCAAGTACAGACGGAGGCTTCTTTGAAGGATTAACGCTTCTTGCAGTGCCAGTACCCCCAATGCTTGAAAAAGCAATTGGCTATGATGGTGACGCCCGCTTTGTTTCTTTTTACTGGATGCCGGGGGGAGATGAAGCATACTATGACGATGGACAGAGGGCCGGTACTGGAAATTGGCAAGGGTATTTAGCTTTTGTTCAGCATCCTACGGTACATCCAGAAATAGCCCACTATCAATTAGGGAGTAGTGATAGTGAGGCCCATCACTCACTTGTACTGGATCGACAGGAACGCAAGCTCTATGTTTCCTCCATGAAATATGCGAGGACATTTTTAGCGCACCAATGGCCGAAATCAGAACCAATTCACATGACCAGTGAGGAGTGGGAAGCCCTGCAAACTCGTATCATTGCGGAGATGAAACAAAAGCAGCAGGACCTAGACATAGGAGAAATTCAGCGCCGTATAGAGGAGCAATATCAGCTTGTGGAGGCCCTTCAAAACTGGCTGAATCAGTTCTTGCCAAATTAGACCCTGCCGTAGCGTCTTTTAATGCTCCATTCTGAGCATGTTCCGCGCGGTGCATCCCAGGCTGAAGTTTGTTATACTTGCTCTACTCAGGCATGGAAACCCAAATCTACTTAAACCAGTCGGTGAGTATTGATTTACCGACCATCCTTGATACCCGCCTGCTCGTTCAAGCAAATAGCGGGGGAGGGAAATCGTGGTTACTTCGGCGACTGCTTGAACAATCACAGGGAAAAGTGCAGCAAATTGTTATTGATCTGGAAGGCGAGTTTGCAACGCTCCGGGAAAAGTACGATTATGTGCTTGCCGGAAAAGACGGGGACACACCGGCAGAACCCAGGAGTGCACACCTCTTAGCAAAGAAGCTTTTAGAACTCAATGTCTCAGCAATCATTGACCTCTATGAACTGCATTATCAGGATCGCAAACACTTTGTCCGCATCTTTTTAGAGAGCATGATTAATGCTCCAAAGCAGTTGTGGCATCCTTGCCTGGTTGTGATTGATGAAGCACATAAATTCTGTCCTGAGAAGGAACAATCGGAGGCAAGCGGCGCAGTCATTGACCTAGCGACACTTGGCAGAAAACGAGGGTATTGCGCAATCCTGGCAACACAACGGCTCTCAAAGCTTCATAAAGACGCAGCAGCAGAGTGTAATAATAAACTGATCGGCAGAACTACCTTAGATGTTGACATTAAACGCGCCGGTGAAGAATTAGGATTTACCAGCAAAGAACAATCATTTGCTCTCAGAAATCTTGCAGCAGGGGAGTTTTATGCCTTTGGCCCGGCCATCTCAGCAGAGGTTACAAAAATACCTATTGGTGCTGTTGAAACAACCCATCCCAAAGCAGGATCGCGTAACTATACCGCAGGTCCCATACCTCCAACCGAGCGAATAAAGAAGATCCTCAGCGAACTCAAAGATTTGCCGGAGGCAGCAGCAGAAGAAGCAAGAACCGTTGAAGCGTTAGAGCGGCAGATAGCAACACTGAAACGACAACTGGCGCAGAAACCTCAAAAAACTGAAATTTCAGTTCTTTCAAAAGAGATTGATACCGCAGTCAAAACCGCGTTGCATCGCCAAAAACAACACGTTGAGCAGGAGAAACGCCAGCTTGTAGCACGCATTGAGAACCTAACCACCTCTCTGCAAGGTGTTGCCAAAGCAATTGCACCGGTCCTTGAGATGACCCGTCCGATCCAGACAACAAACCAACAGCCCAAACAGAGTGAGACAGGAAATCACTTCCCTGAGATGGATATTTCAGAAGGTGCAGCAACTATTCTTCGGGTGTTACGAGACCACGCTCCCATGATACTCTCAAAAGCGCTCCTTGCGGAACAGCTTCCCGCGTCTATTCGCAATAGAGCCTACGGCTTATACCTCAGTCTGCTCGAACATAAAGGATTGATCCACATAGAAAATAACCGGGTTGCGCTCACCAACGCAGGCAAAGACCCATCATCTCAGCAGTTACAAGAACTTGCAGTAGCAGAAAAAACAATGGAACTGTGGAGGAGCAAATTAAAGCCAGGTGCACAGCGTATGTTTGATGTCTTGGCAGATGTGTACCCCAAACCATTGACAAAAAAAGAAATCGGTCGGGAAACAGGACTCTCCTCCACAAGTGGCACATTCCAGAAGTATTATGCACTGCTCAGAGATAATGGACTCATTGAAATAACCGGCCAGCAAATTAGAGCTTCTGAGACATTGTTCTTGGAATAGTACCAGCGCCGCTGCAACCAGGGACCACCTTACTTCATACGGCATTTCATTGCAGAGCTTAAATCTACGTTTAGCCTGTCAGGACAAGCTATTCGTTGTAAAGTTTTAATTATCTCGACTAGCTTTTTAGGGCGTACAGAACGTAAACAACGTATCTTTTCATGGGCTTTTAGATACGTCATTGACTGATTATCTCGATTGCGATAGAAGCGTGGCAGACGTTCACACCTAACCTGCAGTTTCTCAAACAATGGTCAGGACGAGGAGTTACTCTCAAGATCGGGTTCTTCTCTAGACGAGAACTTATGGTGTGTGGAAGAGGAGCGTTAAGATGTACCGCTGTAACACCGCTGTCATCACTCCAATGAGGATGCTCCCACTTACTCCGAGGACAGTCGAGAAGATTTTCCAGCGAACATGAAACGGCCAGGTTGGGTAAGGAATATAGAGAGTTTCCTCCAAGGCCTTTTTTTCTTGTACGGCCTTTGCCTCCTCGACCTGATTGGTATCGAGCAGTGATTGGATCTCCTCCCGTAATGCCTCGATGCGAGTCACATAGCTGTTCTCGTTGGTCTTGCCTTCCCTCACCATTTTCGTATGGATATCGCGCAAGGGGAGCATGAAAACCAGGACGATCGTCGTCAAGATGAAGAGAAGACCGAAAAGAGGGAAAACTACAGATAAAACCAAATTGTCTGCACTATATTCGCTTCCGAATGTTTCGGGTGAATACGCCAAAAGATAAAAAAGCATGTATCCGATGTTGATTCCAAAACCGATCAGGAGCGGTGAAACGAGGCCAAAACAAAAATTGCCGAGCACTGTGAGACCACCGCTTTGGTCTGGGTGAAAGGGCTGAATTCTGAGCTGGAATGCTTGCGCTAGTTTCCTGACGGACCAGCCTGAGATGTACCATACCCACGTCATTATTCCGGCACAATAAAATGCCCCCAAAAATAAGAACCAGTCGAGCAGAAGCCCTACAACGAGAAAGGTGAGAAAGATGCTTGGGTGTTCGATAGAGAGGGCTTTGATTATTCCATAGGCAATAAAGATGCTGATGACGAGCATCAGAAAACCACTCAGGAAGTACCTTTTCGGACTTGCGAGGGCATCACGATAGTGCTCAAGAAAGTGGAGATAGGATGTGTTGGTATCACCATCGGGGACAGAAATGCGCTTCTCCTCTAAGAGATCACGTAGTGTTTTCGGCGCACTCAAGCGCCACACATTGAATACCCATATGGCCATAATGAGACCTACCACGGGTAACGCACCAAGTCCACCCTCCGTCAAAAGCACTTCCCCGACTTTAAGTTGAGAGCTCATACTGAGAAAATATATCATAATGAGCAATTCCGAAGGGAGAAAGAGTCCAATCGCATAGATATAGATGTACTTAAAAATGCTTTGATCGAAACGTGTTGGTAAGACATCAAACTTAAGGAGTATGCTAGCAATCTGCTCTTTTGTACCCTTTTGTTGGAAGTGTGTTTCTGGTGGGGTTCCATTCCCGTCAGGCTCATCCAACGTACTCATGAGAGAGACCCTCCTCCCGTTTTGCTCCTGAAAGGTAAAGTGGACAATGAAACAGGTATTTTAAGCTCATACTACCACATCCATACACTTTTTGATTTCTGATCTTATCCTTCGTGAATTTGCTTGAGAAAACGAGGGCGAAACGATAAACAGCATCAAAGCTGTTCAGTTTTTACATTGAGACTACACTTTTTACAGTAATGACGATTGTCTTGCTGGCATATCCATTTACCAGGGGCGTACCATCCAATAATTTGTAGGTTCGTTACAAACGAATAGTATAGTTACCGTGCTTATCTGCTTGCTAAGTACTTCCTTAACTATGGTGGAGTCAATATCCGCAAGAAATGTTGACTCAAATTGATACATCTCATATGCATTGTTAGGATCATGCCACCGAGCAGTAACCGTATAAAAGGTAGTTCCTGGCTCTGTTGATGTTAACGGATAAATGCCTGTTACAAAAGCTGTTATCCATTGTCCATAACGGTTTAATCTCTGCATCTTTAGTTCATGTTCGTTTTGTGCTGCCTCCCATCCATTAGGATAACCAGACCTCTGACCACTACTTCTACCAATGCCAAATCCAATCCCTCCTGCGATAACAACAGTTAAAGCTATCACTACGAGTATTAGTATTGTGTTCACGGTTCCTCCTTTTGCGCTCTATCGGTAATGCCCTTTTTGCTCATTATATCTCTGCTGTATTCGATACGCTAGTTGCTGCTTTGAAATAATGCTGCTCGTTTGGTATACTACCGCCTTATATCCCTTATCAGTAAGCCATGAGCACTAAAAGGAGGAAACATATATGGCAGAAGGATTTTACTGGCAGAAACCAGACCTAGATGAAGCAACGCTTCGTGAAATGCGGCATTTTAGAATACTAGAAGACTATCTCTATCAGCAGCGCGGAATTCGTAGTGGCCTGACAACCAGAAGGTCAGAAAATACAGCGGAGTATACAATTGTTTACGTGAACACTATAATGGGTGAAACGTACAAAGTCACAGATACCACGTTTGAACGCCTTGATTAGTGTTTTGGAACACAGGAGACACCTTACAAGTTAAGTGTGTCTCTTTTTGCTTCCTGCATCGTAGTTATTTCATTTTATATCATCTTTTTTGTGTACATTTTGACTCCTAAAGATGCAGTTGCGGCCAGAGGTTTATATTGCTACAATATCCATCTTATTGCAGAGCCTAATTCACCGTTTAGCCTGCTAGGACAAGCTATTCGTCGTAAAGATAATCAGCCTGTTGAAAAACGCGAATTTGGCTTGCTGTTTCGTCCACTGTAGAGTATAGTGAATACAGCGACGCCTGAGTACATCTTCTTGTTTTCATGCTTGACGAGAACATTCCTCAAGGTCTCCAGCTCATTCGTTTGCATCTGAGGGGCACTCGAAAAAGAGGACTCAATTGGAGGGCTGCTATGGTCGACCGTGTCGGTCAACAACTTGGCAATTACCGGCTGTCCGCTCTGTTAGGACAGGGTGGCTATGCCGAGGTGTACCTCGGCCAGCATGTGCGGCTCAACCAGCAAGCAGCCATCAAGGTGCTGCATGCGCATCTGACCGAGCAGGAGGCCGAGCACTTCCAGCAGGAAGCACAAACGATTGCCACGCTCGTGCATCCTGGGATCGTGCGCGTCTTCGATTACGATGTGCAGGATGGTGTACCCTTTCTCGTCATGGACTATGCCCCCAATGGCACGCTGCGACGGCGCTATCCCAAAGGCAGCCTGGTTCCGCTGCCGGTGATCATCTCCTCGGTGAAGCAGGTAGCCGATGCCTTGCAGTACGCCCATGAGCAGAAGTTTATCCATCGTGATGTCAAGCCAGAGAATATGCTGTTGGGTCGGCGACAGGAGGTGCTGCTCTCTGATTTTGGCATTGCGACCATCGCCCATAGCACCTCTTCACTCAATGTGGATGCACAAGGCACGTCCGGTACTCTGGCCTACATGGCCCCTGAGCAGATCGAGGGACATCCACGCCCGGCCAGCGATCAATATGCACTGGCGGTCGTGGTCTACGAATGGCTGTGCGGCGAGCGCCCCTTTGAGGGATCGGTGAGCGAGCTGATCGCCCAACAGTTGAGCATGCCACCGCTCCCGCTGCGCGAGCGTATGCCGGCGATCCCAGCCGAGGTCGAGCAAGTGGTGTTGCATGCCCTGGCCAAAGACCCCAAAGCGCGTTTTGCCTCCGTGGCAGCTCTGAGCGCAGCCCTGGAACAGGCCAGCCAGCACGCCCTCTCCCCCACAGCGCAGCTTGCCAGCGAGCATGTTGCTCTCAGTCCGGCTGCTGCAACGAGCTATGAGACGGTGGCGGTAGCGCCCAGTGAACCTGTCCTCCCAACGGAGACAACCCCCTCTGCTGATCTGCCAGTGGGCGCACTCGAGCCGACGGTGTATCCAGGCTCCTCGACGCCACACGGCCACGACATACCTCAGAGAGGAACTTCGTCCGAGACGCCACAACCGGGCCAAGTGGTTTCACCTGCGGCTGCTATTGTGTCGCCTCCCCTGGAGCCAACAATGCCGATCCAACAGAGGGCCAGGCGTCTATCGAGAACCAGTGCATCACTGCTGATTGCGCTGGTGGTCGTGATCATCCTGAGCAGCCTCAGTGCAGGAAGCATCCTGCTCGCGCACTTTGGGGTGCTCGGCCCGCGAAGCAGTGCCAGCACTGCTGTGATGCGCGGAGGCACCTGGACTGAGGATGCTTATGACCCAAATTCGCTTCTTCCAAATGAGGGGGACGGGAATTGGATCGATCAGGCACTGTATCTGCCGCTCTTCTACGGGGATGCGCAAGGCTTCGTGCATCCTGGAGCGGCACGCGACATTCCGAGCGTGGGCAATGGCGGCATCAGTGCTGACGCGACCACCTGGACGTTCCATCTACGACCCCACCTGGTGTGGTCGGATGGAGCGCCCTACGATGCCCGCGACGTGGACTATACCTGGAAGCTCTGGCTCAACCCTAAGTTCGGGGCTGCCTTTCCCAATGGTGCCACTGGCTTTGAGCTGATTCGCTCGGCAGACGTCTCGGCGGATCACCTCTCGATCACCTTCCACCTTACACACCCCTTTGCTGGGTTCCTCTCGTACTGGGTGGATGGCTACTTTGCCCCGCTGCCCGCGCACCATTTCAGCAAGATGGCGCCCGAAGCCATCGCGAAGTCGCCTGATCTGCTGAACCCGCAGGTCACCAGCGGCCCGTTCATGGTGGCTGAGAGCCTGCCCGGGGATCACTATACACTGGTGCGCAACCCCCGCTACTACCGTGCCCACGACGGGTTGCCCTACCTGGACAAGGTCGTGCTGCGCACTGGTACCGCAGATCAGGACGCCACCCTCAAGGAACTGCAAGCAGGGACCATCACGGCAGTCAGGATCCTGTCTGTGGTTGCGAGCATGGTGCAGGCGTACCGGCGCCTCAGCAACTATACGCTCGTTACTCCTCCCACCAGTGGCGGCTTTGAGGCGCTGTGGTTCAACTTCCACAACATGGTGCTGGCCAGCCACCCGGAAGTGCGTCAGGCGATGGCGATGGCGATTGATCACCAGGCCTTGATCCAGCAGGCATTTCAGGGATTCGCCACGCCGCTGTGCACCGATCATCCCTCGGCGCTGCATCCAGGCTATGAGCCAGGGTTGAGCTGTGTGGAGTTTGATCCGGCGCTCGCCAATCAACTGCTCGACCAGAACGGCTGGGTGAAAGGCGCCGATGGCGTGCGCGCCAAGGGAGGGCAGCGCCTCTCGTTCGAGTACGCGACGTGTGAATCATGCGGTCCAGGACGCCTCGCTGGCGAAGCGATCCTCGAGCGCGACTTCAAGGCGATCGGCATCCAGCTCGACATCCATAACTATCCCGGTGACACGTTCTTTGACTCCCTTTTGCCTGGGGGGAAGGCCTCGCCGCCAACGGGAGCCGTCGCAGGCAGGGATGACATCACCGAGTGGGGGTGGACCTTTGGCTATGACCCTGACGATTCCTCCTTGCTCTCGTGCGACCAGATCCCGCCTAACGGAAGCAACTTTACCTTCTACTGCAACCATGCCTTGGATGCTCTTTACACACAGGAACTGGCGACAGCGGATGTGGGCGTGCGGCAGCAGATCTTCAGTCAGATCCATCAGATCTACCTGGCTCAATTGCCTTTCATCACCCTCTATAGCCCGACACTCCTCTCCATCGTGCGCAAGGGGGCGCACAACTACCTGCCCGGCCCTTTTGGAGAAGACAACGTCAACATGTGGGAGTGGTGGTGCGATGGCGGGAAGTGTTAGTATGATAAGCATGAGAAAACGTGATGCGATACCTATGGTGAGTTGGAAAGGGGACGCCGATGATGGGCAAGAAAGAGCGGTACTTTGCACCTTTGATCAATGTGTCGGTGGAAGAGTTAGTCCCACAAGATCACTTCTATCGCCATCTCGAACGAATGCTTGATCTCTCGTTTGTGCGTGAGTTTGTGCAACAGACCTACGCGGGTAAGGGTCGTCCCTCCATTGATCCAGTGGTCTTTTTCAAGCTGCAACTCGTGATGTTCTTTGAGGGGATATGCTCCGAACGACAACTCATGCGGCATGCAGCAGATCGGCTCAGCGTGTTGTGGTACCTCGGATACGATTTGGGGGAAACCCTGCCTCATCATTCTAGCCTGACCCGCATCCGTGAGCGCTATGGAGTGCAGGTGTTTCGTCTCTTCTTTGACAAGATTGTAGAGCAGTGCCAAGCGGCGGGACTCGTCTGGGGGAAAGAGTTGTACTTTGATGGGACCAAAGTGGCAGCCAATGCCGGGAAGGAGTCCGTGAAACCACGCTTTGCGGTTGAGGCACATCTGAGCAACCTGTTCGATATGGAAGCTGAAGAGTCAGTTGAGGTGACAGAACTGCACCAAGAACAAGAGGAACTCGCAAGCAGTGATACGCCAATCCCGCTTCCTGTGTCGCTCTCATCAGCAGTCTATGAGGAACTCGCCCAGCACAATACAGAGCGGCACGACTGGATTGAGCAAGTGGGAGCACAAGATCGCCGTGTGAAAAGTCGCCACTACCAACGCATCGCCGATTATCAGATCAGTACAACCGATCTGGATGCCACCATCATGCATAACAAAGGAGGAGTTGACCTGGGCTACCATACGCACTATGTGGTGGATGGGGGCCGGGCTCGCATCATTGTCGCAGCGTTGGTGACGCCATCAGAAGTCATGGACAATCAACCGATGCTTGACCTGCTCTGGCGTAGCCGCTTTCGCTGGAAACTGTGGCCGCGCCACGTCACAGGGGACAAGAAGTATGGAACCGAAGAGAACCTGGTTGCCATCGAAGATCAAGGTATTCGTGCCTACATTCCCATTCCTGATATGGATCACCGCACCGAGTTCTTCAGTGCTCAGGAATTCACCTATGAAGCCGAGCGGGATGTCTACGTGTGTCAGGCTGGCAAAGAACTGCGCTTTGATCGGCCTCATTCGACCGAGCGACAACTACGCTATCGGGCACGCGCCAGGGACTGCAATCACTGCACACTCAAAGCGCAGTGTACAACGAGCAAACAAGGACGCAGCCTCTGCCGCAGTGTGGATGAGGAGGTGTTGGATCGGGTTCGAGGCTACCAAACGACTGAGCCCTACAAGAAAGCCCTACGCAAGCGACAGGTCTGGGTCGAACCACTCTTTGCCGAGGGCAAAGACTGGCATGGGATGCGGCGCTTTCGCTTGCGGCGACTGTGGCGTGTCAACTGTGAGGCGCTCATGCGAGCAGCAGGGCAAAATCTCAAGCGACTCCTCAAAGAACGAGGATGGGGACGGCGTCCTTACCCAGCAGAGGCCATGTATGGCTTCTTTTTGGTTGTATTTGTGTGGATGACTCGTCTTTTTTCGGAGTATCGGTCTTGTTCCTCACCGATATATTCAATTACTCAACACGTATGAAGGAATGCACTGCTCTTTACTGATGAGCTTTAAAAGAGCATTTTTCAACAGGCTGTAATCTTGTGCGACGCGTGGTCGCTTCGCCTCCCCGCCAGCCATGAAATGCATCAGTCCTGCTGTAACAGTTGCCGTATCTCGGCAATTTCAGGCATATATTGGCTATTTTTACTCAACGCACCGAAAAGGTAAAATATCGACTCCTTAACTTCTCACGGTTAACGCTTCGCTCTACTATAAACATACTTCAACTAAAAATACTACTTGACAAATGCATTGCATTTGACTATATTTATACTATATTTACACTATAAAAATAGTATATGAGGAAAGGGGGTGAAATATATGACTCAACAAAAAACAAAGACAGAACAATTCATCGTAGTAACAGAGGGACAGTGTGAACATTGTGGCTATGACTATACCCGCGACCACCTTACAGTAAGTGCCAGTCCCTGGATGGTTAAGTGTCCTAAATGTGGTAAGTATGGTACAAACTTTGTAGCAGATGAAACAAATATCGACCCAGATAATTATGATCTTGAGAAAGAAAACAATAAGAAATGCCCTGTATGCGGGGAAACCATAGACTACCACGTTGACGGGTTTATCCATTATGAGACAGAAAACGTATGGATACACCGAGAACACACAGTAAAAGAGACAGAAAAGGCACTGAAAAGACCTCTGACAGACATGGAAAAAGCATGGGTAACTTACTAGTTTTTCTGCCCTTGGTTAGGAGTGGTCCTAGCCAGGAGCAGGGCAACTATCCAAGAGGAGGAGGTGAGAATTTATAACACAACAACAAGACACAAATAAATCAATCAATCTTACTATCAGGTTCGACGAGCGGACACTTGAAGAACTGCGAAAGCTTGCCAGCACAAAAGGCATGGGAGTAACAACTTTAGCACGCATGTGGATATTGGAACGTCTACACCAGGAAAGGGTACACGACGGCCTGTCTTAATCTCATTGCCTACCCTGCTGAGAACATGAGGGTCCAGAGTGCTAATCAGAGTACTTTTCCGGCGTATTCTGTAAGAGTCAGTCCTGTTGTAACAATTGCCGTACCTCAGCAATTTCAGGCATATACTCCAGCTCGTGAATTTTTCCTTGACGAGCTGCCTGAGTTAGTTCGTCCAAATCGACAAGGATAATCTCGTGAAACATAACAGGGCTTACATACAAACCTTTGGCAAGCTCCCCCCGTATATTCTCTTGAGTAAAAAGATATGCGATTTGCTGCGGAAATCTTATGTCTTTGTCGCGTATTACAATTTCCAACAACCAATCACCCGTAAGTGCTGTTTTTGTATAGAACAACTTGTTACCAATAATTGTACCGACTAAATCACCCACAAATGCTGTCGGCACATGTATCGTCTTTACCTGTACCGACTCTGTCGGCGATCCTTGTTCCAGCAGTATCCCTATTTTATAATTCCCCGGAACTCCTCGCGGCCTGAAATACGCAAATACGCTTGCCATATCTTTATTCTCCTACAAACGCATGGGTACAATTTTTCTTCATCCTATCACCCAACCTCAAAGCAGAACAAGACATACTTATAGGAAACAAATTGAACATCTGTTTCATAGTCTGTTTCCTATAAAAACTTCGAACAAAATTACTACTCATAGGCGGCTTGAGGCCGCCTTTGGGGAGGGAAGAAAGGGGGTGGTTGTCACTGGCCGTTGCGACTAAAACGGGAGACGTTTTGCCAGTGACAACCACCCCCTCGCCTCCATAAACAGATTCTATCTTCGTGAGGTTCCCTCGATGCTGCGCGACCAACTGCGGTATGCCAATTGACATCTTCCCTCTGCTGCGGCATTCACCCTACTGTCAATTGGCATCCTATGTCTAATTAGTACTAACGTCCTATTGACGAACGCTTTACCCTTGAGACGTAAATGCAGTGGTTAGTTCTTACTAACTGAAAGGAGGTGGTAGTGATGTTATATGAGGTCGTGAAGATTTACGAAGTCGAAGCGGGTAACGAAGAAGAGGCACAAGCAAAGGTAGCCGACATGGAGACATTAGGCAAGCAATGGCTCCTCCTCAGAGGCGTACTCGTGAAGACTAGTTCATGGGCCAGTTTGTTCAAGGACTTACCCAACGAACAGGTAATCTTCAGGCGTTAGTCAGGGATTGACCTACTGTCGAGTCTAACACGCTCGGCAGGAGCCAGTCAGGGCTGGAGAAGGAGGTGAGGTTATGTGGAAGATGTGGAAGCAATCATACAGTTTGCCAAAAAACTAATGCTTGAAATAGGCTCTTTTCAACCGACGATCTTTGTCAAAGGATCAACGAGACAAGTAGCCGTAGAGATCAAGGGTTTCGGTACACATGCTGACAAAAGAGAAGACATGTTAAATGCCGGAGTTTGGGTCGCTACCAAGTATAATGTTGGTGAACTGGAAACGCTCATTTTCGTGAGTGAAGCTTGGATGGGAATGAATATGAATGTCATGCCATCTCAAGATCCAAAGCGTGTTGAGGTATTAATTATTAATATCCTCAATGTCGCTACTCAGGAAGAGCGAATGGTTCAGTTTGAGATCGTGAGAAATAAACAAAAGAAAGTCATTGATCTCAAAGAACCAGATCTGCCTGATGGGTATACCGTCAAAGGAATGCTCTTACCAGCATTCCAAAAAGGGTATCAGATAGTCAGGCCCGTAACCAATTAAGGTAGGTTGATCTACCCACTACTGAGTCTAACACGCTCAGTAGAAGCAGGTCAATCACCTGTATGACATCTGCCAACCGCAGGATCTGTATTATATCAACGATTTATGTTTAATGCAGGTACAATCCATGCTCAGTAACGAATGTCATACATTAGCAAAATTTTCCATCGTAGTTAGTCTACTTCTGACTTAGAAATAAGTCGAATAAAAAAGTAGACTAACTACAAAACCCCGTATTTGAAGACCGCCAGCAATGGCGGTTTTCCTTTACTCCCTCTAAAATATTCTTCCCCTTGCAAAATAAGCTCATCCTTTGTTATACTCCCGCCGCACCTTCCAAATTCTTTTCCCACCAGCAAAGGAGAGCTTAATGAGCGCATTACTTGATATTGTCATGGAGGTTATTGATGCAGCAGGAGTAAAAGAAGCATTTGAACTCTCAAGCGGCGAAGAGAGATTTACCATCCGGTTTGAGCAGGAGGGATTTGATCCTCTCGTGATTGAGTCGTTCACTGCAATTGGAAGACACTTGTTTGATGAGAAGCTGTATATTTACGTATCGCGTCCCATCGTATTAAACGGTGTCGATATCGTCACAACCGTACTTGAGATGGTAGATTCAGGCGAGCCGTTTGGTATCGAGCAGTCAACAGGCTATCTTCCTGTTAACTATTCTACGTATGCAAAAGGTTCCACGTTCCCTAACGTCTGGCATATCAATCTGGCAGCAAAGCTCTACATTGCACGAGTGATGGATCGCTGGGCACAGACTATTCGGGACGAGAACTGGATTGACGTAGCAAATAAGTCTAAGAAGGTGCATAACAGGCAGGGGAATTAATTTTTCCCCTGCCTAATTTCCTATCAAGGCTAGATGTTCGTCCCGGAATGGCGCTTTCCAAATTGATACAAGAAAAAATTCGTTAGGTTCTACCGCGCCTGTCGGAATAGTAGCAAACCGGAATACATCATCATATTCCCGATTGAAAGTAGCACTCAGCTCTTTTTCAGTCCACACGCGCATTGCGTCACACCTTCGTTGTCTCTCAGTTGTTGCAAACGCAACAGTAACCGAAGGGGTACCAAAGGTTTCTACATAGTGATACCTTATAAATTCAAGGATCACGGCTATCTTTCGCCGGAAAGTCTTCTCTTTTTCCGTTCCCCTATCAACTTCAAGCCAGATACACACCTGTGTATGGCCATTTAGTAAAAAATTTACCCAGCCATCAGGAACAACAGTTTTTAATTCAGTCCGTAACAACCAGTCATGCTTAAGCTCAATAACCTCAATGTAGGGAGCGACAAGCGTAAGTTTGAGGGCAGCAATCAAAACATCATTGGTTGCGATAATGTGTCTGACATAGGACCAGGACAACGCTTTATGTTCAGAAGGATAAAAGGAAATGATGTCTTCTCTAATTTCTCGCAGGTATTTCATCCCTAGCTTGCCAAGCATATATACATATGGCAAGCTGACATGATCCCGCGCAGGTCGAATCAGGAGATTTTTTTCTGCCATGGCTTTTAACAGCGCACTCACATACCGCACTGAGCCTGCACTATAGTGAAGCCGTGTAACTTGTTCAACTGTTAATAAGTAGTGTGTGTAGATGCTTTTAAGAATCGCTTCCTCTTTAGGGGAAACTTTCATCTACTCCTCCGGCTAAACAGGATGAGTTCGGGTTGGTGGCGTTGACGGCATAAACGCTGTCTGTCTTGCTTTAATTTCCTCAGCTACATCGTCTTGCGGTCTGACAATTCCCTCGCTTATCATGCGGTCTAACACTTTTTGTTTGTTAGGTTCGAGGTATTTACGATACGGTTCAGGCAGGCGGTTGGTGCGTATGCGGTAGGTTGTAACACTTACCCCATCTGTAAGTTTAGCAATCGCAACACCTTTATCAAAATTGGCAATTTGACCTATGAGGTATTTTTCCTGGTCTGCCATGCTTCTTAAAGCTATGGGTTTTTGTTCATATTCTGCGGTTGATACTTTGGGCGGGCTCTCTATTAATGCTTTGATACACTTTTCCAAACTACGAACAAAGTTATTATAAAGTGGTACTTGCTTAGCATACCATCTATCTGCTTCAAATTTCTCTCCATATTGCTCATATTCTGCAATATTTTTATGGCACCCTTTTATATGCCCTTGAAAGAAGCCAATCATCCAATCGATTCCTTCTTCTCCCCGTTTAATTTCAACTTTTAAGTATTGACTGGCATCCTCCTTTGTATATTCATGCCAACTATAACCCGCGCTATGCTGCCCGTTACATGAAAAAGTCTTAGCCTCTGGATCAATCACCTTCCACCATAGATACTTTTTCCAGCCAGTACCATCAATGTCAATAGAGCGCTGAATTGGTTCTAATAGTTCACGGGGCCTCTTATAATAAAGGAGGACTGCAATAACATTTTTCTTCAATTCTTCCAGTCTTTTAATATTGTTCTCATAATCCTTTATCTTTTCCCATTGGTCTTTGATTTCCTCTCGCTTGCCATAATATACCCATCGGGCATATTCAATATAAGGAATAATTTCAGAAAACTGCATGATGACACTACAAGGCTCAAGGAATTGTTTTGCGTGAATGCAATTATAAAGGTAAGTCTCAAGTGTAGAGAGGATGCTATTGGAGCTTCCCCGGCTTAATTCCTCGTCGTCGCCTTCATATCGAGCCTCTCTTGGTTGTGCACGCCGGACATACTCTAAAAACGAATGGACATCGGGGCTTCCATGCTTATTTAAGTAGGCAAGAATGTTGCGGGGAACAACATACGGGATAACTTCAACTTCAGGTACAGGGATATCGAAGTCACTCACTATATTTTTCGCATCTTCACCCGACACTCGAAAGATGATTTTATTAGCCGCGTTTCTTGTCGCGTCCTGTAAGCTCTCAGGCAATTGTGTCCTAAATTGGTGGGCAAGGATAACACCCAGGCCGTATTTCCTCGCTTCTGTTAGTGCTTGCTCCATTGAAGTAGTGAGATAGCGGTGGCATTCATCCATGAAAAGATTGAATTGCCGCCTTTTCTCTTGCCTGATGTCACGCCGTGAGAATGCTGCATTGAGGATCATGTTGATAATAATTGAGCCGAGTAAATCTGATATCAAAGGCAATTCACCACTATCCAGCTTTACCAGTACAATTTTTCCTTGATCCATGAGATGCCTGAAATTGATAGTCGACTCAGACTGGCCGATGATATGTTTCATTATTGGTATAACAAGCTCGTTTACCTTGTTTCGTATTGATTGGTATGCTTCTGTTTGGTCTGGGGGTTTCATAGTATCGTATGCAGTCCAGAAGTTTAAAAGCTCATAATCGGTGATAGTTTTGTAAAACGATTGCCTGAAATTCTTATTTATAAAAAGCATCGGAATATCAACAAGAGTGTATCCAGGTTGTAGAAGGAGTGTTCGACAGGCATTTAAGAGATATTCGTAAATGTGGTAATTATCGCGGGTAAATGTGTAGATTTTCTGAAAGGTATCCATCATGCGGTCAACCGTTTTCTGGATAGCTAGTTCTTCTCTTGTAGTTGTTGCTAGAAGGTTCAAACCGAACGGGTAGGCTGTATCGGTCATGTCTAGTAAAACAATGTCTTCTAAATGCTTGTGAAGGACGATAAGAAGCTCATCAATCAGATCGCCGTGTGGATCAATCACTCCTACCCCCGTCTTATTCTCAACACTTTGTAAGACCATGGAAGACATAAGTTTTGTTTTGCCGGTTCCTGTATTGCCCAATATATAACAACCCTCAAGAAGTGAGGGCTGGTGAAGTCTAACTATTTCGTTTGTTTCCAGGTCAATGCCTATATTTAGGTATGTCAATTAGTCCTCCCAGTCAAGTTGAGTAGCGAAGTTAGAAGTAATTGTTAGCTTTTCATATCCGTGAATGGCAATGTCAACCGCCTCAAGCCAGTAATTGCCAGGTGGTAAGCGGTTAAAGATTGCCGCATATTGGTTCTTATATTGCACAAAATTTGCCGTGGCTTCATAGTCTAGCTCATCTTTACCATGTATTTCAATTCTTCTGTTGCGGTATTCAGGCTTACCCCAAATGATAAGTGTGCCTTTTTGATGGCTGATTGAGATGGGAACCCCGCGCAGTTTAATTGTTCTGATATTAGTTTCGCGCTGATTTATGTGTTTGTTCCTTTCAGCCACGCCGGGCGTGTGGTAGTGGTTAAATATATATAGTCACAGATTGGAACAGATGTCCAGAGTAAGCGAATGAATTGGTCTAATCAATCATCCTTATCTGTCCTGCGAGATTCAATAAATTTCTCGAGGTCTTCCGGCTTCACTAAATATGACCTACCGATCCGATAAGCCGGAAGTTGTTTCTCGCGCACCCATGAGCGAACGGTATCTACGGTGACATGAAGTCTCTCTGCAACATCTTCTAGTGAAATAAATTCTTCCTCTTTCAAAGTCGCACCCCGTGTTTTTGGGCATTATATCATGATTTTTTGGGCTTGTGTCTATTGCCTCATCTTATCTCATATAATTAGAAATTTGATCACATTAACCTTGATTTTTTCATGTTTTCCAGTGTATACTGACATGAGAGCATATTTTTTCATCAGTTAGGAAGTGAGCACATGGAATCCGCAGACAATTTTTCGATTGTCGTCCCCGTAGACTATCGTGACCATACACCTGAGAAGCCCTTTTGTTGGAATGAAACCTGTCCCTGCCATGAAGACCGGGACAAAATCGCGCGAGTCTCACAATGGATAACTGAGGGCTTAATGACACCCGAACAAGCCACTGATTTTGTGAAAGGACGCGGCATATGAATACCGTTCCGCAGCGAGCAAGTCGCAGCCAAGAATATGACCTCGAAGAAGACGACGCATATTATACCCAGCGTCCCCATACAAGTTCTGTTCGCTATACCCAACCCCGCCAGCAAGTGATACAGCGGGGCAATCGCCGCATCGTCATTCACAACGAACCGCCCCCACGGAAAACTTTTCACTGGTCGGTATTTTTAGGACTTGGAGTGATGCTGGCAATTGGTCTCTGGGTTGGAGGAAGCGCGGTGCTTGCCTGGTGGAGCAATCACCAACTGGACAGCACATACGGCAATCCCCGGACGTACCAGATAGACCAGGTTGTCGGACATGTTGACTCAACCGATCACCCGACGCATTTTGTCGCAATTAACCTGAATTCCCACATAACCATTATTGAAATTCCAGGCGGTGATAATTCCCATGCCCGTATTTACTCAGGCCCCACACTGTATTCAGACAACGGCAACCTGACTCCTGTTACTTTGGAATTCAAGGATGTGAATGGAGACGGCAAGGTTGACATGCTGGCTCACATCGGCGACCAGCAAATCACCTATCTTAACGACGGGACGCAGTTTAAGCCGCAACAGTAAGCTATTTTCAAAGAACCCTTATTTGGGTTCCTTGAAATTCAAGGTACACAAATTTGTGGAGCTTGAAATAGGAGGGCATATGCAGACAGTGGATGAAAAACCGGAGACTATTCATCTCTATGTTGTTCGGGAAGAAGAACCGCACCCCTCGATATTCCCCATTGTCCTCTCTGTTTTTGCTCTTTTAGTGCTTGTGGTAATTGGTGTCGTGTTCCCCTATCAGCAGCCGGAAGAACGGAAGACCATCCGCATTCCGGCTGTCTTCCTCCCCTTGAAGTCATTTACTACTTCAGTAGCAGTTATTCCAACAGGAGTAAAAGTCTTCCCGGCTACAAAAGCACACGGTCTCCTCACCCTGACAAACGGTTCTGTGATCGAAGCCACGTTACCCAAGGGCATCATTTTTACCGGTACGGATGGAATTGAGGTAGTAACTGACACCGCCGTTTTTATACCATCAGGCAGCGCAGCAGGATATGGAATAGCAAGCGTTTTAGCACATGCAGTAATGAGCGGGAAATCTGGCAATATTCCTGCATTTGACATTGATCGAGTCGAAGGTTCAAGCATATATATCCGTAACCTCACCGCATTTCACGGCGGGCGTGATGCCTACTCGGTGAAGGTTGTCACAGACCAGGACCGCCAGACTGCAATGGACACTGCGCGATCAATTCTGACAAACCAGGCAGCCACAATGCGGGCGTTTCTTGCAGCGCCATGTAACGAGTCAGTAGCTTCGGAAAAGTCTCTGCTACAGCTTTCCTGGACCTGTCAGTTCGTGACCTATCGCCTCCCCTCGTATATGAAGGTTGTCTCTGTCCGCTTAGTTGGCAGGGATCTTCTTATTGATGTCAGATTTGTAGCGCGACCCGGTAGGATGTGGGTGAAATAGTGTTTGTAAGTTTTGAAGGAACCGGTAATTAGATGCTTGTCCTGGAAATCATTGGAAACAAGTGGCATGTCTATAACGGCCCCGTTATCAAGGGAGCGCCAAAGCGTGTTGTTGTGACTATTGAGCTGGCCGATATTAATGGTGTCGGAAAACTGGATGCATTCATTCATGTGCAGGGACAGGACGGAACAACGGTACTGATTAATACCGGTGAAGATTTTAAATGGAGTGAGTAAGTTTAGAACATCTGTTTGCCTTGACCAAGCAAGCAACTATCGGGTATGCTAGAGGCAATAAATTATGGTCCGGAGATTTCCGGATCATTAAAAACAAAGCGGGTGAGATTGCCGTTGCTGCGGACAATTCCCACCCTCCCGTTACGTGAGTTGACCACGGAGCGATTACCCTCATTATACCTTCGTGGTCAAGCTCACGTCAAAGAAAGTGAGTTGACCACTTGCCTACCTCTACCATATCCGCTTCACGGGAGTATCTTAAATTGCCAAAGCGGAAAATTCGTGCAGCCCTCTATGTTAGGGAAAGTGACCTTACCTTAGCCGACTCAGTTACTATTGATTCGGCAGTCAAAGCAGTCAAGGAGTATTGTCGTAGGGAAGACTATCTCCTTGATGTCCAACATGAATATATTGAAGCGGTTAGCGCCGTCTATGTTCCATACTTTCAACGCCCTCGACTCATGGATATGCTCAAAGCAGCAGCCCGCCATGAGTTCGATACCGTTGTTATTGTCGAAGTGAGGGCATTAAGCCGCAAAGGAGCCGGAGAAGTCTTTCTCATCTATCAGGAACTTCAGAAAGCCAATGTAAGTTTGGAGACAATAAACGAGAAGTTTTCCGATGATCCGATTGGTGAGTTAATTCTCAGTTGGAGGGCAACTTACGCCAGACTTGAACGGGAACAAAGCTCGCTTCGAATGCTTCGAGGCAGAGCAGATAGGATAGCCATCGGGAATGCCCCAAACGGCCACCCAAAGCCTGCCTATGGGTATATCCTCGTTGACTCGCAGCGTGAAGTCAAAGGACGCTATGAATTCAACCACACCATTATCTATGTTGATGGTGAAGGTGTTGAATGGAGCGAATACAAAGTAATCTGCCACATTTTTGAGTTACTCAAAGAAGGAGCAAGTTTGTATACAACTGCCCATATCTTGAGTGAAATTGGTATCCCAACGCCAAAGGGCGGTACACATTGGAGAGCATCGGCAATTAGAAACATTATCCACAATCCTATCTACATGGGACAAGTATGGGTGAACAAATACCAAAGACTTGAAAACCGGAAACAAATCACCCGCCCCAAAAGTGATTGGATACTTCTTCCCGAAGGAACAGCCCCAGCTATACTAAGTGTCGAAGAATATGATGCAGTCCTTCGGCAGATTGCCGAGAATAGGAACGAATCAGTACGCAACAATAAACATACAAAGCAGTTGGGTCTTCTGCGGTCTGGTTATTGCCGATGTATGATCTGCCACCGGACGATGCATGTTGAATACCCAAGTCTTACAGCAGAAATGCGCGGCACAACACCCGCATACCGCTGTCAGCAACGAGGAGGAAAAACGCAGGATATTACCTATCACCACAGCACATCCATTTGCATGAGCCTTCTAGAGCAGGATGTTAAAAGTAAGATCATGGAAATTCTCCGCATTCCAAACTGGGTGAGAGCAAGAGTTGAAGAATTGCGAAAGGATGCTAAGCCTTCTGTCAATCCTGAAGATGTGGCCGCAACTGTGGCAAAGCTTCAGTTGGAAATTGACAATTTGTTTGATTTAGCGAAGCACTCGACTAATGACAAAAACCGCGAACGACTCGGACTTTTGATGGAAGAATTAGAAAAACAGCAGCGGGAGGCCGAATCCCTACTTTATGACATCGAAGACGAACAGGAAGAACAAGCAAAACTGGAAGCGGAGATTGTCAGGTTTGAGGAGTGGTTTGAAGAAGTGAAACCCTCATTATCAGACCCGACATACATGACGAAAGCTGGATACGAGGAATTGCGCCTGGCAGTTAAGGTATTAGGTATTGTTGCTTTCATATACCCGCAGCGGGGAGACTGGCCTTTCCGGTGTCATATTACCGCTACCATCCCAAAGATTATGAAAAAGATCCATCCTGATTATGTGCTTGCCAATCCATTGGCAAGCTCTCCTGTTAGTTCCAGGTTTTTGGGACCGAGCGTCGCGAGATAGATGGGCAGGTTCGGTCGGGGTTGAGCTGATGAGACCAATGATTTGCCCTCGCCACCGGGAAGAGGAAGCTGATAGATTTCGCCTGTATACGTGAGTCGTTCTCCACGTGTGATCATGCGTACGATGTCGATCGTCTCTCGCGTGCGCTGCAAAGGATGGGCAAAGCGCACACCATGCCATCCCTCCATGACTTGTGGTCCGCTCACACCCAGTCCGAGAATAAAACGGTCATTTGAAAGGGCTGCCATAGTCATGGCTGTCATGGAGATCATCGCAGGAGTGCGCGCTCCGATCTGCATGATTCCCGTTCCCAGACGGATACGGCTGGTTTTTGCTGCCAGGTAGGCCAGGGGTGTGACGGCATCAGATCCCCATGCTTCGGCAGACCAGGCGAAGTCGACGCCAAGACGTTCTGCCTCAACTGCATAGGTGATGTGTTGCTCCCATTGGACATCAAGGAAACCAAGGTCAATGGCCAGTTTCATGCCCTGCTCCTTCTCCTTGTGGGACAAGTGCTGCCGCAATCTCCTGAGTTTGATGGGCATGGTCAAGTGTATGAACGCGAGCGAATAGCAGCCACTCTCGCCAGTGCATGGGGCCAAATTCGCGATGACTCCAGGTGATGTCTAGATGAGATTCCGGGTCTGCCTGTAGGACGACAGCAATAAGCTGCTTACGAAACTGCTCCAGGTCAGCAAGTAGCTCCGTTCGTTTCGTCTCCAGTGGGGCTGGAACTATAGCGTCCTCAATATCTGGCGGCTGCTCGCCACGCTCAAGCACGGCAGTAATAGCTGACTCGTCAATAGCCGCGATGGTTCGCAAATGCAGCAGCACATCCATAGCAGACCACTCTCCCTCACGTGGAATCGTTCGGAAAAGGGCATCAGGAATGGTTGCGATTGCTGCCAGGAACTGCTGATGCGCGTCCTGCAATGTTTCAACGAGTTGGGCAGGTGTGCGACGCATAGATTGACTTGCTAAATAACTGCGTACACGAGCGACTTCTTCCGCGCGGGTTTCGTGACGTTCTTCTGTCATACTTTTCTTCCTTTTACTTCAAAATGGCTGACCCGATCTCTTTTCTATAAACTCTGTAGGAACTCCAGGAGCGCGGCATTGACTTCAGCCGCGCGTTCCTCTTGCACCCAATGGCCAGTTCCTGCAAGGGCGATTGAATGCAACTGGGGGATCACTTCAGACATGCGTTCTATCCGTTTGTCCGTACCGGGCATCTCAAGTGTCGGATCCTGGTCTCCCCACATGAAAAGCGCGGGCACAGTGATCTTTGCTCCGCTAAATGCGGCAAGCAATTCCCAGTTCCGGTCGAAGTTGCGGTACCAGTTGAGGCCACCGCGAAAACCTGAGCGCTGGAATGTTTCAACATAAATGTCGAGGTCCTCTTCAGTAAGCCAATGCGGCAAGGTTGTGGGATCCGGCACTGAGCTGAGCATGTTGGAATGCGGGTCAGGTAAGATGGGATGCCAACGATCGGCGGGAGGGGT
>Ga0070706_100001347_pt1 | contig 26112 bp, 24 predicted proteins | sample KBSK5501metaG_FD_65476 | JGI IMG/M metagenome (GOLD analysis project Ga0070706, IMG submission 65476) | Corn, switchgrass and miscanthus rhizosphere microbial communities from Kellogg Biological Station, Michigan, USA - KBS K5-50-1 metaG | ecosystem: Host-associated > Plants > Roots >... | reverse complement strand
GGCGATCACTATCCGTTCTGGAAGGCGGGCTATCCGGCGGTGCGATTTACAGAGCCGCTGGAGGACTACCGTCATCAGCATCAGACGCCGCGAACGGAGGACGGAGTCGAGTACGGCGATCTGGAAAAATATTTGAATTTTGCTTTCATGGGAAATGTGGCGCGTGACAACGCAGAAGTGTTGCGGCAGTTGGCGCTGGCGCCTGCTCCGCCAACGAATGTGAAGCTGACGGGAGCGGTCACTCCTGATGCGAAAGTTTCGTGGTCCGCGGAGGATGACGCGGAGCGCGCGGGGTTCGAAATTCTTTGGAGGGAAACGACCGAGGCTCGATGGAGCGTTTTTGATTTCGCGGAATCTGCGGGCCAGACGGTATTGAAAAACGTATCGACCGACAATCATTTCTTTGCGGTGCGGTCGGTGGGTAAGAATGGGGCGCGGTCGATTGCGGTAATCGCCGAAGCGGAGCGACGCGCGCCGCCCCTCCCGAGCGCGCCGAAGCAGTAATCGCAGATAGTTGAAGATAAATCGTTAGCGGCCGAGCGCGATGAGGGCCGCGTGAAACGCGGCAACAAGCCAGCATAATATTGACCGGCAGGGAGGCGAAGCGCATAATTTCGCAGGAGATAGTTCCGGCCCCCGCCCTCGAACTCCCCACCGCAATTCCCTAGCTAGTCTTGGAGATTCGTCATGCAAAGCGTGCTGGTTTCATCCACCGGGAGCCGGGTTTTTCAGACGGCGATTCTGATCGTTTCGCTAGCAAGCGCAGTCGCCTTGATGGTCACTTGCAGTGGGACCACCACACCCCCAATGAACAACGCGATGGGCACAATAAATGTGAGCTTGAGCGACCCGCCAAGTTGCTCGGGCTCGTCTGGAACTTACTCACATGTATTCGTCACGGTGAGATCAGTTCAGGCGCATATCAGCGGAACAGCGGATTCAAATACTCCTGGCTGGCAGGAACTGGCGCCGCAATTGGCGACGCAACCCATGCAGATCGATTTGTTTTCGACGGCTCAGACGAACTGCGTGCTCGCACAACTTGGCTCCGCACAGCTCCCCGCGGGGAGTTACCAGCAAATCCGGCTGATTTTGCTTTCAAACACGCCCAGTGCAGGAAGCGCCGTGCCTACGAATAACGCGTGCGCAGGAAATGGTTTCAACTGTGTGGTGTTGAATGACGGCACGGGGACGATTCACGAACTGACGTTGAGCAGCCAGGATGAAACCGGGCTGAAGATTCCGCCGGGGCAGATTCTGGGCGGGCCGATTCAAGTTTCGGCCGGGCAGAGCGTTGACCTGAACATCGATTTCAACGCTTGCGCTTCGATCATCCGGCAAGGGAATGGGAAATACCGCTTGAAGCCCACGCTGACGGCTGGACAGGTGAGCCCAAATAACTCGGGAATCAGCGGCCAGATTGTGGATTCCCTGACCAAAGCGCCAATCTCAGGCCCCGTGCTGGTGGCCATCGAACGGACGGACAATACCGGAACCGACCGCATCCTGATGGAAGCGTCCACCGATGCCAATGGGAATTTCCGTTTTTGCCCTTTGCCAACCGGAACGTTTGACATCGTTGCGGTCGCGCTAGGGCCAAATAATCTTCCCTACAACGCGACGGCGGTATTAAACGTACCCAACGGCCAGAGTCTTGGTCCAATTCCTCTCGTCGCGGAAACGGGCGCCAGCGGGCCTGCACTCTTGCAGGGTTTTGTGACGGCCACGTCGGGGACCGCTCCGGCACAGATTGATGCAGCGATGGCCGCGCTGCAATCCATTTCCGTGCCGGGAGGGACAACGCGGCAGTTGAGCATTCCGCTGGAAAGCGCTTCGGCAACTTCCACCACTCCAGCGCAAGCTTCCACGAGTCCGCTGGCGGTAGCATCCAACACCGCCTGTCCTGTAGGGAGTCCGGCGAACGCGAATTGCGCGCAGTACACGCTTGTTGTACCGGCCAGCAATCCGAGTGTTGGCGTGTTCTCTTCTTCCGGATTCACGTACAGCGTGCCCGCAGCGGGAGACGTGCTGTTCACCGTCGATGCGATATCCGCGCAGCCGGGCAGTGGAGGAGCAACCATCTGCACGCCTGCGGAACACATGACGTCACTGGACGCCATCGGGCTGCCACTAAAAGTGATGCCAGGAACAATTACAAATGTGGCGGAGTTGGACTTCTCTGTGTGCATGTGACGAGGCGAAGTCGGCCTGCCCTCAACCCCGTTCTAATCGCATGGAGCGCCTAAGTCCCGCAAGACGAAGCGAACGGCTTCCGCGTGCCCGTTGCTACGCTCTAGTGTGCTGGAGCGGGCTGGGCAAACGTGATGAAATGTCCAGCAGGGTCCTGGACGGCGAATTCGCGCATGCCGTAGAAGGCGGTGCGTTCGGGCATAACCTTCTTCACATCTTTCATGGCGGCCAGGACGGCATCCAGGTTGTCGACTTCCAGGTACAGATAGGTGGGACCTTTTCTCGCCGCAGCCGCCATCTCGGGCGGGGCGTCTTTTTCGACGCTGGCGTAAGTCTGATACATCACTTCCACTGAACCTTTTTGAAAATCGACAAAGCCTAGCTTGTTGCCGTCAGGGACCTCGATAGCTTTCGTGAAGCCGAGACGATCGATCCAAAAAGGCAAAATCGGCTCGATGGCATCGACGAGCAGGACCGGGGTGACTTTCTTGACGTTCATAAGTTTCTTCTCCTTAATTTGATTGGCTTCCAGAGTTGCGAATCCGAAAAACAGGGCTACGGCGAGAGCGGCAGAGATTGTGGCGCGCATGTCTAAATTCCTCCTTGCAACGAACGCTAGTCTCGTTTAGACTAGTTAATCATACGGACGCCGAATCCGATTGTCAAGGAGGTTTTTATGGCTGCAAAAACGCGGGAGCTCAGGGATTTGATCTCTATCGGCCCGGCAATGCTGCGGGATTTCGAGTTGCTTGGGATTCACAGTGTGGCGCAACTGGCCAAGCAGGATCCGAAACGCATGTATGCACGATTGGGACGCGTGGCTAGACAACATCAAGACATCTGCGTACTCGATGTGTTTCAGGCGGCAGTAGCGCAGGCGAGGAATCCGCGGCTTCCTGTCGAGAGGTGCCAGTGGTGGTGGTGGAGCGAAAAAAGGAAGAAACGAAATAAGGACGAAAAGAAGAAATGAAGAAAATCAGCAAGAGAGTCCCTCACAAATTGACGACGCCGGACTTGGTGCTGCTGAGTTTGCTGGCGGAGCGGCCCATGCACGGCTATCAGGCGAACGCGGAGCTGGAGCGGCGCGAGATTCGGGACTGGGCGGGGATTTCGCGTCCGCAAGTCTATTATTCGCTGGAAAAACTTGCGCGGACGGGGCTGATTCGTTCGCTGGAAACCGATGAGCCGGCATCAGGACCGGAACGTAGCAGCTTTGAAACAACCGCCAAGGGGCGTGCAGCGCTGGCCGATGCGCTCGAGCGCGAAGACTGGGCGACGCAGCGGGACCGGCCGCCGTTTCTGACGTGGGTCGCGCTTTCCTGGCAGGCGCGGCCAGGAGTGTTCCAAGCGCAAATTCGGCGGCGGAAGAATTTTCTTGAGCAGGAATTAATGCGAGAAAAAGAAGTGCTGCGCTCAATTTTGGTGGAAGTGGGTCATCCCTATCACGAAGCTGTCTGGATGGTGAGCTTGGTAATCGAGCAGTTCAGAACGGAACTACGCTGGCTTAAGAGAGTAGCGCGAGAAATGAAGAAACACGGACGAGCAAAGAATCCGGAATATGCCGGAATAGAACCCGGATAGCCCTTGCAGAACCACGTGATCACAGGGAAGATGCAGAACGGAATTTCGAACAGGGGGACACGTTCATGGAGAAGTCCGCAAACGCAGGATGAGGCGTGGTTCAGCGCTGTTAGTCGCCGCGGGTTTTGCGACAACGGGGCTGCTTGGCCAGCCGTCGATGGCACAAACGAAGCAGCCTACGGCGCGAGAAATTGTCTCGGCAATACAGGCTCACGTAGGCATACCCTGGATGGAAAAGACAGTGGACACATTCAAGGCGGGGAATCCCGATACGCCGGTGACGGGAATCGCCGTCACGATGATGGCCACACTGGACGTGCTGAAACGCGCGGCGGCCAGCGGGCAAAACCTGGTGATCACGCACGAGCCGACTTTCTACAACCACGCGGACGTGCCCGAGGGTATGGAAGAAAGTGATCTGGTCTGGAAAGAGAAGCGCGAATTCATCGAGAAGCGTGGAATGGTCGTTTGGAGATTTCACGACCACTGGCACCGAATGAAGCCGGACGGAATTATGGCGGGAATGGCACACGCCATGGGGTGGGAGAAATATCAGCAGGAAGAAAATCCCTATTTGCTCACGATGCCGGAGACAACGTTAGAGGCGCTTGCAGCGGACGTGGCGAAGAAGTTGGATTCGGCCGTGGTACGCGTGGTGGGCGAGCCCGGAATGAAGGTGACGCGGATCGCGTTCAGCCCCGGCTCGGCGGGATTCGTGCGAGAAACGCACGCACTGGAAATGGAGAATGTTGAAGTGCTATTGGTGGGAGAAACGCGTGAATGGGAGACCGTGGAGTATACGGCTGACGCGGTTACCGAGGGGAGAAGGAAGGCTCTGATCGTGATTGGACATGTGCCATCCGAACAGGCGGGCATGGAAGAGTGCGCGCGGTGGCTGAAGACGTTTGTAAGAGACGTGCCGATCGAATTTGTGCCTACGAAACAGCCGTTTTGGACATTGCCGGAACTGCACGCAAGGCGGTGAGCGAACCCAGCGCGGCCGGCTTCGTCAGGACAAGTTGAGCGAACCGGAGTGGGCGACGCGAGGCTTGCCCGAATCGCCACGCTCGATGCGGCCAATGCGGAAGAATTTTTCGCGGCGCCGCTTGAGGTCGGCTTCGACGGATTTGACGTGGGCCGGCGGCACGACAAGAATCATTCCGACACCCATGTTGAAGGATTGCAGCAATTCGTTGGTCTCGATTTTTCCCAGTTCGGCAAGAAATTTGAAGATGTGAGGAACCGGCCAGGAAGCCAAATCGATTTGCGCTTTTACTCCGGACGGCAGAACACGCGGCAAGTTTCCGGGGATGCCTCCGCCGGTGATGTGCGCAAGCGCGGAAACCCAGCCGCGTGCCACGATGTTCTTCAGCGCGGGTGCGTAGCATAAGTGGGGCTTTAAGAGCTCTGCTCCAATTTTGTTCCCAACTTCGGCGACGTAGGTGTCCGGCTTCAGCTTGGCAACTTCAAAGACCAGCTTGCGGGCGAGCGAATATCCATTGGTGTGCAATCCGGCGGATGGAAGGGCGAGGAGTGCGTCGCCGGGCTGTACGGATTTTCCGGTGAGAAGTTTTTTGCGCTCGACAACGCCGACGATGAAGCCCGCCAGATCATATTCCCCAGGAGGATAGAACCCCGGCATTTCCGCGGTTTCTCCCCCAATCAACGCGCATCCGGCTTTCCGGCAGGAGAGGCCCATACCTTCGACAAGCTGCTCGATGACCGCAGGATCGAGTTTCCCCATGGCCAGATAGTCGAGAAAGAAAAGCGGCGTTGCGCCCTGAACGAGAATGTCGTTGACGCAATGATTGACAAGGTCCCCGCCGACAGTCGAGTGCACACCCATGGACATTGCGATTTTAAGTTTGGTCCCCACGCCGTCGGCGCTCGAAACCAGCACCGGCTCTTTCCACTTTTTGATGTCGAGAGCAAAAAGAGCGCCGAAGCTGCCGATACCGCCGAGGACGCCAGAGGTGAAAGTGCGATTGGCATGGTGCCGGATGCGCTGTTTAATTTCATCAGCGATGGCGATGTTCACTCCGGCATCGGCATATTTCATCGAGGGTGATCCGCTTTCGTTTTTGTTTGGGCGCTTCTTTGCACCCTCGTTCTATTTGCGGAATGAATTGCAAACTGCCGCGGCGGGGCTGGCGGCCAAATCCTCAGCATGCGGGCGACCAAAACGCTTGCCGGGCGCCGCTAAATCAAGAGCATCGGAGCGTCCGGATCAAAACATCCGGAACAAGCGCCTCCAACGCACGATACTAGGATGGATGACGGCATCCGCATAGGCAAAAAATCTTTCGCGAATCTGGCCGGGCTCCCAGGCGTCCGCGGGAACATCCAGCGACATGTAAATCATGACCGGCGTGCCGATAATGTCGTTTCGCGGAACGGGGCCCCAGAAGCGGCTATCATACGAGTTAGCGCGATTGTCTCCCATCACGAAATAGCTCTTCGGAGGAACTTTGTATGGTCCTTTGAAGTCATACGGCTCGCTGCGTCCGAGAGTATAGTTTTCGATGAGCTTCTGGCCATTTACCCAAACGGCGCCGTCGTGGATCTCGACGGAATCGCCGGGTAAGCCAATGACGCGCTTCACGTAATCCGGCTGATCCGGCGCGAACGGCGGCTTGAAAATAATAATCTGTTGGCGCTTCGGATTGCGCCAGAGCGACACGTGCCAGCTGGTGAAGGGAACGCCGGCGTCGTAGCCAATGCGGCTCATTATCAGGTGGTCGCCGATGAGAAGTGTATTCTCCATCGAGCCGGAAGGAATGACGCGCGCCTGTCCGATGGTCCCGTTGATCAGAAGAAACGCGAGTCCCACCCAGAACCAGGCGATAATTTCGCGCTGCACGCGCTGACGCATCGGAAGTTTAGACTCTTCGATGGTTTTGACGGTCGTTTTTCCGCCATCTTTGCTGCTTGGTTTTTGTATAGCCTCAGCCTTCACGTTCCACCGCTACAGGCCTTTCCGTCAATGAGTTGTCCAGAGCACTGCCGTTTTTAGCCTCGTTCTTGGCGTCCGGCGCACTTCCATTGCTCTCGCGGACTTCTAGCTGCACGAGATCCGTTGGATAGACGCCAGTATAACAAGACGTACAGAACTTGCCTTCGGTGTCATTCACGGCCTGGCGCAGCGCGGGGAGCGAGACGTAGCCGAGCGAATCCGCGCCGAGGAATTTGCGGATTTCTTCGGGAGAATTCGAGGAGGCGATGAGCTCTTCGCGCGTGGGAGTGTCCACGCCGTAGTAGCACGGAGAAATAGTGGGAGGGCAACTGATGCGCACGTGGACTTCGCGGGCGCCGGCTTCGCGGACCATGCGGACGATTTTGCGGCTAGTGGTGCCGCGCACGATGGAATCATCGACGAGAATCACGCGCTGGCCTTCGATCAATCCACGAATGGGATTGAGTTTCAGCTTCACGCCAAAATTGCGAATAGCCTGCGACGGCTCGATAAACGTGCGCCCGATGTAATGATTGCGGATCAAGCCCATGCGAAAAGGAATCTTCGATTCGAGCGCGTAACCGACGGCGGCGGGAACGCCGGAATCCGGAACAGGCACGACGATGTCCGCATCAACGGGATGTTCGCGCGCGAGGAGCCGTCCGAGAGCTTCGCGGCTTTCGTTGACGCTGCGGCCGAAAATAATGCTGTCAGGGCGCGCGAAATAGACATGCTCGAAAATGCATTGCTGGCGCGGCTTTTGCGGCGCGAAGTGGATGGACTCGATGCCGGAGCGGGAGATGCGCACCATTTCGCCGGGCTCGATTTCGCGGACGTATTGGGCGTTGAGCAGATCGAACGCGCAAGTTTCCGAGGCGACCAGCCAGGCTTCTCCACCGGTCGGCAGCGGCAGCCTGCCGAGCACGAGCGGGCGAAAGCCGCGAGGATCGCGCACGGCGTAAAGTTCATCTTGCGTCAGAACGAGCAGCGAGTACGCGCCTTCGACTTGATTCAGCGCGTCGCCCAGCGCGCCGGAAAGATTGCGCGCTTGCGACCGAGCGATGAGGTGCACGATCACTTCGGTGTCGCTGTTGGTTTGGAAAATCGAGCCGCGATGCTCGAGTTTGCGGCGCCATTCCGCGGCGTTGGTGAGATTGCCGTTGTGGCCCAGCGCGACTTTGCCCTTGTTGCAGTCGATCATGATGGGCTGGGCGTTGAGGAGCGCCTTGTCACCGGCGGTGGAATAACGCGTGTGGCCTATGGCCAGACTTCCCGGGAGCTCGGCAAGCACGGTGGGCTGAAAAATTTCCTCGACTTCGCCCATGGCCCGATGGAGATAAAGTTCGGTGCCGTCGCTCGAAACGATGCCGGCGGATTCCTGGCCGCGATGCTGAAGCGCGTAGAGGCCAAGATAGGTGAGATTCGCGGCTTCGGGATGCCCAAAGACGCCAAACACACCACACTCGTCGTGAAAATGATCGTCGGCGTAAGCGAGCTTGTTTGTCATCTTGATATCAACGTGCGCTCGAGCGAATTGGCCCAGATGCCACGCAGAGCGTCGAGAGGGGAATCGACGACTGCGCTCCCCCTATATTCGATGCGGAGCGCGCTGCCAAGATGCACTTTGCCGATCTCGCTCGCGCCTACACCGTATTGTCTCGCAGTTGCGAGAACGGCGGCAAGCTTTGTCGGTGAGACGGATACGACACAGCGAGCACCGCGTTCGCCGAAGAGGGCAAACTCCGCCGAGCCGTCTTCTTCCAGAGAAACGCGCGCGCCCAAGCCATCGGAGGCAAAGCAAGATTCGGCCAAAGTGACGACGATGCCGCCGTCAGAGATGTCGTGGGCGGATTGAACGGAGCCTTCGGAGGCAAGAGCAACCAGGCAGTCGATCAGGCGTTTTTCGGCGACGAGATCGATGGCTGGGGGCTCGCCGGAAACGATGTTCGCGATGGTTTTGGAGTATTCGGAGGAGGAGAATTCGCGACCCGCCTCGTCTAGCGGCACGATATTTCTTGCCGCTACGGTTGTCGCTTCAGGCGAACATTCTCCGTCTAGGAGAACGATAGCGTCGCCATCGGCGCGAAACGCAATCTTCAGAACGCGCGAAGCGTCGTCGAGAACGCCCAGAATGCCAATCACCGGCGTCGGGTAAATGGATTTGCCCAGCGTCTCATTGTAGAAGCTGACGTTTCCGCCGGTGATAGGCGTGCCGAGTTCGTTGCAGGCCACCGTGAGACCGTCAATGGCTTCGCTGAATTGCCACATGACATCCGGTTTTTCCGGACTGCCGAAATTGAGGCAATTCGTTGCGGCGATGGGGCGCGCACCGGAGGCGGCGACGTTGCGCGCGGCTTCGGCGACGGCGTGCATGGCTCCAACACGTGGATTCAACTGGCACCAGCGGCCGTTGCCGTCCGTGGCCAGCGCCAAGGCGCGTTTTACGATTCCTGTTCGTGGATCCTTGAGGCGCACGACGGCGGCGTCACTCGCGCCAGGGCCTGCGAGTGTGTTGGTGCGCACGTTTGTGTCGTATTGTTCGGTGATCCAGCGCTTCGAGGCAATGCCCGGCGAAGCCAGAAGTTTTGCAAAATTCGCGTTGAAATTAGTGGCATCGGGCGAGAACGAAAACCAATCGGCCGCAGTTTCGTGGCGGAGGGGCGGCTGCGCGATGGTGCGGCGGTAAACCGGACCTTCTTCGGCAAGCGGATGCGCGGGAATTTCGGCGGCAACCTGGCCATGATTCAAAACTTTCGCGATGCCGCCGTCAGTGACGGTGCCGACAACCACGGCATCGAGCCCCCACTTTTTGAAAACGTCGAGGACTTCGCGCTCGCGGCCTTTTTCCGCAACAAGCAGCATGCGCTCCTGCGATTCGCTGAGCATGATTTCGTAAGGCGTCATGCCGGTTTCGCGCTGGGGAACTTTGGCAAGATCGATTTCAATGCCTGTGCCGCCGCGCGAAGCCATTTCCATCGTCGAGCAGGTGAGCCCCGCGGCGCCCATGTCCTGAATGGCCACGACCGCTCCCGTCTGCATAGCCTCGAGGCAGGCTTCGAGCAGCAATTTCTCCATGAACGGGTCGCCGACTTGCACGTTCGGGCGCTTCTGCTTGGATTCTTCAGTGAACTCAGCTGAGGCTAGCAGCGATGCGCCATGAATGCCGTCGCGGCCAGTTTTCGCTCCAACATAGATGACGGGATTTCCAATGCCCTTGGCCTTTGCGAGAAAGATTTCCTCTTTGCGCGCGATGCCGAGGGCCAGCGCGTTGACCAGCGGATTTTGCGAGTAGCAAGGCTCGAAGCCAACTTCGCCGCCGATGGTCGGGACGCCGAAACAATTTCCGTAATGCGCGATGCCGCGAATCACGCCATCGAGAATGCGGCGATTCTTGGCAGCCTCTTCTTCGCTTGTGCCTTTAGCAGGAGTGATCTCGCCGAAGCGAAGCGAATCGAGTACGGCGATCGGACGCGCCCCCATCGTAAAAATATCGCGCAGGATGCCGCCAACGCCAGTCGTCGCGCCTTGAAATGGTTCGACGTAGCTTGGATGATTGTGGGACTCGATTTTGAACGCGGCGACTAGTCCATCGCCGATGTCCACGACTCCGGCGTTTTCGCCCGGACCTTGCACGACGAGTTTGCCGCGCGTGGGCAGGCGCTTTAGGTGCACTTTGCTTGATTTGTAAGAGCAGTGCTCGCTCCACATCACGCTAAAAATGCCGAGTTCGGTGATGTTGGGATCGCGGCCCAGGATTTGCTGAATGCGCGCGTATTCGTCACGCGTCACGCCGTGTTCGGCGGCGATTTCCGGAGTCACTTTGATTTCGGCGCTAGCAGTAGACATTTGTGCGATTCGTGGTCCTTCAGTCGATTTCCTTCTCGAGATAGCGATCAAAACCCGCAGGCCAATCGCTGGCAGGAATGCCGTCTTCCTCGGCGTTCATAACCGGTTTACGCATTTCCAGATTCTCAGAGACTCCGAGAAACGCGCGAAATTCGCCCCAGACGGCGAGCCCGCAAGCGGAACCATCCGCCGCCCAGCCAATGTCCACCACATCCTCATCAACGACGACATTCGCGCGATTGTAGATGTGAGTGCACTTCATGATTGCTCGTTGCTTCGCGCCGTAAAGATAAAACCAGCCGGATTCCGCCGAATCCTCAAACACGGCGAAAATGCCGTCCGGGCCCGGCGCATAAAGCATAAAATTGCTGTCATCATTTCCGAGCGGCACTTCATCGAACTTTGGAATGACTACATCTGACCCCAGCTTCTTTGCTTCTCCCTGCCAGTGTAACTTCCTTGCGCGAACGAATTCCTCGTACCGCAGCTCAGGGAGTTCTTCAGTCATCGCATCGCTCAAAGCGAAACAATGTTGAGCATCGACTGAATTTCCTGCGTAGAACTGCGGTCAGCTTCATGCCGTAGCCTTTGCAGCGCCGACGAGGGCTTCGATCATGGACTTCAAAATGATCAATCCGTCGGCGGAACCGAGAGCCGATTCGACGGCTCGCTCGGGATGGGGCATGAGGCCGGCAACGTTGCGCTCGCGGTTACAGATGCCTGCGATGTTGTTCATCGAACCGTTGGGATTCCCGGCCGCGTCATCCGTTCCCTGCGGAGTCGTGTAGCGAAAGACCACCTGGCGGTTTCCCTCTAACTCCGCGAGCGTGGCCCCGTCGCAATTGTAGTTGCCGTCCGAATGTGCGATGGGAATCTTCAAGATTTGACCCTTCGTCGCGGCGTTCGTAAACGGCGTGTCGGTTTGCTCCACGCGGATGTGGACGTGGCGGCAAATAAAACGCAGGCCGCTGTTGCGCATCATGGCGCCGGGAAGCAATCCCGCTTCGAGCAAAATCTGAAAGCCGTTGCAGATCCCGAGAACCATGCCGCCGCTCTTGGCGAATTTTTCAACCGACTTCATCACGGGAGAAAAGCGCGCGATCGCTCCGGTCCTCAGATAATCGCCAAAGGCGAAACCGCCGGGCAGGATGATCGTGTCGCAATGCGCGAGGTCCTGCGATTGGTGCCAGATGAATTCGACGGGTTTGTGCAGGACATTTCCTACGGCGTAAAACGCGTCGTGGTCGCAATTGGACCCAGGAAAGACGACGACTCCGAATTTCATCGCGTGTTGGCTCCGTATGGCATTCGGGGAACTCCCATTTTAGCACAGCCCGACGACTTCAAATTGAAGACGAAAGGAAAGAACGAAGATCAGGAAGAGAGCGCCATGGAAACGGCGAGACGAGAAAAGCGCATACATCAGAAAGCAACCGCTATACCGAGCGCCCGGAAGTTGCGGAAGGTGGCTGCGTGGGCGAGTCCGAAACCGGCTTTGGCAGCGCCTGGACGGCGCTATCGAGGCCGAGAACGTTGACCAGGCTGGAATTCGACGGGACGATGTATTTCGTGTTTTGCGCAAGCGTGTTGTTGAGCACCTCGAGACGGCGCATCGTTTCGGCTCGTTCCTTGAAGTAAGTTTCGGCGGCCGTGGACACAAGTTTAATCGCTTCAGCTTCCGCATTCGCACGAGTGATGCGCGCCTGAGCATCCCCTTCGGCCTTCAATATCTCCGACTGCTTCTTTCCCTCGGCCTGCAATATCTGGCTCTGCTTGATGCCCTCCGCTTCGAGAACGGCGGCGCGCTTCTCGCGTTCTGCCTTCATCTGGCGCGACATGGCGTCCGTGATGTCCCGCGGCGGCTCGATCTTCTGAACTTCGACGCGCGTGACCTTCACGCCCCAGCCATTAGTGGCTTCATCCAGCACCTGGCGGAGATTCGTGTTGATCATGTCGCGGGCGACGAGTGTCTCGTCGAGCGTGCGGTCGCCAATCAGGTTGCGCAAATTTGTTTGCGCCAGGGTGGTGCAGGCATACCCGAAATCCTGCACCTCGTACTGCGACTTCACCGGATCGATCACCTTGTAATAGACCACGGCGTCCACTTCGACCGTCACGTTGTCCTTCGTGATGAGCTTCTGCGGGGGCACCGTGATTACCTGCTCGCGCATGTCCACGCGCACGATGTCGTCGATGAACGGCACGATAAAGGTGAGTCCGGACGGCGCCATGGCGTGGTATTTGCCGAGCCGTGTAATCAACCCTTTTTCGTACTGCTTCACGGTGCGCGCCGCCTTGGCGACCGTCACCAGGCAAAATATCAGGACCACAACGAGGAAAAACCCGAACAGGATTCCGGTGTCCATTTGCCTTCACCTCACTTTAAGAGTCACGCCTTCCACAGAGCTTACCGTGATGACCGCGCCGACCTCGCGTACGGCCTCATCGCCCTGTGCGAGCTCCGCGCGCCACTCTTCCGACCCAACTTTGACGAGGCCCGCGCCCCGCGGTTCGATTCGCTTTGTCACGACACCTGTCTTGCCCATCACCGCATCCACATTCGAGGGCTGTTCGCGGACATTCAGTTTCGTCTTTAACCAGCTCCGAAACACAGCGAAATAGATAAGCGCTAGAGAGCCGGCGGCAATCATGCCGATGTTCGCGGAGCCCGCAAGAAATCCGATCGCGCCGCCGACTGCCAACGAACCGCCCACAAGCGCCAAGTCAAATCCCGTGAACGCACCAAGCGCGAGCTCGATGATCACGCAGATGATGCCGCCAATGATGAGCAGCCAGTTCACCCAATTGCCCACTCGCTTGCTCCTTCCGCCTTACGCACCGCGGACGATAACACCGGCCGCCTTTGTATACAATGTTCGCGGCGTAGCCGGGAGCTCATATACGATTCAGGATGGTGGATGTGAGTGAGGCCCCGATTTGCGGGACGCTAGAGGCAAACGCTCAGCGGCGTTTTTTTACGGACCGCCGAGATTTTGCTTTCTTTCGCGGGCGATGGGCTTTCTTGGGATTTTCCGCAGCGGCCAATTCGCGCCGCTTCTTGGAGGCCCAGCCCGGCTTGTTCACCTGGCGGCCGCGCGCGATCGCCAGCGCATCCGCCGGAACATTTTCCGTGATCGTCGAACCGGCAGCAACATACGCGCCATCGCCGACGCGCACCGGCGCCACCAGCGCGCTGTCGCTTCCAATAAACACCTTATTGCCGATGGACGTCGGAAACTTATGAAATCCATCGTAATTGCAGGTGATGGTGCCCGCGCCGATATTCGACTTTCCGCCGATTTTCGTATCGCCCAAATACGTCAGGTGCATTGCTTTGGTGCCTTCCCCGATGGTGCTCTTCTTCAGTTCGACGAAATTCCCGATGCGCGCTCCTGCCTTTAAATGATTGTCCGGCCTTAATCGCGCAAACGGTCCGATGATCACGCGATCATCCAAACGGCTCTGCGCGACGACGCAATGCGGCTCGACGGTCACGTCATCCCCGAGGAGCGCGTCGGTCAGCACGCTACCGCTTCGAATCGTGCACCGCGCCCCAATTTTCGTCTTGCCGAGAAGCTGCACGCCCGGCTCAATCACAGTATCTTCGCCGGCAATGACCTCCGGATCGATCAGCACCGTCTCCGGCAATTGAATCGTCACTCCTGCATCCATCAGCGCCGCGCGCTTCCGCTCCCGAAAAATGCGATCTACTTCCGCCAGGTCGGCGCGGGTGTTACATCCCAGGATTTCGCGCGAATCGGCGGCGACTTCCGCAAGAACCGTTTCGCCTCCAGCGGTCATAACGGCAATGGTGTCCGTAAGATACAGCTCGCGATGCTTGTTGTTCGGCTTTACATGAGCCAGTGCCGGCCAAAGCTTATCCAGCGTGAAGCAATAGATTGCGGAGTTGATCTCATTCAGCTCGCGCTGCTCTTCCGTGAGCTGCGATTCTTCAACGATGGCGCCAACGGCCGATTCGGACTTTCGCAAAATGCGGCCGTAGCCCGACGGATCTGCCAGTACGGCGGTCAAAATGGTGGCCGCGGCGTTTCCAGCACGATGCGCGGCAACAAGCGCCTTGAGCGTTTCCGTACGAACCAGGGGTGCGTCGCCCGGCAAGACAACAGCAAACTTCGCTCTGCCCAGAGTGCGGCGCGCGACCTGCATCGCATGTCCCGTGCCGTGCTGCGGCTGCTGCAGCACAGTCTCTGCTTCAAACGGCTCAACCACCGCCGTTACCTGCTCCGCCTGGTGTCCCACAACGACAATCGTTTGCCTCGCGCCCAATGGCGCGCACGCACGGACGACGTGTTCGATGAGCGTGCGCCCACCGGCGCGGTGCAACACCTTTGCGAAGCTTGATTTCAGCCTCGTGCCTTTTCCAGCTGCAAGAATGACAATGGCCAGATCGTGGTTCGTCATGAGACTTCTATTCTCGCCTCTCTCCCTCGTTTTTGACAATCGCGGTTAGCGCACTAGCTTACGAATGTGTTCTGGACGTAATCCAAGTTCTCGGCTACAGTCGGTCGCATTGGGGTCTTCCCAGACGTTCGAATCTGTTCCCGCGAAGGGAGAAGCCGACATGCCCACCTGCCCCCGCTGTTCGGCAACCGTGCAGGAAGCTGTGTCCTTTTGCCCCTCGTGCGGCAGCGCCAGGTCCAGTCTCTTGCCTAGTCAGCCCGCGCAAACAAGTGTATCTCCTGGAATTCCAGTAACTTACGCGGGCAACCCAAAAACCAGCGGAAAGGCAATCGGCAGCTTTATTTGCGGTTTGTTTTTCTTCCTTCTACCAGTGACCATTGTCGCCATTGTCCTTGGCCACTTGTCGCTCTCCGACATCAAAAAAAGCGCTGGGCGGCTGAAGGGACAGGGATTGGCAATAGTTGGGTTGGTCTTGGGTTATGTGGGCGTTGTCTTCATACCCTTCATCCTTATCATCGCCGCGATTGCAATTCCGAATCTTCTGCGGGCGCGGATGGCAGCCAATGAAGCTTCTGCTGTGGGCACCCTCCGCATGTACGGCATTGCGATGGGGAATTATGCAGCGGTCTGCCCGAAGATCGGTTTTCCGGCGTCCCTGACAAACCTTGGGCCCGGAAACGGCGACTGCGAGGGAGCTAACCTCGTTAGCTTCCTGCTTGCTGCGCAGGCTCCGACGAAGAGTGGATACAGATTCTTCTACTCCCCCGGCCCGGCGGATGGCAATGGTCACGTCGTCAGCTACACAATCATTGCCGATCCCATCACACAAAATACGACGGGAATCCGGCATTTCTTCACGGATGAGTCTGGGGTGATTCGCATCAGCAACGGCGAGCCGGCCACAGCTGACAGCCCGCCGCTCCAATAACCTGTCTTTAATTTGGGCCTGCGTCGACTCTTTTCAGCGGAGTCTCAGAATATGACTAGTCCGTAGCGGCTGCAGGGGAAAGCGTCGTCAATCGAACCTCGCGCTCCGCCGGTGCTGTTTCTGCTGTCGTGATGGTCCAAAGCGAGGGGTCGGCAAGCAACTGGCTGACAAGCTGTGTGTGCAGTGCATGACCCGCCTTGTGGGCTTCCACGCGCGCCAATAAAGGCAAACCCACCAACGCCAAATCGCCAATCAAATCCAGCGCTTTGTGCCGGCCAAATTCGTCGGGAAAGCGCAGCGGCCCGTTCATCACCCCGTCATTTGTCAACACAATGGCGTTTTCCAGCGACCCGCCCCGAATTAGCCCCATCGAGCGGAGAGGCTCAATGTCCCTCTCGAAACAGAATGTACGGGCACGCGCGAGGAGATGCCGGAATGTCTCCGGGCTAACCACCATCTCAATTTCTTGCTGGCCCACGAGAGGATGCGGGAAATCGACGTAGCAGCGCACGCGAAATTCGTCGGCGGGATAAATTCCGATTCGGCGATCGCCCTCTTCAACCTCCAATGGCTTCAGCACCTTTAGGTACCGGCGCTTGCGGCGGAGTTTGCGAACGCCGGCATGCTCGAGCATTTGCATAAAGGGCTCAGCAGAGCCGTCCAGAATGGGAATCTCGATCGAATCGATATCGATATAAATGTTGTCTATGCCGCAGGAATAAATCGCTGCGAGGAGATGCTCTGTCGTGGAAAGCCACACCCCTTGCTTCATTAAGCTTGTGGCGTAGCTTACGCGCTCCACGTTGTGGCCTTGCGCTTCAATGGGGAAGTTATCCAGGTCCTTGCGCCGGAAAACGATCCCGGTATCGGCGGGCGCAGGAAGCAGGCGGACGTGTCCAAACATTCCGGTGTGTAGACCCACACCTTCAGAAGACGCCTCTCTTGCTATGGTGGATTGAAACATTTCCCCTGTATCATAAGATAGCATGTTGCTGGCCAGGGTTTCACCTGCTTGTCCATATTTTTCAGTAACTTATAGGAACATAAGGGGCCAATATTTGTCCTGGTGTGTCAAACATACATCATTTTGTCGCTTTGGCGTGTCTTACGCCCAACCAGCCTCTGTTCAGCTTTACGGAGCCCTCGTAATTCTCAGGCTTCCTTTCTCATTCCTGGCGCGTCCCAACTGCTGTGGGTGCTATAATTAGTCCTCTGTTTTCGCACAGGGCTTCGCGTTAATTGTAGAAGGGCACAGGTGAGGCATGAATCGAGCGGCTCGTATCGGACTTCTTTGCGCTTCGGTGGTTATCTTTTGCTACGCCGGCTTGGGGCATGTCCTGGGCCGCACGCCGGACGACAAAGCGTACAAGTCCCTCACGGTGTACAGCGAAGTGCTTCAGAAGGTTCAGCAAGACTATGTCGATGAGCCAAATCTGCACTTGGTGACCACCGGATCACTCCACGGGCTGCTCGAATCTCTCGACGCGCAGTCCAGCTACCTCACGCCGCGTGAATACACGGAATACAAGCAGAAAGCCGCGTCTAATGTGAGCGGCGACGCGGGCCTTACCCTCAGCAAGCGCTTCGGCTATATCATTGTGGTTTCTGTCCTGCCGGACAGTCCTGGCGACAAGGCTGGTATTCACAGCGGCGATATTTTGGAATCCATTGCGGGCTTTACTACTCGCGATATGTCTGTTGGCCAGGCCATGAATTTTCTGCACGGCCAGCCGGGCACGGGAGTAAAAGTAGGGGTTATCCGCCGTGGCAAGGCTGACCCGGATGCAGTGGACATTGTGCGCGAGAAGCTCGGCACCGCGAAGATTGTCAGCACCAAGGTTGAACCGGACATCCTGGCCCTGCGCTTGCCCTCGCTCGATCCCGGACGCGCCGACGAAATTCGCTCTCGCTTGCTGGACGCGGAAAAACAGGGCATTCACAAAGTGATCCTGGATGTCCGCAATTGCGGACGGGGGCCGGTCTCGGAAGCAATTGCGGTCGCAAGACTTTTTGTTCCTTCGGGGACCTTGTCGACGCTGCGAGGCCAGACGGTCTCCGCGCAGGTCTTCTCTGCTGACCCGGCCAAATTGACCTGGAAAGGCCCGGTTTCCGTGCTGATCGATCCAACGACCTCTGGCGCAGCGGAAGTACTCGCTTCTGCAATGGTTGCGAATCATCGCGGTGATGTTGTCGGAGAGCGCTCGTTCGGACTTGCCTCGGAACAAAAGCTGATCACGCTCGATGACGGTTCGGCGCTCTTCCTCACAGTCGCCAATTATTACAATGCGGACGGGAAATCCATTCTCGAGGAAGGCGTGTTGCCCTCCGAAGTGGTGCGTGCCTCCGCCGATGACGACGCTGACTCCGGCGATGATGACAGCGGCGCTGCCGATGCGCAGAAAGAACCTGTTCCGCCTCGGCCGCTTTCGCCCGAAGATCCCATCTTTCGCAAAGCCCTCGACCTCCTGAAGACGCCGCAGAAAAAAGCCGCCTAGCGTTTTGTGGCCGTATACCGCGGAACAACAAATCAGTTCTCTTCGCTCCAACGTGACTGGCGTGGGCTGGTTCGCTCCGCAGCCCCATTCGCCTTTCTCTTTGTAGTGGCCCTGCTTTTTGCGGGCTGCAAGAGCGAGCAGCAAAAACGTCTCTCCCCCAGCAGAGTCCACGGCATCACTCGCGAAATGATGCACGCCTCGGCGCGCTTTGAAAAAAAACCTGGGGATATCGCCGCTCGCCTCCAGTTTGATGGCGCTCACGCTGGCCGCGCTGACCAGCTTTTTGTCGCTCTGCCTGCGGCTGCGTCCGAACAATCCCGGCGCGAATCAGTCGCTCGCCTGATTCAATCGCTCGACGCCATCGCCACTTCGAATCATCTGACGCGCGACGCAGAAACCAGCGCCGGAGCGCTGCTGCGGCTCGATTATCGCAGCGCTGGCGCAATCACAAATTCTGTCCATATCATCGCCCCTCTGCCGGCACGTGCGTCTTCGCCCTCCTCTCCGCGGCCCGGCCGTCAGAACGTCGAGGCGCGTCTGGCCATTATTCTCGACGATTTAGGAAACGATCGAGCTGTTGGCAATGCCATATTTGCATTGCCTTTTCCTTTGACCATCTCCGTCCTGCCCGATCACACGCATTCCATCGACATCGCCGAGGAGGCTCATCGCCGCGGCTTCGAAGTTATGCTGCATCTTCCTATGCAGTCTGTTGGAAATGAAACGCCCGAAGCGCAGGAACTCCATCCAGGGATGCCCGCGGACAGTATTCCTCTGCTGTTCGAACAGATGATGCGGAGTGTTCCCAATGCCGCCGGCGTCAACAATCATCAAGGATCGGAAGCCACCGCCGATCCCGCTCTCATGGAAGAGTTGATGCCTGTAGTTCAAGCATGGAATCTGTTCTACGTTGATAGCAGAACCACGGCCGCGACGGTCGCTTATGACGCCGCTCAGCGCCAGGGGGTGCGCTCTGCTTTCCGGAATGTCCCCTTTCTTGACGACGTCGACGAAGTCTCTGCCGTGCGCAAACAGCTTGACCTGGCTCTTCGCCAGGCGAAGGTAAAGGGAGAAGCCATCGCCATCGGACATCCGCGCCCCGCGACCTTGAAAGCCCTAAGCGAAGTTCTGCCGCATGCGGAAGAACGCGGCGTCCGCCTCGTATATGCTTCGGACCTAGTGCACTGAAGACTTCAGCTCGCTGCGATGCTTCTTATCTGCTCTTTCCTTGCGGGATACCATCGGTGAACGACGAAGAAAAAAATACCAAGAATCAGAAAATCGAAAATGCTCGCTTCAGGTCCGGGCGAGCCTCCCGTCAGCCACTTCGGCCCGTGCAAGGTCGCGTTCGAAAGATGGCCCGGAAAAATCATCCCGCTGTCCGGAACGGAAAAGAGAAACGTCTCCCCAAAATCGAAAGCTGCATGCATCCCGAGCGCGAACCACAGACTTCCCGTTCGTTTCAGAGTGAAACTCCAGAACAGGCCCACGAACGCCACGCTAGCCACACCTATCCAGCCCTCGCCGGAATTTTGTAAGTGCACGGCTCCAAAGGAAACAGAGAGAATTATCGCGGCGGGCCAGAAACCGATGCCTTTGGCCAAGGTATAGAGACTATACCCACGAAAGAAAAATTCTTCGAACAGTCCGACTACCACGAAAAAAGCGCCCCAGAACAGCGCCCATTTCGCGATGGCGATCCCGTGTTCGGAGAGACTTCCAAAGGAATAGCCCCCGAAAGCCCCAATAAGCCCAACCAGAATGAAAATCTCGCTGAAGCCGAAGAGACACCCTTGCCAAAATAGTTTTCCGAATGCCCCTGGCGCAGGGAGTCCGTAGGTCCCTACGGGCCGCTCCTCGAGCTGCGACATGATCCATGCCGCCAAAAATGCCGCAAGGAAACTCACCAATTCGCCGAGAAACTGAAAACTGGGAGAAAAAATACCGCGAATCGGCCGCAGGAGTTGGCCGAGCAGATAGATGGAAGTGCTCCAGAATAAGAAGAAAATAGCTGCGTAGATCAGGAGCCGCCAGCCCGCACGCAGCCCCGTCTCGTTCAGAAATAGCCTGAAATGAAATCTGTTTGCCGGCGAATTGATTTCTCTATCTGCCTCAGGCGGCCTGCCAAAGGAATCGTCGTCCATTCATCGCTCCAACAAAACCCGCACCGGGCACTTCATGCTCTGACGCCGGCCAACGCGGCTCGTAAGCAGTGGCGCAAACGGGCAAGTGCCCTAAGCAACCGTTCGATGGAATCTTTGCTCCTGGATGCGGATTCAAGGTAGCACAGCGCATCGCGGTCGTGCGCATCTCTGTGGGGACGATCAAATTGTTGCCGGTCCCGTTTTACGGCCGCGCACTTTCTCACTGCGTCAAGCGAATTTGCGCCGCTCCGAGTATGCGCCGGCTCTTCTTTTCCTGAACGAACGCGATGGCCCGCAGATTTTGCACATCCCATTTGGAATCAATCTTCCTGGTGGCTTGCCCCGTGAACGCATCCCCGCCATTCTTTCCCATCGTGCCGATCACTTTCAATTCCCGCAGCACCGGCGAGTGGTGCAACTTTTTGCCGCTGTTTTCTCCGGCGCCCACGGCGGAATGCAACCCGCTTTCGGTGATCGCGAGAATGACTTCTGGAGTGTCCTTTGGCGAGGGACTTACGAGTTTCTCAACGCTTACCTTAAATGTGACGGATTTGTTCTGCACCGGAGAAACTTCGCTGATCTCGATTCTCGTTTTTCTAATTCCCGCCGCTTTCTCGATTTCCTTGCGAGCCGTCGCATCCCGGCCGCCCACAAATCCCACTGTTCCGTCTATCACCATTTCCGGAGTGTACGGATTGCCGTTGTGAAGCGAACCGGAATACTCATTTTGCCTGGTTGTCCACGCAGCGGAGGAAAATGGGTCCTTCCAGCCCTGCTGGTCCCAGTAATCCACGTGCTCCTCCAACGCAATGACCTCGGCAGCACCCAAAGTCTGCCGAGCATCGAGTTGCGCAAGAAAATCGTCGGCTGGCGGACAGCTGGAACACCCTTCCGAAGTAAAAAGTTCGACAACTACCGGTTCGCGCTCGGTTTGCGCCTGTGGACTCTGGTTTTGGGCGGCCTCACCTGTTCTCCATCCCCCTGCCAATATCCCTGCTAGCAAGACAAGCGTTACTCCGCCTATGGTCTTCATAAATGACGCTCCCACTTCTCATTCGTTTTGATGCAAAGCACTCCAGAAGTGTACTCCTTCTGCTTCGCCGAAAACGTATCGCAAGTCTTAACCGCCATGCTATATTTAACCGGTTATTTCGGGAGGCCAACCGCGACCTGTCCCGCTAACCGGTTTTTGGAGGCAAACCTATGCCGAATTTCTCCTCTTCACCAAACCTCATCGCCGGCCGGCTCTCTCTCGACTTCGTCAACATACTAGGATCCTCTCCCGAGCTCTCTTGGGAGGACCTTCTCCATTTCCTCTTGGTTACTCGAATTATCTCTTCAGAACGAAGCGCCCAGTTGCTCTCTCTCCCCCAGAATGACCCGCAAAGCGCCGCCGCCCTCCTCACAAAGGCTCAAACCCTGCATGCCTCCCTGCGCAAAGTCTTCAGCGCCATGCTCGCCAAAGAAGCCCTGCTCCGCGACTGGGTCGCGCCGATCAACGAAGTCTTGCGCATCACCGAGGGCCACGACGAACTCCTCCAACAAGATGGCAAATGGGGCCTGGAATTTGTCGCCCGCGAAGGCGGCCTGGACTGGCTCCTGGCAGCCATTGCGCGTTCGTCCGCCGAAATCATCTCCGAAGGCACAAGCTCCCGTCTTCGAGCCTGTTCCAACCCATCCTGCAGGCTTTTTTTCTATGATACCTCACGGACCCGGCGCCGGCGCTGGTGCTCCATGTCCCGCTGCGGCAATCGTCACAAAGTCGCGGTTTTTTCCCGTCGTCATTCCACCTCGAAGAGAACCCACTGAAGTTGCTGCTGCAACAAATCAGCCTCAGCTATTTCACGTACTTGGGCGATTCCCCTTTCGACCACGGATCGTAGCTATGAGCGAATACCAGCCGGTCGGCAAGCGGCGGATGGGAGTACAGCCAGAAAGTAATAAATTCAGGCGGGTTCGGGTCTGCCAGGTCAACCTCACCCAAGACCTGAAACGATTGCGCCGCAACTTCGGAAGAATCCGGCACGATCCCGTGGATCACCTCGAGGCCGTAGACATCGGCGGCATGCTCCTGCATCCGTGAGAATCCGTTCACGACCGGTGACGCCAGGAACATTCCCATCTCCAGCAAGAGCAAAATCACGGCAAACGAAGCCCAATCCTCTGGCCCGTAAATTCTCCAATCTCCGCTCCAGCGGCCCAGCGTCCAATGAAGCGCGCGAAACAGCGCATAAAACCCAATCAGCAAAAGCGCGGCAGCAAACAAAAATCCTTGCCATACGTGTCCGAGAACATAGTGTCCCAATTCATGCCCGACAATGTATAGCGTCTCATCAGCGGTGGCCTTCTGAAGCGTGGTGTCCCAGACCACCACGCGCTTCGAGGCTCCCAACCCGGTCACGTAAGCGTCGATCGCGTTGGTCTTTTCGCTAGCCTTCATCAGAAACATGCGTTCCGGCGAAACCGGTACACCGGCGTGCCTGGTCAGCTGCTCGATCGCCGCCACCAAATCTGGGTGCTTAGTTTGTAGGGGCTCAAACGTATTGAATAGCGGATCGATAAACCACGGGCTGATGAACACAAAAAATAGCACAACGGGCAGCGAAACAAACCAGAAGTACAGCCACCATCGCCGCGGGCTTCTGCGGACAACCAAAGTCAGGAGCAGCGCCAGGATCAGCGCGAATCCCGCCATCAGCAATTGCTCCTTACTCCAATCCATGAACCACGAGCCCCATCCTTGCACCGACATCTCATAACGGAGCGAGAGAACGTGCCCGTACAAATGGAGAGGCAAGGCCAGGACATCTAGCGTTAACATCAGCAGCGGTACGAACACCAACGCTTGCAGCCACCTCTTGTCGCTGACGCTCTCCGCCCAATCACGAAACTTCGCTGCGATACCGAGCCGCAAGAGAATCACCAGCATCACGACGGAAATAAATACCGAGACAAAATACATGGTGTAGGACGCGCGGGAGTAGGCGACCGCTTTTTCGTAGCGCTCCTGCGAAAGAACATACCCACCGGGTTGTGTGCGCCCCGCGGTCGTCGCTTGCGCCGGCCGCGTCTGAGAGAGCACCGCAGGCGCCGACAACGCTTGGCCTGGAACCGGCTGCTCATTCGCCAAGACTGTCCCGGCGATGGTTCCACGCGCGCCCGCGGAAAGACACACGCTCACACAAAACAGTATTCCGAAACGGTGAATCCAGGCACACCGCTCCATTAGACCCCCTCGCAAACCACTCAGCCGACCGCTCCGTGCGATTCCGACCAAGGCCGCACGCGGCGGGAGTATGCCGCACGAATCGCCACTCTGCAAGACTTGAGATGATGAATTAAGGATTGGTACTTCGTTGCGAACTTTCGTGGGAATCGGCCAGTTTTCCGCCGAAAACCCGAAGTTCATACTCGCTGTGCCAGTTTTTACTTTATTTCACGAAGGAGTATTATGGCCTTTCTTTCCGCGACGCGGCCGGGGCAAATCAGGCGGGTGCCCGCTAGGCCCGGTTTGCGCAATGGCCTGGGGCCTCACCGCTTGTGCTGCCAGTTCGCCGCGGGAGTTCCAGTTGCCTCATTCGCAGCACTCCCCACGGCGCAATTGTCCTCGGCAAAGCGCGGAGGTATGCTTAGCTTTGCACCAGCTCATCGTCCGAGAGGAATAAGATTCAAGAGGTAAAAGACCATGTCACACTCCATCTCTTTCCGCTTGCCCCTTGCCGCCCTTCTTGCCGCTGCCGTTCTTCCTGTTGCCTCTCGCGGCCAATCCCAGGATTCGCAGTCACAATCTGTCGCCGAAGCCGCCCGTCGCGCCCGCGATCAAAAAAAAGCCGCCGCCAAGCAGCCTGCTCCCGTTATCACCGATGACACCTTGAAGCGCACCGCTCCCCCTCCGCAATCAGCCACCGCATCTGCGCCTGCGCAATCCCCTGATGCTGCTCCTGCCGCTTCCGATTCTTCCAAGGCAGCCGCTCCTGCCGCAACCGCCGATGATGCTAAGAAAAAGGAAAAGGCCGCTGCTGAGCTTGCCGCCTTGAAACAGCAGCTGGCCGAGGCCCAAAAAAATCTGGACATTCTTCAGCGTGAGCTTGCTTTGGAACAGGACAACGTCTACTCCAAGCCGAATTATCAAAACGACACCGCGGGCAAGGCCAGGTTGGATGACTTCAAGCAACAGATCGCGGACAAGCGGCAGGCAGTCGAAGCTCTGAAAACCCGTCTCGCGGCTCTTCAGGAGTCCCAAGGCGCTTCAGCCCCAGCAACTCCGCCGCAATCCTAACCTGCAAGAATCGGGTTCTGTCACTGCCGACGTCAAAGTCGGCCAAATTCTGCAAGTCCTCAGGGATTCTGCGATCGCCCTATCCTTCTCACAGCGTGCTTTGCAATCCCACCACAATCCCTTGTAGTCTTTTCTCTTGACACCACAGTCGTGGAACGGCAGAATCCGCTCCAACAATTCTGTCCGGGCCGCCCTGGGGAGCTTCTGGGACGCATGCTTTCACATGTGACCGCAGAGCTGGCTGGCCACTGAGGGAGTGCGCATGCAGTACTTGCCCGGTTTCACCGTGCAGTGCATCAATCCGTTGTGCGATGCCCGCGGCCACTGGCTCCGCGCCGATGCCACCGGCCCCATCGCTGACGACGGCCGCTGCCCTTGCTGCGGCGACTTCCTCCGCAACGTCCCCCCGCCTCTCAGCCCGCGCTTCCGCATGCGCCCTCGCCCGCTCACCGCGCGCCCGCCTCTCCGCCCGCGCCCCCGCTGAGCGCGCCTGAATTTCAATCTGCACGCGAGCTGTCAGGCGTGCCCTCACCTTGTCAGTTTATTCGTACAGCCCGGCCCAGCTTACCCCGCACGCTCACCTTATCCGGTATACACTTGCTTACCTACTTCCCCTAGTTCCCAAGGCACTGGCACTCTCGCGGTATCCGAATAGATTTGGAGACTCAATGGCGACAGCCACGGCACACGTCGAGAATTCCGTTAAGGTGCACTCTGCCCCTCCGGGCCGGAGTTACGATCACTACTTTTTCTCCGGAATGGCGTTGCTGATTCTTGCCTCCGTCTTTCTAGGCTTTGCGCACACCTACTATCTCGCCGGTGTATTTCACGCTCCTTTGCCCAGTCGCATCATTCACATTCATGGCGCTGTCTTTTCCATGTGGATCCTCTTGCTCATCACTCAGACCTCTCTTGTCGCCGCTGGCCGCGTGGATATCCACCGCCGTCTGGGCATTGCCGGTTTTCTCCTGGCTTGTCTCATGATCATCCTCGGCGTCCTGGCCGCTACCGAGGCGCTTTCCCGGCCCAACTCTCCCACTGGCCTCGATGTGAAAACCTTCTACATCATCCCCATGACGGATATGCTCATTTTTGCAGTGCTTGTCTTTTTTGCTTTTCGCGCCCGCTTCAATCCTTCCGCCCACAAGCGCATCATCCTCATCGCCACTATCGGAATCATGATCGCCGCCATCTCCCGCTGGCCCTTTTCCATGGTTAACAGGAAACCGCTCGTTGCGGCTCTCCTCTCCTACGGATTCCTGCTCCTTCTCGCG
>Ga0070706_100001343_pt1 | contig 26180 bp, 35 predicted proteins | sample KBSK5501metaG_FD_65476 | JGI IMG/M metagenome (GOLD analysis project Ga0070706, IMG submission 65476) | Corn, switchgrass and miscanthus rhizosphere microbial communities from Kellogg Biological Station, Michigan, USA - KBS K5-50-1 metaG | ecosystem: Host-associated > Plants > Roots >... | reverse complement strand
TTTCTTATCGCGAGACCTCTGCCGTTATCACGGCTCCTATGAGCGGAACTGTCGATAACATTACGATCACGCCTGGCATGGTTTTGACTGGCTCAGTAGCGGCAGGATCCTCCAATCGCATCGCCGTGGTTAGATCTAAAGGTAATCCGATTGCCACATTTAATGTAAGTGAGGTTGATGTTAATAGGGTAAATCCCGGCCAAAAGGCAACGATTACATTGGATTCGATTTCAGGAAAAACCTTTACAGGGAAAGTTATGACGGTTGACAAGATCGGAACAGTTTCAAGCGGCGTTACCAATTATCCAGTAGTGATTTTATTTGATATAACCTCGCCAGAGATTTTGCCAAATATGGCGGCAACTGCCAATATCATTATTGATACAAAATCTGAAGTTCTTAAAGTTCCATCTGATGCCATTCAAACTCAAACGGACGGAACTTATTATGTAAGGGTTTTGGAAAATGGTAAACCGGTTAATGTTACTACCGAAATCGGTCTTTCCAGTGACACAGAAACTGAAATAACCTCAGGTCTATCAGAAGGCAATGAAATAATAACTGGTTCTTCAATTGGTACACCCAAAAATGGTGCCGCTTCAACCTCTCCATTTAGCACATTCCGCGTAGGAGGAGGTGCAGCCGGCGGAAATGTGAGAGTCGGCAGATAATATGATTACTGTCAAAAATTTGTCCAAGATTTATCGTACTGATGCGGCAGAAACGGTCGCACTTGATAATGTTTCCTTTACTATAAAAAAGGGCGAATTTGTGGCCATAATGGGCCCTTCAGGGTCTGGTAAATCGACTCTTATGCATATCCTTGGGGCACTTGATACTCCCACATCTGGTTCATACTCTCTTGATGGCAAAGAACTGAACAAGCTAACAGATGATGAATTGGCTGTAATTAGAAATCAAAAAATCGGTTTTATTTTCCAGTCATATAATCTTCTGCCAAGAACATCGGCTCTTAAAAATGTAATGCTTCCCATGATTTATGCCGGAGTTCCAAAAGAAAAACGTATTCCCACTGCAGAAAAATATTTAAAAGAAGTGGGGCTTGGGGACAGAATTAACCATTTATCTAATCAACTTTCCGGAGGCCAACAGCAAAGAGTTGCTATTGCCAGGGCCCTCGTCATGAACCCGGCAATAATTTTGGCAGATGAACCAACTGGAAACCTGGCAACTGCACAAAGTGAAGAGATTATGGCGATTTTGACCAAGCTTCATAAAGAGGGGAGAACTATTTTAATGATTACTCACGAGCCAGAAGTTGCAAAGTATGCCCAGCGAATTATTCATATTAAAGATGGAAAACTTATCTGAATTAATCACATCAAGCTTTGAAGCACTAAGTCTTAATAAAACTAGGACTGCTCTTGCTACTTTAGGAATTATTATTGGAATTGCAGCGGTTATCACTTTGATTTCTTTGGGGCAGGCTTCACAAAAGGCGGTTGAGAATCAAATACAATCTTTAGGAAGTAATTTATTGACCGTAATTTCGGGGTCTTTCAGACCTGGAGATTTTAGGAGCGCAAGTGGAACCGCAACAACTCTTAGCTTGGATGATGCCAAAGCAATCTTGTCGTCAAGCAAAATAACTGGAGTAAAAAATGTTTCTGCAGAAATTCAAAGACGAGAAGCTGTCACTGCCGGCAGAAAAAGTACAAATACAACCGTTATTGGAGTTCTTCCTGCATATAAAGAAATTCACAGCGTGGACTTAGATGTCGGGGAATTTATCTCGGAATCAGATAATTCTGCGCTTTCCAAAGTTGCAGTTTTGGGGCCAACTACCGCAAGCGATTTGTTTGGCGGCAGTTCAGCGGTCGGAAAATCAATTCGTATAAATAAAATTGCATTCACTGTAATTGGAGTAATGACCAGTAAGGGCGGAGTAGGGTTTGGGGGAAACCAGGACGACACGATTTTGATTCCTCTTTCAACCGCACAAAAACAACTTTTTGGAGTTACTTACGTGGGGAGCGTTTCTATCGAAGTTGCGGATGCAAAACTAATGGATAATGTTCGCGACCAGGTGGGGTACTTATTATTATCGCGTCATAAAATTTCAGAGCCGGCAAACGCTGACTTTACAATTTTTTCTCAACAGGATGTTCTTTCGACAATTTCTCAAGTCACAGGAACATTTACGGCGCTTTTATCTGGGATTGCCGCAATCTCGCTTCTAGTCGGGGGAATCGGAATTATGAACATAATGCTTGTGACAGTAGTAGAGAGAACAAGGGAAATCGGTTTAAGGAAAGCGTTGGGGGCAACCAAAAAGGCCGTAGTTTCGCAGTTTTTGATCGAATCAGTCATCCTGACAATCGCCGGAGGATTTATTGGAATGATACTAGGGACGACTTTATCTTTTGTAATTTCAAAATTAATTAACCTGCCGTTTACATTAAATTTTGGAAGTATCGCCCTCGCCATTGGTGTCTCCGGAGGAATTGGAATTTTGTTTGGCTGGTACCCGGCCCGTAAAGCCGCCAACCTTCAACCGATTGAGGCATTAAGGTATGAGTAATGTGTTAGAATATTTTCGTGGAACCACGAGAATCGCCGAAAAAATTAGACTCACTCCCGATTTTCGGAGCTGTCGCAATAGTTTTAATTGTAGGGGGATTTTTCCTGTTTAAAAAACCAAGTCAAAAAACAACTCCTCCTGAATCTCAAAAAGTTGAATCCAGAAATGTCAAAGAATTCACAATTGACGGAAGCAACTTCCAATTTAGCCAAAAAATTATAACTGTAAGTAAAGGTGATAATGTAAAAATAACTTTTCGAGATGATGATGGCACGCACAATTTAGTTCTTTCTGGATATAATCTGGCTACAAATACATTGCGGGGTGGAGGACAAGATTCTATAGAATTTGTTGCCGACAAAACCGGGACTTTTGATTATTTCTGTTCTGTTGCAAATCATAGGGACCTTGGCATGAACGGAACATTAGTAGTACAATGATTTCGATATCATGAAAGAAAAATATTTTGACTGGATAAAGATCCTTGCCGTAATTGGAATCAGTTTGGCCCTTTTTCTCCTTTGGGAAAGATATTTTCATCCGACATTTCAACCCTGTAACATTAATGCGACAATTAATTGTAATGCAGTGATTTCCGGAGAGGTTTCCAACACCCTGGGCATCCCCACACCTCTTATTGGTTTGGTGGGTTATTTGGTAATTCTCTTTAGTGCATTTAAGAAAAGTCCAAAATGGATTTTGGGGATGAGTGCGTTTGGATTGGCCTTTTGCCTTTACATCGCTTTCCGTGAACTATTTCAACTTCATGTAGTTTGCCCGGTCTGCATTCTTTGCCAACTGGATATGATTACAGTTTTTGTATTAGGACTTCTTTTGAACTTTCCTCGTAAAATAAAGGCTTAAGATAAAGGGAAGAATATAAATAGCCAAGGCTTGAGCATAGAAATTAAGATCCGCATTCCCCAAACTGTAAAATTGCCAAGGTTGTTTTTGAATAACATGCAAAAAATATTCATGAATAATTTTTGGGATACCCAGAAATATAAAAATCACGGCAAATATTTTTGGCGAGGTAAATAGTTTAACTTTCTTGAAAATAAAACCGTAAAGTAAATAAAAAACAAAGAAGCTTTCAAAAAAGTTTGGGAACAGGAAAAGAAATGTTCGATTTTGAGTTGTCCAAAAAAGAACATCACCGGTAAGTCTGTAAAAAAACAATCCAACTGCCAGTTTCTGGGCAATTTTATCTTTCCATTTGTAAGTTGTGATTACAGCAATAGTTAAGTAGTAAATGTCCAAAGCTTTGTCCCAGTTTTGGTAGAAAATATAATCAGAAGGGTTAGCGAAGTTTATAAAATTCCAGTCTTTCAGATCAACCAGAGCGGAAGCCAAAACTCCCCAAAGAGGCCACTTAAAAATTAGTAGGGGAACAGTTAGCCTAACTAGAGTTACATACCACGGGATGGGCATATTTTGATTATACAGAATCTTAGGCTATAATCCCTGCATGACTATTGAGGGAAGAGACTGGACAGTTGAACCTACCATTGAGCAGGCCTATAGCGGCCTAAAAATGGATAACGCCGTGGTGAACGCAGCCCATACAGCACTTCACATCCTTAAATCCAAACTTGGAGACTTTGCAAATCCTGTAAGTGTGAGCCTTAACGAATATTTAATCGGGGAGGTTGCAAACGTAGAAAAAATAAAAGAAATCGAAGAATTGGAAGCGTTAGTTAAAAGTTCCCCCAAGTCTTCAGAGAATTGATACTGGTCAAGTACTGCAACTAGTTGTAGTATGTGAAGTATTACAACTAAACTTAAACAAAGAGTAACACTCTTCCTTAATCCTTCGATTACAAAACACGCAAGGGCTCAAGCAATTCTTGAGGAGTTAACTCTGACTTCACTTGTAGAAAAAGCCTTGACACGTTATTTACCTAAAGTTACAGTGATAAAAAGGGGGTGAGAAATATGGGACTACTAGATATTATTATCATAATTTTGATCGTTGGGTGGTTGGGTGGATTTTCTATGCACGTTGGTGGAAATCTGATCCATCTGGTTTTAGTGATAGCAATTATTATTATAATCGCTCGCTTCTTGGGTTTTAATTTGTAATATGTCAACATTACAACAGCAAAAAGAGCAAATCGATTATGATGCAAGAAAGACTAAAGATGCGGCTGATGCTGAAGCATACGAAGCAAGACAGGTCTTTGCCGCTTCAGAAATTAAACGCGTCAGATGGGAGGCGGAGGAATTAGTTAAACAAATTCAATACGACGCAAAAAAATAAAGGGGGTGAGAAATTATGGCAACTATTGTAAACAATCCACAATCCTCGGATAATTCGAGCGGGCCGTTGACGGCTATTATTGTAATTATTGGCATCATCGTTATCGGATTTCTATTTTATAGATACGGAATCCCGGTGATTAGACAAATGACATCAGGTGGTGCAACACTTAATGTTAAAGTCAGCCAGCCAACACCCTAAATTAGCAGGCGTAAAAAGTGTTAGAATAGCTCCATAAATACCACCAATGTATATAGTTTCTGAAGCCTGTGGAAAAACAATTCTGAGTGGAGAACATATAGTAGTTTATGGGTACCCTGCACTTCTTCTTCCCCTGAACCTAAAAGTAAAATGTAGATTAAGTGAGGTCCAAGATGAAACATTTAACAGGAAAGTTGTGATTTTTGCCTTGGGTAAAAAATCTGAATTTGGTTGGAAGGAAATAGATAAAAAATATAAACGTCAGTTGGTACTAGCCGCACTGAAAGCTTCTTTCGATTACTTTGGAATAAAAAAAAGACCGAGTTTTAAATTGGAATTGGATTCATCAATTCCCATAGGCGGTTTTGGGTCATCTACGGCGGTGTCTGCCGCAATTGTTAAATCTATCGCGAAACTCTCGAACAAAAATATCTCCAACTTACAACTATGGAGGCTTTTGGTGCAAATTGAGAGAACATGTGGCGCTAAAGTTAGCGGTGCCGATCAGTACGTAATTTCTCACGGAACATTTGTTAAGTATCAAAAAAATTCTCAACCTAAGAAAATTAAACTTGACTCAAAAGTTTTGAAGAATTTTTTAATAATTCAAAGCGGTACTCCACATTCTACAACCAAAGAATGTATTGAATTTATATCTCAACAAAAAAAGAGTAATCCTGAAAAGATAAAAGACATTTTTATTCGTTTGGCTAAAGAAGGGAAAAGAATGCTTGTCTATCTCAAAAAAGATGACTCATACGGTTTTTTTAAAGCAATTAAGAATTCCGGAGAATTATTAATTTCACTTGGAGTTGTTTCTCCAGATTCGGTTAAATTGATAAGAAAGATTGAAAAACTTGGCGGATATTTAAAATTAACAGGTGCAGGAACTATCGAGGCCGGGGGCAGCGGGGGAATACTATGTTTTAGCAACAATTATAAAAAAATTGAGAATTTTCTATCAAAAAATCATTTTGGTTATTTGAAAGTTTCCATTTAGTGTAAAATAGCTCCGTATGAGTCTTTTTGTAGAAATATTCGTTTTGGTATCCCAATTTTGATATATAATTCAGTTAGATCTATATGTCTGCAGAAATATTGACTTCGAGAGAAAAGCTACGGGTGGAAGTCTCAGGAATCGCAGACATCTTCACTGACGATCCTGAAAACTGGTGGCTCAGATCATATTTATATCTTAGGAGACAATTAAAAAAAATGGATAGTTATCCATCGGAAATTAAAGACCCTTTGGCACACTTTTTAGATTTAGCTACGGATCTTGTTAGGCATGAAGCCGATGTGAATTTAGGTCTTTTGTACTCCACAGAAAGATCGACACAAATAGCTCAGCGTGCTGAGGCGGTAATTATGAAAGTCTCGTACGAAATGGCAAAACGTTTTGAGCCGAAAATTGATAAAGTTCAAGAACATATTATTCCGGTGCCTGAGATTCTCAAAACCCATGGAGGGAACTTTAGACTGGATGGGGAGAATTTCGGCATTAAATATTCAGGGACATCTGATTATTATTTTATAAAACTTCCCTCAGAAAACAGGATTTGGTATAAGGGTGGGGTATCTCGGCTTATTTTGAATATTATCGCCGGTGCAGACAAAAGCATAATATTAAGTGATCTTCCCCCGAACGACCATGATGGCATCGCGGTAGGTGGACAGACTTATGCACACGCAGAGGCGGAAAAGATGGGGATTGACGCAGACGGACTCGAAACATGGAAAGGCGACTCTTTGGATTTTGCCAGATTCTGCTTGGGAAGGGATTCAACGCAAAACCAAGTGATATTCGGTAAAGATGGCCTTCATTATTCCAATGCAGCTTTTGAAGCGGCACAATCAGGTTATACAAAAATTGTGGGCAAATACATTCCCGAAAAAGCGATATACGGAGTTGACCTTGTTTATATTAAAGGAATTGAACTTGTTAAACCGAGGGGACAGATGCGTTTAATTAAAGCTCTCAGCGAAGGTAAGATCCAATCGTTTGAACATAAACCCTTGTCAAATTCTTTGGATGTTGGGCTTTATGTAATGTTTTTGGCAAAAAGATGGTCCAAGAAAGAAAATTTTCCCGAACTCCTACAAAAAATGTTTGAGGTTCTAAAAAAGATGGGACATGTCAGAGAGGGGGAAAACAAAATATTTGATGTACTGAAACGGGCTCACAAAGATTATCCCTTTTTTGATTTCAGGAGCGAAATTAAAGATATAGTTGAAGTTGTAGGGTGGAAATCAAGAAAGCTGGTAAAGCAAATTGATCGAGAATTTGCGTGGATAAACAAAGAATCCCCAACACTTTCTTTGGAAAGAACCCCAAATGATACGGTATCCAAACTGATTACTCTGGAAGGTTTCCATGCTGATCCCGGGGAGCATGACAGTATGTTAAAAAAATGGAAAAAATATTTGGTATATGCGTCGAAAGAATACGATGACTATAAAAAACTTAACCTTACCCCAGTCGAGAGGCTTTTCATGAAGGCGGATCAGGTTGATTTTGAAGAGATAGGGTTGGGTCAATCTGAATCCGGAGTCTTTATGGATGGGGAAGAAGAAATATAAAGGCTGTGGTAAAATCTAGGCATGTCACTCTCTGTTGGAATCGTTGGTTTGCCAAATGTGGGGAAGAGCACGCTTTTTAACGCGCTTCTAAAAAAGCAGCAGGCGTATGTTGCCAATTTTCCCTTTGCCACGATTGAACCGAATATTGGGATAGTTCCGGTACCGGATGATCGGCTTAACGAACTTAAAAAGGTTATTGAAAAAGAGATTGCCGCGTCGCCATCGGCTCCTCGCAAAGACGTTCCCATGGTTCCTGCGACAGTAGAGTTTAAAGATATCGCAGGCCTTATAGCTGGCGCTTCTAAAGGTGAAGGATTGGGAAATAAATTCCTTTCCCATATCAGAGAAACTGATGCAATTTGTTTTGTACTTCGCGCATTTACCGACCCTGACATTATCAAGCAGGGGGTTAAAGACCCCAAGAGTGATTTTGAGGTTCTAAAGCTAGAACTTGATTTGGCAGATGCCGAGACTATCGAAGCGCACAGTAAAAAGAAAAATGCGGATGTCGAATCGCTTCCTCTCTTGGGCAAAAAACCCTTTTTAGTAGTTCTAAACGTAGATGAAGGCGATCTAAAAAATGCTGCCGATATCGAATCAAAATATGCAAGCGAGCTCGGAGTTAATCGTGATCAAATTGTCGTAATTTCGGCCAAAACAGAATCAGAACTCTCGGAACTTTCCGATGAAGACGGAAAAGCCTATCTAAAAGATCTTGGTGTTGAAAAATCCGGTCTTGAGCGATTAATTCAAAAAGCTTTTAAAACGTTGGGGCTTATAACATTTCTTACGGCGGGGGAGAAAGAAGTCAGAGCCTGGACAATCCCGCTAGGGATTTCTGCACAAGAGGCGGCCGGAGTAATTCACACCGACTTCATCAAGAAATTCATAAAGGCAGATGTAGTAGACTTTGACGAATTCATTTCAAATAGTGGTTGGAAGGCCTGTCGCGAGCTTGGAAAAGTCAGAAGCGAAGGCCGCGACTATATTATGAAGGATGGGGACGTTGTTGAGTTTAAGATAGGAAGTTGACAGTAATTCTTCAAAAGCGTATACAAAGCTATGCCGATTGAAATAAATTTGGGGGAACGGTTCGGAAAGTTCAAGATTTCTATTGAAAAAGAGAGATCTACAATGCAAATTTTACAGGACCTTTCTAAGGACAAAAGGGCCCTCACAAGGGCCAGAACGAGTCTTTTTTTGGATGGCAAAGATGCTTTTAAACTTATCAAAAGGGCCAAGGGAAATCTCCCCGATAGAATTGTAGTTATTAAGCACAAAGAAGCAGAGTTTTTTTCTGAATACAAATACACCCTTCACACTCTTACAATTGCCCCCAGTGATGGGAGCCTTTACGATGAAATGCAACATAGACCAAAGCAAAGCGAGGACATTAGGATAGAAGATATAGGTTTGGTTAGTCTGGACGACGAAACCAAAGGACTGAACCTAAAGTACCCTCCTCATTGGCTGGCCAAAGATATAAAACCGGAAGATCTTCAGGAAGCCGTGAACAGCATATTCTACCCGGATGTGACTTAGGCTCTTGTCTGACTACGCATAATTTGCTAGAATTGCAGCTATCATGAACAAATACGAATTGACCTTGGTAATGGACGGAAAAGCCGGTGCTGCCAAAAAGAAGAGTGCTATCGAATCTCTCGAAAAAACTCTCAAACTTTTGAAGGGCACCATCAAAGAGTCCAAAGACTGGGGAGTCAAGGAGCTGGCTTACAAAATCGGTAAGTCCGAAATGGGGCTTTATCTCTTTTTTGAGATCGAACTTGAGCCGGCCGGAGTAAAAGCCTTAAATGACAAGCTCAAAAATGACCCGGATATCATTAGATTCCTAATGATCAAATCCGAATCTCGAAGCACGAAATCCGAAACAAAATAGTATGGCAAGATCACTAAACAAAGTAATGCTTATTGGGAACCTCACAAGGGATCCTGAAATGCGCTACACGCCACAAGGGGCGGCAGTTTGTACCTTTGGGGTTGCTACCAACAGGAATTGGACAACAGACACTGGTGAGAAGAAAGAAGACGTTGAATTCCACAATGTTGTAGCCTGGAATAAGTTGGCAGAAATCTGTGCCAATCTTTTGAAAAAGGGCAGGAAAGTTTACGTCGAGGGTAGACTCTCAACGAGAAGCTGGCAGGGTCAAGACGGAGCCCAGAAGCAGAGAACGGAAGTCGTGATTAACGACATGGTGATACTCGATAAGAAATCTGACGAAGGCGGAGAAGGTGCCGAGATGCCCGAAGAATCTCAAGAACCGGCAGAGGAAAAACCGGTGAAGAAAGCAGCTAAAAAAGAAAAAGATGAACCAAAAGAAGAAGTAGGAGAAGAGGATATACCTTTTTAGTAAATCAGTAATTCAGTAAAGCAGTAAATCTATCAAGAGTATGGCAAAGAAAAAAGACAACAAAAAAAGAAGAATGCTAAAAGAGGAACCGGTTCCACGGAATTGTCCTTTTGACAAAAACGGAACTGAGCCTGATTACAAAGACGTTGCAACTTTGGAAAAATACATGTCCGATAGGGCCAAAGTTTTGGGCAAAGACAGAACAGGAATTTGCTCCAAACATCAAAGACGCCTTTCTCTTGCCATCAAAAGAGCCAGGCACTTAGGTCTTCTTCCTTTCACTCCAAAAATTTAGTAAGATCTAGTCTATGCGTTTTAAGCTAGGCTTTTCGAAAGTCCGAAAGACAGTTATTGGCCTCATTCTTTTTATCACGATTTTTAGTGGCGGTTATTATCTTGGGGTTCAGGGATATAAAGTCGAGCTCGGCCAGGCTCTTAACGTTACGATCAATAGGCAAACTCCTCCTGACAAGAATGTTGATATGTCTCTCTTCTGGCAAGTCTGGGATACTCTTTCTCAAAAATATTACGACAAAAGTAAACTGGTTCCTTCGGAGATGGTCTATGGGGCAATCGAGGGCATGGTTAGTGCGGTTGGTGACCCTTACACAATGTTCCTGCCTCCGAGTCAAAACAAAATTATCAATGAAGATTTAAGCGGCAGTTTTGAAGGAGTTGGAATTGAAATTGGTTACAGGAATACTAATCTTGCAGTTATTGCACCACTTCCGGGTTCACCCGCCGAACGGGCCGGGGTAAAGGCGGGGGATTACATTATTCATATTAAAGACGCGAATAAAAACGTCGACGTCGATGCCCAAAGCATTAACTTGGCCCAGGCAGTTTCGGATATCAGGGGCCCGGCAGGAACAGTAGTCACATTAACCTTACTTCGTGACGGAAATTCCAAACCAATTGTAGTAAATATTACTCGGGCCAAGCTCGACGTTCCTTCCGTAGTGCTAACTTATGTCGGCAAAGACAAAAATATTGCTGACATTAAAATCAGCCGTTTTGGTGCAGAAACTCCCGGAGAATGGGACAAGGCGGTTAATCAAATTTTGGCAAAGCCGGAAGTTACAGGAATAATTGTTGATCTAAGAAATAATCCGGGTGGATATTTGCAGGCGGCAATTGATCTTGCCTCAGATTTTGTTCCTTCAAATTCTGTAGTTGTAATTCAACAGAATGGAGATGGAAGTAAAAATGAATTTAAGGCAAACAGGAGCCCAAGACTAAAAGGATTTAAAGTTGCCATCTTAATTAATGGAGGAAGCGCCAGTGCCTCAGAAATTCTTGCCGGAGCCCTTCGTGACGATCTTGGAGTTAAATTAATCGGTGAAAAAAGCTTTGGCAAGGGAACAATTCAGGAACCCCTGGATATTTCAGGTGGGGCCGGGCTTCATGTAACAACTGCAAAATGGCTGACACCAAACGGAACTTGGGTTCACGGTAAAGGATTTACACCGGATGTTGTTATCACACCTAAAGATACCGATAAAGAGGACGTTCAACTTCAGGGAGCCGTAGAATTTTTTAAGTGAGGGTTTGGGTGAGCTCAATTACTTTATCCAAGTTTCCGTCTACAATTACCTCCAAGTTTCCCCAGTTTTTGTGAAGCCTATGGTCAGTAATTCTATCCTGAGGGAAGTTGTAGGTGCGGATTTTTTCACTTCTCATCCCGCGGCCTATCAAAGACCTGTATCCGGCAACCGTACGCAATTTTTCTTCTTCCTGTTTTTCCCAGAGTTTAGATCTAAGTAGCGATAGGGCAATTTGCCTGTTTTGTTCCTGAAAGCGTTCCTCACGGGCCTGAACGATGATTCCGGTTGGTTTATGGGTTAAGCGTACCGCTGTTGCCACTTTATTTACGTTCTGTCCGCCATGACCGCCACCAGTTGTAAACTGCCACTCAAGGTCTTGAGGGTTAATCTGGACGTCTGTTTCTTTAACTTCGGGTAGTACCACAACCGTGGCCGTGGAAGTGTGAATTCTGCCGCGTTTCTCAGTAGTCGGCACTCTTTGAACCCTGTGTACTCCGGACTCGTTTTTAAGGAGATCAAAAACTCCGGGGCCTGAAAGCCTGATGGTTTTTTCGTCGAGTTGTGCTACTTTCCAGCCCTTTTTAAGAGCGTAGCGCGCGTACATTCGAAGAAGGTCTGCACCCCACAATTTTGCTTCATCTCCACCTGTGGCGCCACGAATTTCTAAATAAGCGGAGCTTGCATGGTCGGAGGCTATTTGATTATCCATTGCGAAGCTCGCTCAAACTTTCCGGTCTTGCGGCCTCTTCAAGAAGCTTTTTCTCTTTCTTAATTCTGCGTTTCTCAGTCTTTGTTATGAGCTTGCCCTTAACTCCCTGCATTTTAGCCTTGAAAGCGTCAACACGTCCGGCTGTGTCAATAAACTTCATTGTTCCTGTGTAGAATGGGTGGCAATTGTAGCAAATGTCGACATGAAGCTCCGGCACGGTTGCACCTGTTGTGAACGTGTTTCCGCAGGCACAAGTTATCTTTGCATCGTTGTACCAAGTTGGGTGAATTTTAGCCTTCATAGATGTGAATTATATCAGAAATGGCCAGGTTCATCAACGCCTTGCTTTATACTCGGCCAGAAAAACCCCGACGGCGATCACAATCGATCCTATTATATAGGGAGTTGTGAGCTTTTCGTGAAGCCAGAGAACTCCAAAAGGGGCGGTTACAAGGGGAGTTAGATAAGTAAAAACTGCAGCCTCAGAGGCCTCGATACTTTTCTGGGCTTTTTGATAAAGGACGTAGGCAAGTGCACCGGAAAAAAGAGCCATAAATACAACTGAAAGTTGGGCACTAAAACTAATGTGCATTACTTTGGCGACAAGATTTGCGCTTCCTCCTTCGCTTAAGGCCAGGGGAAGAGTTGCAAAAAACCCTACGAAAAACATCATGAAGGTTATTGCAAACGGGCTGACACCTTTTCTTAGTGCCTCTTTTGAAGTGAGTAAATAGGCGGTAAAGGCGATATTTGAGATGAAGATGATGGTATTCCCCAGGACGCTATGGACCGCCGCGCCACCCATCTCAAAAAACGACTGAAAAGCGATAATTACCGTTCCAACTATTGTGATTATGATCCCAAGTTTCTCCCTTTTGGTGACGTGCTCATGTAAAAACCAAACTCCGGTTAAGGCCACAAAAATCGGAGCGGTTGCAGTAATAAGCGATGAATCGAGCGAGGTTGTGAGGTTCGTGCCATAGAAAAGGAGGCCTAAGTTTATAGTTGAGCCCAAAAGTGAAACTACAAAAATGAGAGGCAAGGTTTTGAGATTTAAGCCTTTATTTTTGGCTATTAAAAAGAAGGGGAGAAGAACGACCGTGGTTATAAAAAATCTATATGTCAAAAACAAAAAGGGTGGAAGTTCTCCAAGGGCAAACTTAATTACCGAAGGGGCGATTCCCCAGATAACGACAACAATTAGAAGGTAAATGTAAGCGCGAATTCGGGCAGGATTCATATTAAGTCAAAAGGTCGATAATTCGGTCAATTCCGAACGAAAATCCAACTGCGGGAATGGTGCGACCGGCAAACATTCCAACCAAATTATCATATCTTCCGCCTCCACCGATTGTTAGTTTTTCGACTTTATTTAACTTCAACTCAAGAACCGTCGAGGTGTAATAATCGAGTCCACGTGCCAGGAACGGATTAAAGACAAAATCTTTACCTTCCTTGAAACCTTTTTCGACAAGGGCGGCAAATATTTTTTCCAATCTCTCGGACTTTTGTGCTAAATCAAGTTCGGCAAGCCGTCCGACCGTTTTTAACACCTCTTCACGGCCGATTTTGTCGATTTTATCAATTGTTATTATTTCTTCTTTTGTAAATCCAAGGTTATCGAATATTTTTCTATCATTAATTTGAAGAAAGGCGTCATTAAGACCGAGTTCACGGGCCGATTCAATTACAGTCGAAATGACATTCACATCTTCTTTGGTATCGTCGGAGCCGACAGTATCAAAATCAAACTGGGTAAATTCACGACGCCTGCCACGTTGGGGATTGTCACCTCTGAAAACCTGGCCGATTTGATATCTTGAAAAGGTAGGAGTAAGAAGGCCAAGGTTATTGGCAACAAAGCGGGCTAGGGGAACTGTAAGATCGTATCTTAAGGCAAGCTTTCTGCTTCCTTTATCCTCGAATGTATAAACGAGCTTTTCATCTTCACCATATTTTCCAAGCAGAGTTTCTGCAAATTCCACGGTCGGAGTTTCGAGGGGGACAAACCCATATTTTTCCAATACAGGAATAACCGAGTTGAACATCTTTCGACGTTTTGCTGAGTCAATCGGCATTATATCTCCGAATCCTTTTGGTGTTACTGGTCCTTTACTAGACATATTTATATATTAACATTCTAACCAACAAAAAAGGAACCTTTCGGTTCCCTATATTATCGATTTTGCGATCTGTTTACGCTTTTGCCTGCGTCCGGTATTTGGCCGGCCCTCCTGGGTCGTGACTCCAGTTCTAACGGTTTGGTTAAACTAGCCTCAAATTTGTGCTCCGTAAGCTGCCAACCTATAAAAGGCTGGCAAGTTGCGAGGCACAAATATCAAGAGCGTGTGAACTATACCACCCCTTTATCCCATTGTCAAGAACTATGAGTCTAAACCCCTTGGGACTTTTGAATAATGAAGATTGACCTTACCGTGGGTGTTGCCGAGCTTCCATCAGTGACATAGATAACTAAGTCGTTAATACCGATACTTCCAAATTTTGAAACCACCAATTTGCCACCAGTATAGGTCTCTATATCCGTTTTTGCACTCGGAGTTATTGACCCTTCCTGGCCGTCTCTGAGGCTAGATACCACTGCTGTCTTTGAGGTTATGCTTTGAACTTTTCCCAAAAATGAATCGATTTTCGGGTCAGTAACTGCGTCTGTGACCAATATCCTTTGTGCTGAAAGAACTGAGGCGGTATTTACATAACCCATTGCAACTATAAAATCGCCGATTGCGATATCTGTTAGCTTTACAACTTTGTTATTGGTACCTGCGATATTTACGACGGAGACGTTCCCTGAAATGGTCGAAACCTGCTTAATTTGTCCGTCAGTCGTTTTTAACTGAATTGTTGAGTCTGCGATATCTGTAACAACTCCTAAGTACGCCTTTGGTTTATTCATCGCCTCGGCAACTTTCTCAGCGACTTTTTGCCGGAGAGCGGATTCAGTCGAGTTGTCTGACGTGGTTGGAGAAGGAATGGTTGATACTTGGAAGTTTGAAGAATAGACAACCAAAACTTTTTGAACACTTTGGGCACCGGTTGGGTCAAAAGCCGTAATTTTAATTTGATTTACGCCCGAATCAAGTGCAACATTTACCAAAAAAACACCTCTTTCATCAGTTTGGGAAATATAATCTCCTTTTTCTCCGGAAACCGTTAGCCAAACCAAAGGTTTTGTAATTCCGGATACCATGAGTGAATTTTCTGTTACAACATCATTGTCTTCGGGAGCACTTAATACAATTTTAAATTCAGAATTTGAAGAGGGGAAAGTAGCAACAGGTTTAGGAATCGTAGAAATTTTATTGCCGGATGAAATTCTCCAAACACCAAAGGCAATAATAAGCCCAAAAGAGATTCCAATTATTCCTGCCCAGATTAGCTCGCGTCGCACAGCCGTCAATATACGGTATTGCCAAAATTTTGTCAATTTGCTACAGTGCAAAAAGAATGGATATCACATATTTAGGTCACTCTTCTTTCAAAATAGTCGTAAACTCCTCGCCTGCTGGCATAAAAACTAAAACAGCGATTATTACAGATCCTTTTGATTCTGCAATGCTTGGTTTGAAATATTCGCAAGTAGAAGGTGAAATAGTTACAATTTCTCACGATCACCGCGATCACAATGCTCAGGAAAAAGTTGGCGGCGTTAAAAAAGTAGTAAATGGCCCGGGTGAATATGAAATTTCCGGAGTTTCTATAATTGGTTATCCATCTTTCCATGACAATGAAAAAGGAGCCGCCCGAGGCAAAAATACTATTTATGTAATAGAGGCCGAAGGGCTTAGACTTGTACATCTTGGGGATTTGGGACATGTTCTCGCCGAAGATTTAATTAACGAAATTGGTGACGTTGACGTTCTTATGATTCCTGTTGGGGGTGAATTCACAATCGGGCCAAAAGATGCGGCAGAAATAGTAAATAAAATCGAGCCATATTTTGTTCTTCCTATGCATTACAAGATGGCGGGAGTTAACGCCGAAATGTTTGCCAAGCTTCAACCCATTGAAACATTTTTGAAAGAGTCAGGTTACTCTACAGAAAATTTGCCCAAACTTTCAATAAAGAAAGAAGACATTCTTGAAGACCAGAGTACAAAAATTGTTGTCCTGGAGAGAAAATAACATTATCCTGCCATTAAAGTATAAAACTTATTAATATGGCAGAAACACAATCCAAAGTTCGCGTTCCTCCTCATTCGCAAGAAGCCGAAGAATCTGTTATCGGGGCAATGCTTTTAGACAAAGACGCAGTTATTGCGGTTGCAGAATTTTTACACCCCGAAGATTTCTATGATGAACGTTTGAAAGAAATTTACGAAGCCTGCCTTGAACTTTATGAAGATAGAACTCCAATTGACGTTCTGACTGTTACAGAAAAACTTAAAAAAAGAAAAAATTTCAAGGGAGCATCGTCTTTCCTAGCGGACCTTGCTAACAAAGTTCCTACAGCCGCACATGTTGAGCATTATGGCCGAATTGTCAAAGATACGGCAACAAAAAGGGCTCTTATGGCCGCCGCGTCCCGACTTGTAGAAGTTTCAATGGATGACGGTATGAACGCAAGTGAGGTTTTGGATAGAGCTGAAAGTGAAATCTTTTCTCTTTCCCAGAAAAATTTAAGTAAGGCTTTTATCTCAGTCAAGGACACCTTGGCTGAGTCTTTTGATCGGCTTGACGAACTTCACAAACAAGGCGAGGGGATGAGGGGAGTGCCGACTGGTTTTCCGGACTTAGATGATGCTCTTGCCGGAATGCAAAAAAGTAATTTACTAATTCTTGCGGCTCGTCCCGGGGTAGGAAAGACAACACTGGCGATGAACATTGCTCAATATATTGCAGTGAACTTGAGGCGCCCGGTTGGATTCTTCTCACTTGAAATGAGCCGCGAGGAACTTGTGGACCGCTTGTTGGTCGGACAGGCCGATATTGATGCTTGGAAGCTAAAGACCGGAAAACTTTCTGAAGATGATTTTACAAAACTTAGTAATGCCATGGGAGAACTTGCCGAAGCACCTCTTTATATTGACGACACTCCGGCACTTTCTGTTCTTGAAATGAGAACCAAAGCCAGGAGGCTTCAAGTCGAACATGGGCTAGATTTTCTGGTTGTAGATTATTTACAGTTGGCACGTTCACGTAATTTGGAGAATAGAGTTCAGGAAGTTTCAGAAATTTCCCAGGGAATGAAGAATTTGGCAAGGGAACTCAAGCTTCCGGTTTTGGTTCTTTCCCAACTTTCCCGAGCTGTTGAGACCCGTGGAGGCAAAAAGCCTCAGCTTTCAGATCTTCGAGAATCGGGTTCTATTGAGCAAGATGCGGACGTTGTTATGTTTTTATGGCGGGAGGATGATGAAAATAACGAAAACATGATGCTTGATATTGCCAAGCATAGAAACGGGCCTTTAAAGAATATTCCTCTTCACTTCAGGGGAGATCGTATAAAATTCTATGGCCGAGAGTTCAAGCATAAATCATAATCGAGGCCGAAGGTATAGTTCAACTTATTCAGGCTCTGCGTCTTTTGAAAGTTTCTTAAGAAGTTCCATTTGCTTACTGTTAATCATTGACCCCATTTCGGTAAAAAGTACATTTAGTTCCTGAGCCTGCTCACGGTCAAGTTCCGCCGGTGTTGCGGTTACGGGAAGGACTCCCGAAGGCTGGGATAAGTTGCGCTTATGCTCCAATTTGCGCTTAAAATCTTTAATCAAATTTTCAACAAGTGACATTCAGCCAAATTATACATCTTTTTTGATATAATGAAGCCTCAGGCCGAGGTGGCGGAATGGCAGACGCGTAGGTCTCAAAAACCTATGGAGCTTTAAACTTCGTGTGGGTTCGACTCCCACCCTCGGCACTAGAGTACCCACCAGATGGCTGCGGCGATGACTAACCCCTGGTTTAGGAGGCCCCAAAACATACTCTTGGTGTCAATCTGAAGAGAACGTTCATACTTTACCCAGGCTACGAGCCACTTTTGTCGCCAGTGGAAATAGTAATAAGGATATTTGATTACATCGGCTAAGACTGAAGCAAAAGAACAAGCGAGGATCAACATCGCCATGTGTCTATCAGGTAAAGATTTATAGGCAAAAGTTGAACCCAAAACAAAGGCAGTTCCAATATCAAGGATCGCAAATGTGCTGCTTTTTGCAGAAGGGTGGCCATTTTTTTGAGTTTCCGTATAGAGGTGTGGGTTCCAGTGGGGAATTTTGTCCAAAATAAAATGACTGGCAAAAGAGAGGGGAATGGCGATCCATGGGTTTGGGAATTTTGTCGCTATTGCAATTCCTACTGCGATATGCGGAGTTTCGAGCATTCTAGAAAGAATGATATTGTATAATTAGTGATGATTGCAAGTGCTCTGACAACTTTAGTAGGGATTTTGGTCTTCATTTTCATTTTTTGGAAAAAGCAAAAAGAGGATTATTCCTCTGAAATTATTTTTAAATCAGCATTTACAATAATTTTTGGAATAATAGCCTTTTCAATCGTTGGCATGAATTTTGCCCCAAATGCATTTTTGTGGTTGGAACTTGTAGGTGCCGCTACCGGAGTGACTTTAAGTGTTAATCAATATAAAATAAGGTTTTATGAATCGCTGGATGCAATGGTTATTGCAATTATGCCTTGGCTCGCACTTCTATTTCTTAAAGATTCGGTCGTAAATTCGTCACTTTCCTCATTCATTGCTTTTATCATAATTTTATTTCTTATTTTTGTTTATTATTTTTTCGACCAACATTATAAAGATTTTGGTTGGTACAAATCAGGAAAGATTGGGTTTGCGGGGCTTATGACCCTCGGAATATTCTTCCTGATCAGATCAGCTATTGCCTCATTCGGAATAACTGTGTTATCCTTCGTAAGTAGGTTTGAGGCAGTAGTGTCAGGGGTTTTCGCATTCGTTTGCTTTTTATTAGTAGTTAATTTAGCCAGACAAAAGACGTGATAAAAAAATTAAAAATTAAAAATGAAGAATTAAAAGTTGTGGGCAAGAGTCTTAGGTTTCCCTCATCGGTTTTGACTCCTATTTCCCATTTCTTGTCTGCAAGACTCAGTATTCTTGAAAAGAGGAAAAAACAAATTTCCAAAGAAGACCCCTTTAAAGACCCTTCCCGAGTTGATGACAATGCGGCCCCCGATGTTGAGGCGGATGAACAATTTGGCCACGCCAGGACTTCTGCAATTGGGAATGCTTTAAGAGGGCAGATAGTTCAGCTAAGGAAAGCTCTAACCAGAATTAAAATTGGGAAATATGGAGTTTGTGAAGAATGCGGACAGATGATTGATACAGATAGGCTAATTGCTTTCCCCGAGGCCACGCTTTGTGCTAAAGACGCAAGGAAGAGGGAGAAATAAAAAATAGCGGCTCGCTTCAACCTTCTTAAAACCTCTCCTCGAATTCAACTGAAATTAGTAACTTTCGCTCGACTCGCTTGGATTTCGCCGACGCAGTTTGTCGGCTCAATACATTTTGCGAAGGTCGATGCTCGCCGCTTCGGAAATAGAAAATGATAAAATATAAAAATGGAACCGAAAATAATTTATGAGGACGATTCTTTTTTTGTTGTCGATAAACCCGCAGGTTGGATCACGAACGAGGCGGATACGACCACGACTCAGCCGGTTGTTCAGAAATGGATACGCGAAAACTTTGACTACCCTTTGAAAGGGGACATCGAGTTTAGAGATGGAATTGTTCACCGGTTGGATAAAGAGACGTCCGGAATTCTTTTAATCGCCAAAACCAAAGAGGCATTTACCAAACTTCAGGCAGAGTTTAAGGCGAGGGAAGTACAAAAAACCTATACAGCCCTTTTGCATGGAAAAGTAGAACCTGAAGAAGGAAAAATTGAGGCAACTGTTGGTCGCCTGCCATGGAGGAGAGACAGGTTTGGCGTTCTTCCCGGAGGTCGCGAATCAACTACAGAATATAAAGTCTTAAAGTTTTACCCGGGCAACAATGCCGGTCATTCGCTTGTCAAATTTTATCCAAAAACAGGCCGTACTCACCAAATCCGAATTCATGCTAAACATATTGGCCACGCTATCGTTGCTGATGAATTTTACGCTGGAAGAAAAACAGCGCGAAATGATCGTAAGTGGTGTCCGAGACTGTTCCTCCATGCCTCGGAGGTAAAATTTATCCATCCCGAGTCAGGCAAAGAGGTCGAGTTTAAATCCGGTCTTCCTTCTGACTTGACAAAAACTCTCGAGAGTTTAGAATAATTTCAGATGCTTAAAGAATTTTTAAGGCACTATAAGGAAGATGACTTTAGAGACCAAGGAGTTTCTCTCCATAAGACCAGGGAAACCCTAGTCAATTTTCTTATAGTAAGGGGGGAAGTCAAAAAGGAGTCACTTCTTCATAAATTTTTCGCGGGAGGAAAAGATGTCACTTCCAAGCCAATCGATATTGAAATTAAAAAGAAAAAATATTCGCTTGTAATTTCAACTCCATCGTCGCTTCAAGGTTGGAATCAACCAGCCAGTATTAATATAGACTTATATCGCCAGGGTTACGTATCGGGTGCACATATCCACGGAGTAGAAATACCTAGTGAAACTGAATATTCAATTATGGATCTTGATGACAGAATCAAGGTTAATCGCAATCTTAAACTAATAAACCAGGATGTAATCCCGCTTATTGATAAAGAGCTTCAATCTCCTATTTAAAACTCTTTACATGTTTTCACGCATTAAGTACACTCTATATGCATGGAAATAGTACTTGGACTTTTTTTGATTATATTCTCAGCAGTAATCGGAGGATTACTAGCAAAACTTTTTAAACTACCGAATCTTATTGGCTATATCGTTGCCGGAATCGTTATCGGCGTCATTATCCCGGCGAATTTGAAATCAATCTCATCCCTGGCCACCATTGGAACGATTCTTTTACTTTTTTCAATTGGGGTAGAGCTTTCACTGGATAGATTAACAAAATTTTTTAAGGTTGCAGTAATTGGAGGTTTGACCCAGGTTATTTTAGTAACGCTTGCCAGCTTTTTTGCTCTTACTTTGTTTGGTTTTCCTCAAGTAACCTCTCTTATTCTTTCATTGGGATTCTCTATTTCTTCCACCGCTGTCCTTGTCATGATATTGGGAGGTAGGGGAGAAATGGACACTATCCACGGAGGAATAATGTTTTCCTGGTCACTAGTACAGGATTTATTGGTAATTCCGATTATGGTAATTTTGCCAATTTTGGGACACTCCGGTAGTGGAATCTTAGCCCTTGTCGCATTTTCGCTCTTAAAAGCGGCTGGGGTGATCGTAGTTGCGATTATTTTGGGAAAACTTGTTGTTCCTTACATAATTTCATACGTTGCCAAAGCTAACTCAAGAGAACTTCTACTTCTTACCTCAGTCGGTCTTGCGCTTGGTACCGCAGCCGCCACATCCTTCGCCGGAATCTCGCCAGCCCTGGGGGCTTTTTTAGCCGGCGTAGTTATATCTGAATCTCAGGAGCATCACGCGGTTTTTGCAGAAATTCGTCCTCTTCGGGATCTTTTTGTGGCCTTATTTTTTGTGACTCTTGGGTTTTTGGTTACCCCTTCCGTAATTTTTGCAAAACTTCCTCTCATTATTCTTTTAACTTTGATGGTTCTTGTGATTAAGGCGGTTATCGTTTTTGCAATTAGTGCCGCCTTTGGTTTCAGGGGTAGAACCGGTATTGCCAACAGTTTTGGGTTGGCACAAGTAGGCGAGTTTGCGTTTGTAATTTTTTCTTCCGCTATGGCACTTAATCTTTTGACCCCGGCGGATACTTCACTAGGAATTACTGTCACACTTTTGTCTCTCATAGTTTCACCTCTTCTTTTCGATAACGTTGTTCCTTTTTGGAGATGGGCAAGGAAATGGAAAATATTTGCAGGCGGCGAAAGGCGAGATATAGTTCCCGAAAATTTTGCTGATCACATAATTATCTGTGGTTATGGCAGAGTAGGTAAGTGGGTGGGGAGAGCCTTGGCAGATTTTGGAATTCCATTTGTTGTTGTCGAATATAACCAGAAGATTGTTCAGGATCTGAAAGAAGGGGGAATCACAGTTCTTTATGGTGACCCAACCGAGCCTGAGGTTCTTGAAGCAGTTGGAATTAGAAATGCAAAGGCAGTAATTCTTGCGATTCCCGATAGGGTTGCTCAGGAAACATTAATCGCCTATGTTCAAACCGTTGCTCCAAATGTCAAAATAATCTCTAGGGCCCACGAAGATAGTGATTGGGAGAAGCTTAAAACATTACGTGTTGATAAAATAGTTCAGCCGGAATTTGAAGCCGCAATTGAAATAATTAGATCAGTTCTAGTTAGTCGCGGCAAGGAAAAAGAAGAGATTAGTGAAGCAATAAGAAGTTTAAGAATGTTACATTCAAAATAGAATGAGATCTGCCCAAAGAAAACAAAGGTTGCAAGGTAAAGTTCGACAAGGAAAAGCCCTCTTTTTCTTTAAAATTCTTGTCATTCCCATTTTATTACTAATCCTTTTTTTGGTGGTAAAACTTTCTACCAAATATTGGAACGGTTTTGATAAGTTCTCCTATGTTTATCGCAATACAAGCGGCGACGCTGTCGTAACGGTCTTGGATCCCAAACTAGGGGATTCAACCACTTTTATAATCCCCGGAGATACACAGGTAGATGTTGTCGGAAATTATGGAACTTTGAAAATCAAAAATGTTTGGCAACTTAGTATGAATGAAAAAAAGGGAGGAAAACTTTTAAGCGGTACGGTAACCAAGAATTTTCTCTTCCCTGTGTTTCTGTGGTCAGATAGCGATGCGGAAAGCGTAGGTCATGGCAATATCCCAGGAATATTTAAATTCATTATTTCTCCCAAAAATACGAATATTCCCTTAGGTGATAGACTCTCGATGGCTTTCTTTGCACTTAACGTCAAGGGAATAAATCGAACCGAAATAGATCTTGCCAAAAGCCAATTTTTGAAGAAGTCTCAACTTAATGATGGAACGGTGGGTTACACCTTGTCCGGGCCGGTTTCAACCAGGTTAACAGTTTATTTTTCGGATAACGTTTTTGCCGATAAAAGTATGAAGGTAGAAATTATTGATCAAAGTGGGGAGGGCTCAGCCGACACAGTCGGTGCAATCTTACAGGTAATGGGCGGCAAAGTTGTTTCAGTACAAAAAAATACAGGTTCAGTAAATTTTGATTGTTTAGTTTTGGGGAGTGACTTGGGGACTATCAGAAAGATTGCAACGCTTTTTAGTTGTAAAATATCCGAGGAGAAATCCGTTTTTGATTTGGAGATTAGATTAGGGGAGGGTTTTGCGAAGAGATTTTAAATTCCTTCAGCTTCTTCTAAATCTTCACCAACTTCTAAAGGCCCTTCCGCATGAACCAGTTCCGGCGGGGTAAAGGAAACATAATCAATTTTTTCTGGGGGGAATGAGGCGACGTCTTTTGAGTCACCGTCTCCTTTTTCAAGTTCTCGTATAAAAACAGTAACGTTTTTTGGTTCAACTGACTTAATAAGAGACTGATATTTATTTCCTGATTTGATTAGTTGTCTAAGTCTGGCTGCTATATCATCGGGGAGCCTTCCAATATATCTTCCGTCATGAGTCAATATCGAGACTCGGTGGGCAAAAGTTGCAAGTTTTACTTCCTCTCCGGGGTCAAGGTTTGCAAAAACAGTTTTGTCGCCGGTATTCATTAGGGTCACAAGTTTAGTGCGTCCGGGTTCTTCCAAAAATGTATCAACAGAAATTGGGGATGTATCTTTTTTGACTTTATTTATAGTTTTCCATCTTTCGAGGCACTTTAAGGCGATTGAATTAACCGGGTCAATTGAAATAACTTTTTCTGCGGTTTGCCTGGCTTTCCCTATTTCACCAAGTTCCGAGTATGCACGGGCAAGTCTATTGAGAGCGTCGGTATCCTCGGAAGAACTGTCCAAAATTTTTAAGTTGGTTTCGACTGCTTCATCCCACTTCCTGGCTAGTGCGAAATCAATGGCTTTTAGGGCAAGGTCATTATCCATGGCTAACTAAGTATTGAGTATAGATTGAAGGGGATGTAAGTCAAGGCCCGCTTAGAGTCCGATGTCTCTAACGGGCCGCATATCCCGTAGGATTTGGCTAACCAAATTCCTAGCGGGATCAAGTATGTTTTGCTATAATGTCGGAAGTATGTCAGGACATTCTCATTTTGCCACAATTAAAAGACAAAAGGGCGCAAATGATGCGGCCAAAGGAAATCTTTTTTCCAAACTTGCACGAAATATTATGATTGCTGCTAAGAATGGAGGGGACCCTGACATGAACTTCAAACTCCGTTTTGAAATTGAGAAAGCCAGAGAGGCGAGTATGCCCAGGGAAAATATTGATAGAGCTATCGCCAAAGCAACCACAGAAGCTGCAAAACTTGAAGAAATTACCTATGAAGGTTTTGGACCGGGAGGAGTTTCTTTTATGGTTGAAGTTGCCAGCGATAATAAAAATAGGACCGCCCAAGAAATGAAAAATATTTTTGACAAGGGTGGGGGAAACCTGGCAGGCCCCGGAGCAGTTTCCTTTAATTTTGAAAGCAAGGGATTTATGTTGATCAAAAAAACCGAAAATCCTGAAGAGGAAATGCTTAAACTTATTGACGCCGGAGTAGAGGATGTAAATGAAGTAGAAGACGGTATTGAGGTCTATACTGCACCGGAAAAGCTTGGAGATACGCATAAGACATTAAGTGCTTTGGGATTCGAAATCACTTCGGTAGAACCCCAAATGAAACCCAAGAATTTGGTGACTATTACCGACCCGGCGGTTGCCAAGAAAGTCATTAATTTGATAGACGGTTTGGAAGAGTTGGAAGATGTTTCCAAAGTCTTCACAAACCTCGATGTGCCGGACGAAGTCGCCGCCAAATTATGAGTAAACGAAAACGTTTTGTAACTACCTCAGCATTACTTTCACTTGGTTTTATCGCAATACAGTTTTTGAATGATCAGAACCGCTTTTGGGCAATTGGCCTTTTAGGAGTTGCAACGATATTCCTGTTTTTATGGTCTCTTTGGGGAACGATTGGAAAAAACATGACTCTTCTAACTTTAGTTCTTCCTACAATTTTTACATTTGGTGTCGGAGTTTTTTGGTTTTTACTTCCGGCAAATGTATATACCCGAATCCCAATAGTTTTATTTTACGGAATTGGAATTTATGTTCTATGTCTTACTATGAATATTTTTACGGTTTCTGCAGTCAGAACGATCGCTCTTTTAAGAGCGGCTAAGGGTGTTGGTTTTGTACTCAGTTTGGTTACCTCATTCCTTGTTTTTGATGCAATCATGTCGCTTCGAACAGAGTCGTATTTCTTAGTAGTTTTAGTCCTTGTTCTATCCCTACCGCTTTTTTTACAGGGACTTTGGAGTGTACAACTTGAAAAAAGTATTTCTAAAGATTTGATAAAGTTCTCCTTGGTTTCTTCACTCGTCATGTCGGAAGTTGCCCTTGCCCTTTATTTTTGGCCGGTGACGGTTGTTGTAGGGTCGTTGTTTTTGACAGTTACTTTTTATATTCTTCTTGGCCTTGGGCAGGCTCAGCTAGATGGCCGGCTTTTCCCATCAGTTATCAGGGAACACCTCACGGTCGGGGCCCTGGTTTTTATTGCAATGTTTTTCGCAACCCACTGGGGATGAACAAAGCAATTAATAATTAAGAATTAATAGTTAAAAATTTTGGGATACATGGGAACAGGGGAGGAGGGAACAGGACAGCCTATAATTATAGGGTACAATAATTCCTCAGGGATATGTTTTCACGAAATATTATAGGTGTTTTCACGAAATGCGACGTATGCATAAGACCGAAGAGAAACCGAACACATTTTGTACAGAGAGGTGATACAGAATGATATAGTTACTAGGCACGAAAGTTACATTCTTCCTCAACATCAACCCCCTTAGTGTGGATAAGTCTCAGCTTCTTATGAAGGAGCTT
>Ga0070706_100001342_pt1 | contig 26180 bp, 26 predicted proteins | sample KBSK5501metaG_FD_65476 | JGI IMG/M metagenome (GOLD analysis project Ga0070706, IMG submission 65476) | Corn, switchgrass and miscanthus rhizosphere microbial communities from Kellogg Biological Station, Michigan, USA - KBS K5-50-1 metaG | ecosystem: Host-associated > Plants > Roots >... | reverse complement strand
TCGAAGCTCGGCGCGGTCGGAAAGCTTGCGATGTCCGCGGATGCGGCGATCGCAGTGGCATTCGCGCTGAGAGCTGGCGCGCTCGCCGCGAGGTTCCGGGCGAAGTAGTCGCGTGCGACGTCAGCAGCGTCAACGGCAAGTCGCAGCGTGCCGGAATGAGCCAACTCGATCGGGTCCTGATCACCGACCGCGACGATCGTCGCGAGGTCTGCAGCCGCGCCGGCCCGTTGTGCGACTGCCCGCAGCGCACCCAGCTCAAGCACGCCGACGAGGACCACGAGCAGAAGCGGCAGCATCACGATCGTTGTCAAGGCCGCTGTCCCACCGTCATCGTGCGTCATTGGTTGACCTCACCGCGCGCGACCGCGGTCGATCGGACGGCGACAGTGGTCGTGAAGAGGAATGGGATCGCGACCAGCTCATCGGTGCGCAGCGACACGCGGACCGGTTCACGCCACGCGATGTTGGAGGGTTCGACCTCGACGATGACCCGGCCGGGTTCGATGCCAACGAGTAGCAACTGCTCTTGGATGTAGGAGCGAAGCTCAGGTCTGTCCCCGCCGAGCTCGCCCGCGTACCGAGCGGCTTGAAGTGCAACGCCGTCTTGAGCGAGCCATCGCTGTGTCAGCCAGCCGAACTCGAGAATGGCGAAGAGAAGCGGCACGAGGATCACCAACATGAGAGTCGTCTCCAGCGTCGCCATGCCGCGATCGTCGCTGCGCCAGTAACTCATCGGACGGTCTGTAACTGCGTGACGAGCGCCTGTAACCGAGTTACGAGCCCGTTGTTCCATGCGGAAACGCCGATGACCAAGGTGCCGAGGATGACGGCGGCCCCGATCACGTATTCGATCGTGGCGAGGCCAGACACCTCCGTAGCGAAGCGATAGAAAGACCGCATGCGAGACCTCCCGACGTGTGTCGTCGGGAGGCTCGCTTCAGTTCAACTCGTGCGCGATGACGTTCGGGACCGGTACGCCAGTACTACCTTCGGCCGAGGGCCTTCTCCGCCTTGCGCGCGTCCTTCACACCGAACGCGAGCGTGACGCCGCCGCGACCCGGCGCGAGCACGTACTCGGACGCGATGTTCACCTTCGCTTTGGCGAGCTTCGAGGTCACGCGCGCGAGGGCCCCGGGCTTGTCCTGGATGCGGACCTCGACCGCCTTGCGCTCGGTCGCGCGCAGTCCCGCCTTCTTGAGTGCGCGGCGCGTCTTCGCGGTGTCCTTGTCCTTCACGACGAACCCCACGGTTCCCTTGCCGGCGCTCGTCGAGGCCGACGTGCCCCAGAGGTTCACGCCGCCATCGGCGAGGGCTTGCGCCGCGGCAGCGAGCGAACCAGGTCGGTCCCTGAGCTTCACGATGAATTCAGTCGCCATGTACTTCCTCCCCGCTGAAGATTTGATGGATTGTGAAACTTGCGTCAACCCGATGGCGTGAATAGTGTGCGCCGCGGTGTCCGACGGAGGACGATCGGGGGAGGCGAGGGATCTCGCATACGACCGCGCATCAGCGCGGCGTCAGGCATTGGGCCGCATCCTCCGCCCGCGCGCGGACGCGATACAGGACAGCACACTCGGGCAGGCTTACCGCGCGACGAACTTCCTCGGTCTGGGGGCGGTGGGCGCCAAGCGCTGGGCGGCGATCAGCAGCCGCGGGCTGCCGAAGTTCCTCGATGCGCTCGAGGCCGATGACGCGGAACGCATTCGGCTGCTCGACCAGGCGGGCACGTTCATCACCGATCTCCGCGCGGCCGGCTTCAAACGCTTCGCGATCAAACCGCTGACGAGCCTCGGCTTCCGTCTGGCGCTGCGCGAGGTAGATGCGCACGCCGAGGCGGAGGGCTTCGACCCGGAGGAGCTCGCAGACGAGCTGCGCGTGTTCCAGCGCATCTTCGAGGCGCGGATCATCTACCGCAGCTGAGCCTTTGCGATCCGGGCAACGGCCCTCGTGGGTGAGGGCCGTGCGCTAGGGGTGGGGGTAAGAAAGCGGGAGGTGCTGCAGCCCGTTCTAAGCGCCGCCAGCGACGATGGACAGCCCCACCTTTGGGGAGCAATGGCAGGTAAACGCGCCTGCTAGCGCGCCTTCGCGATCCCATCGCGGATGACGTTCGCGTCCATGACTTCACCGCGCTCGACGTGCCGGATGACGCCCTGCCCGTCGATGAAGAACGTAACGGGCAGCCCGACCACGCCGTAGCGGCGCGTCGTCTGTCCGTCGAGGTCGAGGATCGGATCGAGGCGATCGAGTGCGAGCTGGTCGAAGAACGAGCGCGCACGCGCGCCGTCCTCCTGCAAGTCGACCGCGAGGAACACCGCGTCGGTCCCGCGCGCGACGCTGTTGAGCTCGGGCATCTCGCTGCGACACGGTTTGCACCACGTAGCCCAGAAGTTCATGACGACGACCTTGCCGCGCAGGCTCGCGAGCGTGCGCGTCGATCCGTCGGGTGCATTCCACTCGAAGTCCGGCGCCTGCGCGCCGATCCGTCCGGCCATGTTCGGCCCGTCCACCTGCCGGCGGATGACGCCGACCTGCGTCGGTCCGACGGCGAGCTGGTTCATCGGGAGGGACGGCCACACGAGCGCGACGAGCGAGGCGAGGGCGATCGCGCCGACGACGATCGCCGTTACAACGCGCGGCATGCGCGGGCGGTAGTTGAGGGTGACGTCTTCGGTCACATGAGTAGCGTACGTCGCGAGCACTCGTGGAACGGAAGGGCCGAGTCTCGGGGCTGACAGCCTCGAGTTGCTCGGCCCTTCCCTGTTAGTCATCGCGGGCTAGGTCGTTTCGGCTAGCTAACTCTCGCTAGTGACTCTGGTCTTTGGGCACCGTGACTGGTGCACTGCAGACGGAGACATTCCCCGCCACATCGTGGGCCTCGTAGGTGATCGCGTAAGTCCTCCCGGTGCTGAAGCGCTCCGACCGAAGCAGGCCGTCCCGATCATCTGTGCCGATCGTCCATTGCTGGATGTCGATCGGCCGGTCGTCATCGGAAAGGCCGGCGTCTTCTTGATCACTTGTCACCGAGCGGAGTGCGATGGTCGACAGTCCGACATCATCGCTCGCGCTCAGCTCGACGTGGACAGCGCGGACCCTGTGATCGGGTGGCCATAAGGCACTTGGGGTCGCGACGCATGTAATGGTCGGCGGAGTCGTGTCGACGATCCAGCTTCGGGTCGCCGGACTCGGATCGATATTGCCAGCCTGATCGGTGGCTCGGACGGCGAACGAGTGCGTGCCGTCCCCAAGGTTCGTGTATTCCTTCGGGCTCGTGCACGCTTGGAAGTCGCCGCCGTCAAAGCTGCATGCGAATGCCAGCGCTGTCGGCGGTGACACGTCATCGATGCCCCCGAAGGCGAAGATCGCAGTGGTCGACGTCGTGATGGAACCCATTTCAGGGCCGCTCACGATCGTGGTGTCGGGTGCAATGGAATCCGAGGCGAGCCTGACGGTGATCTGCTTGTCCGCCAGCAGTGCGCCGGCGTCGAAGCTCACGCTGGGCAGGCCGCTGCCAGCCGGTGCGGTCACCTGACCGCTGACGGCATTGGAGGGCAGCAGGATCAGTCGCGCGACTCCGGCGCTGTTGGTATGGATCGCATCGGCACCGGCGGCGCCACTGGCGATACCGCCGGGGAACAGCTCGAAGGTCGTTGCAGCGAATGGCACGTCAACGACCGCGTTGGGCACCGGGGCGCCCGCGGCGTTGACGACGGTGACGTCCAGGAAGACGTTCTGGACCGTCAGGTCCTGGACGCGGTCAGCGCTGAGGTCGAAAGACATCACGCTGAATTCGTAGCGGGTGGGTAGAGCTGCGGTACCACCTGGGTCGGACCGCAGCACGCGCAGCTGGTAGGTACCGGGCAGGACCGCGAGTGAGAACGCTCCACTCGCTGGCGTCAAGACGTGCTGCTCGGTCGTTGGTCCGATGAGCTGAACGTACTGGCCGGAGGCCGGTGTGCCGCTGCGGTCCCGGAGCACGCCGCTGAATGTCGAGACGGTGTTCGCTTTCGCGAGACCAGCTGGGAGCACGAGTGACGCGATGAACGTGGCGAGTATTACGAATGCGTACGCGACATGTTTGGTCATGAGCGTTCTTCCCCTTCTCGGGCCGCCTTGGCGGCCTCGGACGGAAGGTCGTCCCTGAGGCACCACCCAAACATCCGGGAAATCACTTACAGATGTACTTAGTTGGCCATTTAAGTACGTGCGAGGTCGTTGCTGAGGCATCGCTTTCTCCTATTCGTGTTGTCGGAAACAAAAGACCGTGGGTCTTGCCCACGGTCCAGTTCACGAACGGGAGAGTTAGTCCCTTAGGTCAACCTGAAAGTGGGCAAGCTCCGCCCTTGGTGCTCAAAACCACGGTCGGCCCGCCTCTGTGTCCCACGCACCGACAGAGGCTGGCCAGCGCCTGGCCCACCTGCGCTTTCAAAAGTCTTACCGCAAACATGCGGCGCCAAGTTAGTGCCGGAACCGCCGGTTCGTCAATGGTCGTTGCCGCGCTCCTCTCCGCTGATCGACTCCTGCGGAGCGCGTGATGCTCCGGTAGTCGCTTCGTAACTCTCGGCGCAGAACGCGTCCGCGGCGCGTATGCCATGGGAGACTTCCGACGATGCGCCGGTCCAACCCCTACCTCGACCTCTTCCGCCGCTATGTCGCGCCGCAGTGGCGCGGCACCGCGCTGCTCGCCGTTCTGCTCCTCGCGAGCATCGCCCTCGAGCTGGTCGGCCCCCAGCTGCTGCGAGCGTTCATCGACAGCGCGATCGGCGGCGCCGCGCTCGAGTCGCTTGCGACGATCGCGCTCGCGTACGTCGGCGTCGCGCTGGTCACACAGCTCCTGATCGCGGGCTCGCAGTACGTCGGCGAGTCGCTCGGCTGGTCCGCGACGAACGCGCTGCGCGCGGATCTCGCGCTCCACTGTCTCCAGCTCGACCTGTCGTTCCACAAGGCACGGACCGCCGGCGAGCTCATCGAGCGCATCGACGGCGACGTGACCGCGCTCGCGACCTTCTTCTCGCGCTTCACGGTCAAGGTCCTCGGCAATCTTCTGCTGCTCGTCGGCGTGCTCGTCGTCGTCGCGCGCGAGGACCTCCGCGCCGGGCTGGCCCTGACGATCTTCGCCGTCTTCGCGGTCCTCCTGATGGCCGGGCCACTGCGCAACATCGCCGTGAAGTACTGGGGACGCGTGCGCGAGGTGTCGGCGCAGATGTACGGCTTCCTCGTCGAACGCCTCGCCGGGACCGAGGACATCCGCTCCAGCGGCGCGGAGACGCATGTCATGGCCGGGCTCGCGTGGCACCACCGCGCGTGGCTCAAGTCGCGGCGGGAAGCGGTGTACGCCTGGACGGTCCTCTTGTCGACGACGACCCTCATGTTCGCCGTCGGGAACGCCGTCGCGTTCGGGGTCGGCGCGTATCTCTGGACCCTGGGCGTCATCACGATCGGCACCGTCTACCTGATCTTCCATTACACCAACATGCTTCGTCACCCGATCGAGCAGCTGCGCCGCGAGCTCGAGGACATGCAGAAGGCCGTGGCGAGCGTCGGTCGGATCACCGAGCTCCTCGACACCGAGACGCGCCTGCCCGAGGGCCGTGGCGCGCCGATCCCCGCGGGTCCGCTCGCGGTCGAGCTCGACCGCGTGTCGTTCGCATACGAGAGCGCCTCTGACGAGGACGACCTCGTCCTGCGCGACATCTCGATCCGCCTCGCGCCGGGTGAGGTCCTCGGCGTCCTTGGGCGCACCGGCAGCGGGAAGACGACGCTCGCGCGCCTGCTGCTCCGTTTCTACGACCCGACGTCCGGCTCGATCCGACTAGGCGGCGTGGACCTGCGCGATGCGCGGCTCGGCGACGTGCGGACACGCGCGACGCTGGTGAGCCAGGACGTCCAGCTGTTCCACGCGCGCGTGCGCGAGAACATCACGTTCTTCGACCCGAGCGTCGACGACGAGCGCATCACCGCCGTGCTCGATCGCATCGGGCTTGGTGCTTGGCTGCGCGCGCTCCCGCGCGATGGCGGCGATGGCGCGCTAGACACGCAGATGCTTGCCGGCGGTCTCTCCGCAGGCGAAGCGCAGCTGCTCGCGTTCGCACGCGTGTTCCTGCGCGATCCCGGTCTGGTGATCCTCGACGAGGCGTCGTCGCGCCTCGACTCGGCGACGGAGCGGCACATCGAGCGCGCGATCGATGCGCTGCTTGCCGATCGCACCGGGATCGTCATCGCGCATCGCCTCGCGACGCTTCAGCGGTGCGACCGCATCCTCATCCTCGAGGAGGGGCGCATCGTCGAACAGGGGCCGCGCGCCGCGCTGGCGCAGGATCAGACGTCGCGTTTCTCCGAGCTGCTGCGGACCGGCCTCGAGCAGGTGCTGGCGTGAGCTCACAGACGCTTGGCACCGGACGCTTCCTCTGGCGCATGGCGATGTTCCGGCCGTGGATCTACATCGGCGACAACGTCCTGTGGACCGCCGTGTACTGCGCGCGCCTGCTGCCGGGACTCGTCGCGCAGCAGGCGTTCGACGCCCTGCAGCGCGGGGCCGTCGACCCACCGGCGATCGCCTGGCTCGCGGCCGCGTTCGTCGGCTGCGGTATCGCGGGCGCGGTCGCGGAGACCGCGGGGACGACGTTCGACCTGTTGTTCCGCTTCAGCATCAGCGCGGTCCTGCAGCGGAACATGCTCGCGGAGATCCTGCGACGGCCCGGCGCGCGCGCGCTCGACCGCTCTCCCGGTGAGGCACTAAGCGTCTTCCGCGACGACGTGCAGCACGCGGAGAACGGCACCGACTGGACCGTCGACATGATCAGCAACACGGTCTTCGCGGCCGCGGCGATGTGGATCCTCATCAGCGTGAACGCGACGATCACGATCTTCGTCTTCCTGCCACTTCTCGCGATCGTCGCGGTGGCGCAGGTCGCTACCCGCCGTCTTCAACAGTCTCGCGCCGCGAGCCAGGTCGCGACGAGCCGCGTGACCGGCGCGCTCGGTGAGATCTTCGGCGCCGTCCAGGCGGTGCAGATCGCGCGCGCTGAGCGCGGTGTCGTCGACCACTTTCATCGACTGAGCGAGCAGCGCCGGCTAGCCGTGCTGCGCGAGCAGAAGATCTCGCTCCTCACCGGCTCGGTCTACTGGAACACCGTGTCCCTCGGCACGGGGCTCATCCTGCTGCTCGGCGCGCAAGCGATGCGCGACGGCACGTTCACGGTTGGCGACTTCGCGCTCTTCGTGTCGTATCTCACCTTCGTCACCGAGTTCAGCAACTTTCTCGGGCTCTTCCTCACGCAGTACAAGCAGCTCGGCGTGTCGGTGGCCCGCATGCTCGCCCTCATGCGCGCCGGCAGCGCGACGAACGTGCCGGCCGCGGCCCTCGTCGTGAGCACACCGCTCGATCTGAAAGAGCCCTTGCATCTGACAGAGCCCGCGCATGGCGGGCCGCCCGCGGTCAGATCGGACGCTGTTGCGATCGAGAAGCTGCGGCAACTCGAGGCCGTCGGACTGACGTATCACTTCGGCCGCGCGACAGGTGACGGCGCGGGCATCGACGACATCTCGATCACGGTGCGGCGCGGCGAGTTCACCGTCGTCACCGGGCGCGTCGGCGCGGGCAAGACGACACTGCTCCGCGTCCTGCTCGGCCTGTTACCGCACGACAGCGGCGAGATCCGCTGGAACGGCGAACTCGTCGACGACCCCGCGACGTTCTTCGTGCCGCCGCGCTGCGCGTACGTACCGCAGGTGCCGCGGCTCTTCAGCGACCCGCTGAAGGCGAACATCCTGCTCGGGCTCGACGCTGACGAAGCCGCCATCGGCACGGCGCTCCGCGCCGCGGTGCTTGAACAGGACGTCGCGAGCCTCACACATGGCATCGACACGCTGGTCGGCTCGCGTGGCGTGCGGCTCTCCGGCGGTCAGGTGCAGCGCGCGGCCGCCGCGCGCGCGTTCGTGCGGCGCGCCGAGCTGCTCGTCGTCGACGATCTCTCGAGCGCGCTCGACGTGGAGACGGAGCGCACGCTGTGGGAGCGCCTGCTCGACGGTCCCGAGTCCAGCGACCGCGCGGCGACGATCCTCGCGGTATCGCACCGCCGGCCCGCGCTGCGCCGGGCGGACCGGATCATCGTGTTAAAGGACGGGCGTCTCGAGGATGAGGGGACGCTCGACAAGCTGCTCACCCGCTCGGACGAGATGCGCCGGCTCTGGGAGCACGAGAACCACCCGGCCGAGGAGTCCCTTTAGCGTTTCGGCAGCGGCAACCGCGGGAACGCGTAGAAGAGCGCAGTGAGGCCGTAGATCACGAGGCTCGCGATCGGCGCGACGAACGCGAGCGCAATGCCCAGGGTGTAAGCACCAAGACCGATCGGGAACAGTCGCCCCTCGGCACGGATACGGCGCGCGGCCGCGTGGTCGCCGACCAGGCGGTGATCGTGCGTTGCGTAGAGAAAGATCCCGGTGAAGGCGAGCGCGATCAGCACCGCGCCTAGCCCGTACACGACGAGCGCCGCCGTCGCGCCGTGCTCGGAAAGGATGTACTCGTCGACCAGCGCGGTCGGGAACGGAACGATCCCGACGGCGATCAACAACAGGAGGTTGAGGTAGAGGAACCGCCGGTCGACCCGCGTGCAGTGCTCCAGCAGCGTGTGGTGGTTCACCCAAATGATCCCGATCGTCAGAAAGCTCACGAGGTACGCGGCATACGCCGGCCACAGGCGGAGCAGTGCACCGACAAGGTCGGTCGAGTCGGGCGGTACGCGTAGCTCCAGCACCAAGAGCGTCGCGGCGATGGCGAACACGCCATCACTGAAGGCTTCGAGACGGGTCGTGCGCACGGCGACAGTGTGCCGAACAATGTGCGCCGTCGCATCGAGAAGATCCACGGGGGAGGCAAACAGATGCCGGGTGCAAAGCCGCGCTTCATCGACCCACCGCAGCTCTTCCGCTCACCGCGCTACACCAACGTCGTCGTCGCGAACGGGTTCGCGTTCATCGCTGGGCAGACGGCGTTCGACGCTCAAGGCAACGTCGTCGGCGTCGGCGACTTCCGCGTGCAGGCGGAGCAGACGTATCGCAACCTCAAGGTGACGCTCGATGCCGTCGGCGCGGGCCCGGAGGACATCGTCAAGGTGACCAACTACGTTCTCGATCGCGCGAACCTACCGCTGCTCGTCGAGGCGCGGCGCGCGATCCTCGGCGACCTCCGCCCGGCGAGCACCGCGGTCATCGCGGGTCTCGCGCGCGAGGAGCTGCTCGTCGAGGTCGACGCGATCGTTGCGCTGCCGACCGTGTGAAGATCGTCATCCCCAGGGAAGTCTTCGCTCTCACTCTCGGCGCGCCAATCAGGTCGAGTCCGTAAGCGGTATCACTCCCGCCGGTGTTTGCTCAAGGCGAACGCTTTCTTGACTCACGAGCGAGGTGGGTGCAAATTGTCGCCCGACCGGGCACACGGACGTGCGGCAGATCGACTGGTCGCCCGCCATGTCACCGGCGATGGGGAGGGAACCGTGCGCACTCGACTGCCGTTGAGACGGCGATTGCTCGCTGCTGCCATCGCAACGATCTTGGCCTTTCCGATCACCGGCTTGCCGACGGTCGAGGCCACGTCCGGAGCTAGTCCCTACGACGTTCCCAACGTGGTGGACACGAACCCTGCTTTGAACATCGTCGAGACCGACATCACGGCGGACGAGACCACCGTCAATATCGGCGGCGGCGTCACCGCCCACGCCTTTACGTACAACGGGACGATCCCCGGTCCAACGTTCCGTCTGACCGTGGGCCAGCGCGTCATCGTCCACTTCCACAATCAGCTGGCCGAGCAGACGGGCATCCACTGGCACGGCATCGAGCTGCAGAATCCCAGCGACGGCACTCCACTCACGCAGAACCAAGTCCCGGCTGGCGGCACGTTCACGTACGACTTCGTCGTGACCCGGCCGGGCGTCTACTGGTATCACCCGCACCACGAGTTCTCGACCAATCAGGTCTTCAAGGGTCTGTACGGCGCGATCATCATCACTGACCCGAACGAGGCGGCCCTCATCGCCGCTGGGCGCCTACCAACAGCCGCGAACACCCGCGTCCTCGCTCTTGGCGACATGACCGTCTGCAAGGCAGCCGGCAGCAACGACACCTACACATACGACCCCGGTGAGACCGACGCGACGTTCGATCCGTCGTTGCCGTGGGCGGGCGGCGCGCCGCTCCTCAAACAAGCCGGTTCAAATCCCGTCGACCTGTGCGAGTCGCCGTTCGACAACGACGGCAATCCTCTGGGCGGACCACTCGCCGCAGGCGACGTCCCGAACGTACAGAAACACACGGGTCGCCTGAACGAAGGACAGACCGTGCTCACGAACGGCGTCAACGTTGGTGGTCGCGCGGGCACGCCGAGCGCCCCGGGCGCTCTCGATGCCGGCGCGTCGTCGCTCAACGTGCAGCCGGGTCAGGGCCTACGACTCCGGATCGGCAACACGGCCACCACACGCTTCTTCCGCCTTCACCTGACCAACAACACCGGGGGCGATGTTCCTCTCTACCGGGTCGGTGGCGAGGGCGGGCTCCTCGACCAGGTCGAGCTCGACGGCACGCCGGCGGGCGGTTTCGTGTTCGACTACCCCGAGGGCCAGATCCTCCTCGACCCCGGCGACCGCACCGACATCGTCATCGCATTCCCGACGACGGCGTCCGGTGTCTGGACGCTGTGGACCGAGGACTTCCGACGCACCGGCGGCGGCGACGGCCAGGCAGGCTGGCCGCGCATCGCGACGGTCCCCGTGGCGCATTTCAATGTGACCGGATCGCCGCTCGCCACTCCGTACTCCATCTCAGAGGGGATGGGCCTGCGATCCTTCACCGGCCATCCCACCGAAGTGCTGCCCTCCGCGACCGGTCACCTGCTCGACCCGGCGAACTTCCCGACACCGCAGGATGGAAGCCCCGTCGAGGACATTCAGATCACCGCGAACGGCGCATTCCCGTCGATCGACGGCGTGCAAGGCGGACATGACTTCACGATCGACTACACGGAGCAGGTGCACCTTGACTCGTCACGCTGGGCCGCCCTCGGTGACGTGCTGCAGCTGACCGTCACGAATACGACCGACTCCGACCACCCGTTCCACCTCCACGGGTTCTCGATCCAGCCGCTGACGCTGACCAACTGCCTGACCTTCGAGGGCGTCGCGAGTCCCGACTACACCTACCCGCATGAGTTCATGGACAACATCGACATCCCCGGCAACTGCATGCTGACGCTGAGGGTCCGGATCGACGATCGGTTCTTCCCGGACGGCACCCCCGGCGCAGGGGTGGGCCGATGGATGTTCCACTGCCACATCTTCTTCCACCACCACCAGGGCATGGTGTCCGAGATGAACGTCGTTCGGCCCGTCGCGATCACGAACGTCGCGCCTCCCGGACTTGTGTACCCAGTCAACACCAACGTCACGGTCACGACGAGCACGTTCGACGGCCTGACCCCGACGTACAGCTGGGATGACGGCGGCGCGAACAGCCTCGGAGCGCCGACCGGGAGCCCCGACGAATACACCTCGTCCCGCACCTTCACGACGGCCGGCGTATACACCGTCACCGCGAGCGTGACGCTCGACGGCGTGGTCTACTCCGATAGCCGGCTGATCGTCATCTTCGACCCGAGCGCCGGATTCGTCACCGGCGGCGGCAGCATCGCGTCGCCGGCCGGCGCGTACCGCGCCGACCTCGCGCTGAGCGGCAACGCCACGTTCGGATTCGTATCGCGGTACAAGAAGGGTGCCAACGTGCCGGACGGGCAGACCGAGTTCAAGTTCCACGTCGCAAACTTCAACTTCAACTCGACCAGCTACGAGTGGCTCGTCGTCGCCGGCCGGAAGGCTCAGTACAAGGGCACCGGCACGATCAACGGAGCAGGCAACTACGGCTTCCTGCTCACCGCAACGGACGGCGATCTCAAGAACGGCGGTGACGGGATCGACAAGTTCCGCATCAAGATCTGGAACATGAACGCGGGTGACGCCATCGTCTACGACAACGCGTTCGGCGCCTCAGAGGATATCGACAGCGCGAATCCGCAGGCCCTCACCGGCGGGAGCATCGTCATCCACAACTAGCGGAAGGCGAACCTTCGCAAGCGGACGCCGGTCGGTCGCATCGAGCGACCGGCCGGCGTCCGGCGTTACGGCTGACCTACGACGGTGGGTTTCGCGGGCAGGACGAGATCCGTGTCCGGGACGATCATCGAAAGGCTCGTCGCCTCGATCGACCACTCGCGGTCCTGCGCGCTGAACCGCGAACGGAGCGGGATGCCCTGCAGGCTGTAGCAGAACTGTCCCTCGACGCCCTCGCTCGAGCTGGCGAGCGGACGCACGTCGTAACAGTGCGCGTGGGACCCAGCGATGTGGAGCTGCTCGACAACGACGCCGCTGAACAGATCTGGATGGGCGGTGAGCGACTCCTGGTAGAACGCCGCCGGATTCTGCTGCTGGAAGCTCCCGATGCCCGGCATGGCGACGCAGGTCGTCTGCGCTCTCACGCCAGAGCACATGAAGGCCCCGTCGAGAAGGGCGAACAGCGACAGGCGGCTGCTCTTCCCATCCACGGTGGTCATGACGTCGAAACGGGCTCTTCCTTGCTTCAGATACCACGTCTGCTCGCCGGAGAGGCTGTCGCTCCGGCCCGTCGCGGTGAATCGGTAGTGGACCTTGTACTCGACGAACTTCGAGACAAGGAGGATCTCGTTGAAGGGCGGAGAGGGCTCGGTGTATGGCGAGGGCGACACAGGACTCACCGTCGTCACGCCCCCGCACGAGCCTGACAGCACCAACAGCAGCGCCATGGCCGTGCGCGCTCCCCTCCGCACGCACGCGACTCTACGGCATTGAGCGATAAGGGTGGACCTTCTTCACGCTGGCTATACGAACGTATAGGTTCGAGTACGACCGATGAAGATCGTCATCCCCGGCGGCTCCGGTCACGTCGGAACGCTCCTCGCACGCGCCCTGACGTCTGGCGGGCACGAGGTGGTCGTACTGAGCCGTGAGCCGCGGGCAGCTCCGTGGCGCATCGCGGAGTGGGACGGCAGGACCGTGGGTGAATGGTCCCAGGAGATCGACGGCGCCGACGTCGTGATCAACATGGCCGGCCGCAGCGTGAACTGCCGGTACACGCCGGCGCACCGCGCCGAGATCATGGACTCACGGGTCGAGTCGACGCGTGCGGTGGGTATCGCGATCGCGCGCAGCAAGAAGCCGCCACGCGTCTGGCTCCAGGCGAGCACGGCGACGATCTACGCGCACCGGTACGACGCGGCGAACGACGAGGCGACCGGGATCATCGGCGGGTCGGAGCCGAACGCACCGGAAACATGGCGATTCAGCATCGATGTGGTGCGTGCCTGGGAGGCCGCCCTCGACGAAGCGAACGTCCCCAATACGCGAAAAGTGGCTCTCCGCTCCGCGGTGATCATGAGTCCCGAGGACGGCGGTCCTTTTGCGACGCTCATGCAGCTGGTCAGTCTCGGGCTCGGCGGACGCGCCGCCGATGGGCGCCAATACGTGTCATGGATCCATGACTCGGACTTCGTGCGCGCACTTCTCTGGATCATCGCGCACGACAAGCTTGCGGGAGTCATCAACGTCTCCTCCCCCAACCCGCTTCCGCAGGAGGACTTCATGCGCGCGCTGCGGAAGGCGGCGGGCGCGCGTGTTGGACTCCCCGCGCTGGGATGGATGCTCGAGATCGGCGCCGTCGTCATGGGAACGGAGACCGAGCTCATCCTGAAGAGCCGCCGGGTCGTTCCGGCTCGACTCCTCGGGAGCGGATTCGTCTTTACGCACCCGAACTGGCCCGACGCTGCCCTCGACCTCGTTCGTCGCTTATCACATTAGGAACGTCGCGAAGTGACCGGGCGTAGATACGGCGGCAACATCTGGCGCCTCTTCACCGTCCAGGCGCTGATCATGTTCATCCTCTGGGTCCCGATCTGGGTCGTCTTCCTCCAGCGGAAGGGACTCAACCTCACTGAGATCGGTCTGCTCGAGGCCGGCGCCTGGACGCTCACCGCGGCACTCGAGGTGCCGACGGGTGCGATCGCTGACCGCTGGGGTCGAAAGGCCTCGATGGCGATCGGCGCGTTCGCGTACGCGATGGCGATGTTCCTCATCCTCGCCGACGCGCTCTCGCCGCTGTTCCTTTTGGGTTACGCGCTCTGGAACTCATCGTCGGCGTTCGTGAGCGGCGCGGACTCGGCTCTGCTGTACGACAGCCTTCGTGCCGACGGACGCGCGTCCGAGGCCGCGAAGCAGACGGGCCGGTACACCGCGATCCAGCAGGGCTCGCAAGGCATCGCGTCGCTCGTGGGCGCCGCGCTCGCGACCGTCGACATCACGCTCTGTTTCACGCTGTGCGGCATCGGCGCGCTCGTGGCGAGCGCTCTCGCGCTGACGATGAAGGAGCCACCGCACACCGACGAAGAGGGCGAGGTGCGCCTTGGTTATTGGAAGAACCTTCAGACGGCCATCGGGATCGCCGCGCGTAGGCCGATCGTGCGGGCGCTGCTGCTGCTGAGCGCGATGATCCTCGTCGTCCCGCTCGTCGTGTACTACGCGCTGTTGCAGCCGTACGCACTGTTCGTGGGCCTGCCGATCGCATCGCTCGGCGTCGTCGTCGTGGGCGTGCAGCTCACCAACGTCGTCGCATCGTGGCTCGCGCACCGGACACAGGGACGATTCGCGCTCACGGATGTCGTGACGGTGGGCGTCGTCGTGCTGATCGTCGCGAGCGCTGGGCTCGCTCTCCTCCCCTCGATACCAACGGTCGCTCTGATGCTCGCGGTCGCGCTCGTGCCCGCGCTCTGCGCACCGCTCCTGACAGCGCGAATCAACGACCTGATCCCAAGCGCGCAGCGCGCGACGATCCTGTCGCTGAGCGCGCTGCTGTTCGAGCTCGGCCTCGCCGTCGCGATGCCGCTGCTCCTGGCCTCGGCCGACCGCTTCGGCGCGCCGGCGGCGATCGGTGTCGCGACGGCTGCGCTCGCTCTCACCGTGCTGCCGTTCCTGTTCATCTGGCGGACGTCCGAACAGCCGGCGCCTGGCGCCACGGGTAGTTAGAGGAAGTTGAAAAGCTGCGGGAGCCGCGCGAACTGGCCGGACACGAGGACGAGCCCCATCACGATCACGAGCGTGCCGCCAGCGAGATTCAGCACACGGATCCCGCGGGCGAGGGCGCGCGTCACGCGGCGAGTGCCACCGATGCCCGCGGCGATGATGAGGAACGGCACGCCCAGACCGAGTGCGTACGCGAGGAGTAGCACCGCACCCGATGCGAGGTCCTCGTTGAGGAGCAGGTCGAGGATCAGCGCGAGATACGGACCGACGCACGGCGTGAACCCGACGCCGAACGCGAGCCCGATGAGGAACGAGCGCGGTAGTCCGGTCGTGTTGCCCTCCAGCCGGAGATCGAGCTCGCGCATGAGGAACGGGATCGTGATGAGACCGACCATGTGCATGCCGAGCACGATGAGCAGGAGACCGCCCAGGCGCTGCAGCCAATAGACGAGCTCACCCGCGAGCGCTCCGACCAGCGCGATCGCGACCCACAGCAGCGTGAACACGACGCTGAAGCCGATGACGAACGCGAGCGCGTGCGCGACGGTGCGCGTCCGCTGCGTTCCCGCGAGCGCGGCTTCTCCCGCCATGTTCACAAGGAATGCCGGTACGAGCGGCAGGACACACGGCGAGAGGAACGAGAGGATGCCCGCGCCGAACGCGATCACAACGTTCATCGATGGCTAGCGTATCTTCGCGCGAAGACCGGTCCGGGGAGAAAGCATGGCAACTGCGAAGGCGAAGGCCAGTGGTGACGGGACCAAGGCGAAGCCGTGGAAGCTCAAGACGCCACCCGGCACATCCGACTATCAGATGTATCGCGCGGAGGACGCCGATCCGCCCGCGATCGTCTGCGTGGTGGGGACGACAGAGCTGCGCTACCACTTGAGCGCGATCGAAGACCTTCACGCGATGCTGAAGAAGCACGGCGACTGGATGCTCCTCGGCAGCGCCGACGAGCAGAAGCCCGCGGCGGAGGGCACCGTCGAGGCCTGGGGACGTTCGCCGAAGAATCCGGTGAAGGGCTGGTACGGGCTGAAGAAGGGACTGCGCGGCCGCTTCGGCATGTACATGCCGCCCCTTCTCGAGGCTCTGGGACTCGCTGAGGTCACTCACGACGCGAAGAACAACCGGATGAGGGCCATCTAGCGGTCGCAGGGTCGCGCTTTGGTCTCGCTCTGTTCAGCAGGGCTACCCTTTAGTAGCCCCCTGGCGCAGCATTCCCGCCCTCGAACCAGTGGGTGGAGACGGGATGAGCCAGACCGCGGATAGAAGCAGCCAGGATGTGCCGCTGAGAGGCGGACCGGTCAGCCCGCGGCGCCTCTTGGGGGCGCTGCGCGAGGTCACGCTCGCGGCGATGCATGCGCACACGCCGACGGAGGTCGCGCTCGTTGCCGCGACGCAGGTCTGTCAGCTCATGGAGTGCGACGAGGCGGTCGTGCGCTGGTGGAACGCGGAGCGCGCGAGCCTCGAGCTGCTCGCCGACACGCGACCCGACCGCACCGGGCGGGCTGGTGACCTCGCGAGCGGCGAAGGCGCGGTCGGCCTGGCGTTCTCGACGGCCGCGCCGGTCATCGTCGAGGACTACGCGCACTGGGAGCATCGCGTGTCTTCCTCCATCGCCGTCGGCAGCGGCGTGGCGGTACCTCTCGTGATCCAGGACTCCCCAGCCGGAGCCATCGCGATCTACTCACGCGAGTCGCGCAGCTACAAGGAGACCGACGTCCAGCTGCTGGCGCTGTTCGCGGATCAGGTGGCTCCGGTGTTCGAGGCGGCGCTTCTGCGCATCGCCTCGCAGCGTGCGACTCGCCGCGCGGACGCGACCGACCGCCAGCTCCGCGACATGCTCGATGCGGCGCTCGACGCGCACATCGTGATGGACTCCGAGGGCCGCATCACGCGATGGAACGCCCAGGCCGAGGCGATGTTCGGTTGGCGCCATGACGAGATCGTGGGCAAGGAGCTCGCGGCGACGCTCGTTCCGCCTGAGTTCCGCGACGCCCACCGTAAGGGACTCGCGCACTATCTGAAGACCGGCGATGGCCCGATCCTCCGTCGACGCGTCGAGGTCGAGGCCATCAGGAAGAACGGCATCTCCTTCCCTGTCGAGATAACCGTCGCGCCGATCGGCACGACCGAAGGGCCGGCGTTCAGCGCGTTCCTCCGCGACATCAGCGAGCGGCGCCAGGTCGAGCAGCAGCTCCGGCGTCTCGCGATGCACGACGCCCTCACCGGCCTGCCGAACCGTCTGCTCCTGTATGACCGCGCGGAGCAGTCCTTCGCGAACGCGCAGCGCACGAAGTCGGCGGTCGCCCTGCTCCTGATGGACCTCGACGGCTTCAAGGACATCAACGACGCATACGGACATCACGTCGGCGACATCCTTCTGCAGGAGGTGTCGGTGCGCCTGCGCGAGGGCCTGCGCGGGTCCGACACTGTGGCGCGCCTCGGCGGTGACGAGTTCGCGGTGCTCTTGCCAGACACGGACGTTGCGGGCGCGTTCGCCGCTGCGAAGACGCTGCGCACATCGCTGGAGGCTCCGCTGACGATCGAGGGCGTGCGGATGCCGGTCGGGTCGAGCATCGGTATCGCTCTCTTTCCTGCGCACGGCGACGATCCGCTGACGCTGCTGCGGCGCGCGGACATCGCGATGTATGTCGCGAAGCGCCGTGGCACGGGCGTCGCGCTCTACGAGGAAGGCAGCGATCTCGAGGGCGCTGCTCGCCTTGGCCTCGCATCGGACCTGCGCGAGGCGCTCGATCGCGGCGACCTGCACCTTCATTACCAGCCCGTGATCGATCTGGCGACGAATCGCGTCTGCATGATGGAGGCGCTCGCGCGCTGGGATCATCCGCGGCTCGGGCTCGTCTCGCCGACCGAGTTCATCCCATTGGCGGAGCGCTCCGGAGTCATGCCGCAGCTTTCGACGTGGGCGCTCAAGACCGCGCTGGAGAAAGCGCGCCAGTGGCAGACGCGAGGGATCGCGATCGCGGTCAACATGGCCGTCTCCGACTTGTCCGATACCACGTTTCCCGATCGCGTCCGTGCTGCCGTGGAAGAGGCCGGCGTGGCGCCCGCGGTGCTGCACCTCGAGGTCACGGAGAGCGGTGTGATGAGCGAGCCCGAGCGGATCCTCACCTGTCTCGAGCGCCTGCGCGATATCGGCGTGCAGTTGGCGATCGACGACTTCGGTACCGGATCGTCCTCGCTCGCATATCTGCATCGCCTGCCGATCCAGGCTTGCAAGATCGACCGTTCGTTCATCCGCCGCCTCACGTCGCAGGCATCGAGCGTCGCGATCGTGCGGGCCACGATCGAGCTGGCGCACGCACTCGAGCTCCGCGTTATTGCCGAAGGCGTCGAGGACGTTGAGACGCTCGAGGTCCTGCGAGGCATGGGGTGCGATCTCGCCCAGGGCTACTACATCTCCGAACCGATCCCCGACCATGCCACCGAGGCTTGGATGGCGGGTTCATCCTGGGCGGGTGCCGGCACGTAATCGAGCGGCTTCGCCGCTCTCATCTGCTTGGCGTGTGCGCTTCGCGCACGCCGCAGTAAAGAGTCTTGCGCTTCTTGTTCTGGCGGCGTCCTGTGGCGGCGCGGCACCGAGCCAGCCAGCGCCCACCGCAGCGGCAACGAGCGCTCCGGCCGCGGCGACGACCAGTCCAACGCCCGCGCCAACCGCGTCACCAACGCCGACCGCGGCCGTCGCGACGATCGAGATGGGTGACAACTTCTTCGAGCCGGCGCAGCTCACGGTGAAGGTCGGTACGACAGTCACGTGGAAGGTCGTCGGTCAGTCGACGCATGACCTAGCGGCGCGGGATGGCTCGTTCGCCAACCGCACGATGACCTTCGGACAGACCCTTTCGTTCACGTTCACCAAAGCGGGCCGCTACCCGTATGTGTGCATGCAGCACGAGGGCGACGGGATGGTCGGCGAGGTGACGGTCATCGACTAGCGGGCATGGCACCACGCCTGCATAGCGCTGAGTGACATGGCTGCTCAGGGGAGCCGGGCGAGGACCGCACTGATCGAGCGCGTCTGCGACGCCCATCGAGACCGCGACCCCGAGGGTCCGCTGGTGACCACGGTCGATGGTGTGTGGGCGTTCTGCGCCGGGTTCGGCGCCTCGGATCACAACTGGCGCGTGATCGAGCCGGTGACCCGGCAGCGGCTCGAAGCGGAGCTCATGACGCGCGAGGCCGATGCGTTAGGGGGCTAGCACCCATATCTGCAGGGTGTGGAATGTGACCTTTAGGCCATGTCGCTGGGCCCACAGAGGTCCACGCTGTAGTCATGACGACCTTCTTGATAACGCCACTATCCGTGACGAGAAGCCTCTTTCTCGCGGGTCTGGCCGAGTGCTCGACGTGCGGATCGCCTGTGCGGCCGAGCGCGATGACGAGCGCCTTCGTGCGCCGGTTCCTGCCTTCATCCGCGAAGGCGTTTTGCACGTTCTGCAGCACGACAACGGACTACCACCTGGAGCCACGCCGGGTCGTGACCACGACCACGTCCGCTGACCCGACCCCTTAGCCGATCGCCTCCGCAAGATCCTCGATGAGGTCGTGAACGGTCTCGATACCGACCGACAAGCGGACCAGACCGGCAGGCGGCGCAAGCTTCGTCCCGCGAACGGAACCGTGGGTCATCGCCAGCGGGACCTCGATCAGCGACTCGACGCCCCCGAGCGACTCCGCAAGCGCGAAGATCTTCGTCCGCGCCGCCATTCGCTTCGCGGCGGCCTCGCCAGCCTTGAGCTCGAACGACAGCATCCCGCCGAACGCGCGCATCTGCCGCCTCGCGACGTCATGCTGCGGGTGCGCGCGAAGCCCCGGGTAGTTCACGCTCTCCACTTTGGGGTGCTCGCTCAGCCACTCTGCGACCGCCTGACCATTCGCGGAATGCCGTTCCATGCGCACGCCGAGCGTCTTCGCGCCGCGGAGGACGAGCCAAGCGTCGAGCGGACCGGGCACTCCACCGACGGCGTTCTGCAGGAACGCGAGCCGCTGCCGCAGCTCGGGATCGTTGCCGATGATCGCGCCGCCGACCACATCTGAGTGCCCACCGATGTACTTCGTCGTCGAATGGAGGACAAGGTCCGCCCCGTGCGCGAGCGGATTCTGCAGATACGGGCTCGCGAAGGTGTTGTCGACGGCCGCGAGCGCCTTTCCTTTGTGCGCGATCTCGGCGAGGGCGCGGATGTCGAGCACCTTGAGCATCGGGTTGGTCGGCGACTCGATCCACACCAAACGGGTGTTCTTGCGCAGCGCCTTACGCACTCCGCCGAGGCTGCGCATGTCGACCGCCGTCGTGGCGATGCCGAGCTGCTCGAAGACGCGCACGAAGAGCCGGTAGGTCCCGCCGTACACATCGTCGCCCATGACGACGTGGTCGCCGGCCTTGAGGAGATGCGCGATCGCGTCTGTCGCCGCCATGCCCGAGCCGAACGCGAGAGCCCAGCGCCCGTCCTCAAGCGCGGCGAGACATGTCTCGAGCGCTGTGCGGGTCGGATTCCCGGTCCGGGCGTACTCGTAGCCCTTGTTCTTCCCGACCGCAACCTGCGCGAAGGTCGACGTCTGGAAGATCGGCACGGTGACCGCGCCGGTGAGCCCCTCGGGCTCCTGGCCGGCGTGGATGGCGAGGGTGTCAAAACCGGGCTTGCGCTTCCGCGTCGGCACGCGATTCAGTATGCGGCGTAGCGTGTGCCTGTGAGTGACGGGGACAACCGACGTCGGCGCGTGCTCGTCGTCGAAGACGACAGCGATATCGCGTCGCTGCTCTCAGAGATCCTGGAGAACGAGGGCTACGCCGCGGTCGCTGTGAGCGACAACGACGATCTCAGGAGTCAGCTTGACCCGCGACCGGATCTCATCGTGCTCGACCTGCGTCTCACCCGTGGCAGCGCGGACCAGATCCTCCAGTCGGTGCGCGCTCGCGGCATGGGAGACGTGCCGGTGGTCCTGCTGAGCGCGGCCGGCGACCTCCCCGAGCGCGCCAAAGAGCTGGCTGTCAGCGCATACCTCGCGAAGCCGTTCGAGCTCGAGGAGCTGCTCGTCGTCGTGCGCAAGTTCCTTTAAAGGCGCCGCTCGTTAGCTCGCCGTTACAAGCGGTGGCGGGATGCACGCGACTGACGCGAGCGATGACAAATGGCGCGCCGCTTGCTTCGTCATCGGACGTGATCATCGGTCGCCCGCGCGAAACCGAGGCGGTCGCGTCGTTACCAACGCGGCACGGCGAGCTCCAGATCCACGTCTTCCGTCTCGGTGACACCACCGAGGTCATCGCCCTCGTACATGGTGACGTCTCCGGGGACGAACCCGTCCTCGTGCGTCTCCATTCCGAGTGCCTCACCGGAGAGGCGCTTGGCTCTCTTCGCTGCGACTGCGGTGAGCAGCTCGAAGCCGGACTCGACCAGGTGGGACGCGCCGAGCGTGGCGTGCTCCTTTATCTGCGCCACGAGGGACGAGGCATCGGACTGTTCGACAAGATCCGCGCGTACGCGCTCCAGGACGGCGGTCTGGACACCGTCGACGCGAACGTAGCGCTCGGTCTGCCGATCGATGGCCGCGACTACGCAGCCGCCGCCGAGGTGCTCCGGAGGCTCGGCGTCCGGCGCGCGAGGGTCATGACGAACAATCCCGCGAAGCTCGAGGCCCTAGAAGAACACGGGGTCGAGGTCGTCGAGCGCGTGCCGATCGAAGCGCTCCCCAACCCCGTGAACCTCACGTACTTGCGCACCAAGATGAACCGAATGGGCCATTTGCTCGATGGCCCATCGTTCATGTCGTCGGCCCCGAGCAAGAACGGACACCATGCGCGGCCGGCCGTGACGGTCCACTACGCGCAGACGATCGACGGTCGCATCGCAGCGCGCAACGGTGACGCGCACTGGGTCAGCGGCGAGTCATCGCTGCAGCTGGCGCACGAGCTTCGCGCATCCCATGACGCGGTGATGGTCGGGATCGGCACGGTGCTCGCCGACGATCCGCACCTCACCGTGCGACTCGTCGAAGGCCCCTCGCCGACCCGCGTCGTCGTGGACAGCACGCTCCGCGTTCCTGTCGAAGCGAACGTCCTCGCCGATCGGACCGTGCGCACGATCATCGCGACGACACCGATGGCGTCGCTGGAGCGCGCGCGCGCGATCAAGGAGGCCGGCGGAGAGATCGTGCGTGCGCATGCCGACGAGAACGGCGATGTCGACCTGAGCGACCTGCTGCGGCGGCTGCGCGCCATCGGCATCGGTTCGCTTCTCATCGAGGGCGGCCGTGGCATCATCACCTCCGCGTTGCGTGATCATCTTGTCGACCGTCTCACGGTGTGCATCGCGCCGAAGGTCATCGGCGAGGGCATCGCCGCCGTCGGCGATCTTCACATCGACTACCTGCGCGAGGCGCTCACTTTCTCGAGCTCGCGCTTCGTACCGTGCGGTGAGGACCTGATCTTCTACGGCGAACCACTCTGGGAGGCAGCGCGCCAGAGCGCCTGATGACCGCGAGCGTCTGGTTCCCCCGCGCGCGCGAGGTCGAGATCCGCGATGAGACTGTCGGTCACGCCGGCCCTGGCGAGGTCCGCGTCCACGCCATCGCATCCGGCCTATCGCACGGCACCGAGATGCTCGTGTTCCGCGGCGAGGTGCCCATGGACCTCGCGCTCGACCTGCCGACGCTCGCCGGCAGCTACGCCTTCCCCATCAAGTTCGGCTATGCGAGCGTGGGTCGCGTCATCGAAACGGGCGCGGGCGTGACGGAGCTCGCGCCGGGCGATCACGTGTTCGTGCATCACCCGCATCAGCAGGACTATGTCGTCCGTGCTGCGTCCGCGGTGCGGCTTCCAAAACGGTTGCCGCCGGAGCTCGGCGTGTTCCTCGCGAATTGCGAGACCGCGCTGAACGTCGTGCTCGATGCGCACCCGCATCTGGGCGACGAGGTCGTGGTGATCGGCCAGGGCGTGGTCGGCCTGCTCGTGACGCAACTCCTGGAGCGAGCCGGCGCGCTGGTCACCGCGGTCGAGCCGATCGCCGGCCGCCGGGAGCTCGCGCTGCGCGGCGGCGCTGAGGACGCAGTAGCGCCCGAGGCAGCCCTGGCGCGGGTCATGACGCGCACGAATGGCCGCGGTGCTGATGTGGTGGTCGAGGCGAGCGGGAACGCAACGGCACTGCAGCTCGCGATCGACGCCGCCGCGTTCCAGGCGTCGGTCGTGGTGTGCTCGTGGTATGGGACCAAGCCGGTAAGCCTCGATCTCGGCTCCCGTTTCCACCGGCAGCGTCTGCGCCTCGTCAGCTCGCAGGTCTCGCAGATCGATACGGCCCTTGCGCCGCGTTGGGATCGCCAGCGACGCCTCGACACCGCGCTCGCGCTGCTCGAGGAGCTCGTCCTCGGCCCGCTCATCTCGCACCGCATCCCGTTCTCGCGCGCCGCGGAGGCGTACGAGCTCGTGGACCAGCGCCCCGAAGAGACCGTGCAGGTGATCCTCACCTACGACTGAGCCTGCGGTGCTGCTCGTCAGCGGCGACATCGCGCGCCGGACCGGCGGCAACCTCTACGACCGGCGCATGGAGCGCGCATGCCGGCGCGCTGGTATGCGTCTCCGCATGGTAGCTGTCACGTCGACGGCGCAGGCGCGGTCCGAGCTGCGGCGACTTCGTCCGCGCGTGATCGTGATCGACAGCATCGCGATCACGATCGCTGCGCCTCTGATCGGTTGGATCCGTCGCGAGCTCGGTGCACGCGTCGTCCTGCTCATGCACATGCCGACAGACGCGCGCGGAACGCTCGCGCTGCTGCGCGAGGCCGACCGCGTCATCGCCGTCAGCTCCGACCTCGCCCGCACGCTCGCGCGGAAGGGCGCGCATCGTTCGCGTCTCTCCGTGGTCCCACCGGGGTGCGACGGGATCCCTCGCGTCGCGCGCCGAACGCGGAAACGGCGTGAGCACACTTTGCGCGTCCTCGCGGTCGCGAACTGGTCGGCGACGAAAGGCATCGCGACCCTGGCCGGGGCGGCGGCGCAGGTGCCGGAGGTCCATCTCGACCTCGTCGGCGACCCCGGGAAGGGTCCCTACCGCGAGGTCGTCCGCGGGCGCATCAGGTCAGGAGGGATGGGCGGCCGCGTCGTGGTCTGCGGAGCGCTTGATGAGCGGGCGCTCGCGCGGCGCTACGCGGAGGCGGACGTGTTCGCGCTGCCCACGGAGCGTGAGGGATACGGGATCGTGTTCGGTGAGGCGCTCGCCCATGGCCTGCCCGTCATCGCTGCGGACATCGCTCCGGTGCGCGCGATCGTCGGCGACGCCGGTCTCTACGTTCCACCGCGCCAGGTGCGCTCCCTCGCGGCGGCACTGCGGCTCATGACGGACGAGTGGCTGCGTCGGCGGCTCGCGAGGAATGCGCGGGTCAGGGCGCGAACGCTACCCCGCTGGTCCGCTAGCCAAGCTGCTTTCGTCGCTCTCATCGCGCACGAAATACGCGCGGCCGTAACCAGGTCGTGATCGCACGGTCTCAACGGCGGTCGGTTCGATCCGCGTCCAGTGATGCCCTTCCACAGCTCCGGCGGCACAGTACGCCCACACGCCCTGCTCCACCGTGACGGATGAATCTCCTCGGTCCTCATGCTTCCAGATGCAGACGAACTCGATCAGTGCGGCCATTTTGCCCTCCCGAAACGTCCTCTCTGTTCGGGAGGCTCGCCCTCAGGCGACCCCGCGTCATGACGGAATCGTCACGCCTAGGAAACCTTCGAGATTTGCGGTTCAACAGCCACGAGATGCGGATGGCCGTTGCCAGCTGGTGACCGCAGAGCCTCGATCGTGGTGGGATCGATGCGCGTCCATTGATGCTGATCGGTCGCTCCGGCCGGGCAGTAGGCCCATGCCTTTTGCTCCACCGTGATCGCCGGCTCACTCCGGCGCTCGTGGGATGCGGTGCAAACGAACTCGATCATTGCGGCCATCGCGTCAACCCCCCCTGCAACCCTGATCTTCGTGGTCATCCCGTGCAGCGCGTCTGCTTGACGTCACGCCATCCGGTACACCCCCCTGGTCGGCGAAGTTGCGCCGCGCGCGATACGCCGACGAGCCGTCATGTAGAGGATTCTCGAAAGTCGGCGCCGGATTTTCAAGAATTTTCGGCGCGGCGAAATTTTACGGTCCGTAATGCAGCGGCCCCGGTGGCCGAGGGCCGGCGGATCTAGCGGGCGCGGCGCCTCTGATGCGCGACGAATTCGAGCAGGTCGGCCTTGGTGATGATCGAGACCGGCCGGTCGTCCGAGGCGGCGAGCAGCGCGGGTGCGCCTGACGAGAGCTCCGCGTAAAGGCGCTCGATGTCCTCGTTCGCCTGGACCACCGGGAACGGGGCCTCCATCACGCGCTCCACGCGCTCGTCGACGAGCGCGGGTTCGCGGAAGACGCGGTCGAGCATCGTCGTCTCCTGCACGCTGCCGACGATGTCTGTGACGTGCGTCGCCTCGCCGTCCGCCACCACCGGGATCTGCGAGATGCCGTATTGCTGCATCGTGTCGATCGCGGACCGCACGGTCTGCCCCTTGGAGACGACGATGAGGACGGGCGTGCCCATGCGATCGCGCACGACGTCGAGCACGGTCGCCTGCACGGGGTACCGCTCGAGGTATCCGTTCTGGCGCATCCATTCGTCGTTGTAGATCTTCGAGAGGTAGGAGCGGCCGGAGTCAGCGAACAGCACGAGGACGAACGCGCTCTCGTCGAGCTCTTTCGCGATCTCGAGGGCAGCGAACATCGCGGTGCCGGACGAGCCGCCGACAAGGATCCCCTCTTCGCGGGTGAGGCGGCGCGCGGTGAGGAACGAATCCCGGTCGGACACGCGCAACCAGCGATCGACGAGCGTCTTGTCGAATGTCCCGGGATAGAAGTCCTCGCCGATGCCCTCGACCTTGTACGGGTGGATCCCGCCGGTGTAGAGAGAGCCCTGCGGATCGGCGCCGACGATCTGGATCTTCGCGTTGCGTTCCTTTAAGTAGCGGCCTGCCCCGGTGACCGTGCCGCCGGTCCCGATGCCGAGCACGAGGTGCGTGATCTTTCCGTCCGTCTGCTCCCAGATCTCGGGCCCGGTCGT
>Ga0070706_100001339_pt1 | contig 26189 bp, 21 predicted proteins | sample KBSK5501metaG_FD_65476 | JGI IMG/M metagenome (GOLD analysis project Ga0070706, IMG submission 65476) | Corn, switchgrass and miscanthus rhizosphere microbial communities from Kellogg Biological Station, Michigan, USA - KBS K5-50-1 metaG | ecosystem: Host-associated > Plants > Roots >... | reverse complement strand
GGGGGTTCTCGCTGGCGCGTGCCGGGGGTTCTCGCTGGCGCGTGCCGGGGGTTCTCGCTGGCGCGTGCCGGGGGTTCTCGCTGGCGCGTGCCGGGGGTACTCGCTGGCGCGTGCCGGGGTACTCGCTGGCGCGTGCCGGGGGTAAGTCAGGCGACGAAGCGGTAGCCCATCCCGGATTCGGTGAGCAGGTAGCGCGGGCGGGACGGCTCGGGCTCCAGCTTGCGCCGTAGCTGGGCGACGTACACGCGCAGGTAGTTGCTCTCCGTCTCGTACGACGGGCCCCACACCTCCTGGAGCAACTGCCGCTGCGTGACCAGGCGGCCCTGGTTGCGGACGAGGACTTCGAGCAACTGCCACTCGGTCGGGGTCAGCCGCACGTCGCTCCCGCCGGCCCTGGTGACCCGCTTGGCGCCGAGGTCGACCGTGAAGTCCGCGGTCTTGACCACCGGCTCGTCCGGGGCCGGCGAGGCGCGGCGGATGGCGGCGCGGAGCCGGGCGAGCAGTTCGTCCATGCCGAACGGCTTGGTCACGTAGTCGTCCGCGCCCGCGTCGAGCGCCGCCACCTTCTGGCTCTCGTGCCCCCAGACCGACAGCACGATGATCGGCGTCGTGGCCCAGCCCCGGACACCGCGGATCACCTCGGTGCCGTCCATGTCAGGCAGCCCGAGGTCCAGGATCATCACGTCGGGCCGGTCACGCGCCATGGCGGCGAGCCCGGATGCGCCGTCGCTCGCGGTGCTGACCTGATAGTTGCGCGCGGACAGGTTGATCCGCAGTGCCCTGAGAATCGACGGCTCGTCGTCGACGACCAGCACGCGGGTCAAGGGCCGGCGCCCTGCATGGACTCGGCACCGGCGGTCGCGACCGGCAGCGTGATCCGGACGGTGAGACCGCCGCCCGGGGTGTCGGCCGCCACGATGCCGCCCCCCATGGCCTCGGTGAAGCCCTTGGCCACCGCCAGGCCGAGGCCCACGCCCACCTTCTTCTCGTCGAACCGCTGGAACGCTTCGAAGATGCGCGCCTTCAGCTTGTCCGGCACGCCCGGCCCGTGGTCGACGACCTCGATCACGATGATGTCCCGCTCCCGGTGAGCCCGCAGCACCGGCCGCCGGGCCGACGGCGAGTGGTCCAGCGCGTTGGAGAACAGGTTGGCCAGCACCCGTTCCAGCAAGCCCGGGTCGGCGAGGACCATCGCGATCCCGTCCGGCACCTCGATCCGCAGGTCGGCCGTGGCGTCCAGGCCGCGCAGCGCGACCGGTGCCACCTCGTCGATCGTGATCGGGCGCAGGAACGGCTGCAGCGACCCGGTGTGCAGGCGGCTCATGTCGAGCAGGTTGCCGATGAGCCCGTCCAGCCGGTCCGCGTTCTCCTCGATCGTGGCGAGCAGCACCTGCTGGTCGGACTCTGTCCAGGTGACGTCGGTCTGGCGCAGGCTGCTGACGCTGGCCTTGATCGACGCCAGCGGGGTGCGCAGGTCGTGGCTGACCGCGGCGAGCAGCGCGGTACGCATCCGGTTGCCCTCGGCCAGCGCCTCCGCCTGGGCGGCCTGGGTGCGCAGCCGTTCCCGGTCCAGCGCCGCGGCGGCCTGGGCGGCGAACCCGGCCAGCAGCCCGGCCGCGATCGGGGCGGGCTGCCCGCTCACCTCGAGCGCCAGATCGGTGCGCACGTCGACCCGGGTGGCAGGCGCGGCCTGGTCCGGGGAGCCGCCGCTGGCGGCGATCCGGACCCAGTTGCCGCCGACATGCTCGAGCAGTTCGGCCTGGCCGCCCAGCGTGGCCACCAGGTGGCCCAGGACCGCCGCGGGGGTGTCCGCGCCGCCGAGGACCGTCTGCGCCAGCGTCAGCAGCATCCGGGCTTCTTCCCGGCTGCGGGCCGCCTGGGCGGCCCGGCTGGCGGCCAGGTGGACCACGCTGCTGACCAGCATCGCGACCGTGACGAACAGCAGCAGCGCCAGCAGGTTGTCCGGCTTGTCGATGGTGAACGAGTGCAGCGGCCGGGTGAAGTACCAGTTGAGCAGGAGGCTGGCCGACGCCGCGCCGAGCACGGCGGGCCAAAAGCCGCCGATCACCGCGAGTGCGACCACGGCGACCAGGTAGATCAGCAGGTCATCGGTCAGGCTCAGGTGATGCCGGGCCAGCGCCAGCAACAGGGTGAGCAGCGGCAGGCCGGTGGCGGCGACGAGCACCCCGGTCAGGGCGCGGCGGGCACCCACCGCGTACGCCGCCTTGGCCAGCACCGAGGCGCGCTCGGGCGCTGGCCGGCCGCCCGCGGCCAGGCCATAATCGCCCCGCCCAGGCGCGGGGCCCGGGCCCGGCAGCCCGTTGCCATCACCCACGCCTTCCAGTATGTGCCTGTCCGCCGACCGGCGCAGTACCAGGCCGAGGCCCCCCGCAGCCAGCACGCAGGCGGCCATGACGATCGCGGCGCGCCCGGCGAACGGGCCACCGAACCGCAGTTGGCCGTAGGGCGGGTGGGAGAACCCCACGGCGGTGAGCCAGCCGACGGCGCCGAGCGGGACCGCGGCGAGCGGCTCGGCGATGAAGGACAGAACGGTCACCACGGCCGCACTCGTGATCAGCACGGCGGCCGGGGAGAACCGGCCGTGAAGTGCGGCCGCCACCGTGCCGAGCGCGAACAGCGCTCCGAAGCCGGTCACCAGAGCGAAGGGCGCCGCGAGCCCTCGCTGCCTCGAACTAATCATCTCGTAACGAGTCAAGCGCCGGATGCAAGGAAAATTAATGATCTTGATAGATCCTTAACGTCCAGGTCAGCACTCTTGACGCGGCCTTAGCGGCTCCGGAGGCCGGCCGCGCATAGCGTCGAGGGAGTGATCGAAACGACCGGCCAGGGACCGTAATACCGGACCTGACCGGAGCCATGATCGCCGGTCGGTGCGGCCCCTTTGGCCAGGCGTGCCGGCCAGGTACTGACGAGGGCCCGCGCCCCGGGGCCAGGGGATGGAGGGGAAGAGGCGTTGGCCCTGCGCAGGGCGGCTGAACTCCTTGACGGATCCGCCGGAGGCGATCTTCCGGAGAGCTTCTGGTACTCCGTGAAACTGCGCCTCCTCGGCCCCCCCATGGTCAACGAGCAGCTTCGCAGCGAGCGCTTGTCCAGGCCGCTTGCCCTGGGCGTACTTTCCTGCGACGGGATCTCCTCGGCGGCCTACGGCACCGAGGAGATCCTCATCGAGATGCTGCCGATCGTGGGGCTGGCGGCCTTCACGCTGGTCCTGCCCATGACCCTGGTGGTGCTGGCCGGGATCGTGCTGGTGGTGCTGTCCTACCGCGAGGTGGTCACCGTCTACACCCGGGCGGGCGGGTCCTACGTGGTGGCCAGGGAGAACTTCGGTCCGCGGGTGGCACAGGTAGCGGCGGTGGCCCTGCTGATCGACTACGTGGTCACGGTCGCGGTGCAGACGGCGGCCGGCAGCGCGGCGATCGTCTCGGCGTTCCCGCAGTTGGCTCATCTCGGCGGGCTGTCCACCAAGACCGTCCTGCTCGTCATCTCCCTGGCTGCGGTCCTGATCATGTGCTACGGCAACCTGCGGGGGATCCGGGAGGCAGGCAAGGCCTTCGCGCTGCCGACCTACCTGTTTTCCGGGTCGGTCGGCCTGATGATCATCGTGGGCCTCGTCCGCGAGGTCTTCGGCGGGGTGCCCCGGGTGCCCAGCTTCTCCGGTGCCCCGGTTCCGCTGGGGCACAACACGAACAGCCTGCTCACCTTTGCCATGATCTACATGCTGGGGCGGGCGTTCGCCAACGGCGGTTCCTCCCTCACCGGCATCGAGGCCGTGTCCAACGCGGTCAGCGCGCTCCGGCCGCCCGAGGGGCGCAACGCCCGGCAGATCCTGATCACCCAGGGATCGATCGTCGCGTTCCTGATCGCCGGCATCTCGTGGTTCTCCCACGTCACCCACGCGCGGCCCTACCAGGCCGGCGTACCGACGGTGCTGGCGCAGGAAGCTTACGTGATCTTCGGCCAGTCGGCGCACTTCATGTTCTATGTGGTCCAGGCGGCCACGGCCTTCATCCTGTTCACCGGCGGCAACACGAGTTTCAGCGGGTTCCCGTTCCTGGCGAGCTTCGTGGCCGAGGATTCGTTCCTCCCCCGCTGGCTCTCCAAGCGCGGGCACCGACTGGTGTTCTCCAACGGCATCATCGTCCTCACTATCGTCTCGTCGATCCTGCTGATCGTCTTCGGCGCCACCGTCAACGCCCTCGTCCCGCTGTATGCGATCGGGGTGTTCACCGGGTTCGCCATGGCAGGCTTCGGCATGGCCAAGTACCACAAGCGAGTCAGGGAGCAGTCCTGGCGGCGGCGGCGCATCATCAACGTGGTCGGCGGCGTCTACACCGCTCTCGTCGTCGTGATCTTCGCGGTCGTGAAGTTCACGGAGGGCGCGTGGGTCATCGTGATCCTCTTCCCGCTGCTGGTATACGGGCTGATCCAGGTCAACCGCCGGTACCGGATGGAGGCCGAGGTACTGGAGACCATCAGCGGGCGGAAGGCCCCGGACCCACCGAACTACACGCGCCGGACGGTCCTCGTGCTCGTGGACGAGTTCAACCTGGCGACGATCGCCGCGCTGCGCTACGCCCGCGGCCTGCGGCCCACCGACCTGCGTGCGGTGCACTTCGTGATCGACACCGAGCGGGCCGACGAGTTGCGCGACGAGTGGCTCCGGGCGGACCGCGGCATCCCGCTCGACCTGGTGGACTGCCCGGACCGCCGGGTGGCGCGGGCGGCCGGCGAACTGGTCGCCAAGGAGGCCGGCGAGCCGGGCACGTACGTCACCGTAGTGCTGCCCCGGCGCAGCTACCCGGCGCTGCTCGGGCGGCTGCTGCACGACCAGACCGCGGACAAGATCGCCCGCGTGGTTAGCCGGATCCCGCGCTCGGCCGCCACCATCATCCCGTTCGACGTGGAGGCCCGCCTGGACGTGCTGCACGAGCGGCAGGCCGGCCGCGCCGTCCGGCCGGCGAAGCCGAATGCGAAGCTCCGCGAGCACGACCGGCCGACGGTGCGCCCGGGTGTCACCCCGATCGCCTCGCTGACCGGAAACGGCAAGGCCACCGTGGAAGGCCGGGTGCACAGCATCGAGATCCGCCCGGTTGAGCACAGCTGCGTGCTCGCCTGCGAGGTCGCCGACGCCACAGGCGAGATCACCGCGCTGTTCTACGGGCGCACCCACATCCCGGGCGTGGAGCCCGGGATCATGATCCAGCTCCGCGGGCGGGTGGGGGTGAAGGATACCGGCACGGTCATGGTGAACCCCGCGTACGAGCTCCTGTCGTAAGACACGCTCGTCAACCGGCGGCGGCGGCACGCCGTAGCCGCCTCCCCAACCGGGACGGCCCCTGGCCGGCGGCCCGCGAGGGAGCCCGTCAAAGTGTTCTGTTCTGCCCCATGGACAAACCGGCAGGCGAGCGGTGGTATGAAGGCCACGAGAGCACTTTGCGATCGACGGGACTGTGGGACGTGGCCATTCGCAACGCAGTCGATTTCCTGGGCGGCAGCGGTGACCTGCCCGAGGGCTTCTGGTATTCGGTGAAGCGCCGCCTGCTCGGGCCGCCCATGGTCAACGAGCAGCTACGTAACCAGCGCCTGTCGAAGCTGCTGGCCCTGGGCGTACTGTCGCCCGACGGTATCTCCTCCTCCGCGTACGGCACGGAGGAGATCCTCATCGCGCTGCTGCCGCTGTTCGGGCTCGCCGCCTTCACCATCATCCTGCCGATGACGCTCGTCATCCTTGTGGTGATGACGCTCGTAGTGCTGTCCTACCGCGAGGTGGTGATGGTCTACATCAGGCCCGGCGGCTCCTACGTGGTGGCCAGGGAGAACTTCGGGCCCAGGATCGCCCAGGTCGCCGCGGTCGCGCTGCTCATCGACTACGTGGTCACGGTCGCCGTGCAGACCGCCGCGGGCACCGCCGCGGTCGTGTCCGCCTTCCCGTCGCTCGGCAAGTTCAGCCTGGGCATCACCATCGGCGTGATCCTGCTTATGTGTTACGGCAACCTGCGCGGGATCAAGGAGGCGGGAAAGGCCTTCGCGGTGCCCACGTACCTGTTCGCCGGCTCGGTCATCCTGATGATCGTCATCGGGCTGATCCGGGAGGTCGCCGGGAACCTGCCGAAATATGACCCGCACACGCTGACCGGCACCTACACGATCGGCAGCGGCACCGCCGGCCTGATCACCTTCGCGATGATCTTGACGTTGCTGCGCGCGTTCGCGAACGGCGGCGCGTCGCTGACCGGCATCGAGGCGGTCTCCGACGCGGTGGGTGCGTTCCGGCCGCCCGAGGGAAACAACGCCCGCCGGGTACTGGTCGCGGAAGGCCTCATCCTCGGCTTCCTCGTGGCGGGGATCTCCTGGCTGGCCCACTCAACCTTGGCGACCCCCAGGAAGAGCGGCTATCCCACCGTGCTGGCCCAGGAGGCGCAGCAGGTCTTCGGCAGCGGCGCCGGCCACATCATGTTCTTCGTCGTGCAGGCGGCGACCGCGCTGATCCTCTACACCGGCGGCAACACCAGCTTCAACGGGTTCCCGTTCCTGGCCAGCTACGTCGCGGGGGACGCGTTCCTGCCGCGCTGGCTGCTCAAGCGCGGGCACCGGCTGGTGTTCTCCAACGCCATCATCGGGCTGACCATCGTGTCGATAGCCCTGCTGGTCATCAGGGGATCGAACGTCAACAACCTGGTCCCCCTGTACGCGATCGGCGTGTTCACCGCGTTCACCATGGCCGGGTTCGGCATGGCGCGCTATCACTCCAGGCACAAGGAGCCCGGCTGGCGGCACCGGATGGTCATCAACGCCGCCGCGGGCGGCCTGTCGGCCATCGTCGTCGCGATCTTCGCCGTGGTGAAGTTCACCGAGGGCGCCTGGATCGTCGTGGTGCTGTTCCCGATCCTGGTGTTCGCCCTGATCCGGCTGAACCAGGAGTACCGGATGGAGGCCGAGGTCCTGGAGCGGATCGGCGAGCGGAAGAAGCCGCCGGAGCAGCCGAACTACCCCCGGCGCACGGTGTACATCCTGGTGGACAGCTTCGACCTGGCGACGCTCGCGGCCATCCGGTACGCGCGGAGCCTGCGGCCGACCACGCTGCGCGCGGTGCACTTCGTCATCGACACCGCCGAGGCGGACACGCTGCGCGAGGAGTGGACCCGCGCCGAGCGGGGCATCGTGCTGGACTTCATCGACGCCCCGGACCGCAGGCTGGCCCGGGCCGCGGCCGAACTGGTCAGCGCCGAGGCCGCGGTGCCCGGCACGCACGTCACCGCGGTCCTGCCGAGGCGCACTTTCTCGCCGCTGCTCGGGCGGCTGCTGCACGACCGGACAGCCGACAAGATCGCGGCCGTGGTCAGCCGCGTGCCGCACTGCACGGCCACGATCGTGCCCTTCGACGTGCGGAACCGCCTGGAAGTGCTGCGCACCCGGCCGATCGGCGGCCCGAACGGCAAGGGTACGGCCGCGGCCACCGGCGCGAAGATAGCCACGGACGGAAAGGCGGTCCCAGACGCGCAAGTGGCCCCGGACGGGCGCGCGGCCGCGGACGGGGAGACGGCCGCGGACCGGATGGCCTCGGCGAGTACCGCGACCGGCCAGGCCGCGCCGAACCGCGACCGCCCGGGGGCCGTGGCCGCCGGGGCCGGCGAGGCCGGGCGGGAGGACGGCCCGGCCGCTCCGTCCCCACCGGCCTCCGCCCTGCGTGACCTGCTGCCGGGCCGCGGCCTCCGGCAGCGGCGCGGCCGCGCGAGCACACCGGACGGGACCGGCGCGCCCCAGGCCAGCTACGAGCGGCCGGCGCCGTCGCCGGGGGTCAAGCCGATCGGCTCGATCCAGGCACCGGGCCGCGCCACCGTCGAGGGGCGGGTCCGCGCGGTGGAGATCCGCCCCGTGGAGAAGAGTTCCGTGCTGGCCGTCGAGATCTCCGACTCGACCGGGGACCTGACCGCGCTGTTCTACGGCCGCTCACACATCCCGGGCATCATCTGCGGCTCCCGGGTCCGGTTCCGCGGGTCCGTCGGCATCCGGCAGGACGGCCCCATCATGATCAACCCCGCCTACGAACTGCTCGCCGCCGGCGAATCCCCGCCCAGTCCCGAAGGCCCTGGTTAGCCGCCGCGCCCCGCCCCGATGGCTTACTCCACGGGTTTGTCTTGAGCGTGTTCCTGAGCTGGCCTCCTGGCAGGAGTCGCCTTCCCGCTCTCCTGCCTGATCCGACCGCCCCTGCCGCGCGGCCCTTTCGCCCCGCCTCTCCCCCGCCTTTCGGTGGCGCGGCCGAGACCCGGTAGGGGTGGACGGGGATAGCCCGCCCGCGGAGTCCTGTCCGCACGCGGGCTATCCCGCTGGCCGCCCGTCGGGGGAGACGCACCCGGGCCGGGAAGACTCGGAGGTAAGGGCTGCGCTTAGCCTGACAGAGGCAGGACCAGGCATCGATGGGAAGGGAACGGGAGGCATGGGAGCCGGGCACGGGCATGTGCTCACCGCCACCGGGCGGCACCGGGGGCGGCTCGGCGCTGTCCTGGCGATCACCATCGGGATCGCCGCGGCGGAGGTGGCCGGTGCCCTGGTGAGCGGTTCCCTGGTGCTGCTCGCCGACGCCGCGCACCTGGCCGCCGACGCGGCCGGCCTTGGCCTGTCGCTGCTCGCCGCCTTCGTGGCCACCAGGCCCGCCACCGACCGCGCGACGTTCGGGTACGCCCGCGCGGAGATCCTGGCCGCCACGGTCAACGCGCTGCTGCTGATCGGCCTGGCCGTGTTCATCCTCGTCGACGCGGCCCGCAGGCTCACCGCCCCGCCGCCGGTCACGCCCGGGCTGATGATCGTCTTCGGGGTGGTGGCGCTGGCCGGGAACGGCGCGTCCCTGCTCCTGCTGCGGCACGGGCAGGCGGAGAGCATGAACGTGCGCGGCGCCTTCCTGGAGGTCGCCTCGGACACCTTCGGCGCGGTCGCGGTGATAGGCACCGGCATCGCGGTGGCGGCCACCGGGTTCACCCGCGCGGACCCCATCGCCTCGCTGGCGGTGGCGGCGCTCATCGTGCCCCGTACCTGGCGGCTGCTCCGGGACGCGGTCGACGTCCTGCTGGAGGCCAGTCCAAGGGGCATCGACCTGACCGAGGTCCGCACCCACCTCACCGCGCTGGACGGGGTGGTCGGCGTGCACGACCTGCACGCCTGGACGATCACCTCCGGCCTCCCGGTGCTCTCCGCGCACGTGGTGGTGGATCCCGGCGTGCTAGTGGGCGGCCGCAGCGCGGCCATGCTCGACGCACTCCAGGCCTGTCTGCACGGTCACTTCGACGTGGAGCACTCCACGTTCCAGCTCGAGCCGGCCAGCCACGCCGGTCATGAGCCGTCGGTATGCCTTTGACCCCCGGCTTGCGTATCGCAGCAAATGAGAGCGCCCGGCGCGGACGGGCCGGCTCCCCGCGCGCCGGGCCCGGCAACTCGGGGCTGGAGCGGTTTTATACCAACCAGTAATATGTGGGCAACACGCCAGCCAGGGAGCCCGCCGTGAGCACCTACGACGCCTACACCGTCCCCGTCGAGCCCGGCACCTGGGACGTTCCCGCCACCGGTGCCACCCGCTTCAGCTGGGAGTACGACGACGGCCGGCAGCGGCTGCTCGACCTGTACCAGCGGGGCAAGGACAAGCAGTGGGACGCCGCCAAGCGGATCGAGTGGGACCTGCCGGTGGACCCGAGCAACATCATGGAGACCCCGGACGAGTTCGTGCCCATCTACGGTTCGCGCCAGTGGGAGATCCTGAACGAGAAAGAACGGGACGAGCTGGGCCATCACCTGGGTGCCTGGCTGTTCAGCCAGTTTCTGCACGGTGAGCAGGGCGCGCTGACCGTGGCCGCGCGGATCGTCGAGTCCGTGCCGGACATGGACTCCAAGTTCTACGCCGCCACCCAGACCATGGACGAGGCCCGGCACGTCGAGCTGTACTCGCGGTTCCTCCGGGAGAAGGTGGGCCTCTACTACCCGATCAACAGCGACCTTGCCAAGCTGCTTGCCGAGTCGCTCAGCGACTCCCGCTGGGACCTGCCCTACCTGGGCATGCAGGTGCTCATCGAGGGGCTGGCGCTCGCCGCGTTCGGCGTGCACCGGGACATGGCGCAGAACGCCCTGGTCAAACAGCTGCTCGCGTACGTGATGCAGGACGAGGCCCGGCACGTCGCCTTCGGCCGGCTGGCGCTGCGCGACTACTACCGGGAGCTGACCGCCCGCGAGCGGGCCGAGCGCGAGGAGTTCGTCGTGGAGGGCTGCTACCTCATGCGCAACCGGTTCCGCGCGCAGGAGGTGTGGGAGCGGATGGGCTTCGACGTCGAGGAATGCCTGGAGTTCACCGAGCACTCCCCGGTCCAGCAGGCGTTCCGCACCCTGCTGTTCAGCCGGATCGTGCCGTGCGTCAAGGACATCGGGCTGTGGGGGCCCAAGGTCCAGCAGGCCTACGCCGACCTGGGCGTGCTCGACGCGGCGAACACCGACCTGGAGGCCCTGATGGCCGACGACGAGCGGATCGCCGAAGAAGTAGACCGGCGCAAGTACGAGGCCGAATTGGCCGCCCGGCGCGACGAGGTGCACGCGGCCATCGCCGAGGCCGGCGACTGACCACCCGGCCCAGCGCCGGAAAACGGACGACTGACCGCGCCCATCCGGGGCAGGGGAAACAAGGGCAGCCGGGGACTGGTGGAATCCCCGGCTGCCCCTGCTTCGGCGAACGCGCATCGTGCCGTAGCGAATGCGCAGGTCAGGTCGGCCGCCCCGGGAAACCGGGCTCGGCCGCCACCGCCGCCGCGTGTGCGGTGCCACGGCCGCCTGCTGACGCGGTGCCGCCCGCCGGCGCGGCGGCCCTGCGGCCCGCGCCGCGCGGCCAGCCCAGCATCAGCAGGAACGCGAGGGCGAACACGCCGACCTGGAACCACAGGGTGCGCACCAGGGAGACGGCGAAGTCGGTGCGGACCGCGCTTGCCCCGGCCCGGGCCAGGACGGGGTGCACCGCGGCCGGGAGCACCTCGCCCGCCGGCGGCTTGCAGGACGCCGGGGTCACCGTCGGGTCGGCGGCCACCAGCCGGTCGTGCAGGCAGGTGCGGAACTGGGCCTCGAGCCGCCCCGCGGCCGCGGCCGGGACCGCGGCGGCCACGGCGCCGGAGCGCAGCGCAGGCGCGACCGTGCTCGCCGCGGGGCCGGACTGGCTGCCGAGCATCCCGAAGAAGATCACGCCGATCACCGCGATGCCGATCGAGTTGCCAAGCTGGAGGCCGGTGTTGAACACGCCGGACGCGGAGCCCGCGTCCTGATGCGGGACCCTGGCCAGCACGATGTCGGCCAGGGGGGCGATCACGGTGCCGAGCCCGAGGCCCACGCCGACCAGGCCGGGCACCAGGTCCCAGGTAGTCACGCCGGGCCCGTAGTGGTGCACGCTCGCGATGATGCCGGCCATCCCGGCGGCGATGACGAGCGCACCGGCCATCGTGACGCCGCGGCCGAACCGGGGCGCGAGCCGGGCGGCGGCACCCGAGGAGGCCAGGATGCCCGCCGAGAACGGGAGGAAGGTCAGCCCGGCGTGCAGCGGGGTGAACCCCAGTCCGACCTGGAGGAACAGCGTTAGCACCAGGCCGAACGAGGCGATCCCGAGGAAGAACGTCATCGCGATGGCCATCCCGACGCTGAACTCGCGCTGGGCGAACAGCCGCAGCGGGACCAGCGGGGAGCCGTCCCGGCGCTCCTTGACCTGCTCGTACCGGACGAACAGGGCGAACACCGGGGCCGCGGCGGCCATGGACACGAACGTCCAGCCGGGCCAGCCGAGCTGGCGCCCTTCCACCAGGGGGTACAGCAGGAGCAGCAGCGCGGCGGTGACCAGGCCGACGCCGACCGGGTCGAGCCGCGGTGGCCGGGGCGCCCGCGTCTCGCGGACCAGCACCAGCGACGCCGCCACGGCGAGGATCCCGACCGGGACGTTGATCAGGAAGATCGGCCGCCAGGTCAGCCCGAACAGGTTGTGCTGGATGAGCAGCCCGCCGAGCAGTGGCCCGCTCACCGTGCCGAGGCCCGCGGTCACCCCGAAGCCGGCCAGCGCCTTGATGCGTTCCGCCGGCGGGAAGATGACCTGGATGACGGCAAGCACCTGCGGGACCATGATCGCGCCCATGGCGCCCTGGACCACGCGGCAGGCGATCAGCATGCCGGGCCCGGTGGCGGCCCCGCACAGTGCCGACATGACCGTGAAGCCGATCACGCCGATGAGGAACAGCCGCTTGCGCCCGAACGTGTCACCGAGCCGGCCGCCGGTGATCAGCACCAGGGCGTAGGCCAGTGTGTACCCGGCCAGCGCCCACTGCACGTCCGCGTAGCTGGCGTGCAGGTCCCGTTGGATGGACGGGATCGCGATGTTCACGATCGAGACATCGAGCAGGTTCATGAACGCCGCCAGCAGGAGGATCGTCAGGGTCAGCCAGCGGCGCGGATCGGCACTCTCGCCCGCTGCCGCGGGAGGTGCCAGGATCTGAGCGTCCGAAGTCATCGTTGTCTCCGCTCACCAGGAGGTTTGTCAACTACACTAGGTAAGCTAGCATCTCGTCAGCCAGATATCTAGTTTAATTAGATAATAAGAAGGTGAGCCATGTCTCGAGACTCAGCCGGGGCGGACCCCGGGCGGCCGGTGCCCGCGCCGCGGGCACCCACGCCGCGGGGCTCCGGGCACGGCGGCGCACGGCAGGAGGCCACCGAACCGGCGGATGCCGGCGCTGCGGGCGCCGGGACGGATGCCGGCGCAGCGGGCGGCGGCGGAACGGCGGGCGGCGGAACGGATGCCGGCGCTGCGGGCGGCGGCGGAACGGCGGGCGGCGGAACGGATGCCGGCGCTGCGGGCAGCGGAACGGGCGCCCGGACGCCGGGCCCCGGGGCAGGCGACGCGGGGACGGGCTCCAAGGCAGCAGACGCGGAGGGGCTGGATCCCGCGCAGGCGCGGTCCTGGCGGGTGGCCGCGGCCCAGCCCGGCAAGGCCGGCTGGGATGTGCCCTGGGCCGAGTCACCGCGCACGGGGACGGGCGCACCCGGGCGGGCGGAGCTCGATGTGGCCTTCGCCACGGCGATGCGCCGGACAGGCTCGCTGATGCAGCTCATGAGCCAGGCGGCCGCCGACCGGATCGGCATCAACGCCACCGACCTCAACTGCCTGAACATCCTCAGCTTCGGCGGGCACATGACGGCCGGCGAGCTGGCCAGGGCCACCGGCCTGACGACCGCGTCGATTACCGGGGTGATCGACCGGCTGGAAGAGGCGGGCTTCGTGAGCCGGGAGCGGGATCCACACGACCGCCGGCGCGTCGTCGTCACGCTGTCCCTGGAACGGGCGATGCGGGACGTGGCGAGCGTCTTCCAGCCGGTGCTGCGGGACTGGCGGACGCTGGCGGCCCGGTACTCCGACGACGAGCTACGGCTGATCGTGGACTTTTACGCCCGGATGGAGCAGGTGTTCCGTGCTCACCTGGTCAGGCTGCGGGAGGGCGAAGCAGCCCCGGGGCACGAGCGGGACGGCTGACCCGTACCAGCCGCCGGTGCGGTCGAATGCCGGTGCCGAGCGTCAAGTGGTGGCCCCGGCCAGCGGCCGGACGTGGGGCAAAGGGACGGGAAATCCAGGGAAGGGGCGGAGCACCCCCCGAGGTGCCGGGGGGGAGTGCTCACCCTGGCGGGACAGCTGCCCCGCCAGGGTGAGCGTGATGAAGCCGGTCCCCCGATTCATCGTTGGGTCCCCCAAGGATCATGATGACATGCCTGCTCAGAGGCCTGGCATCGGGGGGTGGGCCGGGGCGCAAGCGCCCGGCCTGGCACGGGATCCAGCGCCCGGCACGGCACCGGATCCGAAAGGCAGGCCGGCGTCGGCCGGCCGGGCGGGGGACGCTGGATACATGGGCGGGCGCGGGGCCGGGAGCCGGGGCCGGGGACGCTGGATACATGGGCGGGCGCGGAGCCGGGGGCCGGGGCGGGGGATGCTGGATTCATGGGCGCCGATGATTCGCTGGAGCGGCAGATCCGGTTCGTGCTCGAGACCGACCGGCTGAAGACGGTAACCCGGCAGAGCCGGATCACCGACGGATCCCGGCGTGAGAACTCCGCCGAGCACTCCTGGCACCTGGCCGTGATGGCCCTCGCCCTGGCCGGCCATGCCCCACCGGGCACGGATCTCGGCCGGGTGCTGGCCATGCTGGTGCTGCACGACGTGGTCGAGATCGACGCGGGTGACCTGTTCCTGTACTCCGACAGCGCGGCGCAGGCACGGCAGGGGGAGGCCGAGCGGGCCGCCGCCGACCGGATCTTCGCCCTGCTGCCCGTACCGCAGGCGGCGCAGGTGCGCGCGCTGTGGGATGAGTTCGAGGAACGGCGCACACCGGAGGCGCGGTTCGCCCGCGCGCTGGACCGGCTGCAGCCGATGCTGCTGAACATGCGGACGGGCGGCGGTACCTGGGTGGCGCACGGTGTCACGCTGGAACAGGTGCTGGCCAAGGTGGGGCTGATCGAGGACGGGTCGGCGTCGCTGGGCAGGTACGCGAGGGAGATGATCGCCGCCGCGGTCGCACAGGGATTCCTCAAGCCGGCCGCGCCGGCCGGTCCGGCGATAGCGGAGCGGCCACCGGCGGCTGGGTGAGCGGCGCCAGTTGGGGCTAACTGAGCCTCGCGGCGCTGCGCCGGGTTCCGGCGCGCGCTCCTCGCCCACCGCCGCGCGCACCTGGGCGGCCCGCCGCGTGAGGGCGCGCTCACCAGGGCCGCCGGCGAGCCGTGCCTCACCTGCCTGGCACGGCGGTGCGTACCGGCTGGTGACGGTGGGGTCGTGCGCGGGCTTGCAACGGCGCGCCAGCCCGCCTTCGACAGCACGATCGCCGAAGGCGGCATTGTCCAGGTCAGGCCGGCGAACCCGGGCGCCTGACCAGAACCGTTGTCAGCTTGGCCGGTTGGCCGCGGCGTCTAGCACTTCGGGATGCTCCCGGCGGTAGTGCTCCGTCAGCACGGCACTCGCCTGGCCTGGCCTGGACGCCAAGGTGCGGCGGCAAAGCTGACAGCGAATGACCGGAAGGCGGGTGACGGTCACGGGGAAACGGCGGGTCCTGGGGCTGCTCATCGCCTCCGATCATGCCAGACGCGGGGCCCACGCTCACAACGGGCGCCGACCGCGGTCGCGCCGGGCCGGCCAGGGTCCTGGGCCGGCGCCGAGAAGCAGGACGTGCGCCGCGGATCCGGTGGGCGCGCCGGGTCCGGGCGGGGATCCGGTGGGCGCGCCGGGTCCGGCCGGTTGGCCCTGCGTGGCCGGAGATCCATGCCTTCCGCAGGCCGGTCGCCGGCTCACCCCGGGGCTACTCCGCTGAGACGTCGACGGGCGCGGCGTGCCGGTCCCGCTCAGAGCGCTGCGGCTGGGGGTGTCGCGGCTCGGGGCGCCGCGGCGCGGGGTGCTCGACCAGGGCGAGCACCCGGCTGGACATGAAGCGGGCCGTCCGGACCACCACCCCGCTGCGGGTCACCTCGTTGACCTCGAAGATCCCGCGCCGGGTGACCACCTCGACCCTGCGGCCGGCCCGGGTGGCGACGACGTCGTAGGTCTTCGTGCTGCCCCCCGCGTCGATCACGATCTCGACCCGGTCACCCTTCATTCCGGCCTCCCCGATGCCCGCCCGGGGGATTGCACATGCGGCGCATACTTCTCTTCTGCCCCGTGCACGCCCTCCGCAAATCTCCTGTATGGCCCTCCCGGCCGCGGTTACAGGAGCGTGCGGGCAGACCACCGGGAGTTGCGGTACTCGATGGCCAGCGGCACGCCGAAGCACTTGGACAGGTTCCCCTCGGTGAACACCTGCCCCAGGCGCCCCGCGGCGAGCACCGCGCCCCGGCGCATCAGCATCGCGTGCGTGAACCCGGCCGGCACCTCTTCGACGTGGTGCGTGACCATCACCATGGTCGGCGCGGTCCCGTCGGTGGCGAGCCGCGCGATCCGGCGCACCAGGTCCTCCCGGCCGCCGAGGTCAAGGCCCGCCGCGGGCTCGTCGAGGAGCAGCAGTTCCGGGTCAGGCATCAGCGCGCGGGCGATCTGCACCCGCTTGCGCTCCCCCTCCGACAGCGTGCCGAACCGGCGGCGGATCAGGTGGGCGCAGCCCAGGGCGTCCAGCAGTTCGACCGCCCGGGTGACGTCGGTGGAGTCGTAGTCCTCCTTCCACCGTCCCACGATCGCGTAGGCGGCCGTCAGTACCAGGTCGATCACCTTTTCCGCAGGCGGCACCTTGTCCGCGAGCGCGGCGCTGGCCAGGCCGATCCTCGGCCGTAGTTCGAACACGTCGGTCGCCCCGAGGCGCTCGCCGAGAATCCTCGCGGTGCCCTCGGTGGGGTACAGCTGAGCCGCCGCGATCTGGAGCAGGGTGGTCTTGCCCGCGCCGTTCGGGCCGATGATCACCCAGCGCTCGTCCGCACGCACGGTCCAGGAGATGTCGCGAAGGAGCATCGAGCCGCCACGCCGGACACCGACACCCCGCAGCCGCACCACCTCGTCGGACATCCGGCTCCCTTCCAGTGGCACCCGTAAGGATGAACCTATGTCATGCGGCAGGCCGCCAACGCGCTCCGCGAGCCGGCGTTTCCGTACCCGCCGCGGGCCGCTGGCGGCCACTCCTCCGCGCGGCCCGCGGCCGCTCCTCCGCGGGGCCCCGGCCGCTCCCCGGCGGGGCCCGCGGCCGCTCCTCCGCGGGCTCGCGGCCACTCCTCCAGCGGGGCCCGCGCCGCTCCCAGCGGGCCCGCGGCCGGTCCCAGCCGGGTCCCCGGCCGGTTTCAGGCCGCGGCAGGCGGCCGGACTCAGCCGGGTGAATTGCGGACCGCGTGTAGCGCCGCCTGGGTGCGATCGGCCACGCCGAGCTTGGCCAGCACGGAGCTGACGTGCGTCTTCACCGTCTTCTCGGACATGTGCAGCAGCCGCGCGATCTCCCGGTTGGACCGGCCCTCGGCGATCTGCGCGAGCACCTCCCGCTCGCGCGCGGTCAGCGCGCCGAGCCCACGGACCGCCGCGGAGGAGTTCCTGGACTGCACCAGCGTGCCCGCCGCCTCCGGCGCCAGCACGGTGTGCCCGTCGTGCACCGAGCGGACCGCCCGGACCAGGGCGTCCGGGTCCACGTCCTTGTATAGGAAGCCAGCGGCGCCGGCCCGCATGGCCACGGTCACCGACGCGGCGTCCGTGACGCTGGTGAGCACCAGCACCCGGGCCGACAGACCACGGTCCCGCAGTTCGGCCAGCACCGCAAGCCCGTCCAGGCCGGGCAGCTTCAGGTCGAGCAGGAGCACGTCCGGTGCCACCGCGGCAGCCAGTTCGACGGCCTCCGCCCCGTCGACGGCCTCGCCCACCACCTCAATGTCGGGATGCAGGCTGAGCAGGACCCGCAGCCCTTGCCGCACCACGGGGTGGTCGTCGGCGATCAGGACGGTGATTTTCCCCGCCGCTGCCGCGCTCACCGTGAGCCCCCGGTCCCCGCGACCGGCATGACCACCCGCACCGTCGTGCCCTGCCCCGGCGCCGAGCGGATCACCAGCGAGGCACCGGCCCCGGCGGCCCGCTCGCGCAGTGAAGGCAGGCCGCGGCCGCCGGACGCCAGTTCCGGGACGAAGCCCTTACCCCGGTCGCTCACCTCCAGGGTGACCCGCCTGCCCGCCGCGCGCACGCTGACGCAGACCTCGGCCGCGCCGGAATGGCGCAGCGCGTTGTGCAGCGCCTCCTGGGCGATCCGGTACAGCGCCGCCTCCCGGTCCGCGCCCAGCGCCGGCAGGTCGTCGGCGGTGAACCTTACCCGCACCCCGTGCGCCTTGCCCGCCAGCAACGCGTACCTGCGCAGCGAACCGGCCAGCCCGTCCTCGGAGATCTCCGGCGGCGCCAGCCCATCGATGACCGCGCGCAGTTCGGCCTGCGCGTCACCGGCCAGGGCCGCCACGCTCTCCATCTCGGCCGCCGCGCGATCGGTGTCCCCGCTCGCCGGGTCCCGGCTGGCCAGCAGGGACGCCGCGCGCGCCTTGACCCGGATGCTGAACAGCTTCTGCGACACCGCGTCGTGCAGGTCCCTGGCCAGCCGGGCGCGCTCCTCCAGCACGGAAAGCTGGCGGGCGCGCTCGTAAAGCCGTGCGTTGGTGAGCGCGATCGCGGCGTGGGCGGCGAACAGGGCGAGCACCTCCTCGTCGCGCTCGGTGAACCCGCTGCCCCCGCCCACCTTGTTGGCGGCGAAGATGAACCCGAGCACCCGGTCGGCGTCCTTGATCGGCACGGCTAGGGTGTCCGCGAGTTCGGGATGCGCAGCCGGCCAGCCCTCGAACCGGGGGTCGGCGCGGATGTCGGCCAGGCGCAACGGCTGCCCCTCGCGGAGGATGACGCCCAGCATGCCATGCTGGCGGGGCAGCGGACCGATCGCCTTGCGCCACCGCTCGGAGATCCCGTCCACCACGAACTCCGCGAACGAGCCGTGGTCGTCGGGCACGCCGAGCGCGGCGTACCTGGCGCCGGCGAGCGACCGCACCGAGCGCACGATGACGCCGAGCACGTCGCGGACCGACAGTTCCCGGGTGACGGCGAGCACGGCCGCGCTGACCCGGCGGAGCACCTCGTCCTGGCCGGGGGCGTCGCCGGGGGTGCCGCCGTCATCCGCGGGTGCACGGCCCTTGCCCATGACACGACGTTACCGGCGCGGGCGGCCGGGCGGATCGGGCGGCGGTCCTACGACCAAGGTCGCAGGCGGGCGGGCCCCTACGGCCGATGCCCCGGCCGCCTGCCCCGCCTAGCGTCGGTGCCATGACACGGACACACACCGGCACCGCCACCGGGGGCAAGGGCGCCGCCCGTGCGGCCCGCATCGCCGTGGTGACCGGTGCCTCCCGCGGCCTCGGCCGCGCGCTGGCCCGGGCCCTGGCCGAAGACGGATACCGGCTGGTGGTCGACGCCAGGGACGGGGCGGCGCTGCGCGCGGCCATGGCCGGGCTGCCGCCCGGTGCGGTCGTCTCCGCGCTGGCTGGGGACATAACCGACCCGTCCCACCGCGGTGACCTGCGCCGGGCCGCCGAGGCCCTGGGCGGCCCCGACCTGCTCATCAACAACGCGGGCACGCTCGGGCCCAGCCCACTGCCCGCCGTCTCCGACTTCCCGCTCGACGAGCTCCGCGCCGCGTTCGAGGTGAACGTGATCGCCCCGATCGCGCTCACCCAGCTGCTGCTGCCCGCGCTGCGCGAGCGCGGCGGCGCGGTGCTCAGCGTCACCTCCGACGCCGCGGTCGAGGCGTACGCGGGGTGGGGCGGCTACGGCGCGGCCAAGGCCGCGCTGGAGCAGGCCTGCGCCGTGCTGGCCGCCGAGGAGGTCGCCGTCCGGGTCTGGCGGGTGGACCCCGGGGACCTGCGCACCCGGATGCACCAGGACGCGTTCCCCGGCGAGGACATCTCCGACCGCCCGCTGCCCGAGTCGGTGGTGCCCGCGTTCCGCAGGCTGATCGGCGAGCGCATGCCGAGCGGGCGGTACCGGGCCGCCGACCTCATGCCCGCCGGCGACCAGGCGGCCGCCGCGGTAGCCGGGCCCGCGGGGCGGTCATGACGGTCCTCGCCGGGTTCGAGCTGCCGCCCGCGCTGGAGGCCGGCGAGCCGCCGGAGGCGCGCGGCATCCCCCGGGACGCGGTCCGGATGATGGTTAGCCGGCGCCGGAGCGGTGAGATCACCCACCACCCGTTCACCGACCTGCCGGCCCTGCTGCTGCCCGGCGACCTGCTCGTGGTGAACACCTCCGCTACCCTGCCCGCCGCGGTTCGCTGCGGCCCGGGGCTGACCATGCATTTCTCCACCTCGCTCCCGGACGGCAGCTGGCTGGCCGAACTGCGCGCCGTGCGCGGCCACGCCACCCAGCCCTACCCGGGCGGCTCGCCGGGACAGGCGCTGCCGCTGCCCGGCGGCGCGGTGGCGACGCTAGCCGAACGGGTGACCGGGCGGCTGTGGCGGGTGCGCGTATCCACGGCCGTGGTCCCCTACCTGCTCCGGCACGGCTCGTACATCCACTACTCCTACGTGGCTTCGGACTGGCCCGCCGAGGCGTACCAGACCGTGTTCGCCACCACGCCGGGCAGCGCGGAGATGCCAAGCGCCAGCCGGCCGTTCACCGCGCAGATGATCGCGAGGCTGGTGGTGCGGGGCGTGACGATCGCGCCGCTCACCCTGCACACCGGCGTGTCCTCGCTGGAAGGCGACGAGGAGCCGTACCCCGAGCCGTACGACATCCCACCGGCCACGGCCCGGCTCGTCGATGCGACCCGGCAGGCCGGCGGCCGGGTGGTCGCGGTCGGCACCACGGTGGTGCGCGCGCTGGAGACCGCGGCGGCCGCCCGGGGGGACGCGGCGGGCCCGCTGCCCGCGTCGTCCGGCTGGACGCACCACCTGGTGACGCCGCAAAGCCCACCGCGGGTCGTGGATGCGCTTTTCACGGGGCTGCACGAGCCGCGCTCCACCCACCTTTTGATGCTGAACGCTTTCGCCGGGGCCGGCCTGCTTCGCAGGTGCTACGCCGCCGCGGTGGAACGCTCCTACCTGTGGCACGAGTTCGGCGACGCGCACCTGCTGCTGCCGTAGGCCTCCGGCCGGGCCGCGACCGGATCAGGGGGTGCGCACCGGTAGCGTTACCTGCGATGACCGCTGACCGAACCACCGTCCTGGTGACCCTGACCGGCCGTGACCGGCCCGGGGTCACCTCCCGGCTGTTCTCCGGCCTGGCCGGCCACGAACTGACCGTGGCGGACATCGAGCAGGTGGTGATCCGCGGGCGCCTGGTCCTCGGCGTGCTGCTGAACAGCGAGGGCGACCCCGATCTCACCGGCATCCACCGGGCGGTCCGGGCCCTGGCCGCCGACCTGGACCTGGAGGCGGAGATAACCACCGGCTGGGGCGAGCCGCCCCGGCGGCGCGGGCGGCTGCAGGTCACGGTCATGGGCAGCCCACTGTTGCCGGGCGCGGTGGCCGCGATCGCCGGCCGCATCGCGGCGAGCGGCGCGAACATCGACCGGATCGACCGGCTCGCCGACCGCCCGGTCACCTGCATCGAACTCGATGTGTCGGGAGCCGACCCGGATGCCCTGCGCGCGGCGCTCACCCGCGAGGCGGCGGAGCAGCGGGTCGACGTGGCGGTCCAGCGCGGCGGCCTGCACCGGCGCGCCATGCGCCTGATCGTCATGGACGTGGACTCCACCCTGATCTCCGCCGAGGGGATCGACCTGCTCGCGGCGCGGGCCGGCTGCGCCGAGCAGGTTGCGAAGATCACCGCCGCGGCGATGCACGGGGACGCCGAGTTCACCAGCGCGTTGCGGGAGCGCGTGGCGCTGCTGGCCGGTGTCGACGAGAGCGTACTGGACGAGGTGCGCGATGAGATCCGGCTCGCGCCAGGGGCCCGCACGCTCATCGCGACCCTGCAGCATCTGGGGTTCCGCTGCGGCATCGTGAGCGGGGGGTTCACGCAGCTCACCGACGGCCTCGCGGCCGACCTCGGGCTGGACTACGCGGCGGCCAACACCCTGGAGATCGCCGGCGGGAAGCTGACGGGGCGGCTGGCCGGGCCGGTGATCGACCGCGCCGGGAAGGCGGCGGCGCTGCGGCAGTTCGCGGAGCAGGCCGGCGTGCCGCTGAGCCAGACGGTCGCGGTCGGGGACGGCGCCAACGACCTGGACATGATCGCCGCCGCGGGCATGGGCATCGCCTTCAACGCCAAGCAGGCCGTCCGGGACGCCGCCGACGCATCGGTGAGCGTGCCGTACCTGGATACCGTGCTGTACCTGCTCGGCGTCTCCCGGGACGAGGTGGAGGCCCACGAGCCCGGCCCCGCCGCGCACGGCTGACCAGGGCGCGCCCCGCAGATCTACGCCGTCGCGGGCGGCCGCCGGCGGGATGCATCGCAACGCGGAGGACCGATGGCGGAGCCATGGGCGGTGACGGCAACGCCGCAGGGCCCCGCCCGCCTCCCCCATCCCCGTGCACCGGTTGGCGCGGAGCAGGCTGGACGTACGGGACACGGCTTGGCCGGTGGCGTACCAGGGTGACGCCGCGCGACCCGGGGTGACGCCGCGCGACCCGGGTACGGCGATCACAGCGCTCCCCGGCGCGGGGTCCACTGCGATCACAGCGCTCCCCCGCGCGGGGTCCACAGTGCGGCCAGTTCCCCTCCGCCGGGCGACACGGCCGCCCAGGCGACGCCGAACCGGATGACCGCCAGCGCGCAGGTGGGGAAGGTGATGTCCGAGCGCCCGGTCAGCGCGGAGACCAGGTGCTCGGAGGCCGGGTTGTGGCCGACGGTGAGCAGCGCGCGCGCGTCGTCCGGCTGCTCGTTGACCAGGTCCAGCAGGTCCTGCGCGCCCGCGTCGTAGACCCGCGGGTCGAAGCTCACGGCGTCCGCGGCCGGGGCCGCCGGGCCGAGCGCCGCGCTCACCCGCTCCCAGGTCTCCCGGGCGCGCAGCGCCGGGGAGCAGAGCACCCAGTCCGGGGTGAGGCCGCGGGCGGCCAGCCACTGGCCGGCCGCGGTGGCATTCCTTCTGCCGCGGCCGGTCAGCGGGCGCTGTGCGTCGTTGACCCCCGGCTCACCGGCCGCCTTGGCGTGCCGCAGCACCAGCAGCGTGCGCCCGCCGTCCATCGCCGTCGCCTCCCCGCCAGCCAAAGGTCATCGCGGCGCCGAGCCCGCCCACCTCGCCCACGATCCTGAAGAGTTCTCAGTTCATGCGACTGAAAAGTCCTCAGGATCAGGGAATTCCGCTGGTGGCGAGTGACGCGATGAGTCCGAAACGGTCCTGTGTCCCATGATCTTGGGATTCTGTTCATCGTATGCATGTACAGACTCACAAGATCATGGAACTGGCGCACCTGGGCGGGCCGGGCCGGCATGATCACGATCGGGTCGGCGGCGGGTACCCGGCTAGGGCATCCGCTGCTGCGCTTGCTCGGCGGGGGCGGTCCCGTTGGCGCCGTCACCGGCCGGCGTGGGCGCGGGCGCGGTGCCCGCCCCGGCCGCGGCCACGGCGGGGGGAGCCGCCCCCGGCTCGCTGAGCGACAGGCCGGACGAGCGCCGCTTGGAGATCACAACCGCGGCCACCACGATGGCCACCGCGACGAGAGCCACGCCCGTCCGCAGGCCGACGTTGTGGCTGTACCTGACGACGCTGGTGGCGATCAGCAGCGAGACCAGGTTCATGACCTTGATCAGCGGGTTGATCGCCGGGCCCGCGGTGTCCTTGAACGGGTCCCCGACCGTGTCGCCGATGACCGTGGCGGCGTGCGCCTCGGAGCCCTTGCCGCCGTAGTTCCCGTCCTCGACGAGCTTCTTGGCGTTGTCCCAGGCGCCACCGGAGTTGGCGAGGAACACCGCCATCAGAACCCCGGCCGCGATGGCGCCGGCCAGGAAGGAACCGAGCGGCGCGTAGCCGAACGCGAACCCAACCGCGATCGGCGTCAGCACCGCCAGCAGCCCCGGCGTGGCCAGTTCGCGCAGCGAGTCCTTGGTGCAGATGTCCACCACGGCGCCGTAGTCGGGCTTCTCGGTGAAGTCCATGATCCCCGGGTGGTCACGGAACTGGTTACGCACCTCGACGACGACGCGCTGGGCCGCCCGGCCGACGGCCCGGATGAGCAGGCTGGAGAACATGAAAACCACGGCGGCGCCGATGACCACGCCGATCAGCACGTTCGGCTTGTCCACCGACAGGCTGAAGCTCCCCGCGGCGTGGCCGAGCGCGGTTTCCACCGTGGTGCGGAACGAGCCGAACAGGGCGGTGGCGGCGAGGACCGCGGTGGCGATCGCGATGCCCTTGGTGATGGCCTTGGTGGTGTTGCCCACCGCGTCCAGGTGGGTGAGCGCCAGCGCCGCGTCACCTTCGACGTCGCCGGACATCTCCGCGATGCCCTGGGCGTTGTCGGTCACCGGGCCGAAGGAGTCCATGGAGACGATGACGCCGACGGTGGTGAGCAGGCCGGTGCCGGCCAGGGCCACCGCGAACAGGGCGAGGGTCGCGCTGCCGGTGCCGAGCAGGAACGCGCCGTAGACGGCGGCGCCGATCAGCAGTGCGGCGTAGACCGCGGACTCCATGCCGGTCGCGACGCCGGACAGGATCACGGTCGCCGGGCCGGTGAGCGAGCTTTCCCCGATGTCCTTGACCGGCTTGCGGTTGGTCTCGGTGAAGTACCCAGTCAGCAGCTGGATGGCGCTGGCGAGGACCAGGCCGATGACCACCGCGCCGATGGCGAGCCAGCGCGGGTTCCCGCTATGAGACAGGATGCTGTGGTCGGTGACGCCGGTCAGCTTGCTGAAGGAGTCCGGCAGGTACAAGAACGCCGCCCCGATAACGAAGATCAGCGAAATGGCGGCCGACACGAAGAAGCCGCGGTTGATCGCGGTCATGCCGCTGCGGTCGTTCTTCCGCGGGGCGACCACGAAGATGCCGATCACCGCGGTAACCACGCCGAGCATCGGCACGATCAGCGGGAAGACCAGGCCGTAGTTGCCGAACGCCACCTTGCCGAGGATCAGCGAGGCGACCAGCATCACCGCGTAGGACTCGAACAGGTCCGCCGCCATGCCCGCGCAGTCGCCCACGTTGTCGCCGACATTGTCGGCGATGGTCGCGGCGTTGCGCGGGTCGTCCTCGGGGATGCCCTTCTCGACCTTGCCCACCAGGTCGGCACCCACGTCGGCGGCCTTGGTGTAGATGCCGCCGCCGACACGCATGAACATCGCCAGCAGCGCCGCGCCGAAGCCGAAGCCCTCCAGCACCGCCGGGGCGTTCTGCTTGTAGATCAGCACCACCAGCGCGGCACCGAACAGCCCGAGCCCGACGGTGAACATCCCGGCCACGCCGCCGGTGCGGAACGCGATCCGCATGGCGCGCCGCTCGCCGCTTTCGCGGGCCGCCGCCGCCACCCGTACGTTGCCGCGCACCGTCAGCGACATGCCGGTGAACCCGGTCAGCGCCGAGAACAGCGCACCGACGACGAAGAACGCCGACCGGCCCCACCGCAGGCCCACCGAGTCGGCGGGCAGCAGCAGCAGCACGAAGAAGATCAGCACGACGAACACGCCGAGGGTGCGGAACTGGCGCCGCAGGTACGCCGCGGCACCCTCCTGCACGGCACGGGCGATTTCCTGCATCTTGGCCGTGCCCTGGCTGGCCGCGAGGACATCCCGCACCAGCCAGCCCGCCACGGCAAGCGCGAGCAGCGCGATCACCCCGACGATAACAACCAGTGTGAGGTTGCCGCCGGTTACGCTGACCGCCCCACCACCTGCGGCGAGGTTATGCCCTGTCATCACGTCCTCCTCGACATGCGCACGGATCTGCGCGCGCGGTAACGCCCCCCGGCAATGGCCGTGGCATCCAGGCGCGGAGCACACTGGATAAAGGCAAATGCCACCAGGACAGACCCGGGAGTCTACGCATGCCCGCCAGCGGATGGCGAGGCGGGGTCAATTCCGCCAGGGCAGCGCGATGCGTTTGGTCATGCCAAAGGGTAACCACAAATCGGTCTCCCCCGCCCAACTGCGCGCGCGGCGCGGTGCCGGGCGCCGCGGTGCCCCGGGGCCGGACGCTGCCGGAGCGGCCCGGGTCCCGCCGGGTCAGCCCGCCAGCGCCCCGGACGGCCAGCTCATCCGGATGCTGAGGCCGTCGCCGTTCCTTGACACCTGGACGTCGTCCGCCAGCCCGGCGATCACCGCGAGGCCGAGCTCGGCGGGCACCGCCACGGGATCCTGCCCGTCGGCGGCGGGCTCCGGCGGCCATGCCATGCCTTCGTCGCCCGCGGCGGCGTTGGTCACCACTACTTCAAACCGCTCGCCGGCGCCGGTCAGGGCCACCCGGACCGGCTCGGCCGGGCAGTGTTCCCGGTGCACCTCGACGGCGCGGGAGCACGCCTCGCCCACGGCGAGGCGGACCTCGTCGAGCAGCGCCTCCGGCACACCGCTGCGCCGCGCCACGGCCGTGGCTACCAGCCGCGCCGTGCGCACGTGCGCGGGCAGCGGCGTAAACGTCATCTCCACGGTGGCCATCGTCTGTGCGAGTGTGGCGTCACTTCTCCGACTTCCGGGCGGCGATGGCTTCGTCCACGCCGTCATGGATGCCGAAGACCTTCGTCAGCCCGGTGATCCTGAAGATCTTCAGGATGCG
>Ga0070706_100001338_pt1 | contig 26215 bp, 22 predicted proteins | sample KBSK5501metaG_FD_65476 | JGI IMG/M metagenome (GOLD analysis project Ga0070706, IMG submission 65476) | Corn, switchgrass and miscanthus rhizosphere microbial communities from Kellogg Biological Station, Michigan, USA - KBS K5-50-1 metaG | ecosystem: Host-associated > Plants > Roots >... | reverse complement strand
GCGTAGACGAGGATATCGTGGCGCACGGCTGGGCGCCGCAGATGTTCGATGCCCACATCGGGGAAACGGTCGCCAACGCGCTTGGCACGACTCCCCACGTCGCGGGCATCGCGCCCGCACTGCTGACCCCAAACATGCTCGTCGCCGACGAGACGCAGCGCCAGGTGCGCGGCGGCGTCACGGCGATCGGGTTCGATCCCTCACATGCGGGGCCGCTGGGCGACCTGCGCACCGCGAGAGGTGTGCCAGCGCCGGCCGGCGCCCTCGCCCCAAATCAGCTGTATCTCAATCGCGGACTGGCGCAGCTGCTGTTCGCGCGGCCGGGCGACACCATTACACTGTATTCCGAGCACTGGCCCGGCAAGCGCTATCGCTTCACCGTGCGTGACATCGTGACGGGCGGCGTCGTCGGCGATCCCTCGGCCATCGTGCTGCCGCTGCCGGTGCTGCAACAGCTGCTCGACGTCTCCGGCAAGGTCAATCACATCTATGTCGCCAATGCCGGTGATGGGCTGACGGGGGTGGGGTACAGCAACGAGGTGCGTGAGCGTCTCGAAGACGTGCTGCCGGGCGAACTCCACACGATAACGGTCAAGCAGAACGGCGTACGCTTCGCCACCGCGGCCGAGGACATTTTCGGCCGCATCCTGATGCTCTTCACCTTCTTTGCTCTGTTCATCGGTCTGCTGCTGATTTTCCTCATCTTCGTGCTGCTGGTGGCCGAGCGTCGTGCCGAGCTGGGGGTTGTGCGCGCGCTGGGGTTGCGCCGTGCGCACGTCGTGCGTATGCTGCTCTTCGAGGGCGCTGGCTACGACCTTGCTGCCGCCGCCATTGGGGTGTTGGGCGGGCTGGGCCTCGGCACGCTCGTGGTCGCGCTGGTGAGCCCTACCATCGCGCGCATCGGCTTTCCCCTGCAGATCAGTGTCGAGCCGCAGAGCGTCGTCATCGCGTTCTGCCTGGGCTTGCTGTTCACCCTGGTTACGATCTGGCTCGCTGCTTGGATGGCCAGCCGCATGACGATTGCCGCCGCCATGCGCGACCTGCCCGAGCCGCCGCCGCCGCGCGCCGACTTCGCGACACTCCTGGGCAGCGCGCTGCACGCATCGGGCGACGTGGGCCGCGAGCCGACGAGCGCGCTTGCCGCTTGGGGAAGGGTTGCCGCCGCGCTGGTCACAAGCGGCGTCGTGCCACTTGTGGCGGGCTGGTGGCTGGCACGCCACGCCATCGGCTCGCTCAATGCGCTTGAGTTCTCGCTGGGGCTATCGTGCATCGTCGTCGGCGCGGTGCTGGCGCTGCGCACGCTGGCGCTCGCCGTCGTCGGACGAGTGTTGCGCGGGCGCTCCGGCGGCGGATCAGTCTCCGCACTCGCCCGGGCCACTGGGCTGGCCGATCGCCTCAGCGCAGTCCTGATGGGCGGTGCGATTGCGCTGTACTGGTCGCTCCCCTTCGACGCGCTCGCCAGATTCGGTCTGTCACGCTTTACCGGCGGCATCGAAGTCTTTTTCGTGGCCGGCGTGATGATGGTCTTCGGCACGGTCTGGGCGCTGGCGCCAAATCTCGATTTGGCTCTGCGCCCGGTGGGCTGGGCGCTCGAAGGGTTGGGCCGCTTGCGGCATGTCCTGCGCATCGCGCTGGTCTATCCTGCCCACCACCGTTTTCGCACCGGTATCGGCCTCTCGCTTTTCTCGCTCGTCTGCTTTGTCTCGGTGGTTATGGCGTGCATCGCCGCCTCAGCGACCCAGAGCTTCGACACGATTCCTGAGCAGGCAGCGGGGTACGACATCGCCGCGCAGCCGCTCTTCACGCCGATTGGTGGGCTGGCGCAGCTGCACGCGGCACTGGGCAACGGGTCGTCCGGCGCCCTGGCGAATGTAGACGCGATCAGCACTGCCACGCCGCTGCCCTTCGGCATCGTTGAGCCGACCGCGACGGACGCGCGCTGGCGCCTGTATCCCGTCTCCCAGGTGAACGGCGCGTTCCTGAACGGCGTGGGGCTGCCGTTGGCGGCGCGCGCGACGGGTTATGCGAGCGACGCCGCAGTTTGGCGCGACGTGCGCAGTCATCCCGGCGACGTGGTGATCGACGCGGCGGCGCTCGGACCGGACGACGCCGCTGCGCTTGCCATCCAGCAACCGCGGCCCGTCTCCGCGGCGCAGTTCATCGCACCACCAGTGGCGGCGGGCCTGCCCACCATCACGAACCTGCAGACTCAGAACGCGCAGAGCAAATCTCCGGCCGCCGCGAACGATCTGCTGGCACAGATTGCCGCCGCCATCAACGATCCCGACATTCTGGCGCAGAATACACTCAGCTTGCAGCATGTCGTGGTGGGCGCGGGAACGATTGCACCCACGACACTGTGGGGAATCGACCTACGCGGGGGTCCAGCCATCAAGCTGCGGGTGATCGGCATCGTGAACAACGCGCGCGGCCAGCGCTTCGGCATCTTCGGCTCCCCGGCGACGTTCGCACCGGCGGAGGCCGGCCTGACGCCCTTCGGCAATGAGTACTACTACTTCAAGGTGCGGTCCGGCGCGGACGCCCGCGCGACGGCGCGCAGCCTCGGCTCCGCTCTCATGGACCATGGCTTCGAGACGACGGTGCTGCAGGATGCTCTGCTGAACGCCACTGGCCCCAGCGTCTTCATCAGCCGAGTCATCGTCGGGTTGGCGATTCTCACGTTGCTGGTCGGCATGGCGGCGCTGGCGGTGACCGGCTCGCGCGCCGTCATCGAGCGGCGGCAGCAGATCGGCATGCTGCGCGCGCTAGGCTTCCGCCGGCTGCACATCCAGCTGATCTTCCTGCTTGAATCACTGCTCGTCGGCGTCGCAGGGACCGCAATCGGGCTTACCCTCGGCCTGATCTTGTGCCGTAATCTTTTTGCCGTAGACTTCTTCGAGAGGTTCCGCTCAGGCCTCACGCTCGTGGTGCCGTGGTCGGAGCTGTCGGCGATCTGCGTGGCGGCGGTCTGCGCATCACTTCTCGCGTCGGTGCTTCCGGCCTGGCAGGCAGGACGCGTTGCCCCGGCGGACGCCATTCGTTTCGAATAATCCAGAGAGGCTACCCGCGTGGGAACTCCCCTCAAGCAATCGTGGCCACCGGCGCAGCATGACGCCGCGCAAGATGACCTCAGCCGCCGGCTGATCGTGCGCGCGGAAGGGCTGGACAAGACATATCGTGCCTATGGCGTCGCGGTGCCGGCGCTGGTGGGTGTCAGCTTGCGGGTGGAACGCGGCGAGATGCTCGCCATCATGGGGCCGAGTGGCTGCGGCAAGACGACCTTGCTCAACTGCCTCGCCGGGCTGGATACGGTCGATGCGGGCAGCGTCGAGATCGCCGGCACCAACCTCGCCTCGCTGCGTGACGCGCCTCGCACAGACTTTCGTGCGCGCACCATGGGTTTCATCTTCCAGAATTTCAATCTGCTGCCGGTGCTCAACGCGGTCGAGAATGTCGAGCTGCCGCTGCTGGTGTTGGGCCTGTCGCGCGGCGAGGCACGCCGCCGCGCGCGGGCCATGCTCAATGCGGTCGGCCTGGATAAGCGCGAGCGACACCGGCCGGCCGAGCTTTCCGGCGGTCAGCGCCAGCGGGTTGCGATCGCACGCGCATTGGTAAACGAGCCAGCCATCGTGTGGGCCGACGAGCCGACCGGCAATCTCGACAGCGAGGCCGCCGAGGAGATCATGCAGCTGCTCGCGGAGCTCAACCGCACCCGCGGACAGACTCTCGTGCTGGTTACTCACGCGCAAGAGATTGCGGCACGCACCAATCGCATCATCCGTATGCGCGACGGTCGCATCGTCCAGGACACAGGAGCGCCGCCAGAGTAGATATTTGCCCATTGCGCGCACGGGACCACTCCGCTACGCTCTGTGAAGGCACACATCGCGTTGTCCCTTGCAGACGCGTCTCGCGCAGGCGTAATTGGCATGAGGCGATGGGAACCGGATACAGCGGCAACGGCGCACGGCGGCAAGGGGGCCTGAGATGATAGACACGCATGAGGCTGCCGGCAGCGGCGAGGCGCCCAAGCACACAAACCGCCTCGCGCACGAGTCCAGCCCGTACCTGCTGCAGCACGCCCACAATCCTGTTGACTGGTATCCCTGGGGAGAGGCAGCGTTTGCCAAAGCACGCGAGGAAGACAAGCCTATCTTGCTGAGCGTGGGATATGCCTCCTGCCACTGGTGTCACGTCATGGCGCACGAGTCGTTCGAGGACGAAGACACCGCCCGCCTCATGAACGAATATTTCGTCAGCGTGAAAGTGGACCGCGAGGAGCGCCCCGATGTCGACGCGCTCTATATGGACGCGGTGCAGGCGCTGACGGGCGCGGGCGGCTGGCCGATGACGGTCTTCCTCACTCCGGATGGCGCGCCGTTCTACGGCGGCACGTACTTCCCGCCGCGGGACCGCTACGGCATGCCTGGCTTCCCAACGCTCTTGCAAAGCATCGCCCACCTCTACCAGACGCGTCGCGAGGACGTCGAGAAGCAGGCGGCAGAGTTTCGGGACTTCTATCAACGCCGCGGCGCCCAGCAGCTTCAGCTCCCGGAAGGCCTGACTCCCGCCCAGACGCCGGTAGATCCCGGCGTGCTGACCAATGCTATGGACCGGCTGCTGGCACAGGTCGACGCCGTGGAGGGCGGCTTCGGCCGTGCGCCCAAGTTCCCGCATGCCATGGCCATCGACTTCTTGCTTCGCCTCCAGTCGCGCGCGGGCAGCCCACCGCCCGCTGGGGCCATCACGCTCGACCCCGATCCACGGCTGCTGCCGCTGGTGGAGCTAACGCTCGACAAGATGGCTGGCGGAGGCATCTACGATCAGGTCGGCGGCGGCTTTCACCGCTATTCCACCGATGCCCAGTGGCTCGTGCCGCACTTCGAGAAAATGCTCTACGACAATGCATTGCTCTCGCTCGCGTACCTGCACGCGTGGCAGGTCACGGGAAACGAGCGCTATCAGCGTATCTGCGAAGAAACACTTAATTACGTGCTGCGGGAGATGACCGATCGCGCCGGCGGCTTCTATTCGACGCAGGACGCCGACAGCGAGGGCGAGGAAGGCAAGTTCTACGTCTGGACTTCCGACGAGATACGTGCCGTGCTCGGCGCGGATGACGCCACCGCCATCGAGATGCTCTGGGGGATTTCGGCGGTTGGGAACTTCGAAGGCAAGAACGTACCGCACCTGGCGCGCGCTGAGAAGGACGTAGCGGCGGCGCTCGGCATAGGCGAGCCTGAGTTGCGCTCCCTCGTCGCGTCCGCGCGCCAGCGGCTCTACGATGCGCGAGCGAAGCGCATTGCACCCGGCAAGGATGACAAGGTGCTGGCGGCCTGGAATGGTCTGATGCTCCGCTCATTCTCCGAGGCTGCCCGTGTGCTCGGTCGCGCTGACTACCGCGGGGCGGCGCTCGCCAACGCGTCGTTTCTCTTGGAGCACATGATGGTGGAAGGCACACTACGCCGCAGCTGGCGGCAGGGCCAGGCGCGGCTGGATGCCTATCTGGAAGACTATGCCGCCGTGTTGAACGGCTTGCTCACCACATACGAGCTGACCGGCGAGGAGCGCTACTTCGTGGAAGCGCGCCGCCTGGCGGACGAGATGCTCGCGCGCTTCTGGGACGACGACGCGCAGACGTTCTACGACACGGCGCACGATCACGAGACGCTGATTGGCCGCCCGCGCGAGCTGACCGACGGCGCGACCCCTTCCGGCATCAGCCTGGCCAGCGAAGGGCTGCTTCGTCTGGCGGCGCTCACCGGCGAGGAGCGCTATCGCGACCGGGCGGCGCGGATGCTCGTGCCGCTCGCCCCTGCCATGGCGCAGTCGCCGTCGTCCTTCAGCCACCTGCTCTGTACGCTCGACGACTTCATCGGCCTGTTCTTCGAGATCGCCCTGGTTGGCGCTGCCGCGCAGCGTGAGGCTTTCGCCCGGGTGCTCTGCCGCGAGTTCCTGCCGCGGGCCGCCATCGCGCAGGGCGATGGCGAGTCGCCCTCCGCCGTCCCACTGCTCGCCGACCGCGCGCCCATTCACGGCGCGGCGGCGGCTTACGTATGCCAGGGATTCGTCTGCCGCCAGCCGGTCACGATGGCGGAGGCGCTGCGCGCCCAGCTTCACGGCGCGCCGTAATCCCTGAGTTTGGCGGCTGTGCTGCTCGCACACGCCGTCGCTTCCGCTTCACCCGCTCGCCTGTGGAATGGTGCAGTGTTCCCCCTCTTCCTGTTGCAGGCGAGCACAGAGGCCCCGCGCCTCTTGAATTGCGGCGTCGACGGTCCTACGGGTGGGCAGGAAAGGGCAAAATGTGGTATTATAAGTGGGTGGAATCGAGGGTTCTCGGGTAAAGATGGCGCCGCAGCCAGCGAAAGGGAGCAGGAGTTTGACACCGCATCAGGCTTACCTGGCGCGCTCCATGAATGCTGCCACCATGCCCTCATCTCTTCCCCCAATTTCCAGCACACACCCGACCCTTCATGGGTCCACCACACGAGCAACGCCACACACATAAATGCTGCTGGCAGCATGGTTCCCGGGCGCACGTACGAGGAGGCAGGACAACTACTATGGCGACAGTGAGACAACGGAGCGGCGTAACGGCCACCGACAATAGCTACAATGCCAGCTCCATTGAGATTCTGGAAGGCCTGGAGCCTGTCCGCAAGCGCCCCGGTATGTACATCGGCAGCACCGACAGTCGCGGTCTACACCATCTCGTCCAAGAGGTGGTGGATAACAGCATCGACGAAGCTATGGCCGGCGTCTGCGACCGCATCCTAATCGTCATCCACAACGACGGCTCGGTCTCAGTCGACGATAATGGCCGCGGCATTCCAGTGGAGCCGCATCAGAAGAGCCCCAAACAGTCGACCCTCGAGATCGTGATGACGAAGCTGCATGCCGGTGGAAAATTCGGCGGCGACGGCTACAAACAGGGTTCGAGCGGCCTGCACGGGGTCGGCGTCTCAGCCGTCAACGCGCTCTCGCAGTACTGCCGCGTCGAGGTGAAGCGCGGCGGCAAGCTGCATATGCAGGAATACCAGCGCGGCATTCCCGTGGCGCCGGTGCGGGTCATTGGCATCGGCGACGGCACCGGCACGAAGACCACCTTCAAGCCGGACCTCTCCATCATGGAGACGGATGACTTTCAGTTCGACACGCTGGCGCAGCGCTTCCGCGAGATGGCCTACCTCAACCGCGGCCTCACCATCAAGTTGGTGGATGAGCGCGAGGGCCGCGAACAGGAAGTAACCTTCTACTTCGATGGTGGCCTGAAATCGTTCGTGCGCCACCTCAACAAGAACCGCAACGTCGTGATGGCGCGGCCGATGCATGTCGAGAGAAAAGTAGATCGCACGCTGATCGAGGTCGCACTGCAGTACAACGACGGCTACAGCGAGACGGTCTTCTCCTTCGCCAACGGCGTGAACACTGTCGATGGCGGCTCGCATGTCACCGGGTTTCGCTCGGCCCTCACGCGCACCTTGAATGAGTATGGGCGCAAGACCGGCCAGCTCAAAGAAGCCGACAGCAACCTGACCGGCGATGACGTGCGCGAGGGGCTGACCGCGGCTATCAGCGTCAAGCTGCCCGAGGCGCAGTTCGAGGGACAGACCAAGGGCAAGCTGAATAACGCCGAGGTGCGCACCCAAGTCGAAAACGTCGTGTCCGAAGAGCTGGCGCGCTACCTCGAAGAGACGCCAGGCGAGGGCAAGCGCATCATCGAGAAGTGCCTCAATTCCGCTCGCGCCCGCGACGCCGCCCGCAAGGCGCGCGACCTGGTGCGGCGCAAAGACGTGCTGGACTCGACGCTTCCCGGCAAGCTCGCGGATTGCTCGGAGCGCCGCGCGGACCGCTGCGAGCTGTATTTGGTGGAGGGCGACTCGGCCGGCGGCAGTGCGAAGCAGGGCCGTGACCGGCATTTCCAGGCAATTTTGCCCCTGCGGGGCAAAATCCTCAACGTCGAGCGCGCCCGGCTGGATCGCATCCTGAGCAGCGAGGAGATCAAGAACATCATCACCGCGCTGGGCACGGGTATCGGCGAAACAATCGACTACAGCAAGCTACGCTATGGGCGCGTCATTCTGATGAGCGACGCAGACGTGGACGGCAGCCACATTCGCACGCTGCTGCTGACGTTCTTCTTCCGCCATATGGAGCAGCTCATCACCAACGGACACCTCTATATCGCGCAGCCGCCGCTCTATCGCATACAGATCGGCAAGCAGCGCCACTATGTGTACTCCGACCAGGAGCGCGACGATTTTGTCGCACGCCTGGGCGAGGGCAAGAAAGTGGACATCCAGCGCTACAAGGGCCTGGGCGAGATGGACCCCGAAGAGCTGTGGGAGACGACCATGAATCCGTCGTCGCGCACGGTGTTGCAGGTGACCATCGATGACGCGATCAAGGCCGACGAGACCTTCTCGATGCTGATGGGCGACGAGGTCATGCCACGCAAGCGCTTCATCGAGTCGCACGCCAAGAACGTCAAGAATCTCGACATCTAGCGCGAGCGGAGTAGCCATTCGCAGGGCGGCTTTCCCGAAGTAGGGAAGCCGCCCTGCGCCACATTTGGCGGCCTATGCGACGACGCTCGCCCGGCGATCGCGCATCAGCCACACATAGCCATCCTCGAGATTGGGCGTGGCTGGTGTGGCGGCGTCGCCCGGCGTCACCTCCCCAATGACGCGATAGAGCACGGACGAGCCCTGATGCATCGTTGAGATGACGTCGAAGTGCCCCGCTGGCCGTCCCCCGCTGGTCGTCACCGTCCAGACTTTGCCCTCCGCCGCGCCTACTAGCTCGGCGATCGTCCCCTGGAAGACCACTCGGCCCTGCGCGAGCACGGCCAGCCGCTGGCAGGTCTGCGCGATGTCCTCGACGATGTGGGTCGAAAGCAACACCAGCCGGTCCCCACCTAGCTCGGCGAGCAGATTGCGGAAGCGGATGCGCTCCTCCGGATCCAGCCCCGCCGTCGGCTCGTCCACGATCAGCAGCTTGGGATCGTTCAGCAGCGCCTGCGCGATGCCGACGCGCCGTTTCATGCCGCCGGAAAATGTCTTCAGCTGGCGGTTCGACACCTCCGCGATGCCGACGACGTCCAGCAGCTCCCTCACGCGCCGTCCGCGCGCCTTGCCATCGTCGAGCCCCTTGAGAATGCCCATGTAGTCCAGGAACTCGCGGGCGGAAAGGTCGGGGTACAAGCCGAGCTCTTGCGGCAGGTAGCCGAGCACACGCTTGATTGCCGTTCGCCCACGCTCCGTCGCGCAGTCCTCGCCGCCCACCGTAACAGTGCCGGAGGTCGGGCGAAGAATGCCCGCCAGGATGCGCATGAGCGTGGTTTTGCCGGCGCCATTCGGCCCGAGCAGGCCGAACATGCCGCTCGCGATCTCCAGATCAAGCTGATCCAGCGCGCGCACTCTACCTCGATACACCTTGGAAAGCCCGTGCAGTTGAATATCCATCGCGAACCCCCTATGCCTCCTGTCCGAGCAGCCATTCATTATTGCGCAGCAGCAGCGCCGTTCCCGCGAGCAGGACGAGCCCCATGCCCACGAGCGTCAGGCGGTTCGCCAGCCAGTACGCTGCCTGCGGCTCGACGATGGTGAGAAACAGAAATACCTTCTGCAAAGCCGCGTTGCCGAGGAAGTAGTCTCGCAGCAACAGCTCGCCCAGCCAGAGCATGCCCAGAATCGTGCTGCTCGCGACGGTGCTGCGCAGCGCAAGCGCCAGCACGGCGCCGAGGCCAATGCACCAGACGGCGGGCGCCAGCCACGTTAGCTGATCCTGCGGCGCCTGGCGTGTCACGAGCCAGTAGCCGGTCCGGCTCGCCGCTATAGATACCGCCGCCGCCACGAGGAGCGTCCACAGGCCAAACAGCGAGAGCCGCAGCAGCATCGTGCGGCGATACGGCCGCACCACCGCGAGGTGCAGCTCCTTGGCCGGATCGTGCGCAATGAGCTGCGACGCCGCCAATCCTGCCACAGGCGGGATACCGAATTCGAGGAGATAGAGCACGCCGGCCGCGAGGTCGTGATGGACAAGCGCAGCCGACTGGCTCACGTGCGCATCATTGTATGCGGCAAGCAGCGACACACCCAGGAAGATCGCCACGACGAGCGGCGGCAGCGCCAACACGCTCGGACCCAGAGTGCGCAGCTCATAGCGAGCGCGGGTGACTCCTTTTCTCATCCGGCCGCCCCCTCGCGCTCGGCGAGGAATCGGTGTATCAACAAGCCGCCGAGCAGTGCGCAGGCGGCGCACGCCAGCAGGGCGAGGATATTGAGGGTCGCCAGCGCCGCCGAGGATTGCGGGTAAAAGCCAACATCTTGCGGATAGGGCGCGGCCAGGCCAAAGTAGCCCGTGACCACCAACTGCTCCCCAGGCGCAAGCAGCGTGCTCGTGAGCGTCGGGATGGCGAGGCCAGTGGGATTCAGGCTCGTCCAGAGCCAGTAGCCGACGAACAGGAACATGTAGAGCGGCTGCCAGAGCACGGTCATGCATGCGAGGCTGAACGCGCCGACAAAGAACACCGGCGGCACGATCAACGCGACGAATGCCGACGCGGCGAGCGGCAGCAGCGTAGCATCCCGCCAAAGGAGTATCAGGCGCGCCACGCCGGCCAGATAAATGATGAGGATGGGAAGCAGCGTCGCGGAAACCGCCCCGACATACTTGCCGCCCAGCCGCACCCAATCGGGAGCTGGGGCCGTACGCAACAGCTCAAATACCCGCGTCTCGCGGTCGCGACGGTAGCGATCCGCGAGCAGTAAGCCGGCGCCGAGCGTCAGGAGGAAATTGCAGGTGACCGCCCAGGAGACAACAGACGTCGCGCGGGAGGAGTCTGGCAGGTTTGGCGTGCGCAGTACACTGTCGAAAGCTGCGGAGAGCAGGGCGCCGAGCAAGAGGTAGCCGATCCATAGGGCACGACGGCGCAGCTGCATGGCGAGCTCGTAGCGTACGGCTCCCGCGATGACATGTGCGAAGCGCATACCTCTCCCTCTTACTCGCGGCCCGCGGACCAGGCGAGAAATCGCCAGGCCGCGAGGAGGGCTAGCGCCCCGAGCGCCAGCAGCACCACGATGTTGACGAGCCCTTGCAGCGGCGTCGCATCGGGATGTGCCTGGGTGACAAACCTGTACCGCCCAAAGCCGAAGATGCCGGAAACGACGTAGTTTTCGCCGGGCGAGAGATACGTGCCATTAACGGTCGGGATCGCGACATCGGAGCCGAGGTTGGCCCAGAACCAGAAGCCGACGTACAGAAACATGAACAGCGGCTGCCACAGCACCGTCGTGCTAGCAATGCAATAGGCGACCACGAAGAGCACCGGCGGCACAGCCAGCAGCGCGAACGCGGCCACAGCGAGCGGCAGCACACCAAAGTCGCCCCAGCGCATGGCGATGTAGGCGACGCCGCCGAAGTAGATCAGCGCCATCGGGACGAGCGTTGCCAGCGAGGCACCCAGATGCTTGCCGAGCAGGCGCGCCAGCAGGGGAGCCTGCGCCGCGCGCAGCAGCTCGTCGACATGCGTGCGCCGATCACGCCTGAGGCGATCTGCGCAGAGCAATCCGACGCCCACGAACATCACGCCCAGCGACGACCACGTCCAGTACATGATGTTGTCGTGATGGGTCAGCACCTTGCCGCGTAGCGGGTCATCTAGCACCGCCTGGATGCCCGCCGCGAACACGAGGACACCTAGTAGTGCCATGCCGACCCAGAGCGCCGGTCGGCGGACCTGCATGGCGAACTCGTAGCGCAGCGCCCCAACCAACGCGCTCGTCCCTCCCATCTCGACCTCCTCCCTCGCACTCGACCTCCTCCCTCGCACTCGACCTCACGATCGACGACGTACCGTCCGCCGCGAAGCCGCCACGGTATCTCGCCCGGACTGCGCTAGTCTTGCCACTGCCGGAGACGCTCCAGTCGCGGCACGTAAAGCACCGCACCCGCCACACAGCCCGCCGCCAGCAGCAACACAGCTGGCGTAGTCGGCGGCAGCGCACTCGGTATGAGGTGGAGCGAAACCCCGTCACTCAGATGGATGAGGCGTAAGAGCCACAGGGCCGCCGCTCCGCCGAGTGCGGTGCCGGGTCCCAGCACGAGAGACACGAGCAGAGACAGCGCAGCGAGCAGCGTCATCGGCCCCAGCCAGACGGCGACCAGCGCCGCCAGATTCTCGCCATGCCACAGCGCCAGCGCCACCGTGCCAGCGACGGCGAGCAGCGCGTCGAAGGAGAAGAGCAGCGCAAAGCGGCTCAGCAGCACAGTGCGCGCGGAGGTTGGCGTGCTGAGGGCCAGCTCGAGGCTCATGTCGGTCTCGGGGCCATAAAGGAAGGCCATGCCTGCCGCGGCGACCAGCGGTAGCGCGAATGCCAGGACGTTAGCTTCACCGGTCCCGCGCGGCAGGGTGGCCGCAAACAGGACGGCGAGCAGAATCCCCATGGCCGACGCGCTCCACATCACGCGCGGCAGCAACCGGCACTGCGCCAGCAGTACAGCCATGACATGCATTCCGCCAGGCGCGAGACTCGTATGCCGCACACGGGCGCGCCTTTCCTCAACGACTGGCGCAGGCTCTGGTGCGAGGCTTTCCGACGCGAGCGCCGCCCACACGCCGTCCATGAGGCCTCGTGGCGGAGTGGGAACCGTGCGCAGGGCCGCGCGCTCCAGGCCGGCTACCGCTTCCCACTCCCGCAGGTCTGCGGCGCACGACGCGCACGCCACCACATGCTCGCGGATGCGCAGCTCTTCAACTGCCGAGAGCTCGCGAAGCACGTAGAGAGGTAGGTCGTCTGTCATGTGCCCAACTGGCCACTCGCCGTGCATCGAGTCGTGTGTCATGGCGCGTGGTCCTTTCCGGCGCTGAGGTCCGCGCGCAGCGCGCGCTTGGCGTCGCGCAGGCGGCTCTTCACCGTGCCGACCGGGATATCGAGCACTGCGGCGATCTCGGCGATCGAGAGCTCCTGCCCGAACGCTAGCGCCAGCACCTCACGCTGAATCAGCGACAACCGCCGCACGGCGGCATGCAGCTCGCGACGCGACGCTGCCGCCAGGCTTGCCTCTTCAGGAGTGGGCCAGGGAGATTCAGCTCGTTCGAGCTCCGCGGGTTCGGCGACGGGCAACGCGGCCCGGCGCAGGACATTGTGTGCCTGGTGATGAGCGATACCAAACAGCCATGTGCGCACGGCGGAGCGGCCCGAATAGCTGGGTGCCGCGCGCCAGACGGCGATGAACGTCTCCTGGAGCACGTCTTCCGCCAGCTCGCGGCAATCGGTGACGCGAATCAGGTAGCCAAAGAGCGGCATGCGAAAGCGCAGGAACAGCGCGGTGAGCGCCTCGCGTTCGCCAGCGCTCATGCGGCGAATCAACTGGCGTTCGGCCTCATCCGCTGTCTCCACCATCCCGCCGATCCCGTCGCGTAGCGTCTGTGCCACCTACGCCCTCCGCACGCTCGCCAGCCTCGTCAGAAAGTGAGTAGCGCGGAGCGCCTCTTCGGAGCAGTCGCATCGAGATGTGTGCTCGCGGCGATGCTGCAAGCCAGCGTGTGCCATTCCATGAAAGCGGTACCTACCGCCCCTCGCGCCCGTCGCGCCCGTCGCGCCCGTCGCGCCCGTCGCGCCCGTCGCGCGCGCTGCGCGGCAGCCGCTGCCACAACGCGCCGCCGAACGCGCCTCCCAGAATCAGCAGCCCCACCCCGAGCGGCGCCCAGGCGTAGCCGGCGCCCACCGCAATTACGAGCGCCCAGGCCAGCGCGACAACGCCCACCACGGCAGGCGGCCCTGCCTGATAGCCAGGTCCGCCGCCGAGCGGCGTGCGCACCCAGCGCCAGGCAGGAAGGGCGAGCACGTGCCCCGCCGCGAGCCCAGCGTACACCAGCAGGCCAACGCCCGCGGCGCCAGTCAGCAGCGTGCCGGGCAGCACGCCGCGGCCGCCCGGAGCGAAATCGACAAGAAAGTAGCCCGCCACACAGCAAGCCGCCAGACCGAGCGACGCCAGCATGCCAGAGCGATTGGCAGTGGTGGCGGGACGCTCCCGCATTGGCGCGCGGCCGCTGCTCGTCAGCGGGCGCAATGGAGTGCCCTCCGGACGTTGTGCGCCGCCGGGAACCCGCGCGATCAGCCAGACGCCGCAGGCCAGCGCGGCGACGCCGACGAGGGGAATGAGCGGGCCGAACCATGGCGGCACGCCCATGCGCTCGACGGGAATATACAGCAGGAGCGGCAGCGCCAACACGCACAGGATGCCCAGGCAGCCGGCGAGCGTGGCACGCGTAAAGCGGTTAGGGAGCGGCGCCGCGGCATCATGCTGGGAAGTCTCGTGGAGATCGTCGGGCTGGCTCACCGCGCGCTGGCCTTCGAGTGGTCTGGGTTGGCCGCGCGCCAGCGCCGCATGCGCTCGGTGCGCAATCGCTCCACCAGGGCGGCGTAGCGCACGGGATCGGCGGTGCAGCGCGGTCCACCATCCCAATGGATGCCCTTCTCGCCGTTGCAGCGCCAATGCGCGATGCCGAGATTCCGCGGCTCGTGCGTGCCGCCCTGGCTGCGGGGCAGAATATGCTCGATGGTGGCGCCCTCGCCCGTTCGGGCGTCGAAGCGGAGCGGACCACCGCAGATCAGACACCTGCCCACCCAATCCGTGCCGTGGCGGCTAAAGGTTGAGTCGGTCTCGGCGATGCAGTTCAAGCGGTCTGCTGTAGACATCCTGCTGCCTCTGGCAACTCCTGGGCACACGTAACACCGTGCGGCTAGTCTTGCACGCGCAAGACGCCATAGCGCTTCTTGAGGGTCACGATGTCTCCTCGGCGCACCAGCTCCACCTCGTCACTGTTCAGCTCTGGCAGGACACCCGCGGCGATATCGCGCTTGTGGTAGCGGCTGGCGCGCGTCTGCGCGGCGGACTCCAGCGCGGTGAGCGTGAGCTGGCAGAAGCGCTCGCCAGGGTAGAGACGCACCACATTCGCGATGTTGTTGTTGCGCACGGGAATGATCAGATTGCCCTCGTACCCGGCGTCTATAATGCCGCTCAGGTCCACCGCGAGGCCCTGGCGATTGACCGACGAGCGCGGGTACATATGCCCGACGAGATGCGCCGGCATTCGAATCATTTCCAATGTGGAGACCAGTAAGCTCTCACCCGGGAGCACGTCGAACACCTGGCCTGGCTCCAGCTCCATGCTGTCGAAGTGTTGGGCGCCGCCTGCAAGATGGTCTAGCTGCAGCGCCACCCGCCCCTGCTGCGTGAACTCCCAGTGCCGCGCAATTAGAAAATTAAAGCCGAGCCGCAGGTCCACCGCGTGCGCCTGCATCTGGAAGTCATCCAGCTCTGGGGTGAAGACCAGAGAGCCGCTGCGGATCTGCTCTAAGAGCTCCGTCTTGGTAAGGATTCCCATGCCTTTTTCGCTGCCCCTGCCCTGTCCGAATCACCGGCGCCCTGCGTGGGCCGTTCCACGTGCCCTGTGGCGCCGCGTGGCACTGTTTCGCACGCCAGCATATGACGCCCTCGGCTAAAGCGCAACTGCGCTAGCGCATGCGCACATGCCGGCCTTCGGCGAGCGGCCCCCGGCCGTGCGATAATACTCACAGCCGCGATCGCCAGTAATCTCGGCAGCGGTCCCGGATCCGGAGTGCTGAGAGGCGCCAAGCACAGCGAGGAGCGCAATTCGTGCGTCGTTCGGTTGAATTGCTCTACGAGCTTGGGGCGGTGCGACACCTCAAACGCACCTGGAGCCAATTTCTCGGCAGCGACACGGCGAACATCAGCGAGCACAGCTTTCGCGTCGCGTGGATCGCGCTCCTGCTCGCTGCGGCCGAAGGCCGCGGCGACACGGGCAAGATCGTTAAGATGGCGCTGCTGCACGATGTCGCCGAAAGCCGCACCGGCGATGTCAATCAGGTGCAGTCGGTGTACGTGCAGCGCGACGAGACCCGCGCCGTACGCGACATGTTTGCGGGCACGCCGCTCGCAGAGGAGATGATGGCGCTCTGGCACGAGTATGAGGAGCGCACGAGCTTTGAGGCACAGGTGGTGAAAGACGCCGATCATCTGGACTGCGAGTTCGAGCTGGGCGAGCAGACGGCGCGCGGCGGCCAGGCTGAGGCTGCCTTGCGCGCCGATCGCGACGCTTCCGTGCTGCCGCGCTTGCAGACGCATGCCGCGCGCATGCTCTGGGAGGCGCGGGCGGAGGCCAATCCGGCGGATTGGTACACGCGTGGCCGCAACCGTTTTCATCCTGAAGGAAACGAGTGAGCGGTGGAACAGGAACAGAACGCGGCGGCGGTGGACAAGGGAGAGCGCATGCGGCACAACGCAGCGGAGAGCTATGACGCGCAGTACGCAGGACTGGTGCGCGCGATCATGGAAGACGGTATCGAGGAGGCCAATGCGCGCACGGGGCACACCGTGCGTGCGCTCGCCGGCGTCACGCTCGAGATTGCCGACGTCGCCGCCGAGTTTCCGCTGCTCACGCTGCGCCGCATCCCTATTCGCCTCTTCGTCGCCGAGCAGGTATGGTTCCTTACCGGCGAGCGCATCGCCAGCAATTTTCTCTCGCAGTTCACGCATATCTGGGACGAGTTCGCCAACGTGGACGGCATCGTCTCCACAGCGTACGGCTACCGCTGGCGCCGCCACTTCCATCGCGACCAAATCGCGGACCTCATAACGCTGCTGGAGCGCGACCCGTCGTCGCGCCACGGCGTCGTCGTCACCTGGGATCCAGCGAGCGACGGTCTGGCTAGCGGCATCAAGCGGAAGAACGTGCCATGTCCGGTCCTGTTCACGGTCAATCTGCTCGGCGGCAAGCTCAACCTGCACAATGTCGTGCGCTCGAATGACGTGATCCTCGGCCTGCCGCATGACGTCGCCGGCTTCTGTCTATTGCAGCACCTGCTCGCCGCGCGCCTGCACGTGCCGCCAGGCAAGTATACGCACTCGATCTCGCACGCGCACATCTACGACATCCACTATGACGGTGCGCGCATGCTGCTCGAGCGCGCGCCTGCGCATCCGCCCATCCTGCTGCGCGTGCCGGATGACGCGTTCGCGCGGGCGATGGCGGGCGACGCCGAGCTGGTCTATGCGCTCGAGCGTCAGCTCAGCGCGCAGTATCACCCGCAGCCCGCCATCAAGAATCTGCACATTGTGTTGTGACGCTCTCCCGACAAGAAGGGGCACCTCCAGACATGCGAGTGCTGGCGCTGGCGGCGATCACCGCGGACGGCCTTATAGGGCGCTCCGCGCACCACCTGGTGAACTGGAGCTCGCGCGAAGATAAGCGCATGTTCGCGGCGACTTCGCGCGCGGCGGGCGTCATCGTGATGGGGCGCGCCACTTACGAGGTGATGGGTAAGCCGCTGTCAGACCGCTTGCAGATCGTCCTCACCTCGCGGCCAGAGGCCTATCAGTCGATCCCCGGCGTCGTCGAGTTCACCGCGCAGTCTCCCGCCGAGGTGCTGGCGGACCTCGAGCGGCGCGGCTTCAAAGAAGTGGTCATCGGCGGTGGTGGCAGCGTCTACCACGCGTTTCTCATGGCTGGGCTGGTAGATGAGCTGTGGCTGACAGTTGAACCGCTGCTCTTCGGCCAGGGCGTCTCGCTGTTGGGCGGTATCAGCGCCGACGTGCACATGCGCCTGCTGTCGGTCGAGCGTATCGCGGAGAGCTCGGTGCAGCTCAAGTATGCGCTGCGACCGGACTCCGGCGCGGGCGCATCGTAGCAAGGGCACGCCGCTATGGCCGAAGACGCCAACTGGACCTTTAGCCTTGCCTCCCACAGTCTGGCGGATCTGCTCGCCGAGGCGCACCACCTCACGCGCACGCGTGGCCAACGGCACGCCACCCAGCGCGGCGCAACCTACTCCGCCAATCGCGTCGCGTTGACCTGGCTGGCGCCGCAAAGCACGGGCGAGGCGGGGCTGCCCTGGCGGCAGGGCGACGTGCGCTGGTATCTCGACATATTCGTGGAGAAGCACGAGCGCAGCGATCCGCTGTGGCAGCCGCCGGCAGGGTCACTGCTCTTCCCATACACCTACGCCGCCCGCGCGCGCTTCTGGGACGCCGGATGGGCGCACCTGCAGCGGCTGCTGGAGGGCATCACGGCGCACGACTTCTCGCTTGCGCAAGCGGCGCGCTCCTCCACCTATTTCACGGAGATGGTCCTGCGTCTCGCCGATCGCCTCCACGTGCAGACCGTGCTGAGCCTGATGTCACTTTTTCCGCCGCCGCTGTTGGCGCATTACCTCGCCCACCCGGAGGTGGCGCGAAGCCAGGCGGCGGCCTGGCGGCGTGACCTACTCGCCGGCGCGATAGCCGATGTTGCCGCGCTCCCGCAGTCGCGCCGCGCCGTCGTCGGCCCGCTCACCTACCCGCAGCTGGAGGGTCAGCTGCAGCCGCAGATGGCGCTGCCCCCGTACCAGCTGTTCCAGCTCTTGCCCGCGGACCCCGCGGCGCCGCTCTCCTCGATCCACGAGCACCGCTCGCTCGACGTGGTTGGCGGCGCCCAGCTGGACTTCGCTCACGACCTCGCCTGGCTCAACGAAGCCGCGCTCCAGGTCGGCCGCCCCGCCGGCGATATCACCCTCGTCGCGCACAACCTGCACGAGTATGTTGACCTCGCGCCAGTGGATGAGTCGAGTGCGGCGCCGGTGGAGAACGAGATCGTGCGCTGGCTCTGTCGTGTCACTGATGGTTACCGTGCCGGAGCCGGCGTGCCAGCCCTGCTGCTCAGGCAGCCCGCATACGCGTCGAACGCGGAGCGAATCGCTAGGCAGTGGAGCACGAGCGGCGTATGATGATGGAACAAAGCGGACCTAACTGTAACGCCGTCGCGTATATACCAACAGAGACGGCGAGGCCAGCCGGCCACCGAGAGCGGCTACGCCAGCCGCCAGTTTCGTGCGCAGGTATCGAGGAGTCCCACTGGGATGCTCCGCAAGTCGCGGATTCAAGATCACAACCCGGACGCGTCGAACCAAACGTCTGGTAACCATAGCTTGCAGCGCCTCTACGAAGACAATGTCATCGCCATCTACCGCTTCATCTATGCCAAAGTGGGCAATCGTGAAGAGGCGGAGGATTTGACGTCACAGGTCTTCATGAAGGCCTTGCGCGGCCTCGACCAGAAGCGCGATCTGCCCAGTATCCAGAGCTGGCTGTTTCAGGTGGCCCGCACCGTCGTCGCGGACCACTGGCGCGCGTTCTATCGGCTGCGCGCCGACTCGCTCGACGATCTGCTCGACGCGGGCTGGGAGTCGCCTTTGGACGATGCCCACACGAGCCCAGAGCGAGTTGAGGAGCGCGCGAACCGCATTCTGAAACGGCTGCCCGCGCGTTACCAGGAAGTGCTCACGTATCGCTTTTTGCTCAATTTCAGCATTCGCGAGACCGCGGAAAAGATGCGCCTCACCGAGGCGAATGTAAAGGTGCTACAGTTTCGCGCGTTGAAAAAAGCTGGGCGCATCGACCTGGAATCGCTATAATCATCCGCCGCAAGGCATTCCTGGAGCCGGCATGGATCCACGAGACCCACGAGACAACAATCCGAACGACGAGCAAGCGCCCGCAAGCGATGGCGAGCCGGCGTTGGACGCGGAAGACACGCCGCCCGCGACTGAGACGGTGGAACACTACGTCGGCCTGCATCAGCACATCGAGCGCCTGCGTGCGGACAAGCGACCGCAGGCGCCGCCCGAGCTGAATGCCGATGAGGCGCGTGCCTACCAGATGGCCGCGCTATTGCGCGCCGCGACGCCGGGCGCCGACCTGCCGGATCCAGGCTTCGTCGCCGCATTGCGCGACCGACTGATGCGACCCGCGGCGGCATCGGCGCTCGCTGGCGACCCAGTGGCATCGCGGCCCAAGCGCGTTGGCCGGCGCGGCTTGCTGAGTGGAGGTCTGGCGGCGGCGGCGGCCGCCGTCGGCGTGGCCGCGGGAGTCGCCGTCGAGCGGGGACACGAAACCAAGCCGCCCGCGACGGTGGAGACGCCGCTGGTGCCGCCAGGCAGCGGCATTTGGGTGTCGGTGGCGAAAGCCGATATGATCCCGCTCGGCGGCGTGATGCACTTCAGTACAGATTACATCGTCGGCTTTCTTCGCCACACGCCAACGGGGTTTGCCGCGCTCTCGGGCGTCTGCACGCACATGAGCTGTTTCCTACAGTGGAACGGCGGCACCCGCACGTATGACTGCCCCTGCCACGGCGGTCAGTTCACCGAGACCGGTGAATCCGCCTCGACCTCACCCATTTGGTATCGGCCGCTGCCGCAGATCCAGACCAAGGTCGAGGATGGCCACGTCTGGGTCTATGTCGTGCCGCCCGGGGTAGGCTCAACGAATACCCCAGCGGCTGGGAGCGGTGGCTACGGCGCGCCCGATCCGACGAACCGCTAGATGCGGAAGCGCGAGGGGAGGATACTCAGCGCCTCGCGATACTTCGCCACCGTGCGCCGAGCCAGCGGTAGGCCGCGATCGTTCAGCAGTGCGGCAAGCTCTTCATCGCTGTACGGCTTCGACGGATTCTCCGAAGCGATCAGCTCGCGCAGCAGATCCTTGGCGGCGAGCGAGCCATCGAAGAAATCGTCGAAGGGAATCGTGCGGCCGTTGGGCAACAGCACGTATTTGTTGGCTGTCGCGCGGCTCACCGTGGACTCGTGCAACTCCACGCGCGCGGCGAGCTCGCCGCGCGTCAGCGGCCGGAGGTAGCGGACGCCACGATCGAGAAAGTCAAACTGGTAGGTGATGAGCGCGTCGGCAATCGTGCTCAGCGTCTCCCAGCGCTGCCGCACGCAGTCCATGAAGAAGCGGGCGCGAACGGCATATTGGCGGACGTGCGTGCGATCCTGCTCGGTGAGGCCCGCCCGCGCACCCACATGCGCGCGGCTCTGCCGGTACAGCGTGCTATACAGCGAATTGACGTTGAATTGGAAGCGGCGCCGCTCCACAATCTCTGCTTCAAAGCCCTGTTCCGTGCGACGAATCACCACGTCTGGGCGCACCATCACATTACTGTCGGAGCCAATCGTCAGCCCGACGTCGGGTACATCACCAGACTCGAAGGCATGTGCGGGGAAGGGGTGCAGGTTCGCGCGAATAAAGCGCCAGGCTGCCTTCACCTGCGCGCTGGTCGCGCCAATCTCGCGCGCGATCTCGACAAAATGGTGTTCGCCAAGCTCGTGTAGGTGCTCGCTCAGCAGCCGGCGCGCCACAGGATGCGCCTGCCCGCGCTCCTCGAAGGCCTCGAGCTGGATGAGCAGGCACTCGCGCAGGTCGCGTGCGCCAATACCGGGCGGGTCGAGCGACTGGAGCGCGTGCAAGACATGTTCGACGCGCGCCTGGTCGACGCGCAGCGTTGCCGCTGCCTCGTCGAGCGTTGCGGTGACGTAGCCGTGTGAGTTGAGATTACCGACGAGGTATTCTGCGATTTCCAAGTCTTCGGTGGGCAGAATGGATCCAAGCTGGCGCAGCAAATACTCGTTCAGCGTCGCTCCCGACGTGACGAAATCGAGTGGATCGTAATCGCCGTCTTCAGCGGCGCTGAGATCCAGCCCGCGCAGCGTGAAGTCATCTTCCCACGTCGCCGCATCCTGGCGCGCGTCGGTGGCCGGCTCTTCGTCGCGGCGATCACAATTGGGGCAGATGCCGGCATGCAGTGAGGAGCCACAGCGCGTGCACGAGGCCAGCTCCTCGACCTCGAGCGCCGGATTCTCGCTGAGCTCGGCTGCAATGGTCTGCTCCAGTTCCTCGGCGGAACACTGGAGAATCTTGATCGACGCGATCAGCTTCGCCGAAATGTTCAGCGTTTGCTGCTGTGTGGAGGTTTGCAGTTGCTCGAGATACATGCCGCTTCCGCCTTGCAGTTCACGCGCTGCACATGCCTCGCCGGTGCTGTGGCGAGTGGACCTCCGACTCCAGTGTTGCTCCGCTGGTGGGCGGGGCGCAGCGCTCAGCGTCGCGTCTAGCCGATGCCAAGCTCCCAGCGGGCATCTTCCGTCATCTTCTCGGGTGTCCACGCGGGATCGAAGGTGAGTGTCACCTCACACGATTCGACGTTGGCTACGGCGCGCACATGCTCCTCCACCTCCGCCATCACCTCTGGCGCCACCGGACAGAACGCCGATGTGAGGGTCATCGTAATGCCTACCTTCGGACCCTCGATGTGGACGTTATAAACCAGACCCAAATCGACGATATTGACGGGTATCTCTGGGTCGTAACACTCGCGGAGGGCAGCATACAGCTCCTCCGTGTCGATGGCGGTTTCGCCGACTATCTCAAGGCTCTCGGGCTGCTCTGACATTCGCCGTCTCCTCGTACGCCGCACGGCGCCCAAAGCGCCTCGTGGCCACGCCTGCGGCCAATGTGCCTGCATACATCCGTAACTATACCCTGTAGGGCCTTGCTGGTCAAAGTGTGGCAAGCAGCGCGTCTATCGAGGTCGCTCGTTCGCTCCGCTCCAGCTCATCCAGCGCCGCCAAAAGGGCTGGCGTCATCGGCAGTGTTCCTGCGGCACGGCGCCGGCGAATTTCTGGCAGCGGCAAGAATATGCCGCCGTCGGTCTCGGTGGGATGAAAGTGAAAGGGGCCGTCGCTGTGTGCCAGGTAGATCGCCGTCAGCTCCGTCTCTTCACGCGAGCGCACGATGGTCCTGGCTAAGAACGTGAGCCGCGGTGCGACGCCAAGCTCTTCGCGGGTCTCGCGCGTGGCCGTCGCGCCATAGTCGTCTCCCTGCGCCACGTGGCCCGAAGCGGAGGCGCAGTAGTAGCCAGGGAAGAGATCTTTGTGGTGTGAGCGGCGTTGCAGGAGCAAGCGCGCATCCAAAGAAAACACCAGCACCTGTACGCTGCGATGCAACAGCGCTGGATTGCGGTGCGCGTCGCCGCGGCGCACCTGGCCGATCACTCGATCGTCCGCATTCACCAGATCGAACAGCTCATCCGGGTCATCGGACGAGCCGTCGCCGGCCGCACTTCGCATCACGGGGCACCTCTATGGCTGCGACGCCGTCCCCAGAGGTTGGCTCACGGCGAAATCCCTCAGCAAGAAGCCACCGGACGCGCCGTCCACGTAGAGACCCCACTCGGTGAACGCGAGCGGCGACACCGGCCCATCGGTCGCACCCGCTGCCGACGATGCCGTGCCGCTCGCGCCTGGAGTGACGGTCGGCGTACCGGTCGACGCAACTGTCGCGCGTGGGGAGGGTGAGGGCGTCGCGACGGCCGTGGACGAGGGCGTGCTCGTCGAGCTAGACGGCGCGGCAGGCGGCAGGACGGGCTGCCACTGTCCAACGACGTGCCAGATCGTGCCGTCCGTGCTCGATTCGCCCATGTACATCGTACCGCGGCGAACGATGCGCATCCAGACGGCATGCGCTGTTGCATCCACGACGACCGACTTCCTGACACACGGCATGGTCTGCTGTAGCGCTGCCGCGCACAGTTGGACGTTGCCCGACGCATCTACCAGCAATGTCACCCAACCGCTGTCATCCAGATAGAGGACTAGGCCAGCGTGCGCCGCGCCCGCGGGCGCGCGTGGGGGCAGCCCGACACGAACTGCCACCGTGCTGTCGCCAGCCGCGGCGGATTGCAATAACGCCGCCGCGCCACCAGCGCCGGCGACGAGGCTGGTTCCTTTCGGCGACGCCACGGTGCGCGCGCCGGCTCCGAACTGCGACCAGCGCGCATCGAGCGTGGGAGTGGCTAGCGCATCATCGAATGCAGGCGCTGCCACGACGGTGCCGACCGGCGCCCAGCGCGGCTTTGCGTTCGCGCCGGCAGCCTGCGCAGGCTCTGTCACGCCGAGCGCCTGTGTCGCGTCGGTAGAGCCGCCAACCAGCAGTGTGTCGCCCGACACCGATACCACGGCACTCATCGCTGGCGCCAGAGCAAACGCCGCCAGAGCCACATTGCCAGGCGTGCCGCTCGGCATGGGCGCGAGCGTGGTCCAGGTCGATGGCTTCACCTGACCGCCTCCCGCCTGCGGCACATGGAGCGCGCCGAGATACGGCGTATCCTTGGCCATCACATATACCTGGAGGAGGCCTGCCCCGGCTTTCGTGGCGCTTTGGCTCGCCGTTGCGGTCCCCGCCGGGGTTGGCGTGGCCGCTGGCTTCGTAGACGGCGTAGACGGCGTGGGCGGCGTGGATGCCGGAGTTGCCGCATCCGCCACCGCGACGGCGCCGAGCACCACCTGGACGGCCGCCGGAGTGGCGACCGGCAGCAGCTTCCATCCCGTAGCGATATTCGTCGTGCGCAGCCACCACACACTGCCCGACGTGTCGGACAGCAGCACGTCCACCGGCGCATCGGCCCAGGTGCCCAACCATGCGCGCGCGTTGGCCGTCTCGGACACAGTGAGCAGTTTGCTCGTCAGGGTCCCGCCGCTCGGCTGCGCATGGATGTCGAGCCACTCACTCCAGCCGGCCGGCGCCTGCACCGCACCATCCGCCGTGACGAGTGCATCTTGCCACAACCGCTCGTAGAGCCTGCCGTCGCTCCCAGTCGCGAGCACCAGCGGCGCACCGCTCCCCGGCGCGCCAACGAGCGCAAAGCCACCGGCGAGCGTCGTGTTGTGCGGATGGTCGAGTGGTTGCCAGCCGCCGGGACGCTGTTCCGGTCCGGCTCGCCACCAGAGATTGCCATCCGAGCCGAGCGCCGCGACCGCCAGCCCGCCGGCGAATGCCGTCGCTGAGACATTCGGCTGGACGGATACGCCCTCTGGCGCGCCAAGGTCGTACCATTGCACGCCAAGCGTGCGAGGACTGGTGCGCGCCTGATAGAGATGCCCATCCAGCCCGGCGACGTAGGCGTCGCGCACCCCGCTCGGCAAAACGACTGACGCCACCTTCTGCCCGGCAGCGAGCTGCACTCCAGTGGGGGCGCCGAGGCTGCGCGCGCGTGCCTGCGCCGTTGCCGATGCGGTCTTCGTGGCGTCGTCGGTGGTGGCGAAGCGGTCGTTGGTAGACCAGGTGAGATCGGCCAGCGCGCCGTCGGTGGTGACGACGGTGGTCGCCGCCAACGACGGCAGCGCGCCAGAGCTATCACGCGGCGTCTGCGGAGCGGCAGGCGCGCTGACCTTCACGGCCTTCTGGGGGGTGGTGGCGGGGAACTTGCCGGTATTGCGCGTCGAGTGCAGCCAGCCATACGTCGCCCGCGACGTGCCCATCGTCGGCCGCCAGCGATAGGTCGGCAGCCGTGTCTCGTGCGCGATGGAGCCGCTAAGAATCCACGCGTTGCCGACGTGCTGCAGCGCGAGGCGGTCGCTTGGATGATCCTGATCGCCCCATTTAACATTCTGCTCGGCGGTAATGACCTCGCCGTTCTTCACCGCCGCGACCACGCCGATGTGCCCGCCGTGTGCACCGTCCGCGCCTGCCGGCCATGGTTGCCCACGCGCGTCGACCTGGCCCCATACCAGGATGTCGCCGGGGACCGGCGCATGATCGGAGCCATTGGGGTACATCACGAAGTCGTCGGGATGATTGCCGGGCAGCCAAAGGTCCGGCGCGTTGCCCCAGCCGGATCGTCCCCAGCCGCTCGGCGAGTCACCGAACGCCCAGGCGGAGAATCGTATCACCAGCTCCACACATTGGAACGACAGCCCATAGCCGTCGCTCGTCGCGCCACCCGGCGCGCAGCCCGTCTTATTCCAGTTCGCGGGAACGCGGTCACAACTGACGTTGGCGCCATTGGGTGCGCCGCTGTTGATGCCGTTGGCGCAGACGTCCACCCCGAACCAGCCACCAGTCTTGCCGTGACCCGGAAGGATCGTGCGCCCCCATTGATCGCCGTTGGTACTACTGGGGTCGTGCTGCGCCAGGGCGCTACACGAGGCGTCCGGCGCCAGGCCGTAGGCTGGCGCGGCGAGTGCGGTGGTCGTAGGAACGACGGTCACCACCGCGATCAGCAGCAACAGCATGCTGAGAACGGCACTCGCTAGCGCGCTGACCGGCGGGTAGATAGCGTCTTGCGCCCACCCGCCGCTCTTGGTCGTACGCCCCCACCACCTCGCCTTGCGCCACTCCATTGCGTTCCCCTCGCATTGAAACTATGCGCGCGACCACCTGGATTGAGCAAGCCGACGGCATCATGCCGCGGCGCCGAGCTACTCCCATTGTACTGGATTGCGCAATATCCTTCGACCGTGATGACGCCTGAGCATGCCCTGCTTGCCCTGCTTGCCCTGCTTGCCCTGCTTGCCCTGCTTGCCCTGCTTGCCCT
>Ga0070706_100001337_pt1 | contig 26222 bp, 52 predicted proteins | sample KBSK5501metaG_FD_65476 | JGI IMG/M metagenome (GOLD analysis project Ga0070706, IMG submission 65476) | Corn, switchgrass and miscanthus rhizosphere microbial communities from Kellogg Biological Station, Michigan, USA - KBS K5-50-1 metaG | ecosystem: Host-associated > Plants > Roots >... | reverse complement strand
GTTCGTTGTCGTCTAGTCTGATCTTGCTCATTGGATTGCTCCCCGGCTGGAATGCAATGCTTCGTACACCCATGCAGCCTGTGCTCGGGCATGTATTCAGCCGGCAGAGGCTTCAACTCTAAACTAACTGCATCCAGGTAGAGATGAAGCCCCTGCCTGTAGCTGCTACTGTTCTGTTGTTTGCTCATCTAGTAGCTCCGATTTGAGAAGCTCTATCCTCTGCTTCACGAGTGCATTCCGCTCAGCCTGCTTCTCCCCCAGTTCCTTCTGTAGCTTCTGGGTGTGAACCCGCTGCGCTTCAATCTTCCTATCCAATGCACTGATCTCTGATCGTAGCTTCTGTTCCTCAGTGGGTTCCTTCTTCTCCCTCGGTTTCCTCGCCGTAGCTGTCATTGTGTAGCCTCCCTTTCGGTCAAATCTTGCAAGTGTATCGATAGAACTTGCTGCTCTCGGTCAGCGTGAAATACTCATCGTCATTGAGGGCCAACAGCTTTTGTAGCTCATTGATCTCGGCTATCCGACAATCAGGTTTTGGCTTTGTTGGAATTGCTGGTAGAGATACAGTCCCTTGGCCCTTATAATGGCCATCTACCTTCAACGTCCCTGCCTTGGCCTTCTTGACCAACTGCTCACAGGCATCTATGAGTTTCGACTGATGAGCAGGCAGAGCCTTCTCGAATTGAGCAAGGGCTTTCTCATGTTCCTGCTTCAGTTGCTCCTGTTCTCTCTTGAGAGCAGCTACCAATAAAGACCGTTTTACCTTGAATGTCATTCTACAACCTCCTGTTGTAATCTCAGCTTCTTCGCCCGCCATCGCTCGCTGTCCCCAACGAGCAGTTCCATAGTGCAATTACAATTACATCTTCCAGTGAATGAAATTGTGCAATCGTTATCGTGGGATACTACTAAGAGGGTTGGATAGTCTCGATCAAACATAAAGTTCTCACTCGCCCTTTAGGATGCGACTTTGTAATAGGTTTAACTGCGCCTTGACATACTCATCATCTATCTCAGCGCTGTCCCGAACTTCGCCGATGACCACAACTACCACATGCTTGCCGGGATTGGCCTTGAAGCTCTGTGAGATAATTCCCGGCTGGCCTTTGGGTAGTTTTTGGCCGTAAGCCGTCCAACTACGCAATCGAAAGTAGTCACCAATCATTATCTTTCTCCTCGATGAAAGGGAGTAGCAGCTTCATTCGCAGCACGAGCCGGCCACCAGCCTACGACAGCCAGCGCTTGTTACACCTCGCTGAAGCTGCCGCATAAGTTCCTAAAAGAGCCCCGGCCTGATGGCCCTTGGGTAAATTGCACTGGCTACCACCAGGCCGAGGCATCGTAAGCAAGCCAACCTCCTGCTGCTATCTGCAAGAGGCAGGCGTTGCTTAGATGGCAATGAACTTCTTGATTGTCGCCTGAGCGACTACATCTCCAGTTCCCGGCACACTGACCACAGGACTGAACCCCCCATTACCGTCGCTGGGGAAGTTCTTCATTCCAACCTTCACATCCTTGTACTTGCCGTCTGGCCCTTTGACTTGAGCCTTCCACTCAGTCTCAATGTTGACCTCTCGGCCTTGTTCAAGTGCCACCTCGAACAGCTTCACGAGATCCTTGTGGCCTCGACACTGGCCCACCTCGGCCTCCAGCCCCATCTTTGACAGGATCGTGCTGATCCGACTGGCACCATTGAAGCGAATCATGGTCGAGCACATATCAAACACAAGCTGGCCGTCCTGGGGAGTCCCCGGTGCCTGAATCACAAACTGCACATTGGGCTTTGGCCACATTGACGTGGGCTTGCCGTCCTTGAACTTGCCCATCCATTGATGTCCTTGCCCGAAACGTGGTTTAGCTCGGTAAATACCATCCGGCACTGGCGGTGGCTGCTCCGTAGAGTCCGCCGCAGCGTCGAATTGAACCTCATCTTCTTCGAGGTCCAGTGAGTTGATATCAACAGATTTCACTTCGTCGGTCATACGTTCTTGCTCTCCTTTGCAAAGGTTTTACTACTTATCAGAATGGAATCCCATCATCCTCAACCGGCTTAGCAGGGGTTGGTACTGAACTGGGGAAATAATCCAGAATCCCGCCAAAGAAAACGTGCTCAAGATCAGTACGGATTTCTCTCAGCCGGACAACCTTTTTCTTTAAGTCTCGTATTGTGGAGTCACTTCTATCAGGATTAAATCCCGGTGCTTCCTGTTCTTGGTCCAGTTGCCTCAGAGCCAGACTGATCTGTTCGGATAATCCATCCAGAATATCTTGTTCATCATTTATCATTTCGTGTTACCCCCCTTCCGTAAGCGTTCCTCAATCTCCAACAGCCAATCCAGCCCCCCGGTCAAGCTCGGCTCGAAGTAACCATTCTTGAACTTCTCGTCGGCTCTCAGCTCAGCCAGCCTTGCTGCTGGAACCCTGATCTTCGCGGGGTAGACAATCTGCGTAGCCGGATCGGGATGATTAGTGAAGTAAGCCCTGATCTCGGTTTTCAAGACCTTCGCCTTGGTCTTCACATCTATAACTGGTTTTCCATCCTTGCCTGTTTCCTCAACCGTTATGATGTCGTGATGCAGACAATCTCCGAACCACTGAGGAGCCTTGCTGACGGCCTTCTTGCCCGCAATCGCCGGCCCATAGATTGGCACTCTCTGGTCGTCCTCTCCCTTGGCTTCCATCGCGGTCCAGGCTACATACTGAACCGGCAACTGAGAGAAGCTGGTTACAAACTCATAGAGAACGTCTTGGATGAAACCATAGTAGCTCTGGTTAGAGCCATAGAAGGTTTCAGTACCCTCGGCGTAGCTGTAATTTGGGCTCTCCCCCAACTTCGATCCCCTACTACGCAGCGATCTCATAACTGCATCGCCAACGCTGGTCAGCCCTTCAATAGCATAAGCCCCGATCTTCTCTCGCTGTTCTGCTGAAGTAGGCTTCATAACCAGCTTCCCGTTCTCGACAACCGGCCACTCGAACCGGCTGAGTTTTCTCATCGTCGCCGTTGGGTCGTTCAGGCTGCCTACATGCCATGCTTCAATGATCCCATCGTCAATGCAGTCCTGAATCGGGTCCCAGCCGCCGCCATCGGCGCTCACTAAGCGGGTTATCTTGCCGGTTGTCCTGTGAACGTGGCGAGCTAGCCAACCAAGGCTCGTGGTTTTGGCTGAGCCCGAGCCGCCGTAGATGATGAGGGTTGAAGCTCTGTTAGACATCTTCTTCCTTTTCGGGGTTCTGCAAAGCCTCGATCAAGGCTTCTCGAACATCGGCAGTTAGAAAAACCGTGATCTCGCTACCCATTTCTTCCGTAAGCCTCAAGGTAGTAGGCCACTCTTTATAGTCTTCGGCCTTTGCCTGAATGCGCTCTGGAAAAATGCTACCTGTCATCTGTAGTAACCTCCATCTCAACCTCATCTCTCAGCCGATACAGCCCAGAACCAACCGGATCATCGGCTATCGCCGATGGCCCCCAACAGATGTCCTGCATTGCACATTTGTAAGGGTAGTCACACCGATTTCGGTGTTGTCTGAAGTGGATATTCAGCAGAGATCGAACCCCGGCTTCATCATTGTTAGCCTTAGCCAATTTCACCAGTTCTACTCCAAGCTGAGCTGTTTCTTCTTGAGCCTTGACCTGCTCTAGCCAATCCTCAACCTCAACATCATTCCTGAAATAAGGAACAGGATTGATAACTACAGTCGGCAATGGCAGGCTTGGCTGGACCTCCCCGGCGAGCAGCTTTGCAACCCATTCTTTAATCGTCATCTGCTCCCAGATATTGACCTGCTGCCAGCTATCATTCAGCCGATGATTAGCATTGCCCTCACACATGATCGGCTTACCACCTTTAGTAGTCCCTTTCTGGTGCGGAAGCTCACATTTGTACCAGTAGCTATGAGCATATTCCTTCTCGCCGAGTAACCCGGCGTCGATAGCCCAAGGGTGAAGCAAACCATTCTTGATCTGGTAGACATTCAGCTTTTCGTTTAGTTCTCGCCGGCCTTTGATGAGGTAGGTCATCTGGGTTCCATCAACCCTCGGGGCTACTTGCCCTGTTGGCAGTAACCCTCCAGCCCTTTCAGGATCATCAGCTACCCGTCTCAGCCTATACTCAATACAAACCATCTCACTGATCCCCTGAACGTCATGCCTGTTAGCGTTTTCCTGCCTCTTGTCCCAGCCGTTGGCTGTCTTCAGGCTCCAGACGTAGAGCGATCCGTCGCTGCGTTTGCGAAGCAACGCGTCTGCGCGGGAGCGTAGGGTGATGCCGCCGATGCTGGCGCTCCCACCACAACTCTCACACTCGATCTGCTTGTCGCTCAGCTCGGGGTTATAGACCCAGCCAGTATTGCTGCACTCAGTGCAGGGCGTACCCGCCGTCAGCGGTAGCAAGTCCCACCGCTCCACCTCCAGCACCTCATACGTCGCAACCAGCCAAGGCAACCCATCAGGATGCTCGGCCCACATTCTCAGGATCAGCTCGATCAACGCGCAGTGCTCGTCCTGAATCCACTGCATCGACTCGTTGATAGTCACATCTACTTCATGTGTTTCATAGGCTTGTTTGAATTCTGATAGAGCAGCAGCTACAGCAATGTCAATCGTAGCCATCCCAACCTCAAGCTGCTCCAACCCCGCATACATAAAGTCATCCTGTAACTCAAGGACTTCTTGCACCGACAAACCAAGCTGATCTATCTTCAACAGAACCTCAACCCCCTTATGCACCGCTGAACCTGTAGCCAACGGTAAGCTGAGCCGTATGGTTTCCAAGCCTCTGCCCTCGAAATCCTTTTCGAGAAAGCGAAGCCTCGGGCATTTCTGCTGGCTTTCGATTCGGCTTCTCGATGTAAGATAAGCTGCTGTCATTTCTTGTCTCCTTTGACTCCCCGGATAACCCATTTATAAAGGCATTCCCAATTACAGAAGTGAAACCAACCATCAGGGCACTCAACAGCAAATCGCTCCCCAATGCCTTGCTTGAGAACCTTCTCACAATTATCACACTTCGTTATGGTGCTCATTTCACCGGCTCCTCATGCCCACACTTCCTGCACCAGCGCAGCGGCTTACCATTGTTCTTTTTGACAAGGGTATTAGACGAATTACACTTGACGCAGCGTAGTTGATCTGATGTTTGTTTCTTTCTCATAACGAGCCAAGACTACACGCACGCATACACACTTGTCAACCATAAAATCTTGGGGGGCTGCTTCAAAGATAACTACCGTTCTGCTACCGTCGATTCAGGAACTCCAGTTCGTATCATTGGAATATGCCCATCCGACACTGCACCAATCTTCGCTTCGATCCACATAGACAGCTTGGCTCCTGATAAACTACCTAGAACTGTGCCTATCGTGTAGGGCACAAACAGAAGCCAGTTCATCTCACCCAACACAAGCTGCCGAAAGGTCAGAAACCAGATTCCGTTACTGAAGACGGAAGCAATCATGTGGTAGGTAAAGCTGCTCCGGTTTCTGGACCTCGATACGATGCTGAATGAGATGTTCTGAGCAAAGGCCAGTAGTAGAATGATAAGCACCTGCTTCATGATCTATCCTTTCTTGGCCAGATGATGACCTTTATGTCTATAGACACAGCGTACCTCTATCATGTGCTCTGTCATGATCTCCTGAACTAAATTTAACTTTAGTTCAGGCTGAACCCCAGCAAGCCAGCCCATGAATGCTACTGGGTCTTTAATCGGTTCTTCCCTGAGCTTCTTCATTTCAGCCATTCGCTTCTTGGCCAAATAGCGCTCGATCCTGGCCCTCGCCCCATGCGCCGGCTCACAGTAGAGCTGGCTCGGTAGACGGGGCTGGAAGCTCTTGGAGCAGCTTTTCAGGAGACAGACCCTCTGGCCCGACTCGGCCCCGGCTTGGAGGCTGGAAGGGCTAGAAGAACCGTTATAACGGTCTGTTACTCCAGTTTCCATACCCTTAGCCCCTTTACTCCGTCCTGATCCTCTCGCCTGATGGCCAGCTTTATGCCGATAGCACGACCGCAAGAATGCAAAGAAGTCCTACGATGTAGGGTGAATCGAATCCAGAAGCTCTCCCCGATTTTCATGGCCCGCAAAGTGTTTGACATCCCGGCCAGTTCACCCAGACGCCGAGGAGTAATTGGAATCCCACGTTCTATCTCAAGTTCCATAGGTTCTCCTATGTTTGCTAACCTATCATTATGTGGGAAACAATGTCAACACCAAATCTCGGTCTACTTCCACACACCCACTCCTAAGAGTGGGGTGTTGGGTGGTAGTGGCTTAGACGAACTACCAAAAAACACGTTGGTACTGTTTGGTAGTGATGGTAGTCAATCCTTGTAATCCTTTATATCCACAACTTTAGCCCCTGGCCTGCTTCTTGGTAATCGCTCGTTAAGCATGGTTTTGCCAAAGTCAGTTATGTGGTATGGATCGCCTTTTTGGGCTTGGTACAAGTGGGAGTCGCTCTTTAGCTTGCTCAAAATCCTGAAAAGGCTAGTGCTTGGAATGTTTAGCGCCTCGCTAATCTGTTTTGCCGTCGCTCCGTAGGGATCGAAGACTGGTAGGCTCAAAAACTCCAAAATCCGTAGCCCGTTCTTGGTCAGCTCCGAGGACTCAGGCACGACTTCAGCAGGCAGCATCACTCCCGATTCCAGAACCGGCAAGAACCTGTATAGCTCTGTCTCCCAAGGCTGGCCGTCCTTCGCCTTTGAGCACATTACGCGAATGATTCCATCCGCCTCCGTCATCTCGATCATCGCATCGGCGGCGCCACGCATCGCGCTACTGCCTCTTTCGCCCCTCTCAGCCTTGTTACTGTGGTGAACCAACGTTACCCCACAATCCAAACCTCTCTGCATCTTGGCGCAGTTCTGTATAGCCATTCCGGTATCTTTGGCCGCGTTCTCATCTCCCCCAACAAGGCATCGAGCGTAGGTATCGAAAACAACCAGAGCAACCCCCGGCAAGTCTGTCTTAATCTGCTTTATAAAATCATCAGGGGTTTCTCTGAGGTTTATCTCATGCAAGATGAAGTGAAGGTTATCTGCGGATCTTTGCCAATAGTCACACCAGGCTTGAATCCTGATGTTCAGCCCGCTAACGCCCTCGGCAGCAACGTAGAGAACCGGCTCCGTCTGTGCGATCGACAAGGCTTGATGAAGCATGTAGAAACTCTTGAAGCAACCGCTAGGGCCGAACAGGACGTTTAAGCCTTTGGCTACTAGGTGAGTATCAGCTAGATGTTTGACTGATGGATAGTTGGCGAGTTCAGGTGCAGAGACAAGGCGCAGTCGTTGAGCCACGATAGTACCTCAGCAAGAACGTAATTCCATTCTCATTGAGGCCGGTTGAATGATGGGCCAGGAACTCAAAGTTCCGTCGAACCTGCCCCTGGCCCTACGTTCTCAATGAGGCTGGTCTTGTTGATAATACTACCAACCACGTCAAGGCTCAACAACTATCAGTTGAGAGGGAGCAAGAAAAGTGAAAGGTATGGCTGGAATCTGGATAGTTACTTTCCAACTAGCTCCAACTCCTCTTGATATGCTCAGGCAGGCTCAGCTTCCTCCTCATAAATCCCCACTTGTTTCTCTCCCATATCACCCCGTCACAGCTCGGGCGAATCAATCTCTGTAGTAGTCGTTTCAGCATTTCTAGCCCTCCTGCATCTTAGATAGAAGTTCTCCTGTATCCATTAGCAAATCACATAGATGCAATAGCTCTATAGTCGCATCCTGAGTCAAAAGCATCATAACTGGAAGCAAGGTCTGGCACTCACCGCAAAATTTCTGAAGCACAAGAAAAGGCTCCCCATCGATCATTTGGAGAGTGATTTTCCCATTGCCATCACAAATCTCTATGGGGTCAAACAAAGCCACCGGGGCATCCAGTACAACCGGACCCCTTGCAGTTATCTTACAAACTCTGTGCTTCCCGTGTTGATCTTCCATCACATCTCCTACGCAGGCGTCTTCCCACCCGCCAACTGAATAACCTTCCGGCCCGCCCACGATCCGACGAACCGGCCCGCAACCGTTACAACGACTCCATCATTGTAAACCGTCAACGTGGCATTCGCTTTCAACGCCAAGTCGAAAACCTTATCTAGCAGCAGCTTGATCTCTTGCTCAGGATTCATAAGTCAACTGCCTCTTGGCCTTCTTCGAGCCCATGTTCATCACCACATTCAGCATGAGCAGCGCATCGCTCGCCTGTCTCTGGATCAATGAACCAGTATAAGGTTCTATCGTCAGCAACATTACAACAACAACAGATCATTGCACCGTCAGCCTTTCGATTCTCCCGCTCCATCTAACCCTTACCACCTTACAGCCGTGCTTCCCCAGCTCAACCTTGAACTGCTCCAAGGTCAACCACTCAGGAAAGCATAGCTCCTGGTTACAGGTTAGACAGTAGAGCCAAATCATTGATTGCCTTTTGATCTAGCCCAATCCAGCCGCCTTTGCTCATCTCGTTCCTCTGTTTCTACCCGATCAACTGTGCCTCCGCAGAACAAGTCTGCACAGTAGTATCGTTGCCATCGAGGATCAATGTAAACATCGGCCCCGTCACAAATCTGGCCACAGGCCCGACAACGCCATTTACCAGTTGGTCTATCCATTATGCTCTCCTGCTTATCCACCATCTTCCCTCTCGATCCTGCCTCACGTTCAACCGCTTCTCACCTGCAAGCCTCTGAACCGTCCGGCTCATCGCGGTTCTCTCATGAACCCTGATTCTGGGCAACCTCGAAAGGCATTGCATAACGGTTGTCTCTGCTACATCAGTCGTCGGTTGCTGCTGTTGCTGTTCCATAAGTTTGTCCCTCTCGTTGTAGTAAGCTGAGTAAGCCTCTCCAAATCCAATGAGATAACCAAAAGCATTTCGCGGCCGATCATCCCCTTCCAGCGGTTGCCTTGGTAGAATGAAATGTTGATTGCCTTTTATCATAATCGTGTACTCATTGCTTCCATGTCTCCCCTTCCCATGCATGTTGAAGCGGGCTGATACGCTCAACCCGCTAGAAGCGAAAGGGTCACAAGGGACGCTGTTTGAGCTGGGCGCGCACGGCGTACTGCGTGCGCTCACTTAGCCGGCTGACGATGCGCTCGACCACCGTTTGAGTCTCGCTGCTACGGATTGCCGAAGCGAGACTGGTAAGTGCTTCGTGGTCTGCGTGTGCGGCGGCGCGGATCGCAGCGGCCAAATCAGTAGCGGCACGCGCCGGACGATCGTCAGCGTAGAGTACGATTGCGCGGCGGACTATCTCCGTAGGGTCAGTGAAGCCGTCTGCTTTTGCCCGCTCGCACAGCTCGAAAATGTAGGCTTCTTGGCGGTCGCCGTTTGAGCCGCCCCACCCGTCAACCCGCGCCTCGCAGTTGGACGACGCGGAAACCCTGAGCCCAAGCGCGGCCCACATCTTGTAGGGCACGCGAAGTCCGTAGAAGGTGCCCATCGAAGGATCAGTCTCGGTTGTTGTTGTTGTTGTCATTTTTAATTCTCCTAGTCAGTTAGTCTGTGCCGCGTCGATCTCGGCTACGACTGGCAGGGATTAACGTTTCCCCAAACGTTGTACTCACGAGGGGACCGCCAGCCCATCCAGGACTCTCCCACGAATGGGCCAGCGGCTTTGCCGCGCCGCGGAGGGTTAGTAGGCGGCGGCGGTCAACTCAATTCCTAGCGTAATCCGGCGGCTTTAACGGCTTCCCATGCTGCTTGCGCTTCCGGCGTCACTCGATGACTGAACCCATCATCGCTGATGGTTTGCGCCTTGAAAAAATTCCAATCAGCCGCATCTACCCACTTGGGCAAAGCCTCCAACGCTTGTTGTTGGTTATCAAACGTGGGACAGAGCTTGAACCCTGTAGGAATGTGCGTGATGTTCCGTCGCCGGGATGAAGGTTTGTCATCTGTGGGCGTTACCGCCAACAAGCCCAAGCACTTTCCGGGAACTGTTCTAATTGTATCTCCCTTAGCGTTAGTCAAAACTACCTGCATCTTGTATAGCTTCATCTCTCTCCCCTCCACGTTACCAACCCAACCGCAATAATCAACAAAGCCGCTGCTATCGCAGCCTTGATGACCAGGTTTGCAATTTCAGGATCGATTATAGCTTCAACCCCCTACATCCAACATTGCTGAAGGGCATACCCACCGTCGTTATCCCAGCCGGAAGGATCGCCGTTGCGCCCACGGAATTTACAGGCATGTACGTGATGGCCCACAGAGCCGACAACTCTAACCGCTTTGGCATGTTCCGGGCTCGTAGGCCGCTGATCGCACTCGCTGCACTTTTCACCGAACCCGTTGGGGAATAGCACGCGGCCAAGGTTATAAACAACCTCGAACCCTATGTCCATTCCGCATCCTTGCACCTTAATTGACCCGCGCTTATCGTCAAAGCTGAAGTCAATCGCCGTGGCGACACGTCGCGCAATCCATTGAGGCTGGTTATCACGAATCAGGTGAACGTTGATGCTTCGCATCATCCCCGAGCGGCTAACGTGCTTCAGTGTCGTATAAACTACATCGCCGGGCCGGAGTTGTTCTTTTAGGGCGTCAACTGCTTGCTGTCTCTCGATGCTTTTTGCTTTTGTCATCGGACTAGCTCCTATCTAAGAATATGTGCCGCGTCGATCTCGGCTACGACTCAATAACCTGATGAAATAACCCGCGTTGTTCACGCTGTCGCGGCCCAGCGGGAGGGTTAGTCCCTCCGATCCCAGCTACAACGCCAAGCATTGTTGCAGCTTGTAAACCTGTTCAGTCTCATGCGCCCGTTGAGCCTTCGCCGCCGACTTCGCCTCTTTGACTACATAATCCGATCCAAAGAAACCCCAACAGCTATCAACGTGTTCGCCGTCCTCGCCCTCGATGACGTAACCGTAAACGTCGCCCCTCAAATACTGGTCATACTCCTCAACCTCACCGTCGATCTGCTTCTCTGCCCACTGCTGCGCGGTCCCTGCAAAATCAGCCGTCTTATAGTCAGCGGTGCCGCAAAGCTCGACCATTCTCTGCTTGGTGATGTAAGCAAAACCGACCGTCCCACTATCCCAGCCCGCACTATCGCTCCAATGACTGCCGCCTCCAGTCCACATATGCAGCCCGCTATGATCCAGCAAGCCCAGCGGCACAAGGCAAACAGCTCCCTCTTTCATTCTCAGATACCGCTCCAACAACTCGAATCCTCCACGTCTCACTGCTTCAAGCTCCGTCTCCGTCGCTGTGCGGTCGCCCAGCTCATAGCGTCTATGTTCACACACCATGACACAGAGGTTATCGTTCTCTCTGGGATTCATCGGATCTTCATCCTGATAAATCTTGATCTTGTAACCGTCCTGCTTGAATGTCTCTATTGCATGTTCCATTGTTCTAACCCTCCAACCCTCAAAATCTGCCGCTACCCTACCACATTCTCACCGCCTCGCAGCGTCGAAGACGCGAGAAAGGGAACTACTGTTTCGCATTCTGATTCAGCACTCTCAGAATGTCATCCTTGCTGTCAATGATCCCGTTCAACCGGAATCGAAACTCCGCAAGGTCTGAGTAGTCCACCCAAACGCGGTCGGTGTAATTCTCGGGCGTAATGCCTCCGATGATTCGCCCACCGACCTCCACAATGTCAAACACCCAGTTACCATGCTGGCCGTAGATCCCGTCATCGGAATCTCCCGAATCCCACAGCGACAAGCTCACATCGATGCTATCATCGCTTTGGCTATCGCCAATGGTGAACCTAACCCCGTAGTCGTCGCCGTTATCAACCCAGACCTCAGAGCCAAACAGCTCTGCAAGCTCTTTCATAAACTCCTCTATCTTAGGCTGAAACTCGCCCCAGACTCTTTCGTATCCGGTCCAATCTGTTGACATAATCTAACCCTCCATTCCCCTCAAATCTACAAGCAAGCCAAGCGGCAACCTTTGAGGCTGCAATCCACGTTTCAGCTTGGCAATCCCTTGTCCACTTTCAGCCATGACCATTGCGCTCTAACTACGCTCCCCTTTACTCGTTTCAGCAATGCTCTAGCCTCTATTGTATCTGGAATGATTGCGTGTTGAGCTTTACTGCCCAGAGAAGCAGACCCCACGCCCCTGATTGGAATTCCCGCAGCCTCAAAAGCTCTATATTGCCTTTGCATCAGCTTATGTGAGCCTCCAACCCGTACTAACAACCTGTCTTGGTCTTCCCAGTCCTCCATTTGACCCTCCCTTTCGCGCTAGAAAACCCTTTGCCTTACTTCACCCGATGCATCCAACACCTGGCTTCAACCGCCGAATCGGTCCCGTCGCCGTTGCTGACCCGCCGCTTGCACTGCCCACCGGCTTTGGTCGGCGCTCCACACTCATGCGATCCTTTTGCCACTGTATTCCGCTTCGCCTTCTGCTCCACAGAGGCTTGCTGTGCATCGGCGCTAGCCACAGTCGCTTGCTGCTTACAGGCTGCCCCAAAGCCCAGCATCACTGCCACTGCTAAACCTGCAATGATCCGTTTCATATCTCAACCCTCCATTGTTTGAAAGCGCCCTTGCCAAGCGATCCCGGCTTGCGCTAGAATCGCGCCGTTATGTCTGCAAACGTGTCCCGCGTCCGCTCCTCATCCAGTCGTGGCCGAATGAAGCTGGCCGCTACAGAGTACAGTCTAGTTCGCACCAAAAGCCTAATAGACTTGCTTGTATCGCTCGACGCCGTTCTAACCGTGACCGATGCGGCCCGTTTACTTGGCATCCAGCGTGGCTCAGTCTGTAAGATGATCGAACGCGGAACTCTGTACTCGCTAACCATTGGCTCTCACCTCTACGTGCTTCGATCCGAGGTTATTCAACGTCTCAAGCCTTAGCTTTGTGCCGCTCTCTATGATGTGGCCTGCATAACCATTCCACCTTAAGCGGCTGGTTATAGTCCTCGTGATGCGCCTCTACCTTGCGGTGGCCGCACTTGATGCAAGGTTGGCGGATTAGCCTGCCAGACCTCAGAGCTAGAGCAACGGCTACGTGCGCTTTGTGTTGGCGTTTGCGCTGGAAAGCTCGTAATCCAGCACTAGACACTAAGCGATTGCCTGTTGGTGCATGGACTGTGAAAGCAATATCCCCTTGTCTCAACAACTGGTCTACCCGACCCCGAGATAGTCCCAACAGCGTTGCAACTTGGCTAATACGATATTGCATAGTGCTGGACTATACACGAGTACAGGACATCCGTCCAGAAGACGTTCTACAGGAGCGCAGAATCGGCTCTGAGAGCCGGTTTCAGCCGCTCTGCAATGTAGGCTACCATAGCTAGAGGCTGCCGCCACGATGTTGTCGCCGTTATCAACGCTCCAAGAGGTTGTTGCTGTTGTCATCCTTCAACAGCAGCAGCCTCGGCCGCCAACGCTGCAAGCAGCGATGCGGCCACAGCGTATGCAGCGTTACACCGCGCCGGGCCAGCTCCAGCCCAGGCCAGCCCAGGCTGTCCGCCGTTAGGTTGACCTGTCGCCGCTAGCCGAGGTTGTCCTGCGGACCCCCAGGGGGTAGGCCAGCGTGCGAGCCTGATCTCAAACTTGCATTTTTTTTCTTCCTTTTCCGCTGCCTGTGCTGTAGCCGGTAATGGTAGTCTGGGTTACACTCGATTTAGCTGGACAGCTTCGCCGGTTGGAGCTCCATTAGCAGGGCCGCTCAGTCAACTTGGTTCAACAGGCCTCGGGGTTGCCGCTCCGGGGCCTTCTGCTTTTGGGGACGAAACTCCAGTTGCTTTTCTGGCCCATGGCCCTTGAACTACTGAAGCAGCAGTGAGACTATCTATCACATGAAAGCTGAGGACATAGGATTTTTCCTCGATGACGAGGGCGGGAATGATGCTGAATTAGTGGCTGACTTGGTAGCTTTCATCTTATGGATTTTGGTTGTTGTGGCTCTGTTGCTGGTTTTGGAGGGCAACCGAGATTTGCTGGGAAGGGTTCTGGGGTAGCAGGTGTGAGAAGGTGCTGCTTATGCCGGTTGAAAAGGATGACCTGGTTTAACTATGAAGGTTCTTGTTGCATGTGAGTTCAGTGGGGTTGTGAGGGATGCTTTTCGGGCGCTTGGGCACGATGCTTGGTCATGTGACTTGTTGCCCTCGGATCGACTCGGGCCTCATATTCAAGGCGATGTTCTACTACATCTAGATGGGAATTGGGATCTAATGATCGCTCATCCACCCTGTACTTACTTAGCCAGTAGTGGGCTTCATTGGAACGGGAGAATCCCCGGCAGAGAGCAGCAAACTCATGAGGCAATGCTATTTGTGTTGAATCTAATGGGTGATGGGTTTGTTGATAATCCCGTTCCTCGAATAGCTCTAGAGAATCCTATTGGGAGAATCTCAACTGCCTTTCGTAAGCCTAATCAGATTATCCAGCCGTGGCAGTTCGGGCATCCTGAAAGTAAGGCGACTTGTTTGTGGTTAAAGGGGTTGCCCTTGCTTCGGGCAACGAAGGTGTTGGAGCCCCGGAACGGGGATCATAAAAGGGGATGGGATAACCAAACCCCCAGCGGGCAAAATCGGTTGGGGCCATCTGATGATAGATGGAAGCTGAGGTCTACTACCTATGAAGGGATCGCAAAAGCGATGGCTGAGCAGTGGGGAAGCCTGTTATGAAGACCATCATTCTAGTCTTGCTCATCATCTCTCTCGTGGTCATAGTCGTAGGCGGCTGGTTTCTCTGGCTGCTGGGTCAAGCGCCGGATGACGGGATGGGAGATAGATATTGGAGGTAGATATGACCACTGACTACATCAAAACTATCCCCTGCGAGTTGCAATCAGGCCACAAGTGGAACCCCCCGCTTGCCGGGGAAGACGTGCTGGGGAACCCTATTCTGCTGGTTACTTGCCGGAATTGTGGAAAGGTCCGGTCGATGAGTGAGGAGCTGGTTAAGCATGAGTGATTCGATCAACCACCCAAGTCATTACACCAGAGGCCCGGTCGAAGTTATCGACATCATTGAGGGCTTCGGGCTGGGTTTTCACCTCGGCAACGTGGTCAAGTATGTTCTACGAACTGATCACAAAGGAGATGGACTGGAAGACCTGAAGAAAGCTCGATGGTACTTGGATCGAGAAATAACCAACAGGGAGGCTGTTAAGAATGGAATCGATTAAAGTGCTTGACATGGGTTATGTTAAACACATTGAATCATGGGGGCATGGTGATCCCAACAGTCATCCTTTTGACCCGGATGATCCAGATCATGAATGTGGAATAATAGAAGCTGCCCGACAGTCTACTCAGGGCTCATTTCGTGGCTGGGATCAGGACGAGCGACTGCTGAAATTCATGTACTCTCATCATCATTCCACTCCCTTCGAGTTTGCCGGAATGGTGATTGAGGTTCAGGCTCCGATCTTTGTCTTTCGTGAGTGGCATCGGCATAGAACTCAGAGCTACAATGAGATGAGCGCAAGGTATGCGCCTCTGCCGGACATCAACTATCTACCTACTCAAGAGCGATGCCTCACCATCCAGAAGGGTAATAAGCAAGCAGAGGGAATGGCCGAGCTAACAGGCGATGCGGCCATGAAGTGGTTAGCCTCAGTTGAGGTCTTGTATGCTGCTTCACAACAGACTTATCTGGATGGACTACGCTTAGGGGTGCCTAAAGAGTTGGCTCGGATAGTGCTGCCTGTAGGGAGATATTCTCGAATGAGGGCTTCCGCTAACCTAAGAAACTGGCTTGCTTTTCTCACATTGCGAATGCACCCGGACGCTCAGTGGGAGATCCGGCAGTTTGCCAATGCGGTGGGCAAGATCATTGCTGCTGAGTTTCCTAGAACATGGTCATTGTTTTCTGTTGATCTTTCAAGCTAGAAAGCGTAGGATAACCCCCGTCAGAAAGTTGTAGAACTTTAACTTGTTGGAGGATAACCAGATGCCCTTTACACCCGAGCAGATTGATGACATTTTCACTTATCATCCGCCTACTGCGGATCAACCCGCAAAGTACGATGCAATACGATCAGCCGCAAGAGAATTCGCTAAGACTCTTGTAGCCAATACTCCTTCTTGCGCCGACCAGTCGGCAGCAATGCGATTGCTGCGAGAATGTGTGATGACCGCGAATGCAGCCGTCGCCACAGGAGGTAAATACTGATGCCAAAGCTACCCGATGATTTCCCTCATCTCTCAACCCTCAATGCAGCCGGAATCAACACCGAGCTTCAGCTTGCAAAGTACAGCGAGGACTACACCAAGATACCCGGTATCGGGCCTTCCGGTGCCAAGGACATCGAAGCTGCCGTTGCTGCTGCGTCAGCCAGCGAAGACACCACGAAGACCCAGCCACTCGCTAAAGCTGCGGCAGCTACTGCTGACGGAGGCGTTGCCGTCAAGTTCAGGCTCGACCGAGACACCGTTCTCAACGGCAGGGCCTTCGCCATCAATCCTGAGACTCAGGTTGCGGCCAAGGTTGTCGTGAGCGGCGGTGTCTTCTACGGCGTGGGCTGCAAGGACGAAGCCGGGGGCTACCAGCTTGCCGAAGCTGCAAAAGGCTAGGCTCGTCCCGCTCAACACAATGATCTACCAGTCGCAGCAGGACTGGCTTTCAGCACAAGCCGTTGATGCGGTGAAGCAGGCGGCGGTTGTTCGTGCTGCGTTGCAGCTCTATAGAGAGCATGTAGAAAGGATTGAAAATGGCGACAGCAAATAAAGCAGCTACAGCAGAAGAAAGCACGGTTGTTCCACCATCGGTCCTGGTTCGAGACGATGAAGCGGCCCTCAAAGTCGGCGACCTGATAGGCTTCGTTCTCACGGTTCGAGAAGTCGTTCCAGCGGTCATCAAGCGGCTGTTGAACGACGGTCGGGTTGATCTCGAAGCGACGGTCATTCAAGATGAGCGCCGCAGGAACCCCGATCGAGAGAGCATGAACATGTTTGTCAACATGAAGGTCAAGCAGTTCAGGCTCTACCAGCGGTCGAGGCCGCAAGATCCTCCGGTTGTCAGTAAAGAGGGCCAGATCGTTGACCAGTTCACGACCAGCAGTGCGGCTGAACCAGGAGGTGCGCTGGTGCCGGGAACCTGGTTTGATCTACGGCCTTGGCGGGTAACGCTGACAGGCACAACCTACGAGCAGAAAGACAACCACAACGTTGTCATCGTGCCTTTCGAGCAGAGGCAGCTTGGGGTGTTTGATGGAGCGCAGTATAAGGACTGCTTCGGGCTGCTCCAAGAGGAGCTAAAGAACTGGGATCGCGTCGATGCGATGTGGCAGTTGAAGGAGAACCTATGAAACCGAGAACAGTTGTTATCACAATGGAGGTTCAGACCGATGCTCCGCTGGGTTTCCTGAAAGACAAGGCCAAGCTCAATGCTGCCCTGCGAAACCAGTTTGATCTGGGCTCTTTTCAGATTGATGTAAGGCAAGCCACGGCTCATGTAACACAGGCTCCCAAGGAGGAAGAAGGATGAAGAAGCTATTGTTGGTTACTTGGTTTGCTCTCTTATTTCCGTCGGTTCTTGCTGACAGGCAACAGCCCATTCCTACCTACTCAATTTACGTCATGGGTGAGCCGGGAGCTGTGGTTCAGATATCTGGCTCTGATGAGCAGCCGGACGGCACGGTGACTGCGATTGAGTGGAGACAGCGGGCTCTACCTGTACGGTTCTTTGTGAATGCGGATCATCATATAAAGCTGAAAATTGAGACGGAGACGCCGGTTGAGGCGCAGCTATTCTACGAATATCGCGATGTGAAGGAATGGCTGAGAACCGCGAAGGGCATCAAGGACGTGCCTATTACTTTCGACATTCCAGCACGATAAACCAGATGAAACCCTTCTCTCTACTCAACCGAATAGCCGATGCCCTAGAGCGGCTCACATCGCTGTTCGAGAGCTACATGCAGCAGCAATCTCTCAGGCTACCACCGAGGAAGCCCAGCGACGAGCCACCCGAACCGGGAGCCGTCAGCTTCTACGATCCACAGCGGCAGGCCCGGCTAGAGGAGAGAGCAACAGAACTGTTGCTGGAAGGCCGCTACTTCAACTTTGACGATGCCTATAACCACGCAATCCAGGAAGAAAAGGAAGCCGAGACTGTCCATCCATGAAAGCCTATTACTATCCAAGAGTGAGCTTACTATGCGGTTCTTGTAGATGGTCCTTGAAGCCAGATGAGGCATTCAATTCATCAACTAGGACTACCTCTGCATCAGTAATACGTACCACCAGTAACCCCATATATTTTCACTGCTCTAATCCATCTTGTCCTAATGACATAGTGGTGGAACTTCTTCCTTTTGAAACAGAATCAGAAACACTATTTGAGGTTACAGCTATTGCCCCAGAAGCAAGTCAAACGAAAATCGCGGGCTAAGCCCAAGCCAGCCCCGGTCAGCGATCCCTTGAAGCTGACCACGCCGGCCGGTATCAGGGAAGTCCTTGAGATGTCGCTCGGCGCCGGGGTCGATCACGCCTTCATCATGCTCGGCTACCTGCCTAGGGCCAAGCGGGATGAGAGGCTGGATAGGCTCTGTGATGCCTATAGAATGATGACGGTCGAGCAGAGAGCCGATCTGGACCTAGAACGGTTCTGTGACGAGCATCAAGTCGAGCGGTGGGAGTTCCTGATGTGGGTTGTTGGCTCGGTTACATCGCTTGGGGGCAACGCAACTGGGCTCATAATCAACGCCGCGAAGTTCCCGATCATCAAGGCCAGCCTTGAAAGAGCGTTGGCTGATCCCGAGGAAGCAAGGCAGTGGTTACAAACCTGGGGCCACGCTCCGCTTCCGTCGAAAGGAACCATCGTCAATGTTCATGCTCAGGCAAACGCCCAGAGCGCAGCAGCAGCCAGTGCTATAGAAAGAGGCTTGCCTTCGTTCGTTGAGACGATGGAGGAAACGGATGAAGCGTTCCGGCAGCTACCGGCGACGACGGCTGAGCCTATTGATGTTCCGTTCAAGATAACCGAGAAGGAGTCAGCGAATGTCAGTTCCAATCCTAACGCCTGAGAACAGCTTCTCATATACTTGTCCTGATAGCACCTGTAGGCAGGCATTTCAAGCCCTGATGCCAACAGCCGAGATAGTCAACACTCCTATCTCAGCGGTGGTCATCTATCACATGGAAACCTTCACCTGCCCTCGATGTGGTGCTGCGTTCAGGTGCTATGTTACTCAGGTTCAATCCAGCTACGGGGTTCATCCGGTTGTGGATAACTCTATCGTCCAAGCCGGAGCGATGCCGCTGAAGTCTCTGACTCTGAGAAGCACCTAGAAAGGGCATGAAGGCTGGGTTTCCACATGAGTAAATCTCATCGAGACAACCATGCCGCCCGTCTGAAACGGGGGGACTCAGCCTTTGCTAAGAAGCAGGCTCGCCGCTCTCCTAATCCCAAATATAGAAAGTGCAATCTATGTGGTGGTAAGGTTAGGCTATTCTTGATGGTCGGAGGTCTTTGCCCTTCATGTATAGCCCCCTCATAACTCAACAGACCCTCGACCGTCTCCAATCCAAGCTGGACTTCCCTCTAGTCCGTCGCTCCGTTGCTGAGTCCGAGTTCTACGTCAACTATTTCGATTCTTTCCTCGACCGGGACACAGGAGAACTCCCGGCTGACTTCCATTTCGGCCAACCCGAGAAGAACTACATCCGCAGTGAGCGGGTTCTCTGCAAGTATGACTTTCGTTACTGGCTGGAACGCTACGTCAAGATCAAGTCTACTTTGCTTAGCAATACTGAGTTCATCGTTCGCCCACGGATGACGGTTGCCTGGAAAATGGTTCTCGATGTCTGGGCCGAACTTGAAGCCCGAGGCTCTGCAATAATGATGCAGCAACTCAAGGCTCGACAGCTCGGGGTTTCTACTTTGACCGAGCTTGCCATCGCTCATCGAGTACAATTCTATAGCAACATCAACGCTCTCATCTGTTCATCGACGCCACAGAAAACCGAGAAGATGAGCGGCTGGATTACGCTCTGCTATGAGCTTGAACCTTACTGGCTGATGCCGGTTATGAAAGGGCCTTATGAATCCGGGGAAGTGCTGTTAGAGTTTCCTGAACTGAACAGTGCAATCACGATGCAACACGGTGCAAAGATGACGGGTATAGCTCGTGGAGAGACGCCTGATATTTGTCATCTCAGCGAGATTCCTGAGTGGGTAGGTGATCCTAAAGAACTCATCGACGCTTCTCTAATGCCATCAATCCACCCCAACCCAAGAACCTTCGTTATCCTCGAATCAACCGCCGCTGGAATGCATGACTGGTGGCACCAGACTTGGGATATTTCGAGCGAGGGCTACGACAACGGAACCTCAACGTTCAGGCCGATCTTCTTGCCTTGGTTCATCGGCACTGATGTCTGGCCCACGCAGACATGGAAGAGCGATCACCCGATTCCTGCTGACTGGACGCCAACGGCTAAGGGCTCTCAGCACGCAGAGCGGGCTAAGAAGTATGTAGCTACTAATACACTCGTACGGAAGTTCCTTGGTGATGATTGGGAGATGCCGCTGGATCAAACATGGTTCTGGGAATGTTACCGCTCTGAGATGGTTCGCAAGAAAGCGTTGAACCTGTTTCTACAGGAGATGCCTGCTGATCCGCTCGAAGCCTTCCAGACGACTAACCTAACTGTGTTCGACGTTGAAACTATAGAGATGTTGAACGACCAGCGATCAGCTCCGTGGGGCTGCTTCGGGATAGAGTCAAACCTGTTGCCTAGAAGACTGTGGCCAGAGCGCCGTGATTGGGACTTGAGCCGAAAGCCAATCGAGCTAACCTGGTTCACTGGAGAAGCCACGCTTCATTTCACCTTACGCCCGCTGACCTATGACGGCTATCCAAGCTGCCCTTGGGAGAACCGGGTGTTCATCTGGGAGCCCCCCATAAAGGGGGCGAAGTACGGCGTTGGCGTCGATACCAGCTATGGACTCGGCCAAGACCGCTCTACCATAGAGGTGGTAAAGGAGGGCTCTATTATCAACCCTGCTGTTCAAGTCGCTGAGTTCGCCAATGCCTACGTCAACTCCATCGACCTAACCCCCATTTGCATGTGCATCAGTGCTTTCTACTCGTCCTGCTACACCGATCAGATGGAACAGCCGCTCGTTGTGATCGAGTGCGCCGGCAACGGCGAGACAACCCAACTCGAAATGCGAAAGCAGGGCTGGTCGAACTTTCATCGTTGGGAACGCTACGACAACATGAAGCGAACGAGGGTTCATAAGCTGGGTTGGTTCACTAATAGCTGGTCCCGGCCGATGCTGATGGACAGGACAAATCAAGCTATCAGGGATTGCAACTTCAAGATCAACTCTCCTTGGTTGATTCAGGAGCTTAGAACCTTGTCGAAGGATGAGTTCCAGCAATCCATAAGGGCCGACACCGGGGGCCACGATGATCGCTACATGGGCGCGGGCATCGCCTTCTTCTGCCTCCATGTTTGGAAGTCCGTCGTTCAGGGCGATGAGGATGTCTTCTCGTCGCAGGCCAGAGAGCAGGCCAAGAAGCAGCTTGAAGACTGGGAATCAAGGTGGAAAGGCGGGGAGCATATGTTTGACTTCAGCCTGCCCACGTTGCAGCCGATGGTGGAACAGCAGCCGGATGATGAGGCTTATAGCGGGTTAGTGAAGACCCTCGATGATGATCCGCTGTGGGGGATGAGCCATCAAGATTAGCTTATGAGGTCAGCGGCCATAAAACTTAAGATAGCCAAGAGAAAGCGGGAGAACTCCCCAATTCGTCGGAAGGCCAATCGCAGGGCTGCATGGGAAAAGCGGTATAGAGACTTGTGCAGGGAAAGGGGTTAATACATGCCTACTTTGTGGCAGGAATACTACATGGCCAACTGGCATTTAGACAAGGTTGAGGAAGTGCTAAACCGAATGGGGGTGGATGCGCCTCATGCACTTAATGGTAGAATGCTTGCTCCGTATGAACGCCTAGAGCAACTAATCAAGAATTTGCAGCATTCTTCAGGTGTATCAGATGTTGGTAGTAGACATTCAACAACATCGGTGCGAGAATAGCCAGCGATGCAATTCAGAGAGAGAACCTTTATCTGCAAGAAAGGCCATGTCAGCAAGCACTGGGCTTGGGACAATGAATTGAAGCTACGATGCAGGACCAGAGGTTGTCGATTACAGTCCTATAGAGCCTTGACAGGTCGAGGCCACAACGCCCAAAACAGCCAGCCCTTCGTCTACTACGAGCGGCCCTCGGACGGTGAAATCTTTGTAGCCGCTACCGCCGAAGACACTCGGCACCCTCGGGGCTTCGTTCGCAAAGAGATCAGGACGATGAACGAGTACAGCCAGTTCCGTAGGCAATACTCTGATCGAATGAAAGCCGATGCCGAGATCAACCGGGAGCAGGAGAAAGCCTTTAGGTCAGTGGAGAACAAAGCCGGTCGAGAAAGGCTAGAATCAATGCTCTCCAGCCTGTCGCCCGAAGCTCGGGCTTTCGCCGAAGCTGCTATAGAGAGCAGCTACAATGTTGATATTCCGGCTGCTAATCCAGAGTGCATGATTCAGGGCTTCGAGCTGGACCGAAGCGAGAGGCAGCCCTATCAGGATGAGCATCACAACTACAGGAGAATGGACTGATGCCAAGCCCTCTGCTCAAGCACGCAGGTAAACACGTTCAAGACACCGATGGTAAGGTCTATCAGGTCACAGGCACTGGCTCCCTCAAGCGGTTGTCGCCGAAGCTCAAGGGCAAGGAGCGCAGATTGGCGAGACAGATGGCAAGGATGATAGAGGTTACAAAATGAGCAGTGTTACTCCGGGTTATTGTGGATTCCATGTTCAAGATAGCTTGGTGTTTGAGAAGATGGCCAATGGAGGTGTTCGGGTAGTTCTGAATGGATCAGAGATAGTACCTACCTTGGATGCAAGTGCTTGGGCTTCTGTAATAGCCAATATGAGCTATTATGGTGAAGAAGACTACGGCTTCTACAGAGCACTTAATTTTCACATAGGGGCTTCTATTCCTGAGTCCTGCCCCTTGGTAGAAAAACCTCCTATGGGGATGATGGATGTCAAGTAACCCAGACCGAGAACCCCAGCATTCCAGCTACGTCTGCCCCCCGGACGATACCTCGGAAGCCTACCGCTTGGGCTGGGTAGCTGAAGCTACTTCTGAGGGTCTTGCCTATCTCAACACCCAACCCGGCTTCAGCCAGCTCGACCGAGCTATCGACATCATCTCAGGCCAGCTCAACGAGCAGCTACCGGGTAACAGCGCTGCTGGTGGCGCTATGTCCAAGATTAGGGCTAACATCGTTAAGCGTGCTCTCAATGAGCAGATCAGCGTTCTCACCGATCTCCGGGACTTCTGGATGTTTGAAACCAGCGACAAGACCCGCTGGGAGCATCAGACTACTATTCTCAACAACCTTACTAATGACTGGTATCACAATACGTTTGTTGATCTCAGCATCAAGGAAGCCTTGCAATATGCAGCCGCTCTTGGCAAGGGATACCTCTCTCCCTTTTGGAAGTCGAACGCTCGCCGCCGTGGGGTGGGTGATATCGCTCTACAATCGTATGGTGCGAGGGACGTACTTCCCATTCAGCTTCCGTCAAATCACAATCTCCAGGAAGCCTACGCCGTTATCATCAAAGACGAGTTGCCAATAACCGTAGCCTGGCGCCAGTGGCCCCATCTACAGCATCGCATCACCGCCGATCGAGACTTGCCGACAACCGCCACTGATCGGGGCCAGTCCATCTGGGCCAAGACAGGCCGGACTCTAATGGATTTCATAGGCTTGCCTAAGAACCGGGAAGATGAAGAAACCCCGTTTCCAACCGTTGATGTCAACTACATCTACATCGATGACTTCTCGATAAACACATCTGGCTTTACGAAACCGATGGGCCAGCCTGGTACTTCCTTCTACTACGAAGTGCCTTCGCTCGGCAGTGATGTTCCAGCCGGCCGAACGACCACAGGCCAGACTACCTACCGCAAAGCAGAACGATCTGATTGTCAGCTTTACCCAAACCGCAGGCTGATAATCTGTACCAAGACCTGCATTATCTACGATGGTCCGAGCTACTGGTGGCATGGCCAAGTCCCTCTCATCAGCTTCTCTATGGACGAGTGGGTCTGGAACTTTCTCGGCTTTTCTCTAGTCCTCGAAGTCGCCTCGATCAGCGACAGCTTCAACGAGCATCTCAGGAACATAGATGACAGTGCCTCCGTTCGGCTTGATCCGCCGATGCTCTGGGACAAGAACGCTATCTCGGCTACCGATGCCCAGCGATTCAGCACCCGTCGCCGGGGCATGAAAATGCGCTACGATAACTTCAAGAACGAGAACCCTATTAAGTTTCCGGTGCCTCCTCAGATGTATGATGTACCGCCTTGGATCATCTCTGAATACGTTCCATTCCTGAAGAACCTCATTGGTGACATGCTGGGTGTTCCTGATCTCAAATCCTTGGCTAAAGCCAAGCAAGTCCCCGGTGGCGATGCAATCGAGAAGCTGATGGAAATGGCTGGCCCAATCGTTCGTGGAATGAGCCGCTCAATGGAACGTTCGCTACGTGGCCTCGGCCAACAGGTCGGCCCGATGTTCTTCCAGTTCTACGACACCCAGCGGAGAATCTGGGTCATGGGCCAAGACGGGATAACCGAGCAGGACTTCGACTTCGATCCCGGTTCAATCATCCCGGCCAACGAGCAGGGTTTCGTTCAAACCCGGATGGAACGGGCTAGAACGCATATGCACAACTTTAACTTCAGGATAACCCCTGGTTCATTGCATCAGCTTAATCAGACTTCGAGAAAGTTGCTCTATCTACAGCTTATGAGGAGCGGCTATCCTATCGATCCTGAGACAGTTTCAACCGCTCTCGACATCCCGAACTGGGGCCACCTGCAAGGGAATACAGTTCTCGAAAAGTGGGGCCAGTGGAAAGACCTTGAAGCTACTATTGCAGATCAGATGGCCCAAGCCGCGCAAGGTGCCGGTCAGGGCAAAGGCGGGGGTCGTAAACCTAGTGGCCAGAATCTACCACAGGTCAAGAGCAAAGACGGTGGTTCGAGAACCACGGTTAGTGAGAGCCGCTAATGCAATGGCGGGTAGTAGATTTGAGGGAGACGCAGGAAGAAGTTCATGTTATTCCTACAGATCATGCTCATGAAGAAACTGTGGAATGTTGGTGTGATCCAGAACTAGAATCGTATGCTCCCGACCACGATAAGGTCAACGTAGTAGTTACCCACAAGAGCCTACAATGAGCCAGCCAACCCCTCGTCTCCGAAAGCAACCCTGCATCGAGCGCACCCGAGCGTTCGAGCAAACCAGCTACTCTGGTGATCCCCACGAGATCATCGACTACCTTCTGAACCTCCGCGAAAACGGCACCATCCACATCCATGTCAACCAAGGGGTAGCGGTCATAACCGAGTGGGACCACAACCACCAGCGCAACAAACCTGTTGACACTAATCCTGTTTAGCTGTACCGTCAGCTTGTAGTTGCATAAGTAGCTTCTCGGTCCGACGTTAGAAAACGAGGCCACTGACCATCCGGTTGGTGGCCTCTTGCCGTATGCCGTGGTCATCTACAGATGCCAAACGTCACACTCGCAAAGCCAAGTCATCCAAGAAACGCCGTCAATGGGCACAAGTTGCTAACAGTGTGCTCAGGCGTACTGGTGACGAAGGCCGGGCCGTCGCTACTGCAAACTCAGTCTTAAAGAAAGGAGGCAAACCCATGGATCGTCGGAACCGGCGCAAAAAGGGTCGAAAGGGCAAACGCCGCTAGACCCGTCTTTCCTGTTCCGCTTAAAGATCGCTCTTACATCAAGGGCTGATCCCCGGCGACAGCAGGGTGGCGTTAAACAGGAGGGACCGTCGTGGTTCCTCCACTTTACAAAGTTGGAGGCTCCATCATGGATGAGCCAGAAGACGAGGAGAACATCATGTTAGTGAACGATCAACGAGAGAAGCGGAAGAAAAAGAGGGGCAAGAAGGCCCGAATTGCCCGTCCTTCAAACTAGCTCGTCGCCGCTACGCAAAACGGGGGTTCTAGGGGGAGAGGCTGGGCATTTCACTTGCCTCTCCCGCTAGCTCAAATGAGAAAGCAACGAATGAAAAAGAAGCGAACGATAACAACCAAGTACGGGGAAACCGACGAAGGCAAGCCGGTCTATCGAACCGAAGAAGCAGTTCCCCGCCGCAAGATTCGAGGACTCCAGCGCCAGCTAAAGAGGCGCTAATTACATAAGGCTATCATGTCAGCAATGCCCCCAATTCCCGGTGC
>Ga0070706_100001336_pt1 | contig 26233 bp, 26 predicted proteins | sample KBSK5501metaG_FD_65476 | JGI IMG/M metagenome (GOLD analysis project Ga0070706, IMG submission 65476) | Corn, switchgrass and miscanthus rhizosphere microbial communities from Kellogg Biological Station, Michigan, USA - KBS K5-50-1 metaG | ecosystem: Host-associated > Plants > Roots >... | reverse complement strand
ACCGCTGTGCGGGAGTGGGCGAACCAGTCCCTCGGCGAATCCCGCGGTCCCATGCCCGCCGCATTGGGGCGGGCCGAGCCGACCCCGATCATCTCGTTCATCCAGCGGGTGCAGCGGGCTCGGACGGGCGCCGAGCTGTCCTCGGCCACCGCATTCAACACGAGCGCCGGCTTCCCCGACGGCGACGTCCGCCTGCGCGACGTCTTCGCACTGTATCCGTACGAGAACACGCTCCGGGCGGTGCGGCTCTCCGGGGCCCAGCTCAAAGCCTACCTTGAGGAAAGCGTCCGCTACTACACCACCGACTCGGTCGGTCGCGCCGCCCTCGACCCGACGGTGTTCGGCTACAGCTACGACATGGTCTCTGGGGCGAATTACGACATCGATCTGCGCCTGCCGGTCGGAAGCCGTATCCGCAACCTCACCTTCAAGGGCCAGCCGGTCGCGCCGACCGACAGCTTCACCATGGCGGTGAACAGCTATCGCCAGTCGGGTGGAGGCGGCTTCACCATGATCCGGGACGCGCCGGTGGTGTACGACCGCGACGAGAACATCCGCGATCTGCTGGTGGCGGAAGTCCGGAGCCGAGGCCACCTGGATCCCGGCGACTACGCCGAAGCCAACTGGCGGATCATCCCGCCCGAGATGGCTGACCAGGTCCGGAGGCTCTTCGGCGCCGCCGCGCGTCCCGCCGCGTCGCAGGCGCCTGCGGACTCCATTCTGCTCCGCGTACTGGCCCTCGGTGATTTTCGCGGGGCGGTGACAACGCGCGCGGCGGCGGTCAAGGCGGCGGCCGACCGGGCAGCCGCGGAGTGCCGTTGCCCGACGGTCCGCGTGACGACGGGGGACGCGATAGCGGGAGCGCCGACGGCCGATCTCGTCGCCGGTCGGTCGGCCGTCGAGGTGCTGAACCGCTTCGGGCTTGATGCGACCGCCATCGGCGGGCGCGACTTCACGTGGTCGCTCGACACGCTCCGGCTGCGCATGGCGCAGTCGCGGTTCGCCTGGCTCGGCGCCAACATCCGGGATTCCAGCACCGGCCGACGCCCGGACTGGGCGGTGCCGTACCGCGTGGTGCCCGCGGGCACGCTCCGGGTCGCGCTGGTCGGCTATGTGAGTCCGTCGGCGGCGCCGCTGCTGCACGACGCCGACGTCCGTGGCGTCGTGATCCACGGAGGCGCGGGCGGACTGAAGGACGCCCTGACCGCCGCCCAGGCGGAGCGACCGGACGTCACAGTGGTGCTGGCGGACGGGGGTGCCGGCTGCGGCGGGGCGTCGTGTCCGGATGACGCGGCGGAGCTCGCCCGGCAGCTCCAGGAGGCCAAGGTTGACGTGGTGGTAGCCGGCGGCGACGGCTCGACGACGGCGCGGGTGGGCGCGATCGCCGTGGTTCGCCCGCGCCCCGCCGCGGCCGAGCTCGGCGTCGTGGACCTGGTGCGCAGCGTCGTCGGTCGCAGGGAGATCCGCGTGCGCCTCGAGCCGGTAGATCCGGACCGGATCCCGCCGGACTCGGCCACCGCGACGCTCGTGGCGCGGGCCCGGGCCGAGACCGATTCGCTCGGGCGGCGGGTCATCGCTCGGATGAAGCTCCCGCTCGGGCGGAGCGGCGAGGGCGAGTCCCCCCTCGGCGATCTCGTCGCGGACGCGCAACGGAACGCGCTGCGGGCGGATGTGAGCCTCGTCCGCACGGCCGCGATCGGCGGTGATCTCCCTGCCGGGCCGGTGACCTGGTGGCAGCTGCTCGCGCTGCACGAGCCCCCACGACCGCTGGCCATGCTCAGCGTGACCGGCGCCGCGCTCCGCCAGGTCCTGGAGCAGGTGCTCGCGGGCGGCGTGCCGAGCGCGCACGTGTCCGGGGTCGTGGTGGAGTACGCGCCCGATGCCCCGGCGGGGCGGCGGATCCGGCGAATCCGGTTTGACGACGGCCGCGATCTCAAGGACGGCGCCACCTATCGCCTCGCGGTCGCCGAGCCGTTGCCCGAGCGCCCCGAGTATGCCATGCTCGCCGCGCGGCCAGCCACACCTTCCCGGCTTAGCGATCTCGACGCGCTCGTGTCCTATCTCCGGGCATTGCCCCAGCCGGTCGCACCGCCGGACGTGATCCGGTTCCGGGAAGTACGACGGTGACGGACCGGGTGTACGTGAACGAGCGCGCGGTGGACGTCCCGGCCGGCTCCTCGGCCGCCACCGCCGTGCGCGCGGCCGATGCCGAGCTGGGCGCGGCCTTGGCCGGCGGGCAGGCCTATCTCACCGACGGCCGGGGCCTCCGGATCGAGCCCGACGAGCCGCTCTCGGCCGGCGCCATCCTGCGGGTCGTGCGTCCGGCCCGGACGGCGGCGCCGGGCCGCCCCACGCTCTCCCGGGAGCTGATCGCGCGGCTCCCCAAGACGGAGCTGCACGTGCACCTCGACGGATCGCTCCGTCCTGCGACCATGATCGAGCTGGCGGCGCGGGCCGGCGTCGCGCTTCCGGCATCCGACGCTGAGGGGGTGCGCCGCGCGATGCTCGCGGAGGACGCGCACAACCTGGAGGACTACCTGCGCCGGTTCGAGGTCACGATCGCGCTGCTCCAGACGGAGGAAGCGATCGAGCGGGTGGCCTACGAGGTGGTGGCGGATGCTGCGCGAGAGAACGTGCGCTACCTGGAGGTCCGGTACTGTCCGGCACTGAGTCGGGCGGGCGGACTGTCGCTTGCCGCCGTGACCGCGGCCGAGCTCCGCGGACTGGCCCGGGGCGAGGCCGAATTCGGCATCGTCGCCCGGGCGATCCACTGCGGTCTCCGCCACCTCCCGCCCGCGACCTCGGAGGAGATCGCCCGAGACGCGGTCGCCTGGCGCGACCGGGGCGTGGTGGGGTTCGATCTCGCGGGTGGCGAGGCAACCCGGCCCGCCACGCCGCACCGGCGGGCATTCGAGATCGCGGCAGAAGGCGGCCTTGGGATCACGGTGCACGCGGGCGAGGCCGCGGGGGCCCCGTCGGTCGCCGAGGCGGTGTACGCGTGCCGGGCGAACCGGCTGGGGCACGGCACCCGCCTCTGGGAGAATCAGGCGCTTCAGGATTACGTACGGGACCGGCGCATCCTGGTCGAGATCAACCTCACGAGCAATCTCCAGACCCGCGTCGTCGCCCGCCCCGAGGAGCATCCGGTCCGCCGCTATGCGGACGCCGGGCTCGCCGTCTCTTTGTCCTCCGACAACTGGTTGATGAGTGGCACGACGGTCACCGACGAGTACTGGCTGGCCCACCGGGCCCTTGGCTTCACCCGAACGGAGATCGACCAGATGATCCTCGACGGCATGGCGGCCGCGTTTCTGCCCTGGCCCGAGCGCCGGGAGCTGCTGGAGCGGATGCGGGCCGAGCTCGCGGGGATACCGTGATGGACCGGTTCACCGGATTGATCGGGATCGCGCTCATCGTCGGCCTCGGCGTCGTCCTGTCCCGGAACCGCAAGGCGATCCGCTGGAGTGTGGTGGCCTGGGGCCTCGGGCTCCAGCTCGCGTTCGCGCTCTTCGTGCTGCGAGTGCCCGCCGGCCAGGACCTCTTTCGCGCGCTGGGCCGCGGCGTCACGACCCTGCTTGGATTCTCGTACGCGGGCTCGGAATTCGTGTTCGGCGAGCTGGGCAAGCAGCACTCGAGCCTGGGCGTGGTCTTAGCCTTCCAGGTCCTTCCCGCGATCATCTTCGTGTCCGCGCTCTTCGCGATCCTCTACCACATAGGTGTGATGCAGATTGTGGTACGTGCGTTCGCGGCGGTGATGAACCGGCTCATGGGGGCGAGCGGCGCCGAAAGCCTGAACGTGGCGGCGTCCATCTTCATGGGACAAGCCGAGGCGCCGCTGACCATCCGGCCGTTCCTGGCCCGGCTCACCCAGTCGGAGCTGATGACGGTGATGACGTCGGGCATGGCCCACATCTCCGGGGCCATCATGGTGGCGTATATCGCGTTCGGCGTCGAAGCCCGCCACCTGCTCACGGCAGTCATCATGACGGCGCCCGGCACGATTATGATGGCGAAACTGCTCGAGCCCGAGACCGAGCGCCCGGAGACCTGGGGCAGTGTGAAGCTCGATCTGCCGCGCCCCGATCCGAACGTCGTGGGCGCCGTGGCGCGGGGCACCGGCGAAGGGCTCCACCTCATGCTCAACGTGATCGCGATGCTCGTCGCGTTCGTTGCGCTCGTCGCCCTCGTGAACGGGATCTTCGGAGCGATCCACGCCGTGGCCGGCTGGTTCCCGGCCGATCTCCAGACGGTGCTGGGCTGGGTGGGGAGCCCGGTCGCGTGGACCCTCGGCGTTTCCTGGAAGGACTGCCCCGCGATCGGCAGTCTCCTCGGGACGCGCGCGGTGCTCAACGAGTTCATCGCCTTCTCCCAGCTTGGACCGCTCAAGGCGACGCTGGACCCGCGCTCGTTCACGATCGCATCATTCGCGCTCGCCGGGTTCGCCAACATCGGATCGGTGGGGATTCAGATCGGCGGGATCGGCGCGCTCGTCCCCGAGCGCAAAGCCGATCTCGCGCGACTCGGCTTCCGTGCGATGCTCGCCGGCACGCTCGCGAACTTCCTCTCGGCCGCGATCGCCGGCATTCTGCTGTGAGCGACCCCGGGCAGGTCGCAGCCGCCGCGGGCGCGATCCGCGACCGGCTCGCGGGTCGCCAACCGGACGTCGCCATCGTCCTCGGATCGGGCCTGGGTGGCTTCACCGACCGGATCACCGACGCGGTGCGAGTCGGCTATCGCGACGTGCCCGGCTTCCCGCTCCCGACCGTCCAGGGGCACGGCGGGGAGCTCGTCGGGGGCAGCCTGGCGGGGCGAACCGTGTTGGCACAGAGCGGGCGGGTCCACATGTATGAGGGACACGATGCCGCGACCTGCGTCCTCCCAGTCCGGGTGTTTGCGGCGCTCGGCGTTCGGGTCGTGATTCTGACCAACGCGGCCGGTGGCATCCGGCGCACGTTGACGCCCGGCACCCTGATGCTGATCGCCGACCACATGAACCTGACGTTCCGCAATCCGCTCATCGGTCCGGTACTGCCGGCGGAGGAACGCTTTCCCGACATGTCCGATCCGTACGATCCGGCACTCCGCGTCCTGGCGCGGGCGGTCGCAGGCGAGCGGCAGGTCCGACTCGACGAGGGAGTCTATGCCGGCCTTCTCGGCCCGAGCTACGAGACGCCGGCCGAGATCCGGATGCTCGAGCGTCTCGGGGTGGATGCTGTCGGGATGTCCACCGTCATCGAGGTGGTCGCCGCCCGCGCCCGCGGGCTCCGGTGCCTCGGCGTCTCGACGATCACCAATGCCGCAGCCGGCATCACCGCGGCCACGGTGTCGCACGCGGAGGTGATGGAGACGGCGGAGCGGGTGACGGGAGCGCTCGGGAGCCTGGTGGAGGGGATCGTTGCCCGGCTCTAGCGGGAGAGGCCCGGCATGAGCGACGGCGCCCGGCTCGGGATCCGCACAGCCCAGGTGGGGCTGCTGGTCAACACGGTGCTCGCTGCTGTGAAGATTCTGGCGGGCGTGTTCGGCCGGTCCTACGCGCTGATAGCCGACGGCGTCGAGTCGATCGCCGACATCTTTTCGTCGCTCATCGTTTGGGGCGGCCTCCGCATCGCGTCGCGCTCCGCCGACGACGACTATCCCTTCGGCTACGGCAAGGCCGAAGCCATCGCGGCCGCCGCCGTGGCGCTCCTGCTGCTCGCGGCAGCCATTGGGATCGCTATCGAGTCGGTGCGTGAGATCGTGACGCCGCACCACACGCCGCGCCCGTTTACACTCGTCGTGCTGGTGGCTGCCGTTCTGGTGAAGGAGGTCATGTTCCGGCGGGTGGTGCGGGTGGGCAGCGACGTCGGCAGCACCGCAGTGCGGGCCGATGCCTTTCATCACCGGAGCGACGCCATCACCTCCGCCGCGGCGTTCGTGGGCATCAGCATCGCGCTGATCGGCGGCCCCGGCTGGGAGTCCGCGGACGACTGGGCCGCACTCGTCGCGGCCGCGATCATCGTCTACAACGGGATCGGCGTGCTCCGGCCCGCGATCCACGATCTCATGGACCGCGCGCCGGGAGAGGAAATCCTGGCCCGGGTCGGCGCCGCCGCGTGCGCCGTGTCCGGCGTCTGCGCCATCGAGAAGCTGAAGGTGCGGAAGGCCGGCCTGGGCTACTACGTGGATCTCCACGTCCAGGCGGACCCAGCCTTGCCGCTCCGCGATGCCCACATCCTGAGCGGGATGGTCAAATCCGCGATCCGCGGGGCGGTGCCGGAGGTGGAAGGGGCGCTGATTCACATGGAGCCGTACGAAAGGCGGTAAACGGTAAACAGTGATCGGTGAACGGGCCCCGCGGCCCGACCCCGCAAGTTCACGCAAGCAAAATCTGTCATCCCCTGTTCACTGTTTACTGTTCACTGTTTACTCGGGGGGCAGGGACGGTGTGATCGAGGGGGCCTGCGCCCCTCCCCAGGGGTGGCGCGGCGGCAATGGCCCGATGCACGAAGTCCAGCGCGTCGGCGACAGCCCGCTCCAGCGGCCGGCCGAGCGCAAGCCCCGCGGTGATCGCCGCGGAGAGCGTGCAACCAGTGCCGTGCAGGGGCCGGGGGGTGAGACGCGGTTGCGTGAAGCGGCGGACGCCGGCCCGCGTGACGAGCACATCGGTCAGCGTATCGCCCCTCAGGTGACCGCCCTTCACCAGCGCCGCCGCGGCGCCCTGCGCCACGAGCGCCGCCCCGGCCCGCTCCATCGCCCCGACCTCGGCAACGGGGCGGCCGGTGAGGATCGCGGCCTCATCGAGGTTCGGCGTCACGAGCGCGGCCAGGGGCAGCAGGGAGTCGCGTATCGCGATCTCCCCGGCGGACGTGAGCAGACGATGCCCCGACGTCGCGACCATCACCGGGTCCACCACCAGCGGGCGCCAGGCATTCGCGCGGATCGCATCCGCCACCAGGCGGACGAGTCCGGCCTCCGCGAGCATTCCGGTCTTGATCGCCGCGGGGGGCAGGTCCTCCGCGAGCGCGGCGAGCTGGGCGGCCACGAGCGCGGGTGAGACTGACTCCACCGCCCGCACGCCGACGGTATTCTGGGCGGTGACTGCGACGATCGCCGACGTGCCGAAGACGCCGAATTGATGGAAGGTCTTGAGGTCGGCCTGAACGCCGGCGCCCCCGCCGGAATCCGAGCCGGCGATGGTGAGCGCGATCTTCACGCGGCCCCGCGGCCGAGGATGTTGCTGCGCATGGCGGGCTCCTTGCAAACGCTGATTCGGGATCTTCGATTGCGCCGCGGCCGGGAGCGTCGCGGCCTCGCGTTGGCGGAGGGCGTCCGGCTCATCGAGGAGGCGCTCGCGACCGGTATCGGGTTCCGTGGCGCCGCAGTCGCCCCGGCTCTCGAAGGTACCACCCGGGGCAAGGCGCTCAAGGCTGCGCTGGAGCGCGCGGAGGTCCCGCTGCTACCGGTGACCGATCGGGAACTGGTCGAGCTCGCCGACACCGACCACCCGCAAGGGGTCGTGGCCGTCATCGAGCCTCGGTCCTGGAGCCTGGCGGACGTGCCCACCGGGCCAGGCGCCGTCATCCTGGTGCTGGACGCGGTGCAGGACCCGGGCAACGTGGGCACGATTCTCCGGACCGCGCTCGGACTGGGTGGGGCCGGCGTGGTGGCCCTCAAGGGAACGGCCGAGCTGCACAACCCGAAGGTCGTGCGCGGGAGCATGGGCGCGCTGTTTCGCCTGCCGGCCGTGTCGGCGAGCGACACGAACCTCCTGCCGTGGGCCAAGCAGCACGGCGTCGAGCTCTGGGTCACGGAAGCCGGGGCCGAACCGCTCGGCCCGAGGCGCGCAGGCGGGGCGCCCCGTCCTCCGATCGCGCTCGTGCTGGGCGGCGAGGGCGCCGGCGTGAGGGCATCGCTCGGGCGTCACGCGAGCCGCCGGGTCGGCATTCCCCTGGCGTCCGGGGCGGAGTCGCTCAACGTCGCGGTCGCAGCGGGCATTCTTCTCTACGAGGTGCGGCGTGCCGACTGAGCTGGTGGATGCCCGGCTGTTGATGACCGTGCTGGCCGGCGTCGTGGGGGCGGTCTTCGGCAGCTTCCTGAACGTCTGTATTCTGCGGTGGGGGGCGGAGCCGAAGGAGTCGGTGGTCCGCCCGCCGTCGCGTTGCCCGCGCTGCGGTCGCGGGGTGGCGTGGTACGACAACGTCCCGGTGGTCTCCTGGCTCGTCCTCCGCGGGCGCTGCCGCAACTGCGGCGAGCCGATCTCCATTCAGTATCCGCTGGTCGAGGTGGTGACCGGGCTCCTCTGGGCCCTGCTCGTGTGGCGGTCGGGGCCGACGCTCGAGGCGCTGCGCGGCTCGGTATTCGCCACGATCCTGCTCGGAATCGCCATGACGGACGCGCGGGCCTACATCATTCCGGACGAGTTCACCTGGGGCGGGCTCGGGCTCGGGCTCCTCTTCGCGATGGGCGGCGGCGTCCAGACCCTCGGCCACGCGCTGCTCGGCGCCTCGGTGGGCTTCGGGCTGCTGTGGCTGGTCGGCGCGGCCGGCACCTGGGTGCTCAAGCAGGAGGCGATGGGGGGCGGGGACATCAAGATGATGGCGATGGTCGGCGCGTTCCTTGGCTGGCAGGGCGTCCTGCTCACGATTTTTCTGGGCGCGCTCTTGGGAAGCCTGGTCTTCGTCCCGCTTGCGCTCGCCGGCCGCAAACAGCTGGTTCCGTTCGGCATCTTCCTCGCCGCGGGAGCCGGCGCGGCCTATCTCGTCGGTCCCGCGCTCCTCGCCTGGTATCTCCACGTGGTGGGGGTCGCGTGACCCGCCGGAACCTCGCGGCCGGTGTCGCGGCGCTCGCCGTGTCGCTCGCCTGCCGCGGCGAGCCGGTGCGGGCGCAACGCGACGCCGGGCTCGCTCACCTAGTGGACAGTCTCAGGCCCGCGGTGGAGCGGGCCGCCGGATTCCGCTTCAAGCGTACCCCCAAGTCCGCGCTCCGGAGCCGGGAGCAGGTCCGCAGCTACCTGGTGGCCAAGCTGCGCCAGGAGCTCCCGCCGGACCGCCTGCGCGGGGTACAGGCGGCCTACCGCCTGCTTGGAATGCTCCCGGACACGCTCGACCTCGAGCGCCTCCTGGTTGACCTGTACAGCGAGCAGGTCGCGGGCTTCTACGACCCCGATTCGACCATGTTCTTCGGTGTGGCCGGGGCCGACCCGCTCCAGATGCGACTGGTGCTCGCGCACGAGATGGTGCACGCCCTCCAGGGTCAGTACCTGCCGCTCGACTCGATCCTGCACGATATCCACAGCAACGACCGCCTGACGGCCGCGCAGGCGGTGCTCGAGGGCCAGGCGACGCTGGTCTCGATCCGCGTGCTCTCTCCCGGATTCGACGTGACGAGTGAGCCCGAGTTCTGGGAGATGTACCGCCAGCAGGTCGTCGCGCAGCAGGGGGCCATGCCCGTGTTCGCCGGCGCGCCGCTCCTCGTGCGCGAGGCGCTGATCTTTCCGTATCTCGACGGTGCCGAGTTCGTGCGCTGGTGGGGGACGAGCCCCTTCGCCGATTCGCTCCCCGCCGGTCCGCGCATGCCGGCGTCGACCGAGCAGATTCTGTACCCGGACCGTTATCTCAAGCACGATCAACCGGTGGCGCTCCGCTTCACCTCGGGGCCCCCTCGGACCTACCAGGACGGCCTCGGCGAGATGGAGATCCGTGTGCTCGCGGCCCAGCTGCGGCGGCAGGCGGAGGTGTCGCGCACCGTCGTCCCCCTCGGCTGGGGCGGCGATCTCTACGGCGTCTACGACACCCCGGACGGGCCGGGTCTGGTCTGGTATGTGGTATGGGACGACGCGCCGAGCGCGGAGCGGTTCGCCTCCGGCACGGGCGCCCTGCTCGGGGGGCGGACCCGGCCCGGGTATCGGGCGCGGTTCGAGCGGCTGCGGGTGGACGGCAGGCCCGCGTCCCGCTTCGTCATGGCGCCGGCGTCATGGTCCCGGTGGAAGGCCCTCCCGGAGGTGACCGCGGCACCCTGAGCGGTTGGTCTTACGCCTTGCTCTAACTCCTTCCCGCGACTACTCTTCTGGGCTTATGTTCGACCAGCTGTCCGACAAGCTCAATGCGGCGCTCGGGAAGCTCACGGGCCGCGGCGTCCTAACCGAGGACGCCATCAAGGAAGGTCTTCGAGAGATCCGCCGTATCCTGCTCGAGGCCGATGTGAGCTTCGAGCTGACCCGCGAATTTCTGGAGCGGGTGCAGGCCAAGGCGGTCGGCGTCAGCGCGCTCAAGGACGTTCGCCCGGGCCACCAGCTGGTCAAGATCGTGTACGAGGAGCTGCTGGTGCTGCTCGGCGAGCGGCAGGCCCCGCTCGCCTTCGCGTCGGTGCCGCCCACCGTCATCCTGATGGTCGGGCTCCAGGGGTCGGGCAAGACCACAACCGCGGGCAAGCTCGCGAAGCGGCTCAAGCTGGAGCAGAAGGCGCCGTTCCTCGTGGCCGCCGACGTGTACCGGCCGGCGGCGCAGGACCAGCTGGCGATGCTGGCGAAGCAAGTGGACGTCGGCGTCCACACCGAGCCAGGCGCGACCGATGTGGTAGCGCTCGTCCGGCGCGGCATCGAGGCCGCGGGCAAGGCCCGCGCGCGGACGGTCATCGTCGATACCGCGGGCCGGCTGCAGATCGACGACGAGATGATGGCCGAGCTCCAGCGGCTCAAGGCCGCCGTGACGCCGCAGGAGATCCTGTTGGTGGCCGACGGGATGACCGGCCAGGACGCGGTCCGGATCGCCCAGGGCTTCCACGACGCGCTCGGCATCACCGGCGTCGTGCTGACGAAGATGGACGGCGACGCCCGCGGCGGCGCGGCGCTCTCGATTTACGGAGTGACCAAGGCGCCGATCAAGTACGTGGGTGTCGGGGAGCGGCTCGAGGCGCTCGAGCCGTTCCATCCCGACCGCATGGCCGGCCGCATCCTCCAGCAGGGTGACATCCTGTCGCTGGTGGAGAAGGCCCAGACGGCGGTGGACGAGCAGGAAGCCGAGCGGCTCACCAGGAAGGTGAAGTCGAAGAAAGGCCTCGATCTGGCGGATTTTCTCGGCGCGATGAAGCAAATGCAGAAGATGGGGCCGCTCAAGAACGTGCTGGGGATGCTGCCGGGGGTGAACCCCGCCATGCTCCAGGCGGCGAAGATCGACGACAAGAAGCTCAAGCACGTCGAGGCCATCGTGCTCTCGATGACACCGAAGGAACGAGCCGACCCGGACATCCTGACGGGCCAGCGGCGGCTCCGGATCGCGAAGGGTTCGGGGCGAACGGTACAGGAAGTGAACCAACTGCTCGCCCAGTTCAAACAGATGCAGAAGGTGATGAAGATCGCGGGGAGGACCGGGGGATCGTTGCCCCGCATGCCGTTCGGGCCGCGCTTCCCCAACTAACCGGTACCCGGGAACACGAGACATGGCCACACGCATTCGCCTGCGCCGCGTCGGTCGCAAAAAGCTGCCGCTCTACCGCATCGTCGTGGCGGACAAGGAGTCTCCCCGCGACGGACGCTTCATCGCGGTGATCGGCACCTACAACCCCAAGGGACAGACGGCCGCGGCCAAGGTGCAGGTGGACGCCGAGCAGGCCCGCCACTGGCTATCGAAGGGCGCCACGCCGAGCGACACGGTCCACGCGCTCCTCCGGCAGGCCGGAGTCCTCGCGTCGCCCTCGGCGTGACGGCTGGGGCGCCGCGCCACTTGGCGGTGGCGCGGCTCCGCAGGCCGCACGGCCTCAAGGGCGAGGTCACGATCTTTCCGCTCACCGACGATCCGGCGAGTGTCTTCGCGCCGGGGCGGGCCATGTGGGTGCTGGACCTGGCGGGACAGGTGGTCGGCGGCCCGCTCGCGATCGAGCGGAGCCGGGCGTACCATCGGGAATGGCTGGTGAAGTTCGCGGGGGTCGAATCACGCGATGCGCTCGAGGTGTGGCGCGGTCGGTTCCTGGGTCTGCCCGCGGAGGAGCTCGCGCCGCCGACCGGCGGGGAGGTCTACCTCCACGAGCTCGCAGGGTTCGCGGTGCGCCTCGAAGATGGGACGGCGGTGGGGCTGGTCTCCGAGGTCTACGAGCTGCCTGCCGGCGTCACCCTGGAGGTTCAGGGGCCGAAGCGGGAGTTCCTCCTGCCGTTCAAGCGGGAGTTCGTGCGGGAGGTCGACCGGGCGGGCCGCTCACTCACCGTGAGGCTGCCCGTGGGGCTGCTCGAAGGCTGATGCTCACGATCGACGTGGTGACGCTGTTCCCCGAGGTGATCGAGCCGTTCATCTGGGCGAGCATTCCACGACGGGCGGTAGACGCGGGGCTGGTGAGGTTCCGGCTGGTGCAGCTACGCGATTTCACGCACGACCGCCACCGCACCGTGGACGACTACCCTTACGGCGGCGGTGCGGGGATGGTGCTCAAGCCGGAGCCGTTCTTCGAGGCGGTGGACCACCTCCAGGCGGAGGGCCCACTCGAGGCGGTCGTGCTGGTGTCGGCGCGGGGGCGGCCGTTCCGCCACGCTGACGCGGTGCGGTTCTCGGTCGGACAGCGGCTGACGCTTCTCTGCGGCCACTACAAGGACGTGGACCAGCGTGTGGCCGACGGGCTCGCCGCGGAAGAGCTCTCGCTCGGGGACTTCGTCCTGTCGGGCGGCGAGCCGGCCGCCATCGCGATGCTCGACGCGGTCGTCCGCCTGCTGCCGGGCGCGCTGGGCGACCACGAGTCGGCCAGCACCGATTCGCACTACGACGGGCTGTTGAGCCCGCCGAGCTACACGCGGCCGCCGGAGTACCGGGGCCTGGCTGTGCCGGACGTGCTGCGGTCGGGCAACCACGCCGAGATCCTGGCGTGGCGGCAGGGTGAGGCCGAGCGCCTCACCCGCGAGCGACGGCCGGACCTGTGGTCGCAGTATCTTGAGGGACAGTCGTAATTCATGAGGCGCCGGACGGCGCGGAGGTTGTGACGATGGAGCGGTTGGCGGAACTCGCCCGCGAGGGCTTGCGCTCGGACATCCCTGCGTTCGAGCCGGGAGACACCGTCCGGGTCATGGTGCGCGTGACCGAAGGCGAGAAGGAGCGGCTGCAGGCCTTCGAGGGAATCGTGGTCGCCAAGCGGGGCGGCGGCATCAGCGAGAACTTCACGGTCCGAAAGGTCTCGGCGGGCGTCGGCGTCGAGCGGATCTTCCCGCTCCACAGCCCGATCATCGCGTCGGTGGAGCTGGTGCGGCGGGGCCGGGTGCGACGGGCTAAGCTCTACTATCTGCGGCGGCTGTCGGGGAAGGCCGCCCGGATCCGGGAGAAGCGCGAGAACTGAGCCGTGCCGGCCCTCCCGGTGCCGACGCTGGCCCGCGAACGGGCCGCGTGGCGTGAGGGGCGGCTGCTCGTCGGCGTGGACGAAGTCGGCCGCGGCCCACTGGCGGGACCGGTGGTGGCTGCGGCCGTCGTGTTTCCGGAAGGATGCCGCCGGCTGCGCGGGCTCCGCGACAGCAAGCTGCTTCCCGCGGCACGCCGCGACGAGCTCGCCGCGGCGATCCGGGCGGTGGCCCTGGGCATCGCGGTCGGCGCGGCCTCGGTTCGCGAGATCGACCGCCTGAACATCCGGGTGGCTTCCGCGCTCGCCATGCGGCGGGCGCTCGTGCGGCTGTTCGTCCGGCTGGCCGACGCGCCCGCCTTCGTTCTGATCGACGGGTTGCCGCTCCCGGAGATCGGCGTGGCCCATGAGGCCCTGGTGGACGGCGACGCCCGCTGCCATTCGATCGCCGCCGCGGCGATCATCGCCAAGACCGTCCGCGATGCTCTGATGCACCGGCTCGCCCCGCGCCATCCGGGGTATGGCTGGGACACCAACGTGGGCTACGCCACGGAGACGCACCAGGAAGGTCTCCGACTCTTCGGTGCCACGCCGCATCACCGTCGCTCGTTCTCGCCCGTAGCCCAGCTCCAGCTCGACCTCACGTGACCAGCACGACCACCACAGAGACACGGAGAACACGGAGGGAGAAAATTCGATTGTCCTCTCCGTGTCCTCCGTGCCTCCATGGTAAGCGGTTTCGGCGGATGCAACCGTCGCTACTCGGGCTGGCGATCGTGGTCGGCGCCCTCGCCGGCCGCGCCACCGCCCAGAGCAACGCCGAGCGGATGCTCTCGGACGTGGACACCCGCTCGCACGATTACGACCTCGTGCACCAGCGCATCGAGGTTTGGGGCTTCGATTGGGACTCGCTCGCCTTCATGGGCCGGGTGACGACGATCCTCGCGGCCCGCCGGCCCGGGCTCGACCGGATCGTGCTCGATGCGGGCCGGAAGCTCGAGATCGCGCGGGTGACCCTAGGCCGGACGCCGCTGGCCTACGACCGGCCGGGCGATTCCCTCGTCATCCGGCTTGCTCGGCCCGTCGCGTTCGACGACACCGTGCGGGTCACGGTCGAATACCGCGGCAGGGTGGCACAAGGGCACGGGCTCTACTTCTACCCCGCGGAGCCCGGCCGTCGCGGTCGGCAGGTGTACAGCGGCGGCGGGACCGACGGTAACCCCAACTGGTTTCCGACGTACGCCGGCCCGGAAGACAAGGCGACGTGGGACGTGGTCGCAACCGTGCCCGCCGATCTCACGGTCGTGTCCAACGGCCGGCTCGTGGCCGACCGGCCCGCTCCCGGTCGCATGCATACCGTCCATTGGGCGCAGCAGCGTCCGGCCTCCACCTACCTCGTCTCGCTCGTGGCGGCGCCGCTCGTGAAGCTCGCCGACCGCTGGCGCGGCGTGCCGCTGGCGTACTACGTCGCGCCGGGAGATACCGCACGCGGCCGCGCCGTGTTCGGAATGACGCGCGACGTGCTGGAGACCTACGCCCGACTCCTCGGCGCATCCTTCCCCTGGGCCAAGTATGCGCAGGTGACCGTCGCCGAGTACTTCGGCGGCATGGAGAACGTGAGCGCCACCACGATGGCGGACTGGCTCCCGGACCGCCGGGCCGAGCTCGACCAGCCCTGGTACCGGCACGTGCTGATCCCGCATGAGGCGGCCCATAACTGGTTCGGCAACTACGTCACCGCCGCCAACTGGGCGAACTATTGGCTCAACGAGGGCTTCGCGCAGTTCATGGTGGGCGAGTACTGGCGGGCGAGACAGGGCGACGCCGCGGCGGAGGAGAGGTATCTCGACGATTACCGCCAGTACCTCGACACCGACGGCCGCCGGCGGATGCCGCTCGCCGCCCTGGGCGCGAATAACATCTACCCCAAGGGCTCGCTCGTGCTCCGGATGCTCCGACTCGAGCTGGGCGAGAAGCGGTTCTGGGCCGGCGTGCGCCGGTACCTCGAGCGGCATGCCTTCGGGAACGCCACGAGCGCCGATCTCGCGCGGGCCGTGCTGGAAGCCACCGGCGAAAACCTGAGCTGGTTCTTCGACCAGTGGGTCTACGCCGCCGGCCACCCGGAGTTCACCGTCTCCGCCGCCTACGACAGCGCGGCCCACACCCTCAGCCTGGCCGTCGCTCAAACCCAGCGCGACACTCTCCCGGCTGATTCCACCGGGCTGCGCTATAGCGTGCCGGAGGTATTCCGGGGCCGCGTAACGATCCGCGTTGGTACCGAGGGGGGCGACGTCGAGCGTGTAATCGAGCTGCGGCAACGGGCGGAGACGGTGACCATCGATGGGCTCTCGGGGCCTCCGACCATGGTGGTGTTCGACGCCGGCAACCGGCTGCTCAAGACACTGACGTTCGACCAGCCCACCGCCTGGCTGGCGACTCAGCTCTCCCGTGACCCGGACCTCTGGAGCCGCGCGTGGGTCGTCAGCCAGCTCGGTGGTCGCCCGGGCGACGCCGACGCCGGGGCCGCCCTCGCCCGCGCCGTGGGGCTGGCGGACGCAGTGACCGTGCGCGCGCTCGCCGCCGAAGCGTTGGGCCGCTTCCCGGCCGAGGTGGCGCTGCCTTCTCTCATTGCCGCCGCCCACGATACCTCGGCCCGGGTCCGGGAAGCCGCGGTACGTGCGCTGGCCGGCGTTCGGGGCCCGGAGGCGCTGGCACTCGCCCAGGCCGCGTTCGACGGCGATTCGAGCTACGCGGTCCGCGCCTCGGCGATCGGCGTAGTCGCGGAGCTCGATTCCGCCGACGCGAGCGCGCTGATCGCCGAAGCGCTGGCGACGCCGTCCTATCGCTCCGTGATCCAGACCGCGGCCCTCGGCGCCGCGGTTCGGACCGGTGACGCGAGCCTGGTGCCGGCGCTGGAGGCGCGCCTCGGCGATCAGCCGCTCGTGGCCCTGGCGCTTGCCTGGTTCGCCGACCGGGGGAGCGACGCCGCCCGAGACGCGCTCGCCCGCCACCGGGACGACGAGCGGGCGTGGGTGCGCCGGTGGGTGGGCCGGGCGCTCCGGCGGACCGGAGTGGACAGGGCGGGCGGCAAGGCGGATCGCTCGGGCGACTGACCGCGCCGTCCGCGGCCGCGCCCTACTTGGATCGGGGGAACCGGAGGTTGAGGAAACCGCGCACCGCCTGCCAGTAGCCTTCCTGCCCCGGCGTGTCCTTCCAGAGCGCGCTCGATCCGTGCCGCCCCTCCGCCTCCGGAACGTAGGACCGACGGAGCGCAGGCGCGATCGCGGCGTAGATGGGGCGCCAATCGTCCTCGGAGCGGGCGGCCGTGATGAACACGGGGACGGTAACCGCCCGGGCGGCGTTCGCCACCAGGTGCGGGCCGCCGGGCGACACGGGGAAGTACTCGCCCGGCGAGAACGCGAGTACGCCGTCCACCAGCCCTTTCGTTTCGCCGGCCACCACCAGGACGAGCGAGGCAGAGTAAGAGCTGCCCCACGCGAGCAGAGGGCCTTTGGCGTAGTGCTCCCGGGCGTAGCGGAGCGCGGCCTCGAGGTCCTGTCGCGCCGCGAGCATCGAGGCAGGTCGTCCTTCGGCTTGCGCGCGGTGCGCGGTTTCATTAGTGACCCCGTTCGACGCGTCGCCGGCCCGTTGATCTACCGCCATGCAATTGAAGCCCATGGCCACGAGCTTCGGCGCGATGTCCCGGTACTCGCCCCGGCTCGCCCCCGCCTGATGGAAGAGCACGATGAACGGGCTGGTCGGAGGAAGCGGCGCGTACAGATCGGCGGTGACCGGGACACTGTCGCCCGACATGAAGGCGACGGCCCGCGGGGCCTGACCGGCAAGCGGCGGCGCGGCGACGGGCCCAGCAAGGACGAGCGCAGCAAGGAGAAACCGAGTCAGAGCCATCCGGCCGCCTCCACAACCCAGGGCGCACCGGCGTCGGGCTCCGCCACCCACGGGACGACGCGCACCCGGTCGATCCCCGAAAGCCGGGCGATCGCCTCCGCGTTGGTCCCGGTCGACGCGTCGGGAGCGGCGGGCGCGCCGACCAGTATCCCGGCCACCCGGACGCCGGCGAGGTCGAGCGCGCTCAAGGTCAGCAGGGTGTGGTTGATCGAGCCGAGGCGGTCGCTCGTGACGACGAGGGCTATCGCCTGGAATGCCTGGGCCAGGTCGAGGGCGTTCCAGTCCCACCCGAGCGGGGCAAGCAACCCTCCGGCTCCCTCGAGGAGCAGCACGTCGGCCGGACCCGCCGCCGCTTCGATCTCGCCGGCGAGCTCGTCGAGGTCGAGCCTGGCGCTCTCGAGATCGGCGGCGAGCGCCGGTGCAACGGGCGCGCGCAACCGACGGAGCGCCCGGCGTGGCGCCCGCTGTCCGGTCGCCAAGGCGAGGCGCGCGCCATCCTCAGTCGGCGCCGGACGGTCCCCGCAGCCGGTCTCGACCGCCTTCACCGCCACCACCGAGCGCCCGCCGCGGACCAATGCCCGGGCCAGGGCGCAACCGACCCAGGTCTTCCCGACGCCGGTATCGGTGCCGGTCACGAGCACCGTGCTGCGAGGCATCGGAGACGCCTCACCCACCGGTAAGCGGCTGGCGGCTCATGCACCGACCAGCTGGGCCACACGGAACCCCGGGTCTTCGATCATCCGGATGTCCGCCGCCCAGCCGGCGCCAGGGGTGGCGAGGGCGCAATCCTCCGTCGAGTACCCGGTCCGCCATGGCGTTCCAGTCCATAGGGTCGGGGATCCGGTCGGGAGGTGGAGGAGACTATGCCTTCGCCGGGGCGAGGGCAAGGAGGCGTCAGGGGGCCGCGGACGCCCCGTCCGGCGGATGATAGAGGAACACCTTCTGCACCGCCCGCAGCCGGTCCGCGAACTCGAGGGGGGTCAGGTCGTATACCTCGTCGTCCGAGCCCATGAGCGCCGCCATCGCGCCGGCGGCGCCCTCCCCCAGCCGGATCTCCGACTTCTTGATGAGGCGAAGCTCGGTGACTTGGGAGACGGACACGACGGCGAGCGAGTCGGCGCGGCGGACGTGGAGCGACTCGCCTTCGAGCTTCACCAGCCGCACGTCCCACAGGATCCGCCCGTCCGCCAGCGTCACCTGCCAGCGATCGGGGGCAGCGCTCGTCTGGGAGACAGCCGGGGTCGCGCCCGTGGCCAGGACGATGAGCAGCGAGACGCCGAATCCGAATTGCATGAAGCCTGCCGAGCGGCTCTCTTGAGTTTCCGGTGGGGTGCAGCCACGTTTTGGAGGCCGGGGGGCGTAGCTCAATTGGTAGAGCAAGGGACTTTTAATCCCTAGGTCGTGGGTTCGATTCCCACCGCCCTCACTCCCCCAACATACGCCCGCCAGCCGAGTCCTGCGACCGCACGGCCCCTCCTCCGACCGTGACTGCCGGGTTGCGGTGGCTGCGCCACACTCTGCACCGCCGGCCGGCGCCTCCGAAATCGCTGACAGCCAAGAGGTTGGGATGCTCTCTGGCCTTTGTCGGCTTCCGGCTATAAACTTCCGCCCATCGTACGCGATGGTGGCTACAGCCGGGCCGCCCCGTGGGTAAGGGGCGGGCCGAGCAGTTCCGGTTTTTGCCGCGGTCGGCAGGCTCGGCCGCGGGTGCATCCATTCCGATTCGAAGGGGGTTGTATGCGGAGATACGCTTGGCTTCTTCTGCCGGTCTTCTTAGCCGCCGGGTCCACCGGCTGCGCCGATCGCGAAAAGCTGAACGCGGCTCTCGCCGAGGCGAAGCAGACGGCTGCGGAGAAGGACAGCCTACTCAACGAGGTGCTGGAGACGACCAAGTTCGTCAACGACCTCAACACCGAGATGGCCTCGGTCAAGAGCGCCGGTGTCACCCCGGTGGCCGCCAGCGAGAAGACCTCGTCCGGCGCTGCAGAAGAGCGCACCGCGGTGCTGAGCCGCATCAAGGAAGTCATCGCCCGCCTCAACGAGAGCGAGCAGAAGCTCGACGCCACGTCGGCCCGGCTCAAGAAGTCGAGCAGCCGTAACCAGCGGCTCCTGGCCCAGCTGGAGGCTGCCAAGCAGACCATCGCCGACCTCAAGGCCACAGCAGAGCGGCAGGAGCAGGAGTACACCGCGATCATCGACAGCCAGAAGGTGGAGATCGCCTCGCTCAACAGCAAAGTGGACACCATCTCCTCCCAGAACCAGCAGCTCACGGCCGACAAGGTCGCCCTGACCGACACGGTCTCCCAGCTCACCACGTACAAGAACACGGTCTATTACGCGGTGGGCACCAAGAAGGAGCTGATGGACAAGGGCGTGCTCACCAAGGAAGGGTCCAAGTTCCTCTTCTTCGGCGGTACACATCTGGTCCCGGCGCGGAACCTCGACCCGGCGGCGTTCACCCGCATCGACAAGACGCACGATCTCGCGATCGCCCTGCCCAAGGAAGACAAGAACTACAAGATCATCTCGCGGCAGAGCCCCGAGTACCTCGCGGCCTCGTCGCTCACCAAGGACGGGAAGGTCCACGGCCAACTGCAGATCGAGTCGCCCGAGGAATTCTGGGCGCCTTCGAAGTTCCTCATCGTCGTGGAAGATTGAAGCCGGTCCTTGCGACGCTTCGGCGGCCACCCGTCAGGGGGTGGCCGTCGTGTTTTCAGACGTCGCGATTTCGATCCCCTTGACCGATGCCGCGCTCGTCTGCAACTTGGCCGACCTTCCTTTGCGGACAAGACGCGCATGACCCAGATCTCGCTGCAGGAGCTGCGGCGCATCGCCGATACGTTGAGCGTCCTCCGCACCAAGGCCGTCACGGACGCGGTCATGCGCTCCGATCAGCGGCAACTGCGGATCGAGCTCGCCGACGGCCACCTGGTCGTCGTCAGCGCCGACAGCGACCCCCTTGGCCGCCCCAGGCTTGAAGTGGACGTGGTTCGGCGCCCGGCCGAGCAGCACCAGCTCGAGGTGCGGTTTGAGAGTGCCTGACCGCGCGATGATGGCATAGCCCTTGCCCCTTTCGCTCCCGCCGCGGCGGACGTTGCCGACCGCGGCGACCGCGTCTCGGTGGAGGCTGTACGACCCCTAACGACAGCTCTTACGGCCCAACCGGCCACGCTTCTGAGGCCTCGTCCCCCCCGATGGTCCAGCACGATCGACTGCGATTCGCCGAATTCGTGCTCGATCGCTTGTCCAACGGGCGGTGCCGGGCCCGGGTCGGGCTGACTTGGCGAGAGTCCGAGCAGTTTGCCGGGCAGTGTGAGGGGCTGGCCTCTCAAGCCGGCGAGCTCCGCTGCGCGGCCCAGGCGTGCGTCAACGCCCTCGGTCAGGCCGTGGCAGGCGGAATGGGATTCGAGCTCCTCGGGGTCAAGGCCGTCCGCGCGTTCGACGCCACCGTCGTCATCGTGTCGCTCGCGACGCACGGAGAACAAGGGGCCCAGCGGGTTGTGGGCTCCTACCTGACCGAGGCGGACCCGGCTCGCGGCGCCGCCCTCGCGGTCCTCAACGCAACCAACCGGCTGCTCGGCAATCGGCTGTTCATGCGGTAGCAGGGCTCCCACCCTGTCAAATCGCCGCTGGCCCCGCGGATTGCGGACGGCGTCGTGACCGTAGAAACACCGAATCGGTTCAGCTCTTCGGTGGACGATCGGTCCGATCGACTCTAAGATCACTGCTGAACCGGCGCCGGGCGTCCGACGGCGCGCGAAGGAGTGCGCCCCATGTCCCGGTACCGGCTCGTCATCCTTCTCGCCGCCCTTGCCGCGTGCGGCGGTCACCCGCCTCCGTCGGAGGGACCGGCGCCGACCCCGGCGCCCACAGTCGCGACGGCTGAGCCGCTGGCGCCCGCGCCCGTGGACTCGGGCCTCGTGCCCGCCCCCATGGCCGATTCGACGCTCGACCGCGAGTTGCTCGAGGAACTGCGCCTGGCCGCCGACTCCGCCGCGGACGAGGCCGTCCTCGACCGGCTCGCGGACCTTCAGCCCGACTCCTCCGATCGCGAAGACGCAGCCGCCGGCGACGATCTCGGCCCGGGCGGCACGAAGGCGCTGACCAACACCCCGGCGACGTTCGACATCGACGTCGAGCGCTTCAACAGCCACAACCGGGTCCAGTACTACGTCGACTTCTTCCGCGGCCCGGCCCGCGAACGGTTCGGGATCTGGCTCACGCGCATGCCCCGGTACGAGCCTATGATCCGTCAGCGCCTCCAGGAGGCCGGACTCCCGAGCGACCTCGTGTATCTCGCGCTGATCGAGAGTGGATTTTCCAACACGGCGACGAGCCGGGCGCGGGCCGTCGGCATGTGGCAGTTCATGAAAGGCACCGCCCGGCTCTATGGGCTTCGGATCGACCGATGGGTGGACGAGCGGCGGAACCCGATCAAGGCGACGGACGCCGCGGCGCGCCATCTGAAGGACCTCACGCGGATGTTCGGGTCCTATTACCTGGCGGCGGCTGCGTACAACGCCGGTGCCGGCCGCGTGTCCCGCGGGCTGAACCGGTTGCCGGACGACGACAACGACACGATCCCCTCGGATGCGACCTTCTTCCGTCTGTACGACACCAAGCTGCTGCGACGCGAGACGAAGGACTATGTCCCGAAGCTCATCGCGGCGGCGATGATCGCGAAGGAGCCGGCCAAGTACGGCTTCCCTGCGCTCGCCGTGGAGGGGCAGGCTTCGTACGACTCGATCGTGGTGCCCGACCAGACCGGACTCGACGTGATCGCCCGGCTCGCCGACACCACTGTGGGCGCCGTTCGCGAGCTCAATCCGGAGTATCTGCGCCTCATGACTCCACCGGGGATCGCGAGCGTCGTCCGGCTGCCTTCCGGGCGGGGCGAGGCCACAGCGGTGGCGTTCGGGGAGTTGCCGGCCGACAAACGGGTGAGCTACCGCGAGCATGTGGTGCAGGCGGGTCAGACGTTGGGCGGGCTCGCCAAGCGGTACGGCGTCGCCGCCGCCGATATCGTGGCGTCCAACCCGCGGCTCCGCAGCCGGACGCTCCGAGCGGGCCAGCGGCTCATCATCCCCACGGCGGGGCCGCTGCCGGCCGAGGTCGCGCGCCAGCTGGCGGCGCCGGAGCCGTCCGAGGCCGACTTTCACCGGGTGCGTCGCGGGGAGACCCTCCGGCTCATTGCCGGGCGCTACGGCGTGACCCAGCACCAGCTGCAGGTCTGGAACAGACTGGGGAAGAGCAGCAGGGTTCGGTCGGGGCAGCGACTTCGGGTCTCGGCGCCCGACGTCACGGTCCGGACCAGGGCCGCGATGGCGAAGCCGGCGGCCTCGAAGCGCGTGGCCGGCCACAGCCACGTGGTGCGGCCCGGCGAAACGCTAACGGGCCTGGCGAGACGATACGGTGTCTCGGTCCAGGCCCTGAGAGAAGCGAACGGATTGTCGGAGGACGCCAGGCTCAAGCGCGGCGCCCGCCTCAAGATTCCCGCCTAGCGCCCGCCAACCTCCGCCGGGCGGGTCGCCACCGTGTGGGGTGGCCGGTACCCCTGCAGGACCGCGTCCGAGTAGCCGTTCTTCGGATCGCCGCCTTCCGCCAGAATCTCCGCGACCTTTCCGGGCCCCCGGTTGTAGGCGAGCAGCGCCAGGTGCATGTCGTTGTTGAACTGGCCCATCAAGTCCTTCAAGAAGCGGAATCCGATCCGCAGGTTGATGTCCCGGTCGAGCAACTTGGTTTCCGAGATGCCGCTGTCGTAGAACCGGGCGGTCGCGATCTGGAGCTGGGTGTACCCCAGCGCCCCGGCCGGACTATGGGCCGTGCGCTTGAAATCGCTCTCGATCTTGACCAGCTGGAAGCCGAGCGACGGGTCGATCCCCTCGCTCAGCGCGATGTCGTAGATCGCCCCCGCCAGATCCGCCGGGACCTGGTACTTGGTCGAATAGTCCATCACAGCGTTGGCCCGGTCCAGCTGGACCCGCACCACGTCGGTTTCACCGCGGGCCGCCGCGACTTGGTCGCTCAGGGAACCGAACTGCATTGCCAGCCGGCGTTGGTCCACCGGGGCATCGGCCACTGAGGCACGGGCCGGCTTGCTCCAGCCGCGGAGAGCGCATACAGCCAGCGCTCCGGCGAACAGAAACGCCCCGCGCCAGATCAGGCGTTCGGTGCGCTCCCGCTTCGCGGGCTTCCTCCGGGTTGGTGCCCTCATCGCTGTCCTCCTGAAAACGGGAAGCCGCCGGCCTCACTCCGCCGGTCGGTGCCAGTCACTCCGGGTTCCCCCGGTCTTGCTCACCAGCCGAATATCCTCGATCACCATTCCTCGATCGATTGCTTTTGCCATGTCGTAGACCGTCAGGCACGCCACCGCGACCGCGGTGAGCGCCTCCATCTCCACTCCGGTGCGGCCGTGCACCTTCGTGGTGGCGCTGATCCGGACGCCCGGAAGCTCCGCGTCCAGCGTGGCCGCCACCGCCACATGATCGAGCCCCAGCGGGTGACACAGCGGGATGAGCTCCCCCGCCCGCTTCGCGGCCATCGTCCCTGCCACCTGGGCGACCGTCAGGACGTCCCCTTTGTCCACGGCGTTGCGCGCGACCAGGTCAAACGCCTCCCGGGACATTCGGACGGCGCCCTCGGCGACCGCTGTGCGCTCCGTCACGGGCTTGTCGCCGACGTCCACCATGCGGGCCCGTCCGGCTTCATCCACGTGCGAGAGCTTCACAAGACCTCCGCCAACTCTTCCCCCAGTGTGGCGAGGAGCAGCTGCGGGTTCACGTTCCCGGCTGCGGCCTCTCGCGCGTCGGCGACGCGGTCGATCGCCCGGATGAGAGCCCCCGCATCCTGTGACTGCTCCAGTCGGGGTGGCAACGCCAGCCGGGGTACTCCCCCCAGGGCCGCCCGAGCCGCCTCGCCGAGGGTCGCGGCCATCGCGTCGAGCATCGCGGTGAACTCGCCTCGCGCAGCCCACGGCGTCTGCCGCAGCGCCCGTTCCATGCGCGCCGGCAAGCCTGCGTGGCCTGCGAGGATCGCCTCGAGCACCTCGCGCGCGGCCTCGTAGGCGGCGTTGCCGGCATCGCCGTTCGCGAGCGCGGCGCCCACCGATCCGCCCGCCGCCGTCACCCGGGCCCGCAGGTTCTCTCCAAGCATTCCCCCGGTCCGCAACACCTCGACGACCTCGTCGTCCGTCAGTCGTCCGAGGTGCAGGGGCACCGCCCGGGACCGGATCGTCGGCAGCAGGCGGCGGGGGTCCGCCGTCGTCAGCACGAACACGCTGTCGGCGGGCGGCTCCTCGAGCAGCTTGAGAAGCGCGTTCGCCGCCTCCTGGCTCGCTTCCTGGACCACCAGGCGATCCGCGTTGCCCAGGATGAACACCTTGCGGCTGGCGACGGCGGGCGTCAGCGCGGCTCGGCGGTGCAGGAGCCGAACGCTGGCCAATCCGTGGCTCGCCATCCCATCCGGTGCGATGTAAAGGCTGCGGGCGCGGCGCTCCTCCATGGCCTCCGCCAGCGCCTCCGCCGCCTCCTCCACCTGCTTGTCCGGGTCCGTGGCCTTTGGTCGTGCGATGGGCACGAACCAATGGACGTCCGGGTGCCCGAGCTCTAGAACCTGACGGCATCCCCGGCAGGCGCCGCAGGGCTCTTCCTGTCGCTCCTCGCAGAGGAGGAGCTGGGCGAGCCACAGCGCCAAGCGTTGTTTGCCGACCCCGGGAGGTCCGACGACGGCAAGAACCTGAGGCAGCCGGTCGGACCGGACCGCCTTTGAGAGTCTGCGTCGTGCTTCCTGGTGGCCGACGAGGTGGTGCATCGGCATTGGGTGAAGCTAGGGAGGGGGGTCCAAAACCGGTAGGCCCAAAAAGTGTAAAATCTTTTTCCACAACGAGTTAACGCAGAAGTTGGCGCCACTTTGTAATGCAAATTGCCCATCGTGCAGCCGCCAAGCGATAGTGAGCGCTCGCACATGGTTGGTTCAATGTGAGCGCACGCTCGCAGGAATGAGCTGCCGTTCTCGCGAACTCCCACCGCCGGCACTGCTTAGGACCCCATGCCGCCCGAAGGTGACGCGGATCACCGTGCTTGGCGTCCGCCGGTGGCGGCGAACCTTTGGGCAGGTTCGCGGGTTCAAAGAGTCGCAATCAGCTGCACACACCTAGGACTATCCTCAGGGCGCCTGCCGATGAGTACCTACGCAGCCAGCAACCCACGCCGGGCCGCTCCGCGACGGCTCGCTGCCAAGGGGCCCGAGCACCCTGCCGTCGCGCGGGCAAGAGCCTACATCGAGGCATCGGTCGAGCCGGTATCACTGGATGTCCTCGCCGGGAAGGCCAGACTCAGCAAGTCACATCTGGTCCGGCTGTTCCGGACCCAGGTCGGTCTGCCTCCGCATGCCTACTCGTTGCGGCTGCGGATATCGCGCGCCTGCCGGCTCCTGGCCAGCGGTGTACCAATCGCCGCGGTCGCCCAGGCGGCCGGCTTCGCCGACCAGAGCCATCTCACGCGGCACTTCAAGGACCGGGTCGGTCTCACTCCCGGCGCGTACGTGCGGACCCTCCCACCGACCGAGCCGCGGATCGCGCGGGTCGAACATTCGTACTAGGTTCGACCCGACCCGATGGCCAGGAGGTCGCGTGCCAGGTTCGCCCATCATCGCCGCCGGGAGCTCACGGCGTATCGGTCGTCCAACCCTGATCCGTCTCGCGACGTACTATCTGATCGCGGGGAGCGGGCTGTACGGGCTTGGGCGCGTGGTGGCCGTCCTCCCGCCGGGGATGGCGTCAAGCCAGGGGCCGTTCCCCAGCTGGGCCGACGCCGCCCTGCAAATGCTCAGCGCGCTGGTGCTCGTGCTCCCGATGGCCTTCGTGTACGTGCGTACGCGCACCAGCGCCAAGTACGATCAGTCGCTGGTCCAGACGGTGATCGTGTTGCCGATCACGGTGGCCGCGGTGCTGATCGTCGTGCAGAACAGCCTCGCGCTGGCGTTCAGCCTGGCGGGGGTTGTCGCCGCGATCCGCTTCCGGAACAACCTCAGGGAAACC